>Ga0154020_10005733_pt1 | contig 14596 bp, 10 predicted proteins | sample Klosneuvirus_201_FD_109709 | JGI IMG/M metagenome (GOLD analysis project Ga0154020, IMG submission 109709) | Active sludge microbial communities from wastewater, Klosterneuburg, Austria - Klosneuvirus_20160825_MG | ecosystem: Engineered > WWTP > Aerobic digester > Activated sludge | place...
ATGAACGAAGTCGCCGGGCTTAAGATCGCATACCTGAGCGACCATCATAGTCAGAGCAGCATAGGATGCAATATTGAAAGGCACACCCAGAAATATATCAGCGCTGCGCTGATAAAGCTGACAAGACAATTTTCCTTCAGCTACATAAAACTGAAAGAATGCATGGCAAGGCGGTAATTTCATTTGAGAAATTTCACCGACGTTCCAGGCACTCACAATCAATCTTCTTGAATCAGGATTCTTTTTGATTTGTTCGATTACCTCAGAGATCTGATCAATTTTTTTTCCTGAAGCACTCTCCCACTTTCTCCACTGAGAACCATAGACAGGGCCCAAATCACCATTCTCATCTGCCCAATCATCCCAAATCCCTACTCCATTTTCTTTTAGGTATGCAATATTTGTTTCTCCTTTAAGAAACCATAAGAGCTCGTGAAAGATAGATTTTGTATGTAGTTTTTTTGTGGTGAGCAGTGGAAAACCTTCCTGTAAATCAAAACGCATCTGATAACCAAATACGCTCCGCGTTCCTGTACCTGTGCGGTCGCTTTTGTCCACGCCTGTATTCATGACGTGCTTTAATAGGTCAAGGTATTGTTGCATGCTTCAATAAATTAAATCAGAATAAAAACCTGATGCAAATTTACATTAAAATTCCGGCAACTGTAGCAGAGAGATATGAGGCAAGCGTACCGCAAATTAATGCCTTAAAACCAAGGCTGGCCAGATCTGCTCTCCGTGTAGGGGCTAATTCACCAATCCCTCCTACCTGAATTGCGATGGAACTGAAATTGGCAAATCCACAGAGTGCAATACTTACTATTGTTAAGGTTTTGGGCTCGAGCAATCTCGCAGCTACCATCGGAGATAAATCAGAATAAGCGACAAATTCGTTCACGGCAAACTTCGTCCCGAGCAACTGCCCGACAAGATGAACGTCTTTTCCCGGTACACCCATTGCATAGGCAAAAACAGAAAATACAGAGCCCAATATTTCTTTCAGACTGAGGTGCTGGAAATCCATACCAAGCATCGTGGCATAGCTGGTGTGATTATAGAGCAGCATTCCAAACTTTCCAAGAATAAAATCAATAAATGCGATCAATGCGATAACTCCGATCAACATAGCTATGACATTCAGAGAAACTTTCATACCATCTCCGGCTCCGTGAGAAACCGCATCCATGAAGTTGCTGTAGGTTTTCTTCACTTCCATTTTGACAGTGCCCTTAGTCTCTGAAATCTGCGTCTCAGGAATTACAATTTTTGCAATGACAAGTGCAGCGGGTGCAGCCATAATACTAGCAGCAATCAGCAGGTTAGCAGGAATCCCCATAGAAATATAAACAGCCATCACCCCTCCTGCAATACATGCCATACTTCCGGCCATACTCGCAAGAAGCTCCGACATCGTCATTCCGCTCAGGTAAGGCTTGATCATGATCTGTGCTTCAACCTGACCGACAAAGGCGCTGGCTACATTCGACAAAGCTTCCGATCCGCTGACATTCATCAGCTTCGACATCAGCTTTGCGAAGAATGCAATAATCCGTTGCATCAGTCCAATATGATAGGCGATGCTTACGAGCACTGCCACAAATATAATCGTCGGCATGATTTTGAAAATAAAAACAAAACTATGTCCGGGCCCGAGAACTGAATCGAGTATCTCCTTCTTTACAAGAAATCCAAAAACAAATTCGGCTCCTCTGTCTGAGAAGTCGAGCAGCTTGGTTACCCACTGGCCAAGTGTTCCAAAAATTCTTTGGCCCAAGGGAGTCTTTAAAATAAAAATTGCAAGTCCAAGTTGCAAAAGCAATCCGCTGACAACTACACGCAGACTGATTGCTTTGCGGTTGTTTGACATAAGAAAAGCAATACCTAATATGAGTGCGATACCCAGTAATCCGGAGAAACGTTCCATAATTAAAATTGAGGAATTTTTAAATTCGATTTGACAGAAAAATTCCGACAGGAATAATTTCCGTACGAATATCTAAAAAGGAATCGAATATAAAAATGGCTAATTCTTTGAATGGGCGCCAAAAAAACCGACAAAGAGTTTTAAAACTGCCTTAGAAAATCAAGAGTTCTTACGCTTATTCAACTCATCGCGAATTCTTCCCGCACGCTCATAAGCTTCTTCATCAATGGCACGCTTTAACAGATCTTTTAGATCCTCTGTGCTGGTGGTTCCCAACTCGCTTTCAGACAGTTTGGTAGCCGAACTGGGGACTTGCTGCTCTGCAGGCTCCTGTAATCCTTCTCCTATTGCTGCATCATCCTGGACAATGCCACTTTGGGCAAGAATGAATTCATAGGTATAAATCGGGCAGTTGAATCTCACTGCCAGGGCAATGGCATCACTGGTCCTTGCATCTATCTCCTCTTTTTTCTCTCCATTATTACAGATCAGTTTTGCATAGAAAATGCCTTCAAGAAGATTGTATATTAAAACCTCTTCAACCTGAATCTCAAATGAATGAGCCATATTTTTAAAAAGATCATGGGTCAAAGGGCGTGTTGGTGTCATACTTTCCAACTCAATCGCAATAGCCTGAGCTTCAAAGGCACCAATTACAATAGGAAGGCGTCTCTTTCCTTTTTCTTCACCAAGTATCAGGGTATAGGCTCCGGATTGCGTCTGACTATATGCAAGTCCTTGTATCTCAAGTTTGATCTTTTTCATAATAATATCTCAGAGCTCATCGCCCGCGGCAAATTTCTTTATCGAAATTAAAAAAAAATTGTTTCGTAGCACACGAAATTCATCAGTTTTGAGAAGCTTTAAATGCTTTGGCAGCTTCAATCAGCTTAGGGAGCACTTCAAAGGCATCTCCCACAATTCCATAATCGGCTGCTTTGAAAAATGGCGCTTCAGGATCCTTGTTCAACACTACAATAACCTTTGAACTGCTAACACCTGCTAAATGCTGTATAGCTCCGGAAATTCCGACAGCCAGATACAAATTTGGGCTAATCGCAATGCCTGTCTGTCCGACATGTTCTGAATGAGGCCTCCAGCCTGCATCCGACACAGGCTTGCTGCATGCAGTTGCTGCTCCAAGAATCGCAGCCAATTCCTCAATCATCCCCCAATTCTCAGGGCCTTTCATTCCACGACCTGCCGACACCACTATTTCCGCATCAGGCAAGGAAACCTTGTCGGTCGATCGAATTGTTTCTTTGACTACGAGCTTAAGATCATTGGCATCTAACGTTGCAGCAAAGGGAACAATCGAAGCTGTGGTTTCAGCCTCTACCACTTTATAAGAGTTCGGCATCATGCTGATAACTTTGACCTCGGAAAGAATCTCCACAAATGCGAAAGCCTTTCCGGAGTAAGCACCTTTCTTCACGACAAACCCGGAACTCATTTCAGGCAGGTCGATGACATTTTCACCTAAACCTGCACTTAATTTAATCGCAACACGTGGTGCAATCGCTTTGCCGGAAAAACTGGCAGACAGCACGACAACTTTAGCACCTTCGGCTTTTGCTGCCTGAACAAGAACGCTCGTATAAGGCTGCACATTCACCGATTTTAGTTTTTCTTCTGAAGCATTTAATACTTTTGAAGCGCCATATTTCCCGGCTTTACTTAACTCGGCATCATCGACAATTCCAATCGAGAGCGCAACTAAAGGCAATTTCATATGCTGTGCAATAGCTGCACCGAATGAAAGCACTTCGAATGCCGACTTTTTAAATTTTCCTTCAACGTTTTCTATATAGACCAGAACTGACATAAGGGTGTTTTTATACGTTATAAAAATGGGATCAGATTACTTTCTTCTCTGCTCTCAACATTTCAAATAATTTTCCTGTATCTTCAACAGGTATCAATTTTACAGCACTCCGGGGGATCGGCTTATCGTATTCTTTTACTTTGGTAAGTTGAGCAACTTCTATCGGTTCGATGACCTGAAGAGGCTTGGTTCTTGCCGACATGATACCACGCATGTTTGGAATTTTCCATTCGGCCATCCCTTCAGATGCACCGGCGACAAACGGCATGGGTGTACTTATTATTTCCTTCCCTCCCTGGATTTCATTTTCAAGAATTGCATTCGAACCTTCTATGCTCAGACTCTTGGCAAAAAGTATGCATGGAATATCCAGCAATGCGGAGATCATGGCAGGAACGGAAGATCCATTGTGATCACTGGACTCACGACCGCAAAGAATCATATCAACCGGATTTTTCTTTACATAATCTGCAATCTGATGAGCAACAAAATAAGAATCCCTTGCCGGAGCATTTACTCTTACTGCATCATTCGCTCCGATTGCAAGAGCTTTTCTCATTGTAGCCTCTGCTGTCACTTCTCCAACATGAATGATAGTTACATTACCTCCTGAAGCGGCTGCAAGATCAACTGCTTTGGATAATGCAATCTCATCATAAGGATTCAGGATATAGGTCACTCCTGCTGACACAAATTCCTTTTTATCCGCACTAAATTCGATGCGGGCGGTTGTATCCGGGACATGTGATATGCAAACTAAAATTTTCATTCTGAAATAATTTATTGGATAGAATAATCTGATTTTGTGGAAGATCTTTTAGCGAAAGATGCAAGACCGATACCGTGACAAAAAACATGATGAAAACAAGGGATCAATCACATTAAATGAATTTCTGTACAAGGATTGGAAGATTTGTATATTCGTAAAAAATCGTGCTTAATAATTGGCGCGAAGATACATAAATAATTTTGCACTAAACCGATGACTGCTTACTCAAGCGCCCGCCTCGAAAACCTGAAAAAATATCTTTCCGAAGACCCGCAAGACAGTTTTTTACGCTACGCCTTGGCTATGGAATTCATGAAGCTGGAAGGATTGACACAGGCAGCCGGAATTTTTAAAGAATTGATTGCAGATGATCCTGATTATCTGGCTACTTATTATCAGTATGGAAAATTATTAGAAGAAAACGGGACGACTGAAGAGGCCATTGAAATATATAAACTCGGATTGAAAATAGCAGAAATACAGAATAACATCCGCACAGTCAAAGAGTTGAGGCAGGCAATCCTTGCATTAACAGATAATGAAGATGAAATGGAATAAGCATGGATTTTTCTACATTTGCAACCCTGCAATTCTAAAGGGCTAATTAGTTTTAATGTTGGCTGATAAGTTCCTTAGATCTTGCCTGTCATCAAAAAAGAAATAGAAATCATCATATGAAAGAATTACAATTCAGAGAAGCATTACGCGAAGCTATGGTAGAAGAAATGCGTCGTGATGAACGTGTATTTCTAATGGGTGAAGAGGTAGCCGAATACAATGGAGCCTACAAAGTGAGTCAGGGTATGCTCGAAGAGTTTGGTGAAAAGCGCGTCATCGATACGCCCATCGCAGAGCTTGGTTTCACAGGTATTGGTGTGGGTGCTGCGATGAACGGCCTGAGACCGATCATCGAATTCATGACTTTCAATTTTTCTCTGGTCGCCATAGACCAGGTGATAAATGCAGCTGCAAAAATGATGAGCATGAGTGGCGGGCAATACACTGTTCCCATCGTATTTCGAGGGCCGACAGGCTCTGCAGGAATGCTGAGTTCCCAGCACTCTCAGGCTTTTGAAAGCTGGTATGCAAATTGTCCCGGCCTGAAAGTAATTGTGCCTTCTAACCCTGCTGATGCAAAAGGATTATTAAAGTCTGCTATTCGGGATAATGACCCTGTCGTATTCATGGAAAGCGAACAAATGTATGGCGACAAAGGAATGGTTCCTGAAGGTGAATACCTCATCCCTATTGGTGTTGCAGATGTGGTCCGAAAAGGGAGCGATGTAACTATAGTATCCTTTGGAAAGATGATGAAGATTGCCCGGAAAGCTGCCGAAGAACTGGAAAAAGAACAGATCAATGCAGAAGTAATTGATCTGCGAAGTGTAAGACCTATAGATTACAAAACAGTCATCGAATCGGTTAAAAAAACGAACAGGCTCGTTATTGTTGAAGAGTCCTGGCCTTTGGCGGCCATTGCAACGGAGGTTGCTTTTAAGGTACAAAAGGATGCATTTGATTATTTAGATGCACCGGTTCTGCGCGTGATGGGTGGAGACGTTCCTCTTCCCTATGCACCAACATTGATTGAAGCATTTTTGCCAAACGCTGAAAAGGTCATTAAAGCGGTTAAGGAAGTCATGTACCTGGTGAAATAGTTTTCTTAACGAGGCGGAAAATTTGAAAGTCAAAGAATTCTTTACCTATCCGCCTGAGCATTAATCTGTTTTTAGGAGGATTATGCACTTAAAGTTTATTTCCTGTTTTTCAAGGAGTTTAGCGCGAAAAAGCTTACCTTTGCAGCCTTATTTTAAAAAAGTATAATGTTAACCTTCCCTGAACTTGGGTTGGGTGAAAAAGTGTTAAAGGCCATAGATGCGTTGGGCTTTAAAGAGCCAACTCCCATCCAGCAACAAGCAATCCCCCTACTCCTCAAAGACAAGTCTGATTTTATTGGTCTGGCACAGACCGGCACCGGAAAAACCGCTGCCTTCGGACTTCCACTCATTGAAAAAATCAATTTTAATTCAACTGCTACGCAGGCATTAATTTTAGCTCCTACGCGTGAACTTTGTATGCAGATCACTGAAGATCTAATCAAGTTTGCCAAGTTTACACAAGGCGCAAACATTGTTCCTGTGTATGGCGGAGCAAGCATCACAACGCAAATGCGCCAATTAAAACGCGGTGCACAAATTGTAGTTGCAACACCCGGTCGTCTTATCGACATGATCGGAAAGAAAGCACTCAGCCTTGCCACAGTAAAATTTGTGGTACTTGACGAAGCTGACGAGATGCTCAACATGGGCTTTCAGGAAGATATCGATGATATTCTTTCCACCACGCCTAAAGAAAAAAATGTCTGGCTGTTCTCTGCCACCATGCCTTCAGAAGTTCGCACCATTTCCGCCAACTACATGAAGAATCCTGCTGAACTTACGGTTGGAAAGCAGAACAGTGGAGCAGACAATTTAGAACACTTCTACTATGTGGTTCACGAACGTGACCGCTATATTGCCCTTCGTCGGATTCTCGATTCAACACCGGAAATCTTTGGCGTGGTATTTTGCCGCACCAAACTGGACACTCAACGTATTGCGGAAAATCTGATTAAAGACGGATACAATGCCGATGCATTGCACGGTGATTTGAGTCAGCAGCAGCGTGACAAAGTAATGAACCGTTACCGTAACCGTTCGCTCCAGGTATTAGTTGCAACCGATGTTGCAGCAAGAGGCATTGACGTACAGGATATTTCCCACGTTATTCACAATCATCTTCCGGATGAAATAGAAAACTATACACACAGAAGCGGAAGAACTGCCCGTGCCGGAAAATCCGGAATTTCCATTGTGTTAGTTAACATGAAGGAGATTTATAAGATCCGGCAGATTGAGAAAAAACTAAACAAGAAATTTCACTTAGGTAAAATACCTGATGCCGTTGATATCGGCGAACAACAATTGCTTCACTTCATTCGAAAAATTCATACCGTTGAAGTGAACGAAAAAGGTTTGGCAAAATATCTTGAACCGGTTTATAAAGAATTCGAAGGTCTCACAAAAGAAGAAATTATCAAGCGAATTGTGAGCTTGGAATTCAACAGATTCCTGAATGATTACCGCAATGCTCCAAACCTCAATGTTGATATAGCTCACCAGGGAAAGAGTTCTGCTGATCGTCCTCGTTTTGGCGCTCCAAGAATGTTTGTCAATGTCGGCTCTGTCGACGGATTTGATAAAGGAAAACTCCTCGGTTACATTCTTGAGTTGACAGGCCTTCAAAAAGAAGACATTGGAAGAATAGATATTAAACCGGTATATTCTTTCGTGGAGATCGAAAAAGAAGAAAACATGGAGAAAGCGCTTAAGTCTTTCACCGATGAATTTCATAATGGTCGTCCTGTAAGAGTTGAAAAATCGGGCGAGGCTCCGAAGAAAGATTTTGGGAAAAAAGATTTCGGAAAAAAGGATTTTTCAAAAGGAAAGAAATCATGGTCTGACAAACCTCCGCGCAAAGGCGATTTTAAGCCTAGAGATAAGTCTGAACAGAAATCAGGACAGAAAAAGAAAAAATACAACTCAGGCTGGTAGATTAAAGACAAAATTTCCTAATAGGATCGATTAAAAAAGGCAAAAAATATTTTTTGTCTTTTTTTTTGTCTATTCTGCAAGTTTAAACAGCTATAAAAAAAATAAACATCAAAATTCATCAATACAGAGCTTCATGCATTTATTAACAATTGAAGGTCAAATTTCAAAAGAAAGAGATGAATATTCTGCAGTAGATTCCGTATATTTGTACACTATACAGAACTTTAGCTCCGGTATTGTGTTCATTGATTGGAGTATAATTCTGTATTCCCAAAAACAAAAACAAATTCGAAATGGCATCAATAAAATTCAGTGGTAATCACGCTAACTTTTACAAGGAGTTAAAAACCCGCGTGCACAACTACTTTGAGGAGAAAAAAATATCTACACATGGTGACTACCGAAACATTGTGAAGACTATTATTCTTCTTGCTACTTTCCTTGGTACTTATATTATTCTTGCTTTCCATTTATTACCCGGAGCATGGGCACTCTTGCTTTGCGTAGTATTGGGGATCACCACTGCACTCATAGGATTTAATATCATGCATGATGGTGCGCATGGAAGTTTATCTAAAAGTCCTGTTGTAAACAGACTGGCAGCCTTAACGCTCAATATGCTTGGCGCAAGTTCATTCCTGTGGAACATTAAGCACAACATCATCCACCACACTTTCACAAATATTGATCACGTCGATGATGATATATTAAATGAGCCTTTCTTTCGCATGACGGAAAGCCAGCCACGACGTGCTATTCACAAATACCAACATATTTATTTTCCCTTTGCTTATGGCTTAATGTACATGTTCTGGATTTTCGTCCTGGATTTCAAAAAATATTTTTCACGCCGTATCGCTGATCACGGAAATATCAAAATCGGATTTAAAGATCATTTCGGATTCTGGCTGACCAAGGCCTTGTACATGTTCTTCTACATTGCAGTTCCTCTGTACTTCTACTCAGTGCCTGCCCTTTTATTAGGTTATGCAGTGTTTGCTATCACGACCGGCTTGATCACATCCGTCGTATTTCAACTAGCACATACGGTTGAAGACACAAGTTTCATTACTCCGCCACCGCAAGCTGTTCCCATTGAAAGCGACTGGGCTACACATCAGGTTCGCACTACCGCAAATTTTGCGACAAGCAGCAAACTCGTTACATGGCTTACAGGGGGCTTGAATCATCAGGTTGAACATCACTTGTTCCCAAAAATATCTCACGTTCACTACCCTGAGCTCAGCCTGATTGTAAAAGATGTCTGCAAGGAATACGGACTGCCCTACCACGAGCAAAGCACTTTTGGAAAGGCCGTTGCCTCTCACATCCGTTTTCTCTATAAACTCGGAAGAAAGTAAGAATTCATAAAAAATCTTCAAAAATTTCGGAACCCTCCCCACAAAGGAGGGTTTTTTTATGGCCAAAGGGCGAATTTTGCTCCTTTTCCTGATTTTACAAAAAAAGGTGAAATTGTAAGCTTTTCAATATTTTTTATCGTTTTTTGTGGAGTACCCCCTAAAATTAACAGGCATTGTTCAAAAAAACTTGCTTTTTTCTTGACTACCCCCCTAATATTGTAGTATAATTGCAGAAACTTTCTAAAATTATCGATGTAAAAGAGAATTCATCACATTTCATAAACTCATTAATCACAAAACCTCTAAATTCAAATTTTCAATGAGCGATCTTAGATTTCGTGCCCTGGAATTGGCACTCGACCGTCAGCCAATGCGGGTTACTCCCCCATCCGTTAAAATTTCAGATTTTTTCGGGAATAATGTCTTCAGTAAAGATGCCATGCAAAAGCACTTGCCTCGCGAGGCATATAAAGCTGTAATGGCAGCTATTGATCATGGCGTTCAAATAGACAGGACAATGGCTGATCTGGTGGCTCTCGGTATGAAGGATTGGGCAAGCAGCAAAGGCTGCTCGCATTATACACATTGGTTTCAACCGTTGACAGGATTGACAGCCGAGAAGCACGATTCATTTTTCGAAGTGAGTGATGGAAAGGCGATCGAACATTTCTCCGGAAATGCACTTGCACAACAGGAGCCTGATGCCTCATCTTTTCCAAGTGGAGGTATACGAAATACTTTCGAGGCACGAGGCTATACTGCATGGGATCCAAGTTCACCTGCATTCATCATGGAAAGCAATAGTGGAAAGACACTCTGTATTCCTACCATCTTTGTTTCCTACACGGGCGAAACACTCGACTACAAAGCTCCTCTCTTAAAAGCATTGCATGAGTTGGATAAAGCGGCAGTTGAAGTGTGTCAGTTATTTGATAAAGACATTACGAAAGTTTATGCAACCCTCGGAGTAGAACAGGAATATTTTTTAGTGGATACTGCGCTGCATAATTCACGTCCGGATTTATTAATCACCGGCCGCACATTATTTGGTCATTCCCCTGCTAAAGGTCAGCAATTGGAAGACCATTATTTCGGATCCATTCCTGAAAGAGTTTATTCCTTCATGCTCGATTTCGAAACGGAAGCTTATAAGCTAGGTATTCCTCTTAAGACACGTCACAATGAAGTTGCACCGAGTCAGTTTGAGTGTGCGCCGGTCTTTGAAGAAATCAACCTGGCAGTAGACCACAATGCCTTATTGATGGATCTGATGGACAAAGTTGCTCGTCGCCATCATTTCAAAGTTCTCTTGCATGAAAAACCTTATGCAGGCATCAATGGAAGCGGAAAACATAACAACTGGAGTCTGAGTACCAATACCGGAAAAAATCTTTTAAGTCCGGGCAGCACGCCAAAAAGTAATATGATGTTCCTCACATTTTTTGTGAATACTATCAGAGCCGTTTTTGAACATGCTGATTTGTTGAGAGCCAGTATTGCTTCTGCCAGTAATGATCACCGTCTTGGCGCGAATGAAGCCCCTCCGGCCATCATGTCGATTTTCCTTGGAAGGCAGTTGACGAATATTCTCAATGAACTGGAAGAAATGGTACCGGAGAAGAAGATGACAGCAGATGAAAAGACAGCCTTGAAACTGAACATAGGAAAGATCCCTGAAATTCTGCTCGACAATACCGACAGAAACCGTACTTCTCCTTTCGCATTCACCGGAAATAAATTTGAGTTCCGTGCTGTAGGATCATCAGCGAATTGTTCGAATGCTATGATGGTATTAAATTCTATCGTAACAAATCAACTGAAGAATTTCAAAAAGGAAGTTGATATGCTGATGGAAAAGGGCCTTAAAAAAGACGAGGCGATTCTTAAAGTATTAAGACAATATATCGTTGAGTCAAAAGCTGTACGTTTCGAAGGAAACGGATATTCCGACGAATGGAAAAAAGAAGCAGCCAAGCGTGGTTTATCAAACATTGAAACCACTCCGACCGCTCTTGACGCTTATGTTTCTAAAAAGTCATTGAAACTATTTGAAGACCTGGACATTTTCTCACACAGAGAATTGGAAGCGCGTCACGAGATTATGCTGGAAACATACAGTAAGAAAATTCAGATTGAAGCGAGAGTTATGGGTGATTTGGCAGTGAATCATATTATCCCGGCTGCCTTAAAATACCAGACAATCCTAGCCAGCAATGTTGAATCGCTTACACGCATAGGCATGAAACAGGATGTGTATGCCGTACAGGTTGAAATGTTGCAGGAGATTTCCGAACATGTCACTACCATCAAAATAAAAGTCGGCGAGATGATCGAGGCAAGAAAGAAAGCCAACAAACTCGAAAACCAACGCGAGAAGGCCATTGCTTATTGCGAAAAAGTGAAGCCATATTTCGACATCATCAGATATCATGCTGATAAACTCGAAATGATTGTTGATGATGCAGGCTGGCCTTTGGCTAAGTACAGAGAACTTGTTATCGTTCGGTAAATATTAAGTTCAACTCATAAAAAAACCATGCAAAAATCTTGCATGGTTTTTTTATGAATAAATGTGTTGTTTTAAAACCTGAATCCGGCACTCACTCCCATAAACCGGACACCATAAAATGGTCCTTTAAGTTTGATGTCTGCATTCATATCCTTTACGGTTGCATCAACGGTCCATAATGGAAGATCAATATCATTAATGTCTTGTTGCAGATCCGTTTCCTGCTGTTGACTTAATTTGTCAAACGGATGATTATCGACCCCGGTAAATTTTGAATTCATCACCCCGATAAAAGGACCTACGATCCACCAGTCTATAGTAATGGATTTCCCAAGCAGCCACTGCATTCCGATCATTGCTCCGGCGCCATATCCGTTGAACGTCCCTTCCACTTCCAATTCATGCGGAATGCCATCATCCGTAGTAAAAGGATATATATTCTTTGTGCTCATATGAGTGTATCTGGCAAACGTGGCGAGATAAAAACCGCCCGGAGCACCTTTTTTTCCTGCGTAAAACCTGTACTCCGGAGTGAAAGTAAACTTGGTAAAACTGATTGATTCAATTGTATTTTTAACGTCTTCATCATCGAAATTGTCTTTAACCGAACTTGCAAAAGGCAGACTTACATTCGGAGAGATTCCAAAACCCACAGCGAAGGAGGTAAAAGGTCCTGTCACCCTTTCATATTGTAATTGATAATGAGAAATGGCGAGTGATGACAAATTGGTCTTGATCACATTACCGCCAACAATCATGGCAGTTTGTCCATGTGCCCCGGATGAGCAGATAAAAATGCAAAGACCAATCAGTGGTATTCTGAAAAAGCGAAGAGTTTTCATGTTACAGGGTTTAAAATTTGTTAGTGTATATCAAATCTAAAAAAAGTTCTCATTCAAAACAAGTGTATGCACCATGTTAGATGAGCCACCAGCAACATTCTCCGCGTTTTAAAGAAAATTTACATTTATGCAGATAAAATAATCGTGTTTTAACATAAAGTGTGATAGACAATCTCTAAGAGCTCAGTGAAACCACCGCACGGGTCGAGGCATTCTGACCAATCTATTTTCGCCCGGAAGTCTGATCGGTCCTGCCTTTCAGGAAAGCTACAAATTCGATTCAAAATGAAGGTTAAAATGAATTCAATTTAAGGCTTTGTAATCCTAAAAAATCTTGCTTTCTTTGCCTGAATGGGATACATTTTCCCATTTTTACTCATAACCCATACCCCAAAAATGAGAATATTAACCCGTTTGTTTATTGCCTCGCTCATTCTCCTTACATCAGCTAATGCCACCGCTCAAAGAATTCCCCTTGTTCAGGCAGATCTTGCTTTTGCAAAGGGAGACTATTATGATGCCGCAATCTTGTATAAAAAGGCTTATACCAAGGAGAAAAATAAGGTCAAAAAAGCAGAAATAATCTTCAAGGTAGCCGAATCATACAGACTTACCAATGATTTCAGAAATCAGGAAGTTTGGTATAATAAATCAATCAAAGCCAAATATAAAGATCCACTGGCCATCCTGTACTATGCTGAAGCGCTTAAATACAATGGAAAATATGACGAGTCAATTGTTCAGTACACGAATTATATGAAGGAAGCTCCATCTGATCCTCGTGGAGCAAATGGCGTTGCAGCCTGCGAACAGGCTCAAAAATGGAAAGACAAGCCTACTCGATATAAAGTTGAAAATCTTTCACCGGTGAATACCAAATACGGTGATTTCGGAGCGTTTTATTCCCACAAAGACCATAGACATATCATCTTCACTTCAGCAAGACAGGAGTCTATCGGAAAAGGAAATGATGGAGGAACAGGCGAAAAATTTCAGGATCTGTATGAGGCAGTAGTCGACAAAAAAGGAAAATGGAGTTCACCGAAGCCTTTACTTGAACCAATCAACTCAAGTGCCAATGATGGAAGCGCAGCAATGGACAGCAAAGGCAGCGATATGTTTTTCACTCGATGCCCAATGGAAAAAGGAAAGATGGGCTCTTGTGAAATTTATTATACAAAGCGTAAAGGTCAGACCTGGGACGAACCAAAATTGATTCCATTGAACGCTGATAGCGCAACAGTTGGACAACCAAGTCTCTCTGCAGACGAGATGACTTTATATTTTGTCTCCGATATGGATGGCGGTCAAGGTGGAAAAGATATCTGGATAACTAGCTTTGATAAAAAATCAAAAGAATGGGGAACGCCGGTCAATCTCGGAAATAAGATTAATACCCCTGAGGATGATATGTTCCCTTACATAACATCTGATAACACACTATACTTTTCATCAAAAGGCAGAATTGGGATGGGTGGTCTGGATATTTTTATGTCTAAGCTGAGAGACGGAGTTTGGTCTGACCCTGCAAACATGAAGTATCCTATCAATACATCAGCCGACGATTTCGCCTTTGTGCTGGACGAGACGACTGGTGACCGCGGATTTCTTAGCTCTAACCGTGAAGGCGGAAAAGGTGGAGATGATATCTACACCTGGACTTTACCGCCACTCATCTTCACCATTTCAGGACGTGTTTACGATGCGGATACTCGAGCTAATATTGAAAACGCCAATATCGAAATGTTTGGAAGTGATGGAACCTCCATCCCA
>Ga0154020_10005734_pt1 | contig 14596 bp, 10 predicted proteins | sample Klosneuvirus_201_FD_109709 | JGI IMG/M metagenome (GOLD analysis project Ga0154020, IMG submission 109709) | Active sludge microbial communities from wastewater, Klosterneuburg, Austria - Klosneuvirus_20160825_MG | ecosystem: Engineered > WWTP > Aerobic digester > Activated sludge | place...
CAGCGGGAACTACGGCTTCGACATCCCGGCCGGCGACTACACCGTGCAGGTCAGCCCGCCCGAGGGCTGGACGCTCAGCCCGATCGATGCGGGCAGCGACGATGCGACCGACAGCGACATCGGCGCCGACGGCCGCAGCGCCGTGGTGCAACTCGAAGCCGGCGAGACCGACCCGAGCGTCGACGCGGGCCTGTACCGCAACGCCAGCCTGGGTGACCGGGTGTGGGTGGACAGCGACCGCGACGGCAAGCAGGACGCCTGCGAACGAGGCCTGGCCAACGTCACGGTCAAACTGCTGGACAGCAGCGGCCAGGTGGTGGCCACGCAGACCACCGACGAGCAGGGCAACTACCTCTTCAACGGGCTGAAGCCGGGCAGCTACTCGGTGCAGTTCGAAGCGCCCGAAGGCTACCGCTTCACCACGGCAGACCGCAGCGGAGTGAGCGACACCCTCGACAGCGACGCAGACCGCAGCACTGGCCAGAGCGGCACGGTGACGCTGGAAAGCGGCGACGCGGTGACCCACCTCGATGCCGGCCTGGTGGTCGAGGCCTGTGAGCCTCCGCCACCGCCGCCGCCAGCGCCTACCCCAGCTCCCGCTCCCACACCCGCACCGGCTCCCGACGAGGATGACGGCCACGGCGGTGGACGCCATCGCGGCGGTCACGGGTCGGGAGGATCTGGGCGGGGTGACGGTGGCGATAGCTGTGGGGACGACGACAGCCCAGCGCCCGCACCGGCGCCGGAACCTGCTCCTGCACCCACGCCCGCACCTGCACCGGCTCCCGATGACGATGACGGCCACGGCGGTGGACGACATCGCGGCGGTCACGGGTCGGGAGGATCTGGGCGGGGTGACGGTGGCGACGGCTGTGGGGACGACGACAGCCCAGCGCCCGCACCGGCGCCGGAACCTGCTCCTGCACCCACGCCCACACCCGCACCGGCTCCCGACGAGGATGACGGCCACGGTGGTGGACGCCATCGCGGCGGTCACGGGTCGGGAGGATCTGGGCGGGGTGACGGTGGCGACGGCTGTGGGGACGACGACAGCCCTTCGCCCGCACCGGCGCCGGAACCTGCTCCTGCACCCACGCCTGCACCCGCATTGGCTCCCGATGAGGATGACAGCCACGGCGGAGGACGCCACCGTGGCGGTCACGGGTCGGGCGGTTCTGGCCGGGGTGACGGTGGCGACGGCTGTGGGGACGACGACAGCTCGGCGCCCGCACCGGCGCCGGAACCCGCTCCTGCACCTGCGCCCACGCCCGCACCGACTCCAGATGAGGAGGACCGCCACGGGGGTGGACAGCATCGCAGTGGGCACGGCTTCGCTGATGGGGGACGCAATGGCGAGGGGGATCACTGTGCGGACGCAGATTCAGATGGAGATGGATCGGACTGGCAGGACACGGTCCCGGCCGATCTGCTGGATCTGCCGGATGGCCGGGGCCACGGTGGGCAAAGTGGTTCGGAAGGATCGGGATCCGGATGGGGTGAGCGTGACGACCTGAGGGACGGCTCCGAAAGCGGCTCGGGTGCGGGCTGTGAGCCCGCGCGCGAATCGCTCGCGGAGGCGGTGGGCGGTTTGCTGGATCAGGCGGTGGGTGACTTCGCCCGGCATGCAGTGGTGCTGCCATGGCGTCTGGCGGATCCGGTCAGTGACTGCGCGGACGGTGACAGCGGTCGTGGCGACGGGCTGCTGGGCCGTGGCGGCGCGGTTGCGGATGGCCTGGGCGGCGCAGCGCAAGACTGGGCACCGGTCAGGGAAGCGTTCTCATTGGACCTGTGCGAACTGCTGGGCGAACGCAGCCATCCGCTGCTCGACGGGCTGGACCTGGGGGCGGCTCTGCACCGATCTCTGGGAGATGGGGACCTGCAGCTCGACGGCTGCCCGTCTGAGCCGGCGACTGCGGCCGCTTCGGCGGAGGTGCCAGCGGCCGAAGGGTCCACCGTTGCGCCGATCGTTGGGCCGGGTGGGGCCGAATGCGTGGGCGTGGCGCTGGACCTGGGCCTGTCGGGATGGTCGATGGAGGGCCAGAACAGCCTGCAGAAGCTGGCTGCGCTGCTGGACCCGGCTCGCAACGGTGGGCAGTGTGACCCGGCGTAAACCGCATCCGCCGCCCCCACGGTCAAGGCGGGGGCGGACGGGGCCGGGAGGGGAGGGGGGGAGTCCGCCTGCGCGGCTCTTGTCAACCCGGCGTTACAGCGCTGCTTTGGATCTCCAGATCGCTGCAGCTGGGCACGTCCCGCCCGTTCAGGCGGGCGGGTGCATAGCGGGTCTGACGCAGTTGGCGGGAGATGCCCTCCACCAGCTCGTGGTCGTCGGGAGCGGCCTGCAGCACCTGCAGGGCGTCGACCTGACCGGCGGCATTGATGCTCAGGCGCAGCCGGATGGGCAGGCCGCTGGCGCTCAGGCCCGACAGGCCTTCCCAGTCCGGCGCGGAGTAGGGCAGGGCCGGGCGTTCCGGTGACGGGCCCGAAGGGCAGGACAGCGGTTCATCCTCTGGGACTGCCGGTGGTTCAGCGGGCTCCGCTGGAGTTGCGTTGGGCCCGTCCGGCGGTGACGTCTCATGGCGCGGTGTATCCGCAGCGATGAGGGGAGGCGTCTGGGGGGAGCTCTCGGGTGACTGCTGTGGCAACAGACGGGTGCGCACCAGGGGGTGCAGCATGGCGTGCACAGGGGCCGCCGCCGCGGCCAGTCGTTTCAGCGGCCACAGGTCGAGTGAGTGCAGGGCGACGACATGCATGCTGACCGCCACGCCGAGTGCGATCCCTGCGGCTGTGGGGGGCCGGGACCGGGGTCGGGATCGGCGGGGCGGTTCAGCCGGCGGGTTCACTGCACAGTGGGCACTTCACGCCAGTTGAGCCGGCGCAGGCCGGCGGCAGAGCTGAAGCTGCCCGGCAGGTTGGTCACGGTGCCGTTGCTGCGCCCGGCAATCAGCCGCACCTTGCCGCCGATGTTCTTGAAGGCCAGGTCCGAGACGATGCCGGAGCTCATGGTGGTGGCAGCAATCAATGAGCCGGTGCTGTCGGTCAGGGCCGTCTTGCCGGTGGCGTAGCTCACGGCCATCACCTTGCTTCGGGGTGAGGGCGCGCAGGCGGCGCTGTCGGGCAGGTTGACGGCGACACCCACCACGCCGTAGTTCACCGTGGGGGCCACGGTGATGCGTTCGGCGATGCCGCTGGTGGCGTCCGTTCCCAGGTCGTGGTACCAGCCCATGGGTTGAGCGGGTGAGGCGCCGATGCCTGTCAGCAGGTTGCTGTTGGCGTTGAGTTTGCTGCGGGTGAACGGGAAGGTGACACCGGTGGGCAGCGTGGAGGTGGTGTAGAAGGCGTCGGTGGTGCCGTCGATAAGGGCGTAGAAGCTCTGCACCTGGGTGCTGGCCGAATCGCTGTCGGCCAGCAGCCGGCCGGTGCCCACCAGGATGTAGCGCTTGGCGGTGCTGGGGTCGATCATCACCCGCACCGGGCTGGTCACCGGCTGGGCCTGGCTGGAGGCGTTGGCCAGGGTGGCGATCTTGGTGGGGGCGGCGTAGGCGCCGGTGCCGCTCACATCCCAGCGCCAGACGTTGCCCTGCATGTCGCCGGCGTACAGCGCCGTGGCGGTGTAGTTGGTGAGGTCCGGAATGAAGGCGGTGACGTGGGCCAGGTTCAGCGGCGAGGAGGTGCTGCCCTCGGGGGTGGCCACGGTTTCAAGCAGGGCGCCGGTCTTGGGATTGACGAAGAAGAGGTAGGCCTTGCCGTCGTCGTTGTTGTAGCCGGAGGGGATCACCACCACCCAGCCCCACCGGGCGGTCTTGACCACGCGGGCATCGCCGTAGGCATAGCCCAGGTGACTGTGGGTGAACTCCCAGAGCACCTTGCCGGCCACGGCGGATTCGGTGGTCCAGGCCGAGGGGTCGGTGACATCGAGTGCGTAGTAGCCCTTGCCGCCCTTGCCCAGCCCGCCGATCAGCAGGCTGCGCCAGTCGCTGGTGGTGGCGGAGGTGGTGCCACCGACGCGGTTGAAGTCCACGTCAAAGGCCAGCGGCGTGGCATCCACGTAGTAGCGGTGGTCATAGCTGGGGTTGCCCAGCGCGGCCAGGCCGCTGTCGGCCGCCGTCGTGCTGCTGCCGTAGACGAAGCTGGGGATGTAGGCGAAGAGTTCACTGCCCGCCCCCGTGCCGCTGGCACTGCCGTCGAAGGCATGCAGCATGCCGTCGTTGGCCGCGGCGTAGACCACGGTCTTGCGGCTGGCGTTGTTGCGTTTGAAGCTGCCGTAGCCGGGGTTGGTGCTGTCGTAGTAGGTGGCGTTGGGGGCACCCAAGGCGGTGATCTTGGCGTTGACGATGTCGCCCAGCAGATGGCTGCGGGTGCGGAACGGCCCGCCGTTGGCCTGCTCCTGGCTGCGGTCACCGCGCAGGTAGCTGATGAAGTTGCTGCTGGACTGCTGGCTGGCCTTGACGCCGGGCACGGCGCCAAAGGAGGCCCAGTAGGTGCGCGACGACAGCGTGGCTGTGTTGAGGCTGCTGTAGGTGAAGGCCAGGCCCGCCCCGGCGCTGGTACAGCAGGTGACGATTTTGCGGGAGCTGGCCGCCGTGGCGTCCAGCAGCGCGCCAGCCTCCCACAGGCTGGTGAGCGTGGGCGTGCCGCTGCTGTTGTAGCTGACGCTGGAGGCGGTGAGGCTGCCGGTCCAGCTGGCGGGCTCGAAGGCGGCCGCATAACTCAGGCTGCCGCTGGCCGACTCGTTGGGCGAGACCGACGAGAAGGCGGTGGTGGTGCTGGCCGCAGCCTCCGAGACGATCTTGGCAAAGGCCTTGGACAGGCCTTCGCGGATCTCCTCCACCTGGCTGGCAGGAAAGTAGTTGTCCGGCCGGTGGTCGGTGGTGCCGTCCTGGCTGATGGTGTCGCCACTGGTGGTCCACATGCCGGTGGTGAGCGTGGTCGTCCCGTTGGTGGCCGCGTAGGGATCGAAGCCGGAGGGCACGGTGAAGCCGCCGTACTTGGTGGCCAGCCAGTACTGGTTCTTTGATTCGTAGCGCTGCCCTTCCAGCACATCGACCCAGTAGGTGTTGATGGTCTGGCTGCCGCTGAGGTCGCTGCGCTGGTCGCGGGTGTGGGCGTCGTAGGCCAGGCCGGCGATGTAGTAGGTGTTGTTGCGGCCGGATGAATAGTTGCCGAGGTTGGTCAGGCCTTCCAGGGTGCCAACCATGTGGGTGGCGGTGGTGACGTTGACGTCGGTGTCGCTGCTGACGCTGCTGGGCGTGGCCGGTTCGTAGCTGCGCAGGGTCGAGCCCGGCAGGTTGCCGTCGTTCCAGGTGTAGACGTCGCCGATACCGAGGATGAAGTTCTTCTGGCAGGTGTAGGCGATCGGGTCTCCCCAGGTGGTGATGACCGGGAAGTCGTCCAGCCAGCCCGCCACCTGGCCGGCACTGGTGGCGGCGCTGAGGTCGGAGTAGCTGGGTACGTTCCCCAGGTTGCGAAAGTAGCGCAGACCGGCGTAGTACAGCTCGCTGGCCGGGTCGTAGCTCTTGTAGGTGCGCGAGATCGAACCAAACTTGTTCAGGTAGTTCATCACCCCGGAGTTGGTGATGCTCACCGTCTGGCCGGTTTGCGCCAGGGCGTTGGCCACCGTGGTGCTGGCATCGCTCGCATCCGGGTTGGTCACCAGGATGCCGGTCGAACTGCTCCACTCCGCCGCGCTGTTGGTGGTGCCCGCGGAGCCCGGAACCGGCGAGGTGGGCCCGATGTACTTCATGCGCGCACGCATCACCGCACCATCGCGCAGTCCGTCATCGTCGTTGAGGTAGCCGAAGGCCGAGTAGCGCAGCCGGTTGGCGTACTTATGCATCAGCCCCTCGGGCTTGTGGTTGCTGCCGTAGGCGGTGCAGTTGCTCTCCAGGCCGACGCTGCTGTCGCAGACCTTGACCTGCACGAACACCTGGTAGATCGCTGCGGCATTGGCCGGCAGCGTGGTGGAGAGCGAGCTCTGGCCGGTGTAGGGCACGGCTCCGGTGGGAGGTGTGGTGTCTGCGGAAATTGCAGACGTCGAGCTGCCCGTGATCCACATCGAGTGACCCCCGTTCCAGATGCGGGTGCGCACACTGGTCCAGTTGAAGGGTGTGGCGCCTGTCACTGCGGTGGCCAGGTCCTTGTCGGGATACAGCCAGGCGTGGCTGCCGTAGCCGGCGTGGTAGGTCTTCTGCAGGATGGTGCTGGAGGTGGTATCGACCATGCGCGGCCCGCCTGTCAGCACCCAGCGGAAGGCATCCAGCGTCTGGGTGGTGGCCCAGTTCAGGAAGTTGCCGCTCCACAGTGCCTTGGTGGAGCTGCTGGTGCAGGCGTGGCTGCTGCTGGCGCTGTCGGGCTGGAAGTAGCTGGTGGCGTAGTTGGGGGCAGATGTGGTCCCGGTATTGACTGCTACGTACCGATAACACTTCTCCGGGTCGAAGTAGCCCAGGTAGGTTTCAGAGGCGCTGTAGGCGGTGGTGCTCAGGTAGGCGGGGGTGGAGGCGGTGGGCCATTCCACCGACAGCGCCAGCAGCAGGTTGCCCGGAGCGGTGTTGGTGGCGAACAGTGGCACGTCGGCCAGGTCGATGGCGGGTGCACCGCGGGTGAAAGTCAGCAGCAGCAGGGCCGCCCCGGCATGGCGCCACGGCAAGTTCTGGATCTGGGTCATGGGTTCACCTCACCACGGTGGCCTGGAAGAAGGCCTGGGTGTTGCGCGGGCCGGTGGCACGCACGCTGATGCGGTACACCGGCAGCGACTCGGCATTGACGAAGCGGTAGCGGTCATCGGCTGCGCTGTCGCTGCCGCTGAGGGCGGTGGCGCAACTGGTGGACAGCATGCTGCCGGTGGCGGCGCACTGGCGGTCGATCACCCAGCGCACGGTCACCCCGCTGGCGGTGTCGGTGATGTCCGCGCCGGTGTAGGCCGCCGCGGTGAAGGCGGCGTCGCTGGTCAACAGTGTGGGGATGCCCTGGGCGTTGGTGGCCAGGCGGGTGGCCGAGTAATTGTTGGCGAGGCTGTGAGCCTCCCGGGCCGATTCGGTGGCCAGCGCCCCACTGTTGAGCAGGGTCACGGCCTGGGCGATGCCCCGCTCCGCCTGGTTGGCCAGGTCGCGGCGGAAGGCCAGGTTGCCCGCCTGCAGCAGGCCCACGTCCATGGCGCGGATCAGCCCCACACCCGCGAGCAGCAGCACCACCAGCGCGATCAGCGTGAAGGGCAGGGCGATGCCCCGGCAGGCCCGAACGGTCCGGCGTGCAGGACAAGGGTGGCAGCGCGCGGTCATGACGGCAGCAGCAGGTTGTTGCGCACCGGTATGGTGGTTTCGACCACGCGGTAGCGGAACTTGCGTTCGTCGTTCGTCAGGTCCCGGGTGTAGGTCAGGCCGCTGCCCAGATCACTGAACAGGGTGAGCGAGGCGGGGGCCACGAGGTAGTCGCTGAGGGACTTGCCCCATTTGGCTGCTGCGACCGAGTTGAACTGCCCGACCTCATCACGATTGCCACGCAGGATCAGCCCCAGGCGGATGGCGATGATCTGCCGCAGCCGGCCGGCAGCGGTGCTGCTGCCGTCCATCAGAGCGCTCAGTGCGTAGCTGCCGGTGGGGGCGGACCAGCTGTCGATCACACCGTCACCGCTGGTGTCCAGGCCGTAGAGGGCCTGGAGTTCGAACACCCCGTCCACCAGCGGCAGCGCCGCCGAGCTGCCCGCCTGCAGCAGGTCGTAGCTGTACAGGGTGTTGTTGGCGCCCACACCGTAGACCATGAAACCCGGCGGGTTGCCGGCACCCAGGTTGCCCAGCGCGATGGCGGCGCCGTCGGTGGAGAAGCCGGTCATCGACAGCGAGTCCACCGTGGCGCTGTAGTACGCGCCAGCCAGGGCAATGCTGGTCTGGCTGCTGCTGGTGAAGGTGGAGGACACCTGGCTGACCAGGCAGTCCGCGGTGCCGGTGGATGAGGGCTGGCGGTCCACCACCAGCAGCTGGTCGTTGGCGGCGAGGCCCACCGTGCTGCCCACCGTCAGGGTGGCCGACTGCGACAGGGCGGAGAACAGCATCGGCGCCTCGCCCTGGCCGGCCGTGCCAGCCATCACGATCAACACGTCGGAGGCGCTGCCGCTGATGGCGGGTGTGGTCTGCCCATTGCCGATCACCACCGGTACCAGGCGGAACACACCGGCCGTGCCGGTGGTCACGCTCGCAAAAGGTGCGGGCAGAGCACCTGCGCTGGGCAGCGGCAGCACCTGCGTGCCGGACTTGGCTGCGAACAGCTTGCAGCCGTAGGCGTAGGAGGCTGCCGGTGCGAAGCCGCTGCCGGCGCTGCGGATGGCGCGGTCCAGCAGCATCGTGGTGTAGCTTGCGACCTGGCCCATGTCGTTGCCCACCTGGGTGGTGCGGCGGCTGGACTCGGTGACGGCGATCACGCTGGCCGCAGCAATGCTGATCAGCATGCCGATGGCCAGGCCCACCATCAGCTCCACCAGGGTGAAGCCGGCAGCGCGTTGGCGGAACGGGGTCGGGCGTCGACCTATGGGTTTCGTCGAGGTCATGGCAGCACCACCTTGGTGATGTACTGCAGGTTGCCTGCCGAACTGGGCCGTGAGGGGGGCCGCCAGCTGATGGTGATGGTGGCCACACCACTGCCGTCCACACTGACGCTGCCGCTGCCGTTGGGCAGGCCATTGCCGGTGACGGTGGAGACCTGGGTCTGCCAGCTGGTCAGGGTGGCGCTGGCCACCGTGGTGCTGCGGTTGAGCCACATCGTGCTGGACAACTCGTTGGCCAGCAGCGCGGCGCGGTTGCGGTCCTCCGCATCCAGGGCGTACTGGATGGCGCGGGCGTGCAGCGCGGCCATGCCGATCACCCCCAGCGACAGCAGCAGCAGTGCGACGAGCACCTCCAGCACCGAGACGCCACGACAGCATGCAGCTCGCGTGGCCCGGCGCACAGGCGGACGGGAGCGGAAAGGTGGGCGGCGGTCGATTCGGTGGGTGCCCATCAGCAACCGTCCGGAGCGGTGGAGGAGACGCTGCGCGCCGGGTCACACAGTCGGATCTGCCCACCCAGAAACACCTGCACCCGCAATGTGCTGCTGGTGTTGGCGGCAGCGATGTCGTAGGTGGTGGGGCTGGTGGCGCTGGCGGGGGCGGTGCAGTTGCTGCCCAACCCGGTGGACGAGTTGGTGACCGGTCGGCCCTGGCTGTTGAAACAGAGCACCGCCGGGCCGGTGAGGGTGACCGCGCTGGCTGTTGAGAGCGTCACGCCCTGCACATAGTGGCTGGCATCGGCCGTTTCGCCGGTGAGGGCCGGCAGTGCGCGCACGAACCAGCGGCTGCCGTTGGCCGCAGGCGTGGCGGTGAGGGCGGGCTCCGCGTTGGTCAGCACCAGCACCGTCTGGCGGTTGCGACGCAGGGCCTCGCTCTGCGCCAGGCGCAGGCTGTTGAGCAGCTGTTCACCCGCGCTGCGCAGCTTGGCCTTGGCCAGCCAGGCACCCAGAGGAGGGACTGCCGCGGTGAGCAGCAGCGCCATCAGGCTGAAGGTGATCAACAGCTCGATCAGCGACAGTCCCCGAGAGGCCGGCCGCAGTCCGCGACCTCGCGCCGCCGTGATCCAGGGGGTCAGCATGAATCCCCCTGGCGCCGGATCCAGCAAGGGTAGCCTCCGGTGGGTACCGTCCCCCAGCCGCTGGGCACGCCGGTGGTGCGCTGGGTGCCCTTTTCGTCGATGGTGAAGACGAAACCGTTGGCCAGCGCGCTGCCGGTGGCGGTGATGGTGTAGGCCGTGGCGGTGGGTGCCGTGCTGCAGACCACGGTGAAGGCGCCCACGGTTTCCGACGTGCCGCAGGGCCCGCTGGCGTAGCTGCGGTTGTTGAGAAAGTACTGCTCCATGCGCGCACGGCTGTCCGCCAGGGCGTTCATGCCCTCGCCGATGCGGGCGCGCTGCATCTGGCTGCGGTAGCTGGGATAGACCGCCGCCGCCAGGCTGCCCAGGGCGGCCAGCACGACCACAAGCTCCAGCAGCGTCACGCCGCGCAGCAGGTGGGATCGGGTTGTGAGGGGGTTCAGGGGCGTTCAACTCAAAGGCGTAGAGGCACCGACGGAGCCTTGTCTTGCCACTGTGGCGTGGATCGGCCGCCGGCAGCGACGGGAACAGAGGGCTTGCGGTCGGGCAATTCCGGGCCGGTGCCCATGGCTGGGGACCGGCGCCGCCCTGCCCCGACCGCACAACGACTCAACTTCCCAGTGCATCGGCCGATACGCTGGAACATGAAGCCCTCCCACCCCCTTCTGTTGTTGACGATGGGCGCCGCCGCGCTGACCTTTGCCCCGGCGGTCGCCGCCCAAACAGTGACCTGGGGCGGCGCGATGGGCGACCGCGTGGCGCTGGTCATCGACGGCCAGGTGCGCGTGGCCTCGGCGGGGTCGGTGTTCGGTGACCTGCGGGTGCACCGCGTCACGGCGTCCGATGTGGAGTACGAGGTGGCCGGTGTGCGCCAACGGCTGGCCGCTGGCGGCGCGCCGGTGGCCGTCGGCAGTGGCGCCCGGGCGCCGGCCAGCCTGCAGCTGCAGGTGGGCGCCGACCGGCTGTACCACGTGGAGGCCAAGGTGAACGGCCGGGTGCTGCCGGCCGTGGTGGACACCGGTGCGAGCCTGGTGACGCTGTCGGTGGAGCAGGCCCGCAGCCTGGGCCTGGACTGGCATCGCGGCCAGCCCACCCCGGTGCAGACCGCCAACGGCCGCATCAGCGGCTGGAGCCTGCGGCTGGCCCGGCTGGCCGTGGGGCCCTTCGACCTGCGCGACGTCGAGGCGGTGGTGCTCGAAACAGACCTGCCCCACCTGCTGGTGGGCAACAGCTTCCTGCGCCGCTTCCAGGTGACCCAGCGTGAGGATCAGATGACGTTGTCGCGCCATCCCTGAGGCAGGCCTGGCCCTTCCATGGGGTTGTGCGGCGCTGCTGGAATGGGGCCGTACAGGGTTCCTGCTTCATGGCGTTACGATGAGCTGCTGGCTGCGGGCGGATGGGCCTGCGGCAGCGGCCAACCTTGTGGGGAACCCGATGCCGACACAGGCTCTTCAGGCCCAACCGGGCCAACGCATGCTCTGGTTGGGCAGTGCCGTCCTGCTGGCGGTCGCGATGAACATCGCGGTGGGGCTGCCCGCCTGGGCGCAGCATCGGGTGGTGGAGCCGGACGGGCGCATCACCTACACCGACCGCCCATTGAGTTACGAGCAGGTGCGCCCCGGTGGGGAACGCACCGCCGGGGAGGGCTTCGGCACCCCGCCCGGTCGCGACTGGACCGCTGGTCTGCCCTACGACCAACGCCAGGCCGCTCAGCGCTGGCCGGTGCGGTTGTACACCTCGCCGGCCTGTCCGGCCTGCGACCAGGGCCGCGACTGGCTGCGCCGCCTGGGCGTACCGGTGCGCGAAGGGCAGGTGCTGCGCGAGGAAGACTTGGCAGAGCTGCTGCGTGAAACCGGCAGCCGGGACCTGCCGGTGCTGATGGTCGGCCGGCAGCGGCTGCTGGGCTTTGCGAGCAGCGAGTGGGAGGAGCTGCTGCGGCTGGCCGGTTACCCCCTGGGCCAACCGTTGCCAGCCACCTGGCAGGCTCCGGCGCCGCAGCCGCTGGTGCCCGCCAAAACCCCCCCGCCGGCCACGGCACGGCCTGCACCGGTGGCCCCTGCGACGCCGCCGGACCTGGGTGACCCGAAGCGGTTCCGGTTCTGATTCGCCGGAACCGGGCGTGCCAGCGTTCGAGGGCAGAAGCCCGGGCCGCTCCATCCCATCGACCCGCCGCGGATGTTTCCGTTCGTGCGGAACCTGGGTGGGTCGTCGAATGGCAGTGAACAACTGTAAGAGCTGAGCGGTCCGCCGTTCTGACGGAAACAAGGAGGGCTGGCCGGCCATGCAGCATCGCGGCATGTGCCCCGACAGTCACCCTCCGCTCTTGCCGCGGCCTCCCGCAAGGGCAGGCGGGTTCTGGCGCGCCGCGCTGGCCTGGGCAGCCGCGGCAGCCCTGCTGGTAGGTTGCGGAGGCGGCTCAGGCGGGTCAGGCTCTCCGTCCGATGCGCTGCCGGCCGAGCCCACCAGTGCCCTGGATGCCACCCGGCTGGCGCAGCAGGCCAGCTTCGGTGCCACCGAGGCGCTGGTGCAGCAGATCGCGGCCCAGGGGGCGCGGCCCTGGCTGCAGGCGCAGTTCGCGCTCAACCGCTCGCGCTACCGCAGCGGTGGGGATGCGGGCATCCACCAGTGGGACCGCCAGGACAGCGACTTCTGCAGTGACAAGGGCGACAGCTGCTGGCGCGACTACCACTCCACCCAGCCGCTGCTGTGGGACTTCTACCGCAATGCCATCGGGCAGCCCGACCAGCTGCGCCAGCGGGTGGCGTATGCGCTGCAGCAGATCCTGGTGGTTTCGGGCCACACGGTGCATTCCACCTACGGGCTGCGGCGCTACCACAACCTGCTGCTGGAGCAGGCCTTCGGCAACTACCGTGAGCTGCTGCGCCGGGTGATCCTGTCTCCAGTGATGGGCGACTACCTCAACCAGGTCAACAACCACCGCGACGCACCGAACGAGAACTTCGCCCGTGAGCTGCTGCAGCTGTTCACCCTGGGCACCTGCCGGCTGGAGATGGATGGGCGGCTCAGCGGCGGCAGCTGCCGGCCCACCTACGACAACGCCGGGGTGCGCGCGCTGGCCTACGCCCTGACCGGCTGGACCTACCCGGCCGGTGGCCGCAGCCCCTGGGGTTGCTGGCCGGAGGGGGCCCGCTGCCCCTTCCACGATGGAGACCTGTCACCCGTGCCTGCCTTTCACGACACGGCCGCCCGCAGCCTGCCGGGCGGGGTGGAGCTGGCCGCCGGTCACAGCCCGGCCCAGGCCCTGGAGCGGGTGCTGGACGCCCTGATGCAGCACCCCAACCTGGCCCCCTTCATCGGCCGTCAGCTGATCCAGCACCTGGTCACCAGCAACCCGTCGCCGGCCTACGTGCAGCGGGTGGCCCAGGCCTTCAACCGCGGCCGCCACGATCTGTTCGGCAGCGGCCGGGTCGGCGATTTGCAGGCCACCGTGGCGGCCATCCTGCTCGATGAGGAGGCCCGGGGGGAGGGCCGGCGCGGCGCCCGCTTCGGCCGGCTGCGTGAGCCGGTGCTGTATTTCACCGGCGTGCTGCGGGCGTTGAACGGCCACAGCGATGGTGAGGCCCTGGGCTGGTGGTGGGGGGAGGCGCTGCGCCAGCAGCTCTTCCTGTCGCCGTCGGTGTTCAACTTCTACCCGCCGGACCATCCCTTGCCCGGTCAAGGGGAACGCGCCGGGCCGCCGTTTGCGCTGCAGGGCACGGCCGCGGCGATCGACCGCTTCAACTTCCTGCACTACCTGCTGTTCTGGGGCGGCACGGCGGCGGCCGACAGCCAGGTGCCCCAGCCGCTGGGCACCGGGGTGGCGCTGGAGTCCTTCCTGGCCGATGCCACCGACCCGGCCCGGCTGGTGGACCGGCTGTCCCGTCTCGCTCAGGGCGAGCCGCTGCCGACGGTGGCCCGACAGGCGGTGATCCAGGCCGTGACGGCCATCGACGCCCAGGTCGACCCCAGCGACTGGCGCGCCCACCGCGTGCGGCAGGCGGCCTGGCTGGTGTTGGGTTCGCCCTACTTTCAGATCCAGCGGTGAAGGCCGCCACATGACACACGCTCCGTCCTCCCGCCTGGCCTCGATTCAGGACCCGCAGCGTCGCCGCTGGCTGCGCCGCGCCCTCGGCAGCGGTCTGGCCGCCCTGGGTGGGGTGCCGCTGGCCTCCCTGCTGTTGCCGGGAGGCAACGCCCGTGCCGCCGATGCCCGTGCGCTGGTCTGCGTGTTCCTCTACGGCGGCAACGATGGCCAGAACTGCATCGTGCCGCTGGACGCCAGCCGGCATGCGGCCTATGCGGCAGTGCGTGGCCAACTGGCCCTGGGCCAGGCTCGACTGCTGCCGCTGTCCGGCAGCGACTACGGGCTGCACCCCGCCCTGGCGCCGCTGCTGCCGTTGTGGACCGCGGGTCGCCTGGCGCCGGTGTTCAATGTCGGTCCCCTGGTGCGGCCGCTGGACAAGGCGCGCTTTCGCGCCGCGGCGGAAGGGTCGGCCGACGTGCCGCAGAGCCTGTTCTCCCATTCCGACCAGCAGCTGCTCTGGGAGGACGCCGGCGGCGACGCGCAGGCCCGCACCGGCTGGGGTGGCCGAGCCATGGCGCTGCAGGGTGACGGTGGGGTGGTGATTTCGCTGGGATCGGGCGGGCGATTCGGGGTGTCGGAACGAGAGGTTCCGCTGCAGCTGCCCGGCCCCGGCGCCGTCTTCGGCGCCTTGGGCCTTCAGCCGTCCGAGCTGGCCTGGGCACCCAACCTGGCGCGGCAGCAGGCGCTGTATGCGATCTATGCCGAGGCGGCGCTGCAGGCGGACGGCAATGAGCAGATCGCCGCGCTGGGGCGGGTGCACCGCAGCGCCTTTCAGACGGCGCAGCGGCTGGGGGCGGTGGTGGCGGTCACCCCGGGTGCTACCGGCAGTGTGGCGGCCATCGACCAGGCCTTTGCCGGCCTGACGCAGGACGGCGAGCTGCAGGGGCAGCTGGCCCCGCAGCTG
>Ga0154020_10005735_pt1 | contig 14595 bp, 11 predicted proteins | sample Klosneuvirus_201_FD_109709 | JGI IMG/M metagenome (GOLD analysis project Ga0154020, IMG submission 109709) | Active sludge microbial communities from wastewater, Klosterneuburg, Austria - Klosneuvirus_20160825_MG | ecosystem: Engineered > WWTP > Aerobic digester > Activated sludge | place...
ACCAAACCACCTTTATGGAAATAGGAAGTCTTGTTGCCAAGTGAATTTTCAACAATCGTCAAGCCATCGATATAGGTAATCTTGTGGTCGTATATACCACCATCTCCCCAGGTGCGAATGCAACGTGCATCCGTATTAAAACCATCGTACTCAAAATAGAAACTCAATCCATTCCGGTCCGTTTCCTTAACGAGCAAATGATCTTTGTAATAAAATTTCTGACTGAGGTTTAATGCATCTGTTGCAGCAGCCATATTTCCTTCCGCATCGTATGCGTAACGGATGAGTTTCAGCCACCTTTCAAGACGACTCTTGTCTTCAACAGCGATTTCAAGAATTTTACCTGTAGAATCGGTTGTTACCTTATAATTTCTCCCTGCACTGTCAGTGATTCCTGTGAGATGCCCCTGGGAATTGTATGCAAAATTATTGCTGTAGCCGCCTTTGTTCTTAATGGAAGTCAACAATGAAAGCAGGGGATCACGATCTGTGCGTGCTCCAAAATGATATTCAAGTTGATCTTTATCTTTTACAAAATACCCTTTTTCATTTCTGAACAATTCAAATTTATCAGAACGATCAAAATGCGATTCGCCGATATTCAATGTTGGAAATGCGACACCACGACCATCGGGCATCCTTAGTACAACGACGCCTTCTGTTTCATCAGCATACAATCCCATGTCATAGGAATGATGCCATCCGTATCCAATCGGTCCATCATAATCAGAAGTTGAATACCAGGTACGTTCCCAAACCAATGGAAGAGGGCCCGGCATTTCAAAATCAATTCTATCTGTGAAAACTTTTCCGGATGCTACATCAACGGGGTGACCGGTAACTGTACAAATCGCTTTGTGTACTGCATTGCGGACTCCTTTCGGAACCTTCATTTTCTTCATCGCCTTTTCCGCAGCCGCATGCATCTTGTCCGATGCTTTCTTGACGAATTTACTTCCCTTTACTTTTGAAAGAATTCCCATTCCGGCCTTCATGGCCATGGCGGTGAATGAAATCATCGGCGGACCACCAACCATCACGGGCATTCCGGCAGGAATTGCTAGGAGAACAGAAACTGGGAGTTTCATACCCGGACCTGATTTCTTCTTAGAGCGGGGAGGCGAGGGCATTCCAATGCACTGACAACTCAATACAGGCATGCCAAGTTTAGCAAATGGTTCACCTTCCACATTCACAGTAAGGCTTCCCATAAAGACTTCACATTCGTTTCCGATTGGAGGTTTCATGAAGGGTCCACCCATTGGAATATGTGGTGGAACATTTTTTCCTCCGGTACCGGCTTGTGCTCTTGGCATTCCATTTACCATTACCGTTGCTCCGATGAATGGAATAAAATCCATAGGATCATACACCATTCCGATGAATGGATGCGGGAGAGGAGTAGGGATAGGTCCTGCCGGGCTTGGGATTCCGATGATATGAATATCAACGCCGGTAACAATATCAAATGCTTTGCCGGCTATCATCAGTGTTGAGCTTTAGCGGTGTTTAATTTTTCTTCCCAATCGTTACCAACAATTTCATTCATCAAAGTTCCAATTGCCATGCGCTCCGATTGTGGCTTCGATAATTTCTCAGCCAAATCATACAGAGACTGCCCGACAAAAGGAAGCGTAGAGTTTTTTCTGACATTCTCGTCCATTTGCTTTCCACAGGCAAGTGCTTGTTGATTGCTGTCCCAGGCTTCGGAGTACATTTTAAGCAACTGTTCGCAATACGCTTTCATTCTCCAGCCTTCAGCAGCACTGAAAAAATCTTTATGTTCCATCGACTTCTCAGCTTGCAAACGGTATTGATCTGCGGCAAGAAGATAATTTTTCAAATTAAGATGCGTTGCACCGAGAAAAGAATGACTCTGGATAATCAATACAGGAGCAATTTCATGATCCCCTTTTTGTTCTGCCTCCTGTGCAATTTTTAAGGCTTCAGAATATCTTTTCAAACATTCTGTTCCTTTGTTTGCAGAAAAGTAAGCCGAGGCAACTGTAAAATGCAATGCTACTTTCATTTGTGTCCATCCGGCCATTTCTGCAATCTGCATTGCTTTGGCAGCCCAACGTTCCATTTCATCATAATTTTTCTTTGCTGCAGCCTGGCTGATTTGTACAAATAATTTTCTGAACTGAACATCGGGAGAAGACGGGTTTCCGGCTGATGCCATTTGCTTCATAGCCTCGTCCATTTTTAAATCCGGACTCAGGCTTGTACAAATGACTGGGAAGTCACGGACAATTTTCTCAAACATTGGGTACTCAACTGTATCCAGTAATACCAATTTCAACCGTGAGAAATTGGCATTGGCGACCAGATCATAAATCCACTGTATGTAAGTACTTGAAATATTTTGCAAATCTTCAGGATAAAGTAAAACATAGATATTAGCTGTATAGTCCGGAATGGAAGCAGCCAGTTTTTCTATGGTATTTGAAAAATGCAGCGGGAGTAAATTAGTTTTTGTCGTAACCGGCTTTGGGTCCGGTTTAAAATTCAGGTCTATTCCTGCGTTTGCACATTCTTCCTTGTCGACATCAAATTTCTCCAGCATTTCATTAATAAGATTCGTGGAGTAATCTTCGTAATTTTCAAGGCTGCAGTCGAAACGTAAAAACAATTCAGGAAAAATTCCGTGTTCACTTCCTTCGAGTTTGTACCAGCCCTCCAGTAATCTCCTTTCATCTCCTTTTACAAACCAGCGAAAGATATTTTTTTTAGGATCAGCGGTGGCTTCCATCCACACCGTACGGATTTTTTCGATACGGTTGGTGATTGCATTCTGTTCAACAAAGGTGCTCATCTTAAATCAATTGTTTAGGATCCTTCAGTTCAAAAAATTAATTAAGTTTTACAAGTGCTCCCTCCAGGCTTGCCATTGCCTGGGCTTTTAATGAAAGAGTGAGACCTTCTACAGATGCCATCAATTTAGCTGTTGCTTTAAATTCTGTGGTAGCGTCGATTTTCACTGCCATTGTTGAACTTTTGATGGAAATATCCTGCATCGCTTCGATGTTGATTTTTTGCATTTCAGCTTTCATATTCACATTGTTCTGCGCTGTGATATTGATATCGCCGGAAGCTTTAAAATTAATATCCTTGGAGTCAAAAGTTATTTCTTTATCAGACTTTATATAAATCGTGCCATCGCCTTTCAATACTACTGAGTTCCCTCCTTTATCACTAATTGTTACACTTCCGCTTTTGTCATCGAGTGAAATTGTATTTCCACTTTTTGTCATCAATGATTTTACATTGTTGTCGCTATCACCTTTTCCTGATTTTGCGCCTCCATGGTACAGTGAGCCCAGGACAAAAGGTTTTTCAATATCCCCGCCATCAAAATCAACTACTACTTCTTCGTCTTTTTCAGGAATGAAATGCATCCCTTTTCCTCCGCCAGCGTGTGGTGTAGTCACTCGAATCCACGGTGTCATTTCAGAACTTTGCATCCAGTGAAAGCGAACTTTGATACGACCAATTCCATCGGTGTCATGGTTTTCAACGACAGTAGCGGATTGCATTTCACCTTTGCGAAACGTGTGCGGATTTGTATAAGGAGGTGCTTTTACAGATGAAGGAATAGCAACGAATGCATTTTCATAATGACCGATCAGATTGGAGAAATGGGAAACCGAGATAGCGACGAAATCGTAGGTATTGCCTTTGCTTTCAATCTGAAAACGACAGCCTGCTTTGATTCCCGGATGAGTACTTTCGCCTTTCACCAAAAGCATCTTCGATGCTATCGAATTCTTTTCTGTCGCGATCATTGCATCCAGCTGTTTTTTATCAACGACATTGAAAGTATGCATGGATCGTTCATCTTCCCGTGCATACAGATCTTTTGAAATTTTTACAGCAAGAGAGGAGAAATCATTCTTTATATCCGAAGAAAATGAACCCATGTTTTTACTGATGGACTCTCCCTTGTGTGGATCATATGATTTATAATTGAACTGGTGTGGTTGCAGGGAAGCTTTGATCACCATGCGGCTAATATCTTTTCCATTTACCAGTTTAATGCCGCTGTCACCCATTTGTCCGAACACCAGTTTCTTGCCATCGTAATACATCCATTCTCCAAACCGAATTGCCAGTCTGGAAAGAAATTGAAAATCGGTTTCGTTGTATTGAATGGTATAGTGAAGCACATCTTTCGTGAGTGCTTTGATGTCTTTCGGTAATTTATTTCCCTGAATTCCGGTGAAGGATTTATTCGCAATGTCATCCAGGTTTTTTTTGTTGTGGCTCGCAGATTTTGGAATGTCATCGAGCAATATTGTGGGACTATATCCCTTGATTGAAAAAGAATGGCTGGCACTGCTGCGCTCATCAACCGATATTTGTGTAATAATTCCGCTGAATGTATTATCGCCCATGGTGATATCGACAGTCGATCCCATGTATTTTTTTATAACATCCAATTGGAAATCCACGTCTGCTTTGAAATCACCCACACTCCAAATAAAGCTGAATACATTATGATCCAGAACAGGTTGTTCAATAACCAGGTTGGAGTAAATTACAGTACTCTCGTAATTCTGGATTTTTATGGATACAATGGGTGTTGCACTGCTAGGCATGAGAGATGTTATTTGAAGATAAAATTTGAAATACTTTTTGGCAATTTTGCCTGAGACAATTTAGGTTGCTGAAGTGAGAATTCCTAAAGAAATTTCATTCTTGTTGAGGAACAAATTTAGCCAAATGAGTCAGGATAAAAATAGGAAATTGGCAGAAAGCATGAAACTGATTTTGGTAAAAGTGGTTCCCGGAAGCCAGCTTAGGTTTCTAGGTACGCACAGTTCTGGTTTTTCACATTGATTCCGAGGAAGGAATTTCTCCTTTTCTTTCAATTCCCGATTTAGATTGTATTCAGATTTTAGAGCTTGTGCAGATATAAGTTAGGAGCCTTTTGTAAAATTACAACTCATCGGAATATAAAATTCCAATCTGATTCCTTCGAATTCAGCAGAGCTCAACTACGCTTCATTTCACACTACAATATTAGAACACGAATGAAATAATTAATTAATTTAGACAAAAAGATGCGTTAGAAACTTAATTGGAATTGTTTCAAAAATTACAAAGAGGTACTTGGCATGCGTTCCAATTCGTGATTCAGCTGGTCCAGGATTTCAACTACCTCTTCAAGTTTTCTGCTAAAATCTTCAATGATATTAAATTGATTTTGTTTTTGTGCGATTTCTCGAATAATTGCCCGAACATCAGCTTCACTTATATGTAAACTGTATGAATTCCTGAGACTGCTAAAATCTGCAGTAATCCTCCGAAAAAGTGTATCGTCTGATTCTATTTGATGCAGAACTGATTCCGCTCTTTCCACTATTGGTTCAACTGGATTATGGAGCCCTTCTGAAATTCGCTCATGTGCTGCATGACGAACAGTTCTAACAGGGTGACGGAGTGCTTCTAATACAGACTCTTTTATAAAGCGTAGTTTTCGAATAATCATGCTCTTTGCACATACCACCATCTGTTTTGTAAGAGTATTTCCAATCCCATGCTCAAATCTACCGGTATACACATCGAATAAAGCCCTTAAAAGTGACCAGGCACCTTTAGCAATATCTTCTGCAGATGGTCTGTGAGGTCTGAAATATTCTCGTGCAGCATCCGTAAATGCTGCCGATATGATTATTCGGGTTGTGATTGGAAAGTGGTCTTTCATAAGCATAGCAGCATCATATAAAGGCCCACTTTTTTGCATTATTAAATGAAATTTTTCCTGATTGGAGTTGTATAGTAAAATTAATTTTACTGCGGAAATGGCAACTCCCGCCATGGGGAAAAAGAAACAACCCCCGATGATCAATGCCTGAGTTTCCATTCTACAGATTACGCCCAAAGCTTCTGTTTGCACAGCCACTGTATCTGTCAAAATCGTATAAAAAAGAAAACTAAGTTCACATTGATAAAGATGCTGGTAATTATTTTTTACATAAACAACTAAGTGAGATTCTGACCAGCCAGGAGCAGCATCGAATTGCGCTGTCCATACACTGTCGAAAGCAACAATTGCAATCGAACCATGCAATGTGGCAAATGAATACCCAACACGATAAACACCACCATGTCCAAGACCACCACCAGTTACATGAAATACATTATTTGCATATATTCTTCTTAACTCGGTAATTTTGTGAATGACATTTGCTTCTCCACTTGCAATCAGAACTTCGCTCATGATTTTATTTTATAACATTCAATTCAAAAGTCTAATTGATCATTACCATTGCACCCTTAACTTCTGTTTGTACAGTTCCTTGTATGGAAGTTTGAAGTCCTTTAACTTCAGTTTTCATTGTCCCCTCTATAGACATATTCATCGTCGCTTTAATTTTCGTGTCTTTCAAGGAGGAGGTCTCAAGATTATCCTTTGAAGATATTTTAAATTCCTTTAGTGAATCCTGTTTCATGTTTGATTGACTGTTGAGTGCCATATCTCCTCCGGATTTTATATTCAAAGAGCCGCCAGCAGAAATATTAATCGAGTTATCAGCTTTAATGTCGATGTCTTTTGACTTAATTACAATTTTGGTTTTTGATGTTAATTCAATAGTATCATCTCCTTTTAAAATCAGGACACTTCCTTGGGCATCTTTAATTGTGATGCTTCCGTCTTTATCATTTAATATAATTGTATTTCCACTTCGTGTTTTCAGGGATTTGATATCGTTATTATTATCCCCCAAGCCTGATTTGGAATTTCCATGATACAATGAGCCAATGATAAATGGTTTATCAACATCTCCACCTTCAAAATCGATCATTACATCTTCGCCAATTTCCGGAATGAAATGCCATCCTTTATCTTTTCCTGAATGCGGCGCTGACATTCGTATCCAGGGTGAAAGATCGGTCCATGGAAATTTCACTTTCAATCGACCTAGTTTGTCACTGTCTTTGTTGTCAACTATAATTGCCGGTTGCATCTCACTTTTACGTACGACATGCGGGTTTGTATAAGGAGGTACTTCAATTTTGGCGGAGACAGCAGTGAAGGAGTTTGTGTAATTTGAAGTATTCAACGAATGATGCACAACATTCGTCACTATGAATTCAGGAGTATTGCCTCTAAGATCAATTTTAAATCGGTATCCCGGTCTGAGTTCAGGGGAGAAACTCTGCCCACGAATAGTCATCGCTCTTGCTACAGCGGCTTTACTGTCAAGTAACTTTATAATATCCAATTGTTTTTTATTGGAAGTGTTCATAACATGGATACTACGTTTAGGGTCCTTTCTGGAGAAAATGGATTTGGACTTTTCGACGGCAACTTTAGTAAATCCATCACCACTATATTTCAGGTCAGCCATGTTGTCTTCTATTTTTTCACCCTTATGCGAATCCATTCCCGTATACGAATATTTGTTGGCCTGCAAATTGGACTGAAACACCAGTTCGGTGATTTCTATATTATTTCTTAATGTTTTATTAGAGTTCTGAAGTTCTCCAAATTGCAATTTCTCTCCATCGAAATAAAACCATTCACCGTAACGTACAGCAAGCCGTTTTAAAAATTGAAAATCAGTTTCGTTGTATTGTGCCAGATAATGAATTTCATCTGTGTATGCCGGGTTAATATTTTCTTTCAACAGATTTCCTGAAAAATCAGCGACTGATTTCTGGACTATTGATTTTAAATTTTGTTTGTAGTAAGATGTAGAACGTGGCGCATCTTCGAGTAGAATTGTCGGGCTTTGTCCGGCAATATGAATTACCTGACCATCGTTCCTTTCTTCAATTGAAATTTCTGTAATTATACCTTTGAATATGGATGAAGCCATGGTAATGGAAACATCTTTACCGATGTAATCCATTACTTTCGACTGAATATCCGGGTCACTTTGAAAAGCACCAATTCTCCAGATAAAATTAAAATGATGGTGACTGGCTATCGATTGGTTGATATTGAGGTTTGAAAAAACAATTTCTTCAGAATCAAATCCTGTAATTGTTATTTTGATTTCATGTGTCAATACATCGGTTGCCATAATCTGTGATTATTAAAATTAAAAATTAAAAATGATTCAGTAAAATTAAACTCCCCATTGGTTAATATGTTCAACTTCTCCGCCACTACCCATACCACTGCTTAATTTTATTGCCTGTGCTGTAAGGGTAATTCGTTCAGTCATCGGGCTGTCGCCGTGGTTGCTAAAACTTTCAGCGTAATCCACCAAATATGCATCGGTGAAAATTAGTTCTTTCATTCGCTGTTCAAATGAAGCCGACTGATGAAATTGAATTGATCCTGATTTTTTAGCACTGGGCGACAAACTCCATTGTGCAATTAGCAGATCCCCGGTTGACTCAATTTCTAAATTTATTAAGCCGGCTTCTACTCTTCCAATCGGATGACCTCCTGTTGCATAGGGTTGATGGAATGCATAGTGGCAATTTAGTATCCTATACTCTTTACCTTCTATTTTCAATGTGGCTTTGAATGACATATTCGGTCTGTATTAGATTGAGGATTTAAAAATCGCTTGAGGAAAGAATTAATAAAAAAGGAAAATAAAAATTAGAAGAGAATGATTTTACGGGCTGATTCCCAATATCGATCTGATTAGATTGGCCATTCATTTTTGTGTTCTGCATCACCAACCTTAAATTCCTTAGCAGAAATTACAAAATGTTCACTCATTGGATTATCACCATGATTGGTGAAAGATTCAGAATACGAAATAATATAGCCTTCCTTAAATGATATTTCTTTCATTTTTTGTTCACTGTCTCGTTTGTAAAAGGTAACAGTACCATTTTTGTGTTTGTATGCATCCATCATCCAGGCAGCAAGTGCTGAATCGCCTGTTGCTTCAACTTCAAGTTGAAGAGTACCTCCTCGAACTTCTGAAGATGGTCGGCCTGTTTTGTCAACATCCTGTTGGAGTGAATAAGAACAATGAAATACTCTGTAATCTTTTCCGTCGACTGTAAATTTTGCTTTGAAGGACATTTTTTTCAGTTATTTAAGGTTAGAAGAATTGAAGAAATTTATAGTTCAAAGATAAGTTGTGATATCAGGGTCGTCAACTACCCGAATGGGTGGATTTGTATATTTATTTATCTGAATTTGTCATGGGTACTGTAACAATTCCTTTTGGATGGTTGGTTATTTTCACAATAAATTTTGAGAGTTCGCCACAATTGGGAGCCAAACCATGTGTTCGGATAAAAGATGAGATCAATCCTCCTTGTGTAGAATTCTGAAAGGGTGGAATATGCTCTATGGAAGTACTGTGACCTCCTTCCAGAGTACAGGCAAATGGATATTCGTCGCGACTTAAAATCCGTGGAACCTGACTCTTGTGATCACCATCACTAATTGTCATGGCGTCTCGTCTTTTGCCTGGATCGGAACCAGCGTAGGTTAAGATTTGCGGATGCCGGGACATCTGCGCGTGCCAGATATTATCGGCGAGATCCGGATACTGCATGTAATTGATTTCTAGCATAGGATAATTTCTTTCATTTTTCATTGGTGTCGGCTTTTAAATTTGTTTAAGAAAAGAAAATAATTATAAGGATAATTTGCTTTAAAGAATTCATCAGCAGGATTTAATATTCAGTTTATTCTAATGGAGTATTCTGGATTCGATAGCATAATTTAAAACTATAGTGGAACTGGAATTTTGATTGTTTGAAAAACCAAAACTCAGAGTATAATCTTTGCCACTGATACGATAATAGGTAATTTGTTCATCCAATTGACCTGGGCGGGGCGGAACTACCTGGATTGAATCACCAAAATGCTCATTTACATATTCCTTTGTATATCGGTTTTGTATTGGCAATTTAAATATGGCAAGACATTCATCCGCTGCTTTTGATTCAGGTATAGGAAGCCGTAATTCCATCGAATGGAACGGGAGTTCAGACTTCTCAGAATTCCATTTGTACACTGAAAAAAAAGGTGTTGACGATGCAGAATCTATCTGCATCTTTATATTGAAAAGTTCTTCAATTTTCTCAATATCCGCCGAGCGATTTACAATCAATTTTTGAATAACCTGTTCCATTTCGTTTTCTGGTAATTTACTTGAAATATTTTTGAAGGGTAGGGTAGGTATGAGAAATGCAAATATGATTATTAGTTTCATGGTGTAGCATTCTGGTCATAAAAGTCATTGTATGGTTCAGAGTAGTATTCTCGATACGTCTGTCCTGGTGCGTTACTGGGGTGTTCTCCTTCCGCGAAAATATCAGCAATTTCCTGACGTGATGCTTCCCTGTCTCCAGTCCTCTGATAATTTTCATATGCTCTTTGATAGTCATCGGATTTAGCACCTGCAATTCCGATGTCATCCCCTCCATTTGAATTAATTTCATCCCGAACTTGTGCATTTGTGAGCGTTGCTTCTCCTTCATTTTTTAAGCAGGAATTTGCATTTCTATTTGCATAGTCAGCTCTTGACAGATTTCCAATTGGAACATCTGGATCAGGTGTGTACATTGCATGCCCTGACTCATGTGCAAGTGATTGGGTCATGTATACGCCATCGGCATCGTTTGGATCCAATACTATTTCTTTTGCAGTCCGGTCTGTGAATGTTCCATTTCCGGAAATACCATATTTAAATACCCAGCCCTGGCTTTGTAACGTTACAAGGTTATTCGCAAGCGTAGGTGATTTGAGGATTAGTTCCTGGACCTTTGGATTTGCAAGAGGGTTAGGAGGATTGTTCATTGCATTCGTTAGCATTGCTATCAATGCCGGAAGCAGTGCAGCAGGAATGGAGGCTGCACTCGGTCCAATTTCTCCAATCATGACTGTAGGGATTCCTGCTGCTATTGTCCCGCCATGAGCTGTCATATCTCCCATACGTGCAGCTGGTTTCTTTCCAATCATCACACCCACGCTGCCAAGAATGATACTGTCAGGCGGTCCCACACAAACACACATATCTCCCATCGTTGCTGCAAATACGCTTCCGATTAATACTGTTGGATTCCCTGGAGGCATGATCGGTCCACCTACATGAGGGATCGGTGGAGTTCCCGGTGTTACCATCGGGCACACATGCATATCTCCGACTCTTGCGGCTGGTTTTCCCATAGTAAAAAAGTATTAATAGGGTATCTTGAATTATTTAAAACAATTAAGAGTCTATTATTGTACCAGTCCGGAATATTATTACGAAAACCGAGTGCAAATAATGGATCCGTGTGCAATTGAATCTAATTTATTCCTTTCCTTTTTTTTGAAATTAGAAAAGTGCCTGAATAAATTAATTCTAAATAAATCTAATAAATGGAAAAATTTTATTTGTTGTGTTTAATCAGATTCGGGGTTTTTTCAATGAACTTACGGGTTCAATTGATAAACCATGTTATTTAATCATACTGGCCATTCGTTTTTGTGTTCAGCATCACCAACTTTGATTTCTTTGGCGGAGATCACAAAATTCTGACTCATCGGATTGTCACCCATATTGGTGAATGATTCGGAATAAGAAACGATGTACCCTTCTTTGAAACTGACTTCTTTCATTTTTTGTTCGCTGTCGCGTTTGTAGAAGGTAATGGAACCACCTTTGTGTTTGTATGCATCCATCATCCAGGAAGCCAAACCCGCGTCTTCGGTGGATTCTACTTCGAGTTGGATGGTTCCGCCACGAACTTCTGAAGAAGGGCGGCCTGTTTTATCTACATCCTGTTGAAGGGAATAAGAACAATTGAATACGCGGTAGTCTTTACCGTCGACTGTGAATTTGGCTTTGAATGACATGGCTAAGGTTGTTTATTGGGTTAGAAATGGGAGGGATTTAGAAATTATACTGGCCATTCGTTTTTGTGTTCAGCATCACCAACTTTTAATTCTTTCGCTGAAATCACAAAATGTTCACTCATTGGATTGTCACCGTGGTTGGTGAAAGTTTCAGTGTAGGAGACAATGTATCCTTCCTTGAAACTCACTTCTTTCATTTTCTGTTCGCTGTCCCGTTTGTAGAATGTTACGGTTCCACCTTTGTGCTTGTAAGCATCCATCATCCAGGCTGCAAGGCCGGAATCACCTGTGGATTCAACTTCCAGTTGCAAGGTACCACCGCGAACTTCTGAAGAAGGGCGACCGGTTTTGTCAACATCTTGTTGCAGGGAATACGTGCAATGAAATACGCGGTAGTCTTTACCGTCAACTGTGAATTTTGCTTTAAATGACATGGCTTTAATTTTTAAAGGTTGATATTGATTAATTGAATTTGATAGATCAAATGTACATCCTGAACCAGGCCTCTGTCAACTACCCAAACGGGTGGAAAAACGGTCGCGTGGGTTTTGCCTGAATTCGTTCTGCATGTTAAGAAAGAGTAAGATGGTAGCCTTCTCAGGCTGTGTTGGTTTGAAATTTTTACAGGGTTAATGCTGATGAAAGCACAAGAAAACAGGATCGATATTTTAACTCTGATCGTGTTTTGGAAAATGAATATACCTGTCGGGTGTATTCTTATTTCAGTAAAATGTCAGAGTAAAATCTTGAAGAATGTTCTGAGTATTTTCAAAAGCAATACGGTAATCGGGTTTTTTGAAATCCGGTCGGACAATAGAGAATTATCCGACCGGATATTTAATTTTTAAATCCTTGGGATCAGGCTTTGTCGTATTTAGCACTCCACTCTGCTGAATTCGGATCGTCGCCTTTGTGTCCATCCATTTTGATCATGAAATTCTTCGCCGGGAAATAAGGCGTCATGTGGATGTCCAGATAAATTCTGTCCTTTTGTTGCGGATCCTGTTCGAAACGCATAATCTTAAAGGATTCAATCAACTTGTCTGGTCCTGTTACACTGTCAAGGAACTTTACAATTTGAGAGCGGAGATCTTTCTCTGCTTTGGAATTCCAGTTTTCAAATGCACGACGATTGAGGAAATCGATCAATACTTTGGTGATGTAATCAAATACACGTACAACAGAGTAAGTCTGCAATCCAAGATTATCGCCATTGAACAGAGTCTTTGCGGAGAAGGCCATTACCTTTCCATACTCATTCACCATCGGAACCAAACCGAGTTTTTCCAGATTGGCGATTTCACTCTTTTTCAGGTCGAACGACACACCGTCTACTTCATTCATACCACCATGCTTTTTACCTGCAGTAACCTGCGACATGAGTGTTGTATACAGTTTGCCTGCAAGTGCAGAGGAAGGAGGTACATACAAATCTTCGTCTTCGCCAACTTCCTGGAATTTTCCACGACCTACCAGCCAGTTACACGCCATCATGACGTTTGAACGGTAAACATCACCGCCGGTGAGATTCGCTGATTCGAACAATTCCATGACATCATCCGGATTGTCGAGATGCTGAAAATCTGTGACCAGCATAACTTTATTTTCATGAGCAAGTTTGGCCCACTTTTCTACAACTTTATTGGAACCAAGGTAACCGGGCAGTAATAGGATGGAATAATTATCCCGTAAATCAAGACGGTCATAATTGGCTTTCAATTCGCCGGAAACAGCATCGATAAACCGTGGATTGTCGAGATCCTTCAATTGCTCAGGATCTGCATTCATCAAAGTGATATTTTTCAATTTGTCACTCTCGGTATTTTTGTAAAACAAAGCAACAGAGCGATAGGATCGCTCCAGGTTTTTGGTTGCTTCAACAGCTTTCAGCAAATTCTTTTTCAGCAATGCTGCTGCCGAATCAGATTTTTGTTGAGCAGTTTCAACAGCACTGGAAATACTGTCAGTTTCCTGGAGTAAATCAGCCCAGAGTTGCAATGATTTTTTTATAGATTCACGTTCTTGTTTTTTGTCGGATTCAGTGAGGAATATTTTTTTACGCGCTTTGCGTTCCGGGTTCAAATTCTGAACGCCGTCGATCACTGCTTCCAGCACATCAAAACCACCAAATTTAGCCAGCTTATTCGCACTTTCTTCAATAACCTGCGCCGGATTCGCTACGCGTTCTCTTTCTTTAGACTGACTTTGCTGCTGTTGTTGTTGAGACTCTTCCATATCTGTAATGTTCTTAGAATAGTTTAAAAATAATGAAACAATAAAACGATTTATTTAGCGTCTTCAATTTCCTGTATCAAGGCCTGAAGTGCGCCAACAAATGCTCCTTTTGTATCCGGGTTTTCCAGAATCGCTTTGAGCGATTTGTTAGATTTCAATTGCTTGATAATTTTCATATACTGATCTTGTTTCTGATTCAGGTCCTGCAGGAATTGATTCTGTGTTGTAATTCCTTTAGTGCCAAAATCACCAAGATTGGTGAATGACAATGCTTCATTCGTGGAACTGCCATCTTCTTTTTCCAGTTCAACTTCAACCTTCGGTTTAAAATGTGCAAAGACTTCTTCAACAGTTTTTAAATCGTAAACCAATTCCGGTTTAATGGGTGCATCATCCGTTAATTTCTCTACAACAAGTGTTCGGTTTTTTGGGATGTCTGCGATTGCTTCGCTTGCATCGGGCCTTATTTCATTGCCCCCAATTCCATAGTTAAACATAGTTTTAAAAGTTTGAGTTTGGAACAAATATACAAGTTTTGAGATTCAATCCAAATCAATTTTGCCCCCGGAAAAAGACCTTGAATCTGGTCT
>Ga0154020_10005736_pt1 | contig 14595 bp, 6 predicted proteins | sample Klosneuvirus_201_FD_109709 | JGI IMG/M metagenome (GOLD analysis project Ga0154020, IMG submission 109709) | Active sludge microbial communities from wastewater, Klosterneuburg, Austria - Klosneuvirus_20160825_MG | ecosystem: Engineered > WWTP > Aerobic digester > Activated sludge | place...
CCCACGCGCTGCCCCGCGGCGTCCAGCACCGCGACGCTGGCCTCCGCCGCGTCGAGCGCGAAGAGGCCGAGGTTCGTGCGCGCCTCGGGGCCGGCGGCGCCGAAGAGCGCGCCGGTCTCCCCCGCCTGGAGCGCCGCGGAGGCCGGCACCGCCGGCAGGAAGAACCCGAACGTCCCGCCACCCGCCGGCGAGGAGGTGCGCCCGCCGGCGACGATCGCCCGCGCGTCGCCCGCTGTCACGCGGAGCGCGACGGCGCCGGCGGCGCCGGGCGCGCCGAGGCGATCCACGACGTCTTCGATCGAGACCTCCGCGGAGGGCGCGAGGTCGTAGACCGCTGCCGGCGAGGGGGCGTGCGCGGCGTCGCCGTGAAAGCGCACGCTCACGCGCAGCGGCGACGCGGAGCGGTTGGCGACGACCGCCTCGGTGGTGAAGCGGGCGCCGTTGGCGCCGGGGGCGCTCGCGCTGCCCGGGATCACGAGGTCGGCGGTGGACGCGGCCCCGCAGGTCCCCGTCGCCGTCACCTGGAAGCTCGCGTCGCTGTCGTCGAAGCCGACTGGATCGCCGCCGGCCAGGGCCTCGAGCCGCAGCCGCGCCGAAGGGACGGTCCCGCAGGGCAGCACCACGTCGACCGCGAGCGCCGAGGCCGGCAGCGCCGGCGTGAGCGCCAGCGGGAAGGTCGCCCCGCTGTCGGTGGAGTAGAGGAGCCGGTAGCCGGTGGCCGTGGCGAGCGGCGAGGGCGACCAGCGCGCCGTGAGGCGCGCCCCCTCGGCGTAGCTCTCGCCGCCGTTCGGCGCGAGGAGGCCGAGCTGCGCGGCGGCCGCGATCACGTACGCGCCGCCGTCGAGCGGCACCGCACGAAGCGTCAGCGCGGACGCGCTGCGTTCGGCGGGGACCGGCTGGCCGTCCTTCGTCACGCGGACGCTGGACGCGAAGGATCCCGAGAGCACGACCGTGGCCTTCTCGCCGGTCGCCTCCGCCGCCCCGCGCCGCGACACGCGCAGCAGCAGCGTCCTGCCCGGGGAAAGGCCGGCTCCGGCGAGTTCGACCGTCACCAGGGCGCGCGGCGTCAGCTCCAGCGAGAGGCTGTTGGCGGCCGGGTCGGCGTCCGCGACGACGCGCGTCGGCGTGCCGTCGTCCGACGCGGGATTCCCCTCCCGTGAGAGCGCAATAAAGTAGGCGTGCCGCTGGCGCGCGACCGCGTCGTAGGCGGTGTAGACCACACGCCGCGGTGAGACGACGCGCCGCCGTCCCTGGAAGAAGTCGAGGTACTCGGCCGGCGACGCCACCTTCTCGCACTCGTGCCCGACGCCGGGGACCCACTTCGTCCGGAACTCGTAGCCCTGCGGGTCCGCCGCGTGGAGCTCGCCGAGCGTCGGCGTGTGCCCCTTGTCGTCGGAGAACGTCGGGTCGTCGGTGAGGTGGTGCGAGTTGTGGTAGACGCCGTAGGGATCGGTGTTCGGCGACACCGTGTCGACGTCGCCGTGCGCGATGAACATCGGCAGGTTGCGGGCGTTCTCGGTGTAGAAGCGGGGCGACTGCGCGAACCAGTTCGCGTTCACCTGGGGCGAGGTGCCGAAGGGGCCTCCGGCCGCGTCCTCCCAGTCCGAGTCGTACCCGCCGTGGCCGATGGCCTCCGACCGGAAGGCGTCGGTAACCGGCATCATCGCCGCGAGCGCCGCGAAGCGGTCGGGGTTGCGCAGGCCGATGCCCCACGTCCCCTTGCCACCCTGCGAGCAGCCGGCCAGGTAGACGCGGTCGCGGTCGATGGGGAGCCGCCGCAGCGTGTCGTCCAGGATCGCCAGCACGTCGGTCTCGTCGGGCGCGTTCTTGCAGTCGACGTAGTACCAGGAGCGCCCCTCCTGTCCCGGTATCGCGCGCCCGTCGTAGGAGATGAAGACGGTGCCGTGCGAGTCGACCGCCGCGCGCACGTCCGGGCTGCTGGGGGCGCCGTAGAGATCGCCGTGCCCTCCGTGCAGGAAGACGACCAGCGGCCACGTCCGCTGGGCGGAGTAGCCGGCAGGGAGCAGCTCACCGTACTGGATGGCCGCGCCGTCCGCGGGCGACGTCGTGGTCCTCACCGCGAAGGTGGCGGCCGGGAGCGGCCGCGCCGCGAGCAGGAACAGGCAGACACGGAACAGCTTCGATCTCGATCTCATGTGCATCCTTCCGAACCACAGACGAGACGAGGCGGCGTCCGGGTTACACGACCGCGCCCCTTGACAGGCGGCCGGATTTATATATCCTTTCATCCGGAAATACGGATGAAGCAGCCGCCCGCCGATCCGAACGCCCTCGTCTCCCGCCTTGGCTCGCTGGCCGATCCGGCGCGCCTGCGGCTCCTGACGCTCCTCGAGGCCGAGGAGCTGGGCGTCGGCGAGCTCGCGGAGATCGTCCAGATGCCGCAGTCGAGCGTGTCGCGCCACCTGAAGGCGCTCGCCGACACCGGCTGGGTGGTGGCGCGGAGCGAGGGGACCGCCAACTTCTACCGGCTGGCGGCGGACGCGCTTCCGGAAAGCGCCCGCGGCCTCTGGGACGTCGCCCGGCGCGAGATCGACGGCTGGCCCGCGCTCGCCCAGGACCGCCTCCGCCTGGATCGCCGTCTCGCCGCGCGCGCGGCGGACTCGCGCGTCTTCTTCGCCGGCGTCGCCTCGGAGTGGGAGACGCTCCGCGCCGAGCTCTACGGCAGCCGCTTCACCGAAAGCGCGATCACCGCGCTCCTGCCGCGGAGCGTCGTCGTCGCCGACCTCGCTTGCGGCGCCGGCGACGTGGCGGTGCGCCTCGCCCCGCACGTGGCGAAGGTCGTCGCGGTCGACCGCTCGCCCGAGATGCTGGCGGCGGCCCGGAAGAGGACGCGCGCGTTCCCGAACGTCGAGCTCCACGAGGCCGACCTCGCCGCGCTCCCGATGGAGAGCGCCTCCTGCGACGCGGCCCTGCTGCTCCTCACCCTCACGCACCTTCCCGACCTTCCGCCCGCGCTCGCCGAGATGACGCGGATCCTCGCCCCCGGCGGACGCGCCGTCGTCGTCGACCTCCTGAGTCACGGACGCGAGGACTTCCGCCTCCGGATGGGCCAGAAGCGCGACGGCTTCACCGCGCGCGAGCTGACGCGGCTCCTGTCGAACGCCGGCCTCGAGGACGTCACCTGTGCGCCGCTGCCGCCGGAAGCCGACGCGAAGGGGCCCGCGCTCCTCCTGGCGTCCGGAACGAAACCGATCACCGCTCCGACCGCACCAAAGAAGGGAACGAAACGATGACGACCGCGATCGAGACCCGCATCGACTTCCAGGTCAAGGACCTCACCCTCGCCGACTGGGGGCGCCGCGAGATCCGCCTCGCCGAGCAGGAGATGCCGGGGCTGATGGCGCTCCGCGCCCGGCACCGCCAGGCGAAGCCGCTCCGCGGCCAGCGGATCACCGGCTCCCTCCACATGACGATCCAGACCGCGGTCCTGATCGAGACGCTCGTGGAGCTGGGGGCCGACGTCCGCTGGGTCTCGTGCAACGTCTTCTCCACACAGGACCACGCCGCCGCCGCGGTGGCGGTCGGACCGGACGGGACGCCCCAGGACCCGCGCGGCGTCCCCGTCTTCGCCTTCAAGGGGGAGTCGCACGACGAGTACTGGGACTTCACCGAGCGCGCTCTCGACTTCGGCGACGGTCTGGGGCCGACCCAATTGGTCGACGACGGCGGCGACGTGACGATGCTGATCCACGAGGGTTGGCGGTTCGAGGAGTCGGGCGCCGTGCCCGACCCCTCCGCCGCGGACAGCGCCGCGATGGCGAGCGCCCGGAGGCTCCTGCTGCGGATCCGGAAGGAAGACCCGAGACGCTGGCGCCGCATCATCCCGAAGGTCCGCGGCGTCTCCGAGGAGACGACCTGCGGCATCCATCGTCTCGACAAGCTGGACCGCGACGGAAGGCTCCTCTTCCCGGCGATCAACGTGAACGACTCGGTGACGAAGTCGAAGTTCGACAACACCTACGGCTGCCGGCACTCCGTCGTCGACGGCCTCAACCGGGCGACCGACGTGATGCTGGCCGGCAAGGTCGCCGTCGTCTGCGGCTTCGGTGAGGTGGGCAAGGGGTGCGCCCAGGCGCTGCGCGGGCAGGGGGCGCGCGTCATCGTCAGCGAGATCGACCCGATTTGCGCGCTCCAGGCGGCGATGGAGGGGTACGAGGTGTGCCCGGTGGACGACGTCGTCGACAAGGCCGACCTCTTCATCACCGCCACCGGGAACCGCGACATCGTGACCGTCGAGCAGATGGTCGCGATGAAGGACAAGGCGATCCTCGCCAACATCGGCCACTTCGACACCGAGATCGACATGGCGGGGCTGGAGCGTCTGCGGCAGGAAGGCGCCGTCACCAAGCATGCCGTCAAGCCGCAGTACGACGAGTGGCGGTTCGCCGACGGCCACTCCGTCCTCGTCCTCGCCGAGGGGTGTCTCATGAACCTCGGCTGCGCCACCGGCCATCCCTCGTTCGTGATGTCGATGAGCTTCAGCAACCAGGTGATGGCGCAGCTCGAGCTGGCGGCGAACGGACACACGTACCCGCGCACGATCCACCTGCTTCCGAAGAAGCTCGACGAGGCGGTCGCGCGCCTTCACCTCGACAAGCTCGGCGTGAAGCTGACGACGCTGACGGCGAGGCAGGCGGCGTACCTGGGAGTCGAGCCGGAAGGACCCTATAAGCCCGACCACTACCGGTACTGAAGTGGCAGTCGACGATTCGTCAGGACGACTTTGATCGCGCCTTCCGCGCGCTTCCTGAAGATCTCGTAGCCGCGCACGCCATCCTCGAGCGGCAGCCGGTGGGTGACGCCTCCAAGGAAGCGAGGACCCCGAATGACGGCCGTGCTCCGGGGGCACCTGAATCAGAAACCGATCGTCGAGTCGGGTGCGGGGCCGGGCAGCGTCAGGACGAAGATCTCCGGGTTCCGCGAGATGTTGTCGTTCACCGTCGCGAGGGCGATGACCCGGCACGACCCGGGCGCCGTGACCTGCGCGCTCACACCGACGTTCTGGTAAGGGCCGTCGCCCAAGGCCAAGGCGTTCCCGCCCGTCCCGAGGATGTCGTTGATCTGCTTGTACTCGTTGGCCCCGATGTCGACGGTCTTCTCGGCCAGCTTGTCGCCCGTCGGACCGTAGGCGCGCAGCGTCACCGAGCAGGGTTGCGCCGCCGTCTCGACCAGGACGAGGTTCGTCCGCCGCTGGATGCTCTTTTCCGTCCCCGCGAAGCGGTGCTCCGCGTCGGCGGCTCCCATCACGTCGGGCGAGTCGGAGAGGACTCCGTTCACCTGCGCGCTCTTGAACCCTTTCGACCTGTCGTCGGGATCGACCTGCGCCGCCACGGTCGAGACGGCGACCACGCGAGCCACGTCGCCCTCCACCTTGATCCAGCCGTAAGAGCGGTTGCTGACGCCGAAGAGATTCAGGATCACGTCCGTCCCGAAGTCCTTGCCGAGCGCCCCGCGGCCGCGGATCGTGAGCGGCCTCTCCACGGTCTTGGCCTTGTTGCCGTCGTCCACGTCGATGTAGTTGTAGGTCAGGGTGAGACTGGCGGTCGCGGCAGTGCCGTTCACCATCGACAGATTGGTGATGAACTGTGTGTTGAAGGCGCCCGGCAGGCGCGCCGCCGACGGGACGATCAGCGTGCTCGGTACGGCGAGGAGAGCCCGAGGCCCGCTCGCGGGGACGTTCGCGCGCGGAGCCCGCCCTTGAATGGCGCTGAAGCTGGTGGACGCGTTGTCGATGACGGTGGCGAGCGCGACGACCTTGCCGGCTCCGGAGGCGACGCTCACGCCGGCCCAGCCGCCCGAGAGCGTCTGACCCTTCTTCAGAGAGTCGACCAGACGGTTGATCTGCGCCTTTCCGTAGGGTGGAACCGTGATGGGATCCGCCGTCGCGGCTACCTGCTGACCCGAGGAGTCGTTGATCGTGACGTTCACCTGGGCGGGAGCGCCCGTCGTCTCGGCCAGGATCAGGTTCGCCCGGCTCGAGGCGTCGTCGTCGATTCCGGGCACGACGAGCTCTCCCTGCCCCGCTCCGATGCCGGCTCCGTAGGCCGTCGTCGGGATCTCCGTCCCGTAGCGCGTGGTGGGGTCGCCGCCGGTCACGGATTCGACCACCGTTCGGAGGCTGAGACCTCGCGGCGAGGGCGCACGGATCTCGACCTGGCCGGTGCCGCTGGTCTGAAAGACGGAGGAGACGAGCGTGGAAAGGCGAAGCGTGCTTCCGCCGGGGATGGTCACGGTCGCCTTCAGGACACCCGCGTCCGCCAGACCGTCCTTGTCCTGCGGCGCGTAGAAGAGGTCGGCCTTCACGTCGGACGCGGCTTCGTTCCGGAGCCAGCCGTCGGTCGAGAAGACCGCGCCTCCGGCTCCGGTCGCTTCGACGGTCGTCGGAACGATGAAAGAGGTCCCGCCTGGAGGAGCGACTCCGACACGCGCCGCACCGCCGCTGGCCTGAACCGTGGTCGTCTCGACGTCGATCACCTCGATGACGGCGGCATCGCTCGGCGAGGCCCCGACCGGCGTGATCTGTAGAAGGGTTCGAAGCGGGGCCGGGCCGTCCTTACCCGTTCGCTTCGAGCGGTCGACCGACAACGTCAGATCGTAAGGACCGGAGTCCGTGATGGGTGCGGAGAGCGACGAAGGGAGGACGAGCCAGGAACCGCCCGGATTCACCGACGCCGAGAGATAGACGGGCCCCGGACCGACGATCGGATCGAGGCGGATCGTGACGCTCCCCGCGGCGGGGTTCTGCCCGGCCGGAGCCGAGAAGACGATGGTGGCGGCCGACGCGCGGGCCCGGGTCCCCGTCCGGTCGGTCGCGGCATCGGCCGGGATCACGGTCAGGGTGACGGGCGTCGCGATCTGTTCGTCTCCGGCGCGACCGGTGAACGTCGCGACCAGCGTCCCCGAGGAGGCGCCGGGCGACGCCGCGGCTTTCGCCGTGAGCGTCACGGACCCGGTCGCGCCCGCTGGCACATCGAGGCTCGGGGGAGAGACGTCGAAGAAGCCGCCGATGCCCTGGAAGCGGAGCCGGCCGGAAACGGCGCCCGTATTCCGGAAACTGACGACGGCGCTCGGAGGGGCGTCGCCTGCCCTGGCGATCCAGGCGGGACCCGTGTTCGTCAGCAGGAAGGACGCCGACATTCCGCGAGCCGTCAGGCTGATCGGCGCCGAGACGGTGGACGCTCCGCACTCTTGCACGGCTCTCACCCTGACGAAGAGTGTGTAGTCGGCGGCCGACGCGAGCGTGGGGACGAGAGAAGAGGTTTGAGTCGTGCCGGCCGACGCGTCGAGGCTCGCGAAGGACGAATCCTTCGACGTCTCGACCACGTACGAGCCTCCGAGCGTCAACCCGGAAGCGGACTGCCACGACACGAGAAGGTTCTGACCGGACACGATCGACGTCGCGGCACCGTTCAGCTTCGGCGCGCCGGGAGGCTGGCAGCTCCCGCCGACGGTCACGGTCACGGAATTCGAGAGAGGCGAGAGGATGCCGCCCGTCGGATAGCCGGCATATCGGAAAGCGGCAACGGCGTAACGGTAGGTTCCCGCCGAGAGCGTTCCTCCCGCGCTGGGACTCCCCGAAGGGCCGTAATCCGTGAAGGTCCCGGTGCCGGGCGGACAGGGGATGAGCTTCGAGCCGACGGGCGTGAGGACGCCGTCCGCGCCGGCCCGATAGAAGCCGATCCCCGGCGCCAGGTCGTCGGGGACGGAGTACGTGAGCGTCACGTGTCCCGGGGCGCCGGAGACCGCCGAGAGGAGCGTGGGTCTCGAGGGAAGGCCCGGCAGCGTGTCGGCCACCACGGTGTAGGTCGAGCTCACGTTCGTGCAGCCGGCCACACGGACGAAGAAAGCGTAGACCGTGCCCGGGTTCGTGAGCTGGACGGTGTAAGACGTCGACGTCGTCGTGGCGATGGGGGCGTAGGTCGGCAGCGTGTTCGAGACCCACCGGCAGTAGCTCGAGTCCGTCTGCTGGAGGATCTCGTAAGTGGTGCCGCCCGTCGCACCCACGGGAGGATCCCACGCGAGGGTCACCGACTGGCCGGGCACCGAGGTGAATCGGAAGCTGGCGAGCGAACCGGTTGGACATTGAGCCATCGCCGAGACGCAGAGGGAGAGCCCGGCCGCGACTACGAACAGCAGGACGATACGCTGTCTCGACACCATTCGTTCATGCTAGTGCCTTACCGCCGCAAACCCACGGTATTTCGTTCGGAGCGGCAGCCGCCCAGCGGCGCGACGCGTCAGAAGAACGGCTTCAGGACGATCCGGGGAAGACCTGGAGCGACGCGGACCCGGGCGCCTCATTTCCTGAGCGCGTCATCACGTCCGTCCGTTTCGACCAGGACGGCCGGAGACTCCGCCTCGTCTCGTTCAGCGGCTTCGACCGCTACGACGTCGTGAAGGGCCACATCTTTCGGCTCGATGGCCTCGGATGGACGAGCGTCGGTCCCTCCGTGGACCTCGCGATCAACTCCCTCACGGTCGACCCCGACGCTCCGAGCACGATCTGGGCTGCCTCCGACTTGGGAATCTGGGTCACGCGTGACGGAGGCGGAAGCTGGTCTCATCTCGGTCCCGAGGTGGGCATCCCGAACACCGTCGTGAACAGCGTCGACGTCAGCCCTGGCACCGGACTCCTCGTCGCCTTCACGTTCGGTCGCTCGGCGTTCGTCGCCCCACGCCGTGCCGGCCCCTGCGTGCCCGACGATTCGAGCCTCTGTCTGAACGCGAGCCGCTTCCGGGCGCGCGTCACGTGGAGTGCTCCGGACGTCAGGTCTGGAGCGGGGCGTGCCGCGTGGCTGAGCCCCGACACCGGCTACTTCTGGTTCTTCGATCCCAGGAACGTGGAGCTGGTCGTCAAGGTGCTCGATGGTCGCCCGATCAACGGGCGTTTCTGGGCGTCGTACGGCGCGCTATCCGACGTCGAGTACACGTTGACGGTGACCGACGTCGTCAGCGGGTCGTCGAAGACCTACCACAATCCACAGCACAGAATCGGCAGCCTCATCGACGTCGATGCATTTCGGTAGCTGGTTCCCTTCTGAGATCATGGCGCTGCGATGAGACCTCCCAGAAGCGTCGAGCTTCGGCCGTGGAAGAGGGACAAGGGTCAGCTGCTCTGGCAGCTCGGGACCGAAGCGTGCAGCCTCTCGATTCTCGACGCCGGGGAGCTCGCGGTCATCAGCACTCGAAAGAAGCTGGTGTTCATCTACTCGACGAACATGATCGTCGGAGACACCGCGCTCGACGCGTACGTCTGCGGCGATCGACGGTGGCCGAAGCGGGTCGCTCAGGTGAAGGCCCTCGACGCCGGGGCGAGCGGGACCGAGTTCGATCCCGACGCGATGTACGAGCTCATGCTGCGGAAGGACCATTCGTACGCGACGTCCATGCTCCTGACGATGGCGCTGCACGTCCTGACGAACCACGAGGTCGTGGCGCTGCATCGGTCGGACCAGCGGTTCCGAACGTTCCGCGCGCAACAGGAGGCGGCGGCGTTCTCGCTGTTGAGCGAGATCAAGGACTGGTCGGACTTCGTGGACGCGTTCATCCCGCTGCGGCAGATCCGGGAATCGTCGCGCGAGCTCCGAGACCGCGTCGACGACGTCTCCGAGCCGATCCTTCGCCAGATTCAGGGGTCCCGAGTCGCGCGGTTGAAGGATGCGACCGGGCTGACCTTCCAGGCCCTGGCGGCGCTCCCGAGCCGCAGCCGCCGAGGGCGCGGGCGACTCCTCGCGGAGGCAGGGATCTTCCGGTCAAGCCCGGAAACCGTCGGGTTCGAAGACGAGCTTCTCGTGAAGCCTCCGAGAGATGTCGGAGAGCGGCTCGTCCAGGAGTACATCTACGATTCGGGTCGCGAGGTGGCCGCCTCTCGGCTCGAGGTGTTCCTGAAGGTCCTCGAGGCAGTCAGAGGAAACCGCACGCGGGCGGCGGCGCTCCTGTGGAAGCCCAGGGACGACGGCGGGCAGCACCCGGAAGTTGGAAAGTGGGTCTTCTGGATGACCGAGTACCTGGCAAGGCAAGGCGATGAACGGTTCGATGGTTGGGCCCGGAAGAAGCAGGGACGGCGGCCCAGCCTGAGCGATCCGACGGTGGAGGTCGCGAGGGACGCCCTCACGAAGGCGAACGTTCCTCTCTACATCTTCGGCTGGGCGGGCGCGCCGGAGCCGCAGTCGACACCCGACGAAATCCCGATTTAACCCGATTTCCGTCGCGCCGCTGGATGTCGGTCCGGTCTCGCCAGTCCGGGCAATCGCCGGTGGCCGTCGCGTTCACGCGAGTGGCACGGGCCTCGCTGTTGGTGCGAACGGGAGGCGGAGAACAATGACGATGATGAGTCGGAACCGGCCTATCGCCGACGTTCTCGCTATCGTGGCGAGCCTTGCGCCCGCCGCGCCGTCGCTCGGTGCGGCCGACTGGGTCTTCCGGGGACCGACGGGCGGCTCCATCTACTCGATCGCGCCCCGCCCGACGGACGCGACCACCGTTCTCGCCGGCACGGCCTACGGGGGCGTCGCGCGCTCGACCGACGCCGGCGCGACGTGGAAGCAGACGGCGCCCACGGAGGTCACGAGCTGCACCGTCGCCGCCGTCACCTGGGACGCCACGGGTAGCACCGCCTACGCGGCGACGTCCTCGTGCAGCGCCTACGCCTGGCGCTCGAGAGACCTCGGCGCCACTTGGGAGCCGCTCTTCACGACCAACCAGGACTTCATGGCGGGGGGCGAGTGCATCAGCGTCACCGTCTCGCGATCGTCGCCTCGGACCGTGCTCTTCACCTGCAACATCGGCGTCTTCCTCTCTCTGGACGGCGGCGCGACCGCCGAGAAGCGCTCGACCGGACTGGAGCGAGTCGTGAACTGGCGCGGGAACGGCATCTCCGCGGACGGCGTGACGTTCTTCCAGGCGTCGCTCGAAGGTCTCTTCAGCTCGAGCAACCAAGGGAAGACCTGGGAGCTCACGCTCTCCATCCCTTCCGACCGGTACTGGTGGATCGACGACCTCGCGACCTCACCAGCGGACCCGGACTCCGTCTTCGTCCGCGCGATGACGAAGACGACTTCCCAGATGGTCCTCCTGTGGAGCCGCAACCGTGGCGCTTCGTTCACGAACGTGGGGAGTCCCTTCGACTTCACGAGCACCGCTGTCGACCCGATCGGCCGTGTCTTCGTCTCCGACGACGACTTTTTCGATCCGCAGACAGGCTCCTGGAAGCGGCTGCAGCTCGGACGGCGCGGCGGCATCCATTTCTCCTACGCCGTCACCCGGGAAGAGCTTTTCATCGGCACCGCCACAGGCACCTACAGGAAGTCTCTGGCCACGGGGCTCGGCAGCGACGGCGCGTTCTCCCACGGGTTCACCCTCATGCGCTCGATGATCCGGACCGGCGACGGGTTTGCCGTCGGAAGCGAGTACCGCGGCGTCTGGCGCTCTACGGACAGAGGCAGCACCCTCGGCGCGAGCTTCCCAAGCGACGCGGACCCGAGAGTGAACCGGCTTTTCCGGTGGCCTGCCGGATCCTCCAGCCTCATCGCGGGGACGAACACCCAAAAGCTGTTCATGACCCGGGACGGCGGCGCGACGTGGAGCGCGTTCGGAAGCGAGCTCCCGAGCACCTGCTCGCGCTACCAGATGGCGGAGGGCCGAAACGGTTCTCTCGTCGTCGGGGTCGATCGAGAGCTCTACTCGCGGAGCTCCATCGAGACCCCGTTCACCCCGCTGCGCTCGCCCGTCGATGACGCCATCTACCGTGTCGCGTCCGCGCAGAACGGCAGGACGCTTTACGCCGAGGGGACGAACACCGACTCGTGGATTTCTTTCCTTTCCCGTTCGACGGACGGGAGCGCGTGGTCGCGCGTCCAGGACCCTGGGCCGTGCGGGTACTCCATGTCGCTTGTCGTCGACCCTCGTGACGATCGCACGCTCTACCGGGTCTGCCGTTGGAACTACGACCTGTGGAAGAGCGCCGACGAAGGGGCGACGTGGGATCCAGTTCGGACGTGGTCGGGGAGCACGCTGACGGCCAAGTGGGTGACCGGCATCTTCCTCGAGGACCGGCCCCCATACCGCATGGTCGGGCGCTCGTACGACGGCACGCTCTATCTGTCCACGGACCGGATGACGTGGACGCCGCTCCCTCCCCTCCCCGTTTCAGCCGTGGACTCGATCCTGTTCGACCAGTCGCGGATCGTCGCGGCGACGTCGAGCGGCATCTACACCCTCGACCTCGCCGGCTCATCGCCCGTCGACCCAGCGACGACCCTCCCGCTCATCGGCGGCCAGGTGGCCGTCACGGTGACGTGGCGGAGCCAGTACTCCGGGGACCACGGCACGGCTCTTCCTCTCCCGCAGCAGGATGGATTCGGCTACTTCTCGTTCTTCTCCGCGAGCAACCCGGAAGTCTTCGTGAAGGTGCTCGACCTTCCGTCGCAGGACGCCTTCTGGGTGTTCTACGCGGGCCTTACGGATCTCGAGTACACGGTCACGTTCACCAACCGCGCGACCGAGACTTCGATCGCGTTCCGCAAGCCCGCCGGCTCGTTCACCGGCGGTGCGGACACCTGGAGCCTCAAGAAACGGTAACCGTTACGGAACAAAACGCCAAAGGAGGACACATGAGCACCCTTCGGACCATTCTCGCCACGGTTCTGCTTCTCGCCGCCGCCGTCATCGCGTCGGGCCTGGGCGCGACGGACTGGGTCTTCCGCGGGCCCACGGGCGGTAGCATCCGGTGCGTGGCGCCTCACCCCACGGACACAGGGATCCTCCTCGCTGGGACCGACGGCGTCGGCATCCTCCGTTCCACCGACCGGGGTGAGACGTGGTCGGATCCCCAGCCCGGAGGCCTCGGGCGCGCCATGGTGTGGCAAATCGAGTGGAGCCCCACCAATCCAGACGTCGCCTGGGCTGTGACGATCAACCCGGAGGGAGACATCCGGTCCTTCTATCGCACACGCGACCGGGGAAAGACGTGGGAAGCCACGACCAAGCCGTCCACCCTGCGCTCCGGCGTCGACATCACGTTCTACCCGATGAAGCCAAACGCTCTCATCATCACCGGCGGCTCGACCGGCCCGTTCTTCTCGACAGACGGCGGAACCAGCTTCGAGCGGCGCGCGACTGGGCTCGACCGCGTTGCGGACTACGGCAGCACCGCGGTCTCCTCGGACGAGCGCATCGTGTACCAGGCGACCTACCAGGGGTTCTTTCGCACCACCGACGACGGTCGTCACTGGGAGCGGCCCATGCAGCTCGCGTCGTACGAGTGGTTCTTCAACGTCGCGGCAGACCCATTCCATCCGCGTCGCGTCTACGTCACGACGTTCGACCAGCCGACGCAGCTCCGTGTCGTCCTCGTCAGCGATGACGGCGGCGTCACGTTCCGCCACATCGGTCGGCCGAACACCATGCCGGTGTACCTCACCTTCGACGCCCGTGGACGCCTCTTCACTACTGAGCAGCACTGGTACGACGAGGGCGCTGGCCGCTGGGAGTCGCTCCGGCTGCAGCGACACTGGAACGTGGTCTTCACCGTCGCCTTCGCGAAGGACGAGATGTACGTCGGCACCGTTAACGGGATCAGCGTAGGGACACTCGACGGGCAGTCCTGGCGCGACCTCCGCTTCACGACGCCTTTCACGCCTACGAGCTTCATCACGGCCGGTGCCGGCAGCGTGGTCGTCGCCACGGACTACCGCGGCGTCTACACGAGCCGCGACGGAGCCACGACCTTCACTGCCGCCACGGGGATCCGCGATGGGAGGATGGAGGGCGCGATTCAGTGGCCGCGCGGGTCGAACTCGTTCATTGCCGGGTCCACCTCGGACGCCCTCATCCGCAGCACGGACGGGGGGTTCAGCTGGACGCAATTCAGCGTTGGGATCCCCTGGCAGTGCCTCCGGTACAACTTCGCGATCGCCGCCGATGGGTCGCTGTTCGTCGGGACGTGGGACGGACTCTTCCGCTCGAGCGGGACGAGCAACGTGTTCACGCCTGTGCCGATTCCTCTCGAGCATTGCTACGGCCTCGCAACCTCTCGCTCCGGGAGGGTCCTCTTCGCCAACGGAGAGCTCCCCTCGGGTACGTGGGCGCGCTTCAGATCGTCGGATGACGGTGCCACCTGGCAGCTTCTACCGGAGCCCGCCGGATGCCCGCCGGGATTCGGAGTGAAGATCGATCCTCAGAACGACCGGGACCTCCTCCTCATCTGCGGGGCGACGCTCTACCGCAGCACCGACGACGGAGCCTCGTACGCGAAGGTGAGCACGCCCGGGCTGCCGATCTCGGTGTCGGTCGAGCAGACGCCACCGTATCGTGCCGTCTTGTGGACGAGCGACCGAGGGTTCGCCCTCACTGGCAACTGGGCGACCTGGGACCTGCTCCCGCCGGTCGCGGCGCAGTACGTCGGCGATGTCCACTTCGAAGGTCCCTCGCGACTCGTCGCCGCCACTTCGCGGGGTGTCGCGACCCTCGACCTCACCGGCTCATCGCCCGGCGACCCAGCGACGACCCTCCCGCTCATCGGCGGCCAGGTGGCCGTCACGGTGACGTGGCGGAGCCAGTACTCCGGGGACCACG
>Ga0154020_10005737_pt1 | contig 14593 bp, 11 predicted proteins | sample Klosneuvirus_201_FD_109709 | JGI IMG/M metagenome (GOLD analysis project Ga0154020, IMG submission 109709) | Active sludge microbial communities from wastewater, Klosterneuburg, Austria - Klosneuvirus_20160825_MG | ecosystem: Engineered > WWTP > Aerobic digester > Activated sludge | place...
AGACGCGTGAGAGGCCCATCATGCGAGAGGTGACTTCTCAACTCACCCGAGTGTTTTCGGAAGCTCCTCGCGCACGGGAGAGGCCTCGTAGACGGTCAAGAGAAAAATGCATCGGCGCTCATTCCTTCATGAGTCTGAAGGATGTCCAGGAACGTCTGCGGATTCTGGTCATCCGGGGTGACCGCATGTTCGTCCGCAAGGCGATGCAAGTGACTGAGTAGTACTAGGGCGTCGACTGATAAGCGCCGAGATCCACCGCGCCAGCCCCGGCCCGCGGCGCTCCGTCCAGGTCCAATGGACACATCGCCGCGGTCGCAACGTCCCCCGCGCCGCGCGCCGGAGAGCCGGGAGCCAGCCGAAAGTTACTACGCGCGTCGATGACGCCCGGGTCGGCGGTCAACGCGCCAGGCTCGAAGGACGGCGCCGCACCCCGCCCAAACCAGAGGTTGTGCTGGCTCGTCCCGGCCGGCGGCGGGTCGTTGATCGAATACGGCTCGGTCGAGACGATGATGTTGTTCCGAAGCTCAAGGGTGAAGTTCGCGGTGGACATGGAGAGCACCCCGCTCTCAGGCAAGCCGGCCTGCCCACAGCCGTAGAAGGTGTTGTGATAGACCTTCACGATCGACTGGCTGGCCGGGACCCCGTCGAGCCCGGCGTTGATCTCGAGGCAACTATGTCCGGTGGTATCTTTACCCGGCATGTCAGGCCCTAACCCGGCGCGGACCACGAGGTTGTTGTAGACCAAGGTCTCGCCGATCGCGCCGTTGCCGATCGCAGCGAGAGGATCGGCATTCGCAGCCGAAAGGAGTGTTTGCGATGCGGTCTAGGCATGCGCGGGCCTAGCGCAAGGTCCGCGCCAGCCCAGAGCATTGCTCCTGCTACACGCCCGGGAGAGGTTGTTTGAACAACTGTCTAAGCAACGCCATCCTCCCAGTCCACCCACTCGGTGTGGTTCGCCTCGAGGAAGGCCTTCACCGCGACGCCGATCGTCGGAAAGAAGGAGCCCGGTCCGATCGTCTCTTGGAGCCCGTAGCGCTCCAGGCGGTCCTTCACCGGATCCTTCATCTCGGCGAAGGCCAGCTCAACGCCTCGTGCCTTGAGCTCGGTGTCCAGCTCGAGGAGCATCTCCGCCGCGGTGGTGTCGACGTCGGTGATCGGCTCGGCCGCCACGACCACCCACCGGGGCTTGGGCTCGGCGGCCTCGACCGCGTCGATCACCCGCCCGCGGAAGGTATCCGCGTTGGCAAAGAACAGCGGGGCGTCCCAGCGAAACAGCACCAAGCCGGGCACCTGGCGGGCATCCGGGTAGCGCGCGATGTCATGGTAGCCCTTCACTCCTGGAGCTCGACCGAGGATCGCGTCGTGGGGTCTCCAGGCGCGGCGCAGGAAGTCGAGGATCGACACCGCGACCGCCAGCCCAATTCCCGGGATGACGCCCAGCACCGCGACGCTCAGAAAGGCCAGGTTCGACAGCACGAAGTCCGCCCGGCGAACCCGGCGGAACACGGCCCAGGAGCGCCAGTCGAAGATGCGGAGCGCCGCGGCGACCACCACGGCAGCCAAGGCCGCGGTCGGCAGGTTTGTGGTCAGCTCGGGGACGGCGGCGAGCAAGATCGTGATCGCCAAGGCGCCGACGACGCCCGTGAGCTGGGTCTTCGCGCCGGCTGACTCCGCCACCGGCGTGCGAGAGGCGCTGCTGGAGATCGGAAAACCTCGGAAGAAGCCTGCCGCCACGTTGGCCAAGCCGATCGCCATGAGCTCGCGGCTGGCGTCGACCCGGTAGCCGTTGCGCGCCGCGTAGGTCCGGGAGAGCACGCTCGTATCGGCGAAGGACACCAGCGCGATGCCCACCGCCGCCACGGCCAATGAGCTGAGCTCCGCGGCGCTCACGGCTGGAATCGCCGGCAGCGGAAGGCCGCGTGGGACGGCGCCGACGACGCTGATCAGCGGCGCGAGATCGAAGACGGTCACCGCGATGGTGGCGAGCACGACGGCGATGAGGATCCCTGGGATCCTCGGCGCGAGCCGCCGCAGCCCGAGGATGATGATCAAGCTGCCCGCGCCGATGCCCACCGCGATCAGGCTGGTCTGGCCCGCCCTGAGCCCGCGGATGATCGCCAGCGACCCGCCCAGCACTCCGCTGGCTTGCGCCTTGAATCCGAGGATTTTGGGGATCTGAGCGATGACGACGGTCAAGGCGATGCCGTTCATGTAGCCGACGCGCACGGGTCGCGAGAGTAGATCGGTGAGGAAGCCGAGCTTGGCCAGGCCGCCCGCGACGCACAGGGCCCCGGTGAGGATCGCCAACATCGACGCCAGATCGACGGCTCGCTCGGCGCTGCCGCCGGCCATCGTCAGCACCGCCGCGGAGATCAGGGCAGCCAAGCCCGAGTCCGGTCCGAGCACCATGATCCGTGAGGGGCCCACGATCGCGTAGACGGTCAGGGGAATGATCGTGGCGTAGAGCCCGGTGATCGCCGGAAGGCCGGCGGCCTCGGCGTAGCCCATCCCGGCCGGCACGAGGAGCGAGGTGAGGACGATGCCTGCGATGAGATCACGGGCCAGCCAGCTCCGCCGGTAGTGGCGCAGCACCCACAGCCCAGGAAACCAGCTCAAGAACCCCTGGGTCGGAGCCGGGGGAAGCTCAGCGGCGGTCGAAGGTGTGGGGCCTGGGGTGGTCACTCACGCTCAGCGCGGGCGGGGCCGAAAGGAACGGACCGTGCCCCGCGGACGGGAGCTGCTGGTGGCCTCGGGGCTCGGCGCGTTGCCGCTCGACTGCCCTCCTCCGCCGCCGCCGGCCCGGGCTCGATCGCCGCCGCCTCGGCCTCCACCGCCTCCGCTGCGCTGCCCTCCGCCGCTGCGCCCACCACCACCGCCGCCACCGCCGCCACGTCGCTGCTGCTGGCCTCGCCCGCGGTTCGGAGGCGGTCCGCGATCATCCAGGGGCTCGCGGCTCATCTGGCCGACGTAGGGATGATCGCCGACGACGTCGATCTTCATGCGGATCTGCCGCTCGATGTCACGGAGCAAGGAGCGCTCATCGGCGCCGCACAGGGCCCAGGCGACCCCGCTGGCCCCCGCGCGAGCCGTGCGGCCGATGCGGTGCACGTACTGCTCGGGGACCTCGGGCAGGTCCATCTGGATCACGTGGGTGATGTCGTCGACGTCGATGCCGCGGGCCGCGATGTCGGTCGCCACCAGCACGCGCACCTGGCCGCGCTTGAGTCCCTCGAGCGCGCGCTCGCGAGCCCCCTGCGACTTGTTGCCGTGGATGGCCGCCGCCGAGACGTTGGCCTTCTGTAGCGCCTTCACCGCGCGATCGGCGCCGTGCTTGGTGCGGGTGAAGACCAGCGCGCGCTGGACGCTCTTGTCCGACAGCAAGTGCAAGACCAACTCGCGCTTCATGCTCTGGTCGACGAAGTAGACCGACTGCCGGATGCGCTCCACGGTCGTGGAGGGCGGGGTCACCGCGACGCGGATCGGCGACTTCATGAAGCGCCGGGCCAGCTCGTCGATGTCATCGGGCATGGTCGCCGAGAAGAGCAGGGTCTGCCGCTTCTCGGGGAGCTTGGACATGATCCGCTTCACGTCATGGATGAAGCCCATGTCGAGCATGCGGTCGGCCTCATCGAGCACGAAGACCTCGACGTGGTTGAGATCGACCCGGCCCTCGCTCATCAGGTCCAAGAGGCGTCCCGGCGTGGCGATCACCACGTCCACTCCGCGGGCCAGCACCTGCCGCTGCGGCGCGATGCCCACGCCGCCGAAGATCACGGTGGTGGAGATACGCGTGCCCTTGCCGTAGCGCATGAAGTCGTCTTCGATCTGCGAAGCGAGCTCCCGCGTCGGTGAGAGGACCAGGGTCCGGATCTTCATCCCTCGGGTCTTGTGCAGACGCTCCAAGATCGGGAGCGCGAAGGCGGCCGTCTTGCCGGTGCCGGTCTGCGCCAAGGCGACGAGATCGCCGCCTTTGAGGACGTGAGGGATGGCCTGTTGCTGGATCGGGGTCGGGGCGGTGTAGCCCTGGGCAGCGACGGCGTCGAGGAGGGGCTTGGATAGTCCGAGATCTTCAAAGCGCATGAGTAGCCGGCGGGATATGCGCAGCAGCGCCTCAGAAAGGCCAACGTTTTCGGCGGGGCTCAAGACCTCCCTAGGGATCTCCGCCTCACGTTTGACAGCATGGGAGGTCCGTGGTGCCGTGCGGTCGATGCTTCGGGCACTGCTCGCGTTGGCCTCCGCTTGGCCCTTGATGGCCTGTAATCCCGTCGTTTTCTCGGCTGAGCAGCGCTATGAGGTCTTCGACGTCGAGCTCATGGACACCAGTGGCAACACCCTCGGGGGCATCGAAGCCGGCTTGGTCACAGGCGCGGCGATCACCCTCGACACCAGCTTCGCGCTCCACCTGCTGCATACCTATGAGCTGAGCTCTAAGGCGACGCTGAAGACCAGCTTTCCGGTCACTCCGATCCCGATGACGCGCGAGCTCCCCTATAGCGAGCAGGGCGACTGGTCCCAGCTCGATGACCTGACCTTGGAGCTGACGGCCGCCGATGGGACTAAGGCCACGATGGTGCTCGAGCAAAAAGACGGTAGCCGCGTCCACCACGTGATCCCCACCGCGAAGTTCGGCGTCTTTCTCCCTCCCTTTGACGGGCTCAACGGCAAGCAGCTCAAGATCCGCTTGAAGGCCTTGCCCTCGCCGACCGGCTGACGACTCCCGCCTGGTCTGATACAGGCCGCCAGTGCGCTGGCTTCTCTTGATCCTCCTGGTCGTCGTTGGTTGTGATGCCGGGCGTAGCCCGAGCCCACGGGGTGACGCATCCGCGAAGGACATGGGTCCGATCTTGGCCGACGCGGATCCAGCAGATAGCGCGGAATCGGGCGATGCTGGGGCAGCGGAGAATGACGCGGGCGGATCAGAGACCGACGCGGGCACGCCGCAAAACGATGCGGGCACTCCGCCGCAGGACGCAGGGGCCCCGCAGCCCGACGCGGGCACACCGCCGAACGACGCGGGCACGCCACCGAACGACGCAGGTACCCCGCCGCCGGACGCAGGCACGCCCCCCAGCGATGCGGGCACCCCACCGCCGCCGGACGCCGGCACGCCACCGCCGCCGGACGCGGGCACCCCAGCCCCCCCCGACGCGGGCACTTCCCCGCTCGACGCGGGAACCTACGTCCTCCCTTCGTGCTTGGGCCCGGCGCTCCCGATCCAGTACTCCGGCCAATCGCCTTATTTCACGGCGACCGTGAGCGGTGCCTCCTCTTCCGGCAGCGGGGCCTTCCTCCTCGACTACGGCTCCACCGGTTCCTGGATCGACCTCAATGGCTTCAGCGGCCCCGCCCCTGTCCCGCTCGGCTGCTCCGGTGGCCGCTGCACCTTCTCCGACTTCGATTTCTTCGGCTCCTGGGGGCAGGTCAGCTTCGGCGAGTCTGATTTCTCGGGGATTCAGTCGAATCCACCCCAGGTCGGGATCATCGGCACCGACTTTCTCAGCGTCACGCCCTTCACGCTCGACGCCGCCGGTCGCCGCGTGCTCCAAGGCAGCGCCACCGCCTTCTGCTCCGACAGTACGCTGCGCAGCGCGGGCTTTGGTGCCCTCGATACCAGCGGCTACTTTAGCTCCAACCTCGGCCAGCTGCTCCCGCTCTCCACCGTGATCAGCGGGGGGAGCGGCACCGTGCCCAACGTGCCCACGGTGCGGCTCCGCGTCGGCGGCGCCGAAGGGCGCGCGCAGATCGACACCGGCTTCGACGACAGCTTCATCCCCCACTCGATCAACATCAACGTGGCTTTGTTCTCGGCGATCCAGGCCGCGACCCCGGGCGCGCTGATCCGCGCGGCCTCGCTCGACATCAGCCTCTCGACCTGCGTCGGCGTCTCCGAGCCGGTGCAGGCCTATCGCCTAGCGGCTGGCCAGAGCGCTGAGCTTCTCGGGCTCCAGGGTGAGGTCGTGCGGGCCGATGGCCAGGCGGTGCTGTTCGTGAAGCGCACCCCGGCGGCGGCGCGGGTCTGCGGAGGCATCGGCACCTGGACCGCGCCCGCCGCGCAGCTGGCCGGAAGCGCCATGCGGCTCCCCGGGGCGGCGATCTTCGATCCGATCCACAGCCGCGTGTGGGTCCCTCGTCAGTGAGTCAGGGCCCGGGCTCTAGCCCGAGCACCGCTCCCGGGAGGACGGCCGCGGGGACGCAGTCGCAGCGCAGCTTTCCGTAGCAACCCACCATGCCCTTGAGCACGACCGCTTGTCCGCTGGCGGGCGCGTCGAGGGGGCAGACCCGACCATTGCCCACGCCGATCACCGCGGTACGCTCTTCGACCTCGGTCGCTGCGCGGGGGCTGGTGCTGGAGAGGCCCGGCCCTGGCACGAGCGTCGGCTTGCAGCGTTTCTCGAAGGATCCGACGTAGCTCGCGTGCCACCGCGAGAGCTCGAGGTAGTTCTTGGCGTGCTCGCGGCTCTGATCGATCGCCTGGGCCGAGCGGCGGCGATCGGGGCCGGTGGTGATGGGAGCCAGCGTCGGTGAGGCCAACGCGCGGGTGATCCGCGAGGCCGAGACCCGCGCGCTCTGCGCGGCGTCGCGATAGGCCTCCCCTAGCGCTCGCGCCCGGGCGGCCAAGCTCGCCGCCTCGGCGTCGGTGCAGGCCGCGGGCGTCGCCTTGGCCCGCTCTGCCCAGCGATTGTGGACCCGTGCCAGCGCCGTCTTGAGCGCGTCGGCGTCGCGGAGCAGGCTCTCGGTGCGCTCCAAGGTGTCCGTGAAGTAGGCGTAGTCGGGGGCCAGCGCGCGGGGATCGAGGAGCGGCGTCGAGGAGAGGAGCATGAGGAGTCCGGCGCCGATCACTGCTCAGGAGCCTACCAGCGCTGGTACACTCGGTCGATGTCCGGCCTCCGTCCTCGCCGCAGCGTCCTCTACGTCCCAGCCAGCAACGCCCGCGCGCTCGAGAAGGCGCGTGGTTTGGCGGCGGACGCGCTGATCATCGACCTCGAGGACGCGGTGGCCCCATCGGCCAAGGAGAGCGCGCGGGCCGCCGCCGTAGCCGCGATCCAGGCCGGAGGTTATGGAGCCAAGGAGCTCACCCTGCGGATCAATGGCCTCGACTCTCCCTGGGGTGAGGCCGATCTGATGGCGGCCGCGGAGCTGACGCTCGGGGCGATCGTGCTCCCCAAGCTGGAGCGGCGCGGCGACGTGGTGCGGGCCGTCGCTGCCTTGGATAAGGCGGGGTCGGCGGCGCGCCTGTGGTGCATGATCGAGTCACCGCGGGCGGTCTTGGATCTGGAGGAGCTGGCCCGCGCCTCTTCGCGCATCGAGGCGCTGGTGCTCGGGACCTCCGACCTCCAAAAGGAGCTCCGGGCGCTGCCCACGCCGGATCGCGCACCGCTCGCCTTCGCGCTCAGCAAGACGGTGCTGGTCGCGCGCGCTTTGTCCCTGGTCGCGCTCGACGGCGTGCACCTCGATCTCGAGGACGCGGCGGGCTTTGAGGCCAGCTGTGCCCAAGGCCGAGCCCTGGGTTTCGACGGGCGTACGCTGATCCACCCGAAGACCATCGACGTGGCCAACCGGATCTACGGACCGAGCCCCTCCGAGATCGAGGCCGCCCACCGTATCGTGGCTGCGCATCAAAGCGCGCTCGAGGCCGGGCAGGGCGTCGCCGTCCTCGAGGGGAAGCTCATCGAGGGCCTGCACGTGGCCGAGGCAGAGCGGGTCCTGGCGATGGCGGCGGCGATCGCGGCGACACCCCAGATAAACCCTCCAGTTCCTGGGCTGTAGATGTCCTGAACAGGCTGGAAATGTCGTATTATGCGCACCTTTTGATGGGTGCTGCCGATAAGCCTGTTGTCTCTCGAACACCACGTAACAATAGGAGATTTTATTTATGGTTAACTCAATCGTCGGACTCCCCAACCCTGTCGCCCTGCTCAGCTCGAAGCTCGAAGACAAGAGCGTGCGCGCGGCCTTCGATAAGGCGGCCAAGGACTGGAAGATCACCCAGAAGGAGATCTCAGACCTCTTCACCTCCGCCTCCTCCGACAACCCCTACGTCCCCGGCGACTCCACGATGCCGAGCGAGCTTCGGGACCTGCACCGCATCCGCGAAGACGGCGCCTTCCTGATGGCCAAGTCCGTGGCCAAGTCCTTCGACTCCAAGCTGGCCAAGCTCGATGCGTTGCCCAAGGTCTCCCTCAAGGACGACGACATGAGCCTGACCTCGGACGTCGTCGCGGTGAACACCATCGCGCTCAAGGGAACCGCGGCGGGTCGCCCGGCCCCCAAGTCGAAGTCCCCCTCCACGGTCCGCGTGACCGTCGGCGACGACGCCTTCGAAGTCCGCCCCAACAAAGGCGAGAGCGCGTTCACCGTGCTCAGCCGCCTCCAGGCGGAAGTGAAGAAGGGCGGCTATCAGGCCAGCGTGATGACGGCCAAGACCCCGGGCGGCTACTCCGTCCTCGAGATCAAGGGACCGAGCAAGGCCGCGGGCGTGAAAGTTGGCGACTACGGTGTCTTCAGCGGCACGGTCGATAACCGCCAGAACTTCGGCATCGGCGGTGAGGCTCCTCCCTCCGGCAGCTGGCTCGTGCTCGACAAGCCGATCACGGTCGAAGGCAAGTCGGTCAAGGACATCTTCCTCGGCTACCAGGAGTTCCAGGACGGCGTGAAGGCCCGCCTCAACGGGCGCCTCGACACCGGGAGCTGGGGCGGCGTCGAGACCCACGGCGGCTCGTACTACACCCTCAGCGGCATCTCCGACCTCAAGGCCGGCGAGCCGGCCTACGATGGGAAGAACTTCAAGAACGCGGCCGGCGAGGTCCTGACCTCCGGTTACTACAATCGGCCGCTGATCATGGACGCTCCGGCGGTGCTCTTCGTGTTCGACCCGGCCAGCGGATCGGCCTTCAAGGGCTCCTACGGCGGCATGATGCCCCCCGGCATGAACTACTTCCACGGCTTCAACGACTCGGCCAAGATCAAGGAGGCCTCCGCGGCCGACAAGAAGGCCCTGAGCTTCGACGCCGACGGCGTGCCCTCGAACAAGGCCGGCAAGGCGCTGACCCAGGTCACCGAGCACACCGACGGTCCGGTGATCGCGGACGGGATGGCGACGGCGTGGTGGCTCGACGCGGAGGCGAACAAGCTCTACCACGTCAACAACGGCGGCATCGCCGGCTTCCACAACTTCATCTCCAGCGTGATCGACTTCGACGCGATCTGAGCCCCGTCAGCGCCGCGTGATCGACGCGGCGCCCTTCACGTTCTGCGAGACGTTCTTGGGATCTCCTGAGACCTCCACCGAGACTGCGCCCGAAGCCATCACCTCCAGGCTCTCGCTAGCGTAGACCTTCACGTCTCCTGCCCCCGACGCGCGGACGTTCACTGCCTTGGCCTTGAGGCCGAAGCCGTCGATCTCCGAAGCCCCCGATAAATCCAGCACCAAACGCTCGACCTTGCCGTCGAGCAGGACCTTCGCTGCCCCGCTGACGTTGACGGTGAGCTCCGGGCCATCGAGCTTGCTGAGGTACGCGTCGGTGGCCCCCGAGAGGTCGAGGCCGTCGAGCTTCGGCACCACGATCTTGACCGTTACGTCCTCCTTGCTGCGGTAGCTCTTGCTGCTGCTCACGCTGAGCTTGCCGCCGCTGACCACCGCCTCGATCACGGGCACGATGTTGTCATCGCCGACGATCACCACGCGCTGCTCTGGGCCTAGCTCGAGCTTCAGGTTGAGGTGACCCGACACCGCGACCGAGCTGAAGGGGCTGAGCGCGCGCTGGTCTTCGATGACCTTGCCGCTGCCGGTGATCGCTGGGGCGCAGCCGAAGGGGAGGGCCAAGAGGGGTAGGAAACAGGATGCTCGCATGGGGGCGCGCAATGCAGCGCGCGTGCCACGCTACGCCCGACGAAAAGCGGTGGGAAGCGGGGCGCTCCGTGCAGCGCCTTTGCTGCAGAGGCGCAGTCCCTCACTGGCAGCGGAGCGCGACCGAGCCTGGCTCGCCGTGCACGTGAAACTGGATGTCGGTCAGCACCAGGAGGTCCGAGCCGCGAAAGGCCAGGTGGTGGCCGACCAAGCCGCCGGTCAAGGGAGGTACCACCTGCTCGGCGCTGATCGGGGTGAGATCCGAGGGATCGAGCCAGATCAGGTGCAGGGAGTTGTCCGGATAGCAGCCGCCGCAGAAGTAGATCTCCGCGCCTTGGCTCCACATCAAGATGACCTTGCCGTCCTTGGTGTACAGCGCGGGCTCCTCGGCGTTGACGTTGTCTTGCTCGCGCTGGACCCGCTCCGCCGGACCGAGGCTCCGCAGCTCCGAATCGAAGCGCTGGACCATGACCCGCGACCAGCCCACCGGATTGGTGAGGGAGTCCCGAGTGATGCCCTCGGACCAGGCCACGATGAGGTTGCTGCTCACCTCGGTGAGGGCGACCCGAGGATTGCTGAACATCCCGCCGCCGCCGGCGCTCGAGCCCATCCCCGTGACGGTGGACAGGTTTTGGGGCAGCCCGATCTTGGCCCCCGCGGCGTCGAGGCGCTGCAGGAAGACGCCTGAGGTGTCCTGGGCAGTCCCGTGGCTTCGATAGGCGATCACGATGCCGTTGCTGGTGACCAGCGCGCTCGGGGCCGGATCGAAGTACTCGAAGCTGTCGATGGTGCGCAGCGGCGCGCCCGTCGGAGCTCCGCTGTTGTCCAAGAAGAGCAGGTCGACGTGGGCAGCGACCCCGTTGGTCCGGGCGTCGCCGGTGTAGACGACCAAGAAGCCTCCGGGCCGCACCAGGAGCTTGGGCCTGGCGCCCGCCGCGACGGTGGGGCTCTGCAAGGTGCGCGTGGTCCCTTGCTGCACACCGCTCGGGTCAAAGCGGGCGAAGCGGAGGCGATCATCCTGGATCCACACCATCGCGAAGCCGTCGGTGGTCTCTACCATCGCGGGCTCGCTCGCCGTGGTGGGGGTGGTGCCTCCGAGATCGGTCGTTGCCCCGAAGGTGCCATCCAAGGCCAGGGTGGAGAGGAAGAAGGTCGAGGGCTCCCCTCCAAAGGGCGAGCCCATGTGCTCGGCCCGGGCCACGAAGAAGGCCGCGCTGGAGGCCACCAGGGCCGAGTTGCGATCGAAGTACCGGGGCTGATGGTTGATGAGCGGGCGCGCGATCGCGCAGGTCTTCGAGATGCGCGGCGTCCGCTCGAGCAGCGGCGTACCGCTTTGATCTCCGGCGTCGGCGGTGGGGCCGGCGTCGGCGGTGGGACCGGCGTCGGCGGTGGGACCGGCGTCGGCGGTGGGGCCGGCATCGGCGGTGGGGCCGGCATCGGCGGTGGGGCCCGCGTCGCGCGCTCCGCCGTCGGCCGCGCCGCTATCGGAGCGGGTGGCGTCTCGGCTCCCGCCGCCGTCGTCGAGGGTGCTGGGGTCGCTGGTGCAGGCGGTCCAGAGCAGCGTGGTGGCGAGGGCGAGGGACAGGCGTTTCACGGCGGCCTGGAGCTTTGCACGATACGCGCCCGCGTGGCTCGCTCGCCGGAGCGGCCAGCGATCTCAGTTTTTCACGGATTTGAAGCGCTTGCCCCGCCCGAGTCCCGAGGGGTCCGAGGTTCTTCTGGTGCGCGAGAGATCTGCTGACCAGCTTCGGACGCAGGGGACCAGGTCGCGCCGCACGGAGCGAGGCATATCGGGCCGCACGTGCACCGGAATGCCCAAGGGCGCCGAAGGCGCGGGCCGACCTGGGACGACGAAGGCCGGCGCGACTTGATCCGTACTTTTCAGCCAGGATACTAGGCCCAGTGGTGGTCGCCTTGGCGAGTCGCACAGCGCCCATGTTGTGCGCTGCTTTGGTGGGGCTCAGCTGTGGGGCCGAGCGGCGGATCGTGCTCGACGAAGACGCGCCAGGCGCGCCGCTGTTTCGGGTGGCGGCGGCCTTCACCAGCCAAGATCGTGCACTCTCGGTCCTGGAAGCGCGGGCGCCCTTTGAGCTCGTCACCGACGGCTGGAACCACCAGGACCCGCTCGATGTGTGGATCTTCCGCTATGAGCGCGCTGAAGCCGAGGCGGCCTTCCCCGGCCTGGCGGGCCTCGACGGCGCGGCGATGGTCGCCAAGCTCGAGCCGCGCTTCGTGGGCCCAGGCGAAGCTTCGACGGCCCTGGCCGATCCCTCGCAGATCTTGCGAACAACCGTTAAGCAGGGAGCTTCGCTCAAGTCCGGCTATCAGCAGGCGGAGATCGCGACTTGGCAGTCCGAGTTGGCGGTGCACCCTGAGCATCGCTTCACCCTCGAGGTCCCGGCGGCCGAAGCCTGCGCACCGCTTCAGACCGAGCGGATCGAGCTCCCGCCGGGGGTGAACGCCTCGGCGATCGCCGCGACCGGGGAGCGCACCGCGATGTTCGTAGGCACCTCCAGCGCTGGGCCGCTGATCGGCTCCGTCTCCGGCACGAGCGCCGTGGTCCTCGCCGAGCTCGACCTCCCGGACGGCATCGGGCGCAGACTGGCCTGGGATCCAACTCGCCGCCGCGCGCTGACGGTCTCGGGAGATCGGGTGGTGGCCTTCGATGCCACCGGCTTAGCCTTGCCGCTGCCCTTGCCCGATTCACCGCCGAGCGAGGTGTCCGCGGGACGCGATGGGACCGTGGTGGCCGTGTTCAACCGCGAGGCCCACGTGCTTGAGCGCGACGCCTGGGTGAGCGAAGGGCGGAGCGAGACCGCGCGGGGACCGAGCCAGCTGGTGGTGCTCAGCCACGACGTCCACTACGCCTTCCGAGACTGCTGGATCATGTCCATGGCCTTTGAGGCCGCGCCGAGCCCAGATTTTCGTTGGTCCTTTGAGCGCTACTTCGACTGTCGAGCGCCTCGATCACTCGCCGCCGATGGCGTTGCCGCCTACGACATCGGCTTCGATGGGCGCGTACACGAGCGGCTCGCCCTCACCACCTGGCCCGAGATCTCGGGCTTCGACCCCGACCGCAGCCGTTCGATCATCGGGCTCGGCGCGCGGCGCGTCGCCGTGGGCGGAGATGATGGCTATCTGGTCGTGCGGCTCCGAGGGCGGCTCTGTTCGGTGCCGGTGCCCGGCGGCGGCGCGGTCGTCGACGGGAGCGGCTGGCTCGACAGCGGGGTGGGTTACTTTCTGGTGCTCGACCCGGCCACCGGCGAGGGGCGCGCGATCATCCGCCTCGTGGCGGCCGGGCCGGGCTGACTGCCTCGGTTGGCGGGTACACAGCGGATCTCGCACCCCGCAGCCGCAGGCGCGGTCTGAGAGCGCACCTCCGAGCGCCTTAGCCTAGCGAAGTCGACGGCACGCCACATGCTGAAGCCCTACGGATGCGCACAGCGTTGCCGTCCTTGGCGCTCGTCGCTCTGGCCCTGAGCGCCGCCTGCAGCGGGGAGATTCAGCCTCCCAGCGCCGCGCCGGATGGGGCGCACGGGGAAGCCGACGCGCGAGCGGACGCAGCGCTCGGGGCGGACGCTGGGCTCGGGGCGGACGCTGGGCTCGGGGCGGACGCTGGGCTCGGGGCGGACGCTGGGCTCGGGGCGGACGCCGGGCTCGGGGCGGACGCCGGGCTCGGGGCGGACGCAGGCCCCAGCGGCGGCCAGAGCTTCGCCCTCCGCTGCGCGGCGCCGGGCGTGGTCAAGTGTGTCGGCTTCGACGATCCGGCCGACTTCAACATCGGAAACGGCGGCACCAGCGGCGCGTATGGCCTGAACTCCGGCATCTTTCCCCCCTATGGAACCAGCGACTATAGCCGCGCGATCCAAGACACCTCCGTGAAGGCGTCGGGGGCGAGCTCGCTCAAGTTCACCATCCCCTCCAACTCCCCCTCCGACAGCTCCGGCTCCTACTTCACGAACTTCTCGAGCGATCTCTCGGTGCAGTTCGGCGAGAACGAAGACATCTACGTCCAGTGGCGTCAGCGCTTCAGCTCCGAGCTCATCCAAACTCAGTTCATGAACGGCGGCGGCTGGAAGCAGCTCATCCTGGGGACTGGAGATCGGCCGGGGCAACTATTCAACTCCTGCAGCCCGCTGGAGGTCGTCACCCAGAATACGGGTCAGCGCGGCTTCGCCCAGCTCTACAACTCCTGTTCGGGCTCGACGTCCCATGGACCATACTATCCCTTCGAGGAGCCCTTTACCTCGTTCGATTTCAAGCTCCAAAACGCTCGACCTGCCCCCTATTGCCTCTATAGCCAACAAGGCTCGGCCCACTTTCCGCCCGCCGGAAACTGTATCGGCTACGCCCCGGGCGAGTGGATGACCTTTCAGCTCCACGTCCGCACCGGCCCTCGTCAAAACGATGAGTTCGCCGGGAGCTTCATCGATCTCGAAATCGGGCGGGAGAACCAGCCCTCCGAGCTCGCGATCCACTACGGTCCGTTCAACCTCAGCGCCGGTTCCCCGGCAGAGGATCAGAAGTTCGGCAAGGTCTGGCTACTGCCCTACCACACCAACAAGAGCGCGCAGCAGGCGCATCCGACCGCCTATACCTGGTACGACGAGCTGATCATCTCCCGGCAGCGCATCGCCGATCCGATCGGGGGATCACCGCTGATCGACGCGGGAACCTTCGACAGTGGGGCGGGTAGGCTCGACGCCGGCCTCAGCGCTCCGGACGCCGGCCTCAGCGCTCCGGACG
>Ga0154020_10005738_pt1 | contig 14591 bp, 9 predicted proteins | sample Klosneuvirus_201_FD_109709 | JGI IMG/M metagenome (GOLD analysis project Ga0154020, IMG submission 109709) | Active sludge microbial communities from wastewater, Klosterneuburg, Austria - Klosneuvirus_20160825_MG | ecosystem: Engineered > WWTP > Aerobic digester > Activated sludge | place...
GAAGCGTGTCAATCTGCACCGAAAGCACAAGGGGTCTCCGAGAGCCGGTTTTGCAAGTGCTTGTCGCGGCTAGAGTTTTTCTGGGGCAGCGTGTCAATCTGCAGGAAAAATACGATTACCCCACCAAGGTGAACGCCTTGCTAGCCCTGGTGATCCCGGTGTAGACCAACTCACGCGTCAGCACCGGCACGTCCTCATCGGGCAGCACCAGCAGCACATGCTCGAACTCCGACCCCTGGCTCTTGTGTACGGTCATCGCGAAGGCCGTTTCGACATCCGCCATACGGCCCACCGAGACGGACCGCAAATCGTCCCCGTCGAGGAAGTAGCAACGCAACGCAGCATCGGCCGTTGGAGAGCGCAGCACGACGCCGACATCGCCGTTGAACACGCCCAGCGCCGTGTCGTTCCGGGTCACGATGACCGGGCGGCCCTCGTACCACTCGCCACGCCGCGACACCAAGCCAGCTTCTGAAAGCGCACGCTCAATCGCGACATTCAAGCCTGCTACCCCCCAGGGGCCCTCGCGCACCGCGCTCAGCACACGGAAGCTATCGAATTTGCGCAGCAGCATCTTTGCCCATTTGGCGAACTCGTTGACGTCGGGTGGCCGCTGTGGCAATAGCTCAAGGTAGGCCCAGTAACCACCCGGCGCGCCCGGGCGTCCCTGAAGAGCCAAAGGGAGCATCGCGCTGGCGGCGGGCGCGACAAGCATCGAGACAGGGCCGTCCTGGCGGACCCGCAGCATCTCGATGGCTGCCGACGCATCCCCCTGGTTGATCGCCAAGGCCAACTGCCCGATGGGTCCGTCGAAGCGATGGCTTTTGCGCAGCACGACAGTTTGCTGTGCCAAGGCTGGGCCCTGGCCAAGCGACGAAGTCGGCACAGCCTGCCCCGTGATCTGCCGTATCCACTCCGCCGTGTCGGGTCGGTATCCACCCGTATCGCCTCCGTCCGCCGCACCCTGGCACAGGTCACCCATGACCGCGCCCGCTTCCACCGAGGCGAGCTGATCCTTGTCGCCCAACAGGATCACGCGCGCGCCAGCTGGCAAGGCCTCAAGCAGTTGAGCCATCATCTCCAGATGCACCATGGAGGCCTCGTCGACGAAAAGCACGTCGACCTCCAGCGGGTTGGCCGCGTCGTGCCTGAACTGTCGCGTGCCGGGCTGCGTGCCGAGCAATGAATGCAGCGTGCGGGCTGAATCGAGAGCGTCCGCCCAGGCGCCGATGATGCCCTGCGCCCCCAGCTGTTCGCGCAGACCCTGCAGCGCCTTCTGGATGGACTGCCGCAAACGCGCAGCAGCCTTGCCAGTGGGAGCCGCCAGAGCAACACGCAAGGGCTGCGGCCCGACGCGCAAGGCCTGCAGCGTCACCAGCAGACGTGCGGCCGTGTAGGTCTTGCCGGTGCCAGGGCCGCCAGTGATAATCGTCAGGCGGCCGCGCAGGGCCAAGGCACAAGCCACCTTCTGCCAGTCGGTCTCGGTTGACGCGTCGCTTGGTCCAAAAAGGCGATCGAGTAGGTCACGCGCTGCCAAGGCGTCTACGTCGTATGTCGCAGCAGCGCCTTCGCCTGAGTCCAGCGTTCTGGCGTGAATTTGCGCCGCCACGCGGGACTCATAGCGCCAGTACCGACGCAGGTAGAGCAAGTCCTGGCACAGCACCAGTGGCGACGACCCCTGGTCGTTCGACGGGTCGATCTCCAGCACAGATTGCGATGACCAGGCCTGGCCAGTTCGGCTTTGCAATCCATCGTCGGGACAGTCGGTAAGCGCCTGCAGCAGCGCGGTCATGCCCTCGGGTGGCCAGGCGAGTAGCGCACCAGCGTCAGCCGCCAGTTCCGTCAGCGGCAGACCACTGTGCCCGCGGCCTTCCAGGTGTGCGGTCAGTGCGGCAGCAAGGAGCAAACTGGCAGGCGCATCCGGATCGCACTCGTGAATGAAGCGGGCGAGTGCCGCATCCAGGCTGCGCAGCCAGCCTTCTTGACGCCAGAGTTCGAGCATTTGCAGCATGGCGGTCGGCGTCATGCCGTCACCCCGGCAAGGCCATGAGTGCTGGGCAACAGCATCTCGTCCATGGCATCGAGCAATTCCAGGGGTGGCTCCACATGGCAGCAGCCGCCCGTGGCACTGCCGACGCCACGCAGGAAGTGGTAGATGGCACCGCCGAGATGCTGCGCAGGTTCGTAGGACGCGCCCAGCCGCGCTCTGAGCAAGCGATGCAGGGCCAGCAGGTACAGCGCGGCCTGGACGTCGTAGCGGTGTTCGAGCATCGCCGACTCCATGGCCGCGATCGTGTAGTCGGCATCCTTCGGACCCAAGGCGTTGGACTTGTAGTCCAGCACCCAATACCTGCCCTCGTGCTCAAACACCAGGTCGGCAAAGCCCATCAGCATGCCCTTCAACGACCGCTCGGGCAGCTCAGGCCTCGGGCGGCCAGGCTGCAAGTACTGCCGGCATAAGCTGTCGACCCACCCTGCCTGCAGGCCATCGCTGGGAAACCAGAATTCCATCTCGGGCGTCACGCTGGCCAATGCCACCAGTGGCGCACCGAGGGCCTGCAATGGGGTCGTGCACACCATGCGCAGCCATGCCAGCACATCGTCCGTCCGATGGCCCCAGCCCTGCCGTTCGCAGCGCCGCGCCAGCGCTTGTTGGAGCGAGGTCGACGTGTCCAGCGCAAAGCCTTCGTTTGCCAGCCACTCAAGCAGGTCGTGCAGGAAGTTGCCGGCAAAGGCGCCCCGCGGAAACCGGTGCCAGGGCTGCGCACCGGGTCGGCCCGGTGCCACCGAGCCAGCGGCAGCCTGGTCGGGCTCGTCCGGCTCGTCTTCCAGAATCGCGCGCGGGGCCACCTGGCCTGAACCACCAGGCCCCCAAGCTGCATCACGCACCAGGGCCGAGTAGCTGCTGATGGCCCAGTTGCGATCGAAGCGTGCTTCGTAGACCGGCGGAAGGGCCAGGGGCGGCTGCGCCTCCCGCGCCTGGACCCGCGTGACGGCCGGAAAGGGAAGGTCTTCGGCCACGGGCAGGTGCTGCACGTTGATGTGGGCGCAAGCCTGCCCCAGAGCCTCCACGTCCCGAAGGCGTTGCTCGGGCGCCTGAGTTTCGGGGCCCGACAGCAGATAGCCGATGGCGCTGCGGTGCCAGATGTACGCTTTGCCCTGGCCGACCTGCAGCCCCGATAAGCCCAACCACAGCGAGTGCCGCGCCCGGGTGAGGGCGACATAGAGCAGCCGCAGATACTCTCGTTGCCGCTCCTTTTCCGCCAATGCCACCTGGGCTTTGCTCGGCGACAGCACCAGTTCGGGCGGGCCACCGAAGCCCGGCAGCAGCAGCACCGCGTTCTTGTCGCTGTCTACCTCCCTGAAGTGCGCCAGGAACGGCAGGAACACGAGCGGGTACTCCAGCCCCTTGGACTTGTGCACGGTGACGACCTTGACGAGGTCGGCGTCGCTCTCCAGACGGAGCACCAGCTCGTCGCCTCCCGCCAGACCGGCGTCACCGTCCTCGATCTGCTGCATCAGCCAGCGGATCAGCGCCTGTTCGCCATCGACCTGGGCGCTGGCAGCCTGCAGCAGCTCGGCCAGGTGCAGCACGTTGGTCAAGCGCCTCTCTCCCGTGTCCGCACCCGCGCCGTTGCCGGAGGCGAGCAGGCGCGCCGGCAGATCGAAGGCATGCAGTGCGCGCCGGATCATGGCCAGCACGCCCTGGTTCTTCCATGCCGCGTTGAGCTGCTGCAACGCTTCGCACTGGCGGTCGAAGCGCTCGTCGTCGGTCGCCAGCACGACCAGTTCGTCCAGCGTCAGCCCCAGCAGCGGCGTCGCGAAGGCCGCGCGCGCCAGCCGTACGTCGCGTGGCGCCGCAACCGACTGCAACAGCCGCAGCAGATCGACGGCCTCTTCCGCCTGGAACACGCTGTCCTTGTCAGAGAGATAGACCGAGGCCAGGCCGCGCCGGCGCAGCGCATGCCGTACCGCTTCTGCCTCGGTGCCGGTACGGACCAGCACTGCCATGTCGGCAGGCCGCAGGCGCCTGAAGGGCCGGCCTTCTTCGGCGAAGCCTGCCACTGCGTCATTGAGGAGGGAGACGATGCGCTCTGCGCACAAGGCGGCAAAGAGCTCGCGACTGCCCGCAGCGTTGCGCAAATCCGGATCGACCACGGCCGTGATGGCGTGTGCTTGACCCGATGACGTGACGAGGTTCTCCAGCCGCCCCTTGGCGTCAACCTGAATGAAAGGCAGATCCGAGGCGGGGGCGGCACCGCCCGCAATGTCGGAGTCGTCCCGGAACATGAAGGCGCCCTCGCCTGGCCGACCTTCGGCAGCCTTGAACATGCAGTTCACTGCTTCAACCAGCGCTTTCGTCGAGCGGTGATTGGTGCCCAGCACGTGATGCCGCCCTTGCGTGGCGTGGCGCGCGCCGAGATAGCTGTAGATGTCCGCACCCCTGAAGCCGTAGATGGCCTGCTTGGGATCGCCGATGAGCAGCAGCGCGCGCGCGGGGTCGTTGTCGGCAATGCGGTATAGCCGGTTGAAGATGCGTAGCTGAACGGGGGACGTGTCCTGGAACTCGTCGATCAGCGCCGCTGGGTACTGGTCGAGGATGCGCTGCCGAAGACGCTGCGCCCTGGCACCGTGAACCGATTCGTCCAGGGCGGTGTCCAGACGGTCGAGCATGTCGGCGAAACCGAAAGTGCCGGCCAGGCGCTTCATCTGCTGCAGCCGCGCCGCCACGCAGGCTGCAGCGTGCAGGCGCAGAGTAGGACCGCGCGCAGGTAGGGACTTCAGGCTTGCCATCAAGGCTTCGAAGTCGGCGAAGCACGACGGGACGCGATCTGCTGCGCCGGTCCCGAGGTCCGCGAGAAGGGCCGTCCGGGTCAGGCGCTCTGCGCCCTTCTTCACATCGGGTGCTTCTGCCGCTGGATCGGTGGCCCAGTCCTTCAGCGCCTGGATCCAGCGTGTCGCATGCGCTTCGCCGGGCAGGGCCTTGCGGGCAGGATGGGTTTTGTCCCTCCAGATCGGCTGCAGCCAGCCCAGCATCTCGTCGGCACGCACTGCCCAGCCGCTCTTCAGCGCCGCCAGGGCCTCGCCGCGCCGCTGGTCGGCGCGTTGCATGCTGTCGGCCAGCGTGCCCTGCCCTGCATCCGCGGGCAGCGGCTTGCCTAGCAGTGCCTTCACGTCTTTCGTCAGGACATTCAGGTCCTTCCATTGCCCAAGTGCCACGCCCAGGATGTCAGCGCCCAGCGGATAGACCTGTTGCCGCCAGTAATCGCGCACCGCCTGGTCCACCAACGCGGCCTCGCTGGCCTGCAGCTCCTCATCGAAGAGGCAGCCACTGTCGAAGGCGTGTTCGCGCAGCATGCGTTGGCACCAGGCATCAATGGTGTGCACGGCGGCATCGTCCATCGCCTCGGCGGCCATCGCCAGCCGCCAGGCCGCTTCCTGCCTCTGTGGGCCTGCTGCATAGGCCTGCCGCAACTCGGTCAGGAAGTCATCCGCAGTGCCGTTGGACTCGTCGCGAAACCACGCGGCCGCATCCACAAGGCGACTGCGGATGCGGTCGGACAGTTCGCGCGTGGCGGCCTTGGTAAAGGTCATCACCAGAATCTCGCCTGGGAGCAAGGGCCGGCCAAGCCCTTGTCCTGGCGTGCCGTGCCCGATCACCAATCGCACATACAGCGCGGCAATGGTCCAGGTCTTGCCGGTGCCTGCGCTGGCTTCGATCAGCTGGCTGCCTTGGAGCGGCAAGGTCAGGGGGTTCAGTACGTCAGTCATTCTCGGCTGCCTCCGGCTGGGCCACATCGGCCAACAACTCGACTCGGACATGACGGGCCAGCCACTCCTTGTAGGGCCCGTACAGCAGGCGGGTGGAGGATTCGAAATCGGGCTGCGCGCTCAGCGCGGCGAAGTCGGGGTACAGGCGTGCCAGACAGGTCTCCTTGCCTTCACCGGGAACGGGGCTGAAATCGCTGCCGTCGTAGGCCAGCCAGGCCTTCGCGGCGTCTTCCAGGAACACCAGCCCCGTCTGCACCGCCGTGGGCATCGGACTGTTTCCGCTCAGCCCATCATGGCAGGCGTGCATCAGGGTAGCGAGCACCGTGATGGCTTGCGCGCACTCGGGCGGGGTGACATGCACCGCAGCCCCGGCGCCAATGACGATGCCACTCGCAGGGTGTCCGCACGCCGCTGAAGCGAGGCACCGCACCCAGGCCGCGACGAGCTTGTCTTCCCGCACGGTAGGCCCCGATTTGCCGCCTTCGTCGGCCACCTTGCTTGCCTGCAGTTCGATCCACGTGGTCTGGCCTGAAGCGCCGACAGTCTCGCCGGCCGAACGCAAGCCCACCAGCCAATCGTCGAACACCAGGTCTGCATCTTCCGGATGGATCAAGCGAGCTGGCAGCTTGTCGCGCGAGCACGGGTGTTGGTCCCGCGCCGCCTGCCATCGCGCCACCATCGGCAGCAACGTCTGGCGGAGCTCCACTTCAACGAGCCGCCCCGGCCCGGCCATGGGCAGGCGCCCTGCCCTCTTCAGCCGCGACACCTGCGATTCCACGATGTTGGCCACATCCTTGAGTTCGGTGGCTGTGCTGCTCGGGCCGGGCGTGTCGACCAGGCGGCGCGACTCAAGGAGGACTTCCTCCAGCAGGGCCCAGCGATCCAGCCCCCCGCTGCTGAAGGACTCCTCATCCTGCGTCGTCCCGTCGATGCCGTCGAACGAGACCTGAAGCCGACGCCTGAAGAACTCCTTGACCGGATTGCGCAGGAAATTGGCCAGGCCCGCGATCGTCATCTTTGCGGGCATGGTGCTGTCGGCGGCGGGCGCTTCCGCGGGACTACCACTTGGCGTGTCGGCGTTCACGTCCTTCTCGACGTGCGCGGCGCGCCACTCGATGGCATAGGTAACCAGGCGGTCCTTCGACGTCCTGCCGGCCTGAGGCTCGAAGTACTTGCGGCTGAACGGTTGCAGTGGGTGCTCGGTCGTGCGCTGTTCGAGCACGGCCTTGCCCCAAGCCGCGGCTAGGTAGTCGCGCAACTGCGAGACGAGCACCGAAGGTGGCTGCTCCTGGTTGTCGCGCTGGCTGCGTCCGGCCCAGCTGACGTAGAGGACGCGGCGCGCCGAGAGCAGCGCGTCCAGCATCAGCTGGCGATCGTCGTCGCGCCGTGAGCGATCGCCAGGCCGCGCCTGACCGGGCAAGGCCATCAGATCGAAGTCGCTCCGGGCGCTGCGCCGGGGGTAGTCGCCGTCGTTCATGCCCAGCAGGCACACCACTTCGAAGGGGATGGCCCGCATCGGCAGCAGGGTGCAGAAGGTGACGCCGCCGGCCTTGAATCGCTGCGCGGCCCCGGGCTCGTCAACCACATCCAGCCACGCCTCGCGCGCCACGTTTAGGTCGACCTCGTCGTCGAATCCGGCGCCCTCGCAGGCCAGGAGCCATGACGTCAGCGCCTGGTCCAGTGCCGCCAGCACGGCGCGGTCGGTGTCATCGGTGGCCACGAAGAATTCGCTGATCAGTCCTCGTAGACGCTCGGCCCAGCGCGCCGGGGAGCGTGGCACCTTGGAATCGGCCCACCAGGAGGTGATGGCCTGGAGCAGATCGGCGAGCACGCCGGCCGTTCCGGCGGACAGCCCGGCGACCTCGGCATAGGGTTCGATGCCCGCGAATCCCTCCGCGCTCTCCAGTGCCCCGGTCGCATAGCCCAGCAGCATGCGGCGCAGGCCGAACAACCAGCTGTTCTGCTCGCCCCCAGCCGCCAGGTCCAGGCTTTCGCGGTGCGCCTCGTTCAGCCCCCACCGGACACCGGCACCCTCGATCCAGGCCACCACGATCGGCAGGTCGTCAGCTTGGATGCCATGGCGACGGGCGACGCTGGGCACATGAAGCAGGTCTTGCACTTCGCTGGCGCCGAAGCGCTGCTGCGGCGCGCGGAGCAGCCACTCCAAGGCCACCAGGATGGGCTGATGGCCGCGATTCTTCTGGTCGGCAATCCCCCAGGGAATGTGGCGGGCATGCCCTCGTGGATGCTGGCCGAAGACGGCACGGATGGCCGGGGCGAAGGTGTCGATGTCGGGCACCATCACGACGACATCCCGCGGGTTCAGGGGGCGCTGCACGGGCGCGCTGGCGAACAGGTCCAGCAACTGATCGTGCAGGATCTCGACTTCGCGATGGGCCCCGTGTGCCACATGGAAAACGATGGAACGATCTTCCGCATCGACGGCGACCTGGGGGTGTTCTCCCAGCGGGATGAGGTCCCGGATGGAGGCCTGCACCTGCTCCAGAAGGCTCAACCCTGGCCCGTCGTCGAACAGGTCGACCCGCGGCACGTTGAATCGTTGCCTTGCGACCTGCACGTCATCGAAGTGGTCGAGCTGGCGGACGAAGTCCCGTCCCTGCCGTCCCCAGGCTGCGAGCAAGGGGTGCCCGTGCGCATGCATATCCTGCAAGGGCAGCGCAGAGAGGTCCTTGCCGCCGCGCATTGCATGGCGGCGCCGCTCCGCACGCAGAAGTTCGCGGCCATCGATGATGTCGGCCCAGTGGTAACGGCAGGGGTTGGGAACTGCCATCAGCACCTGGCAACGCGCCGACAACGCGGTGATGGCTTCCAGCGTCTGGTGAGGAATGTGAGTGGTGCCGAAGAGGACCAGTCGTCGTGGCAAGCCAGGTATCTGTCGGGCTTCGGACTTCTGTTGCAGGGCCTGCAAGAAGCGCTGGTGCAACTCGGGCCTGGAAATGCCCTCCTCCTCAGGAGCCAGTGTTTGCAGCAAGGCCCGCCACAGCTCGGGCTGCCATTGCTGGTCAGGTGGAACAGGTACGGCCTGCCCTGTTGCTTCCACCGATGGGGCCCGCAAGTGGTCTCGACCACCACCCCAGTCCTGAAGCCAGTCGCTGCGATAGACCTGGTACTGGTCGAGAAGGTCGGCAAGGCGCTGCGCCAATTGCAGACGACGGGAGGTATCCCCCGCGCCAAGAAAGGCTGCTACGGGCCCGAAGCCGGGCTTGCTTGACAGTTCGGGCAGCAACCGCATGAGCCGCCAAGTCAGCGGGAGCTTATCCAACGCCGAAGTCCGCGGGACCGCGCTGCTGCCAAGCACGGCGCGGTAGGCACGCCAAATGAAGCGCGCGGGAAGCTCGACCCGCGTCGCCGCGCAGATGCCGTGTGCGGTGGCGATTTCCATCTTCAGCCACTCGGCCATGCCGTTGCTCTGAACCAGGAAGACCTCTTCCTCCAGCGGATTCAGCGGGTTGGCGGCCAGCCAGGCGAAGACCGCCTCGGCGAGAAGTTCGAGGCGGTTGCCGTGAAGGATGAGCAAGCCGGTTGTTGACGATTGGGGCATGAGGTGTTCGCTTTGTGGCTTCAGGATGCCAGTTCACTAGCTCAAATCGTGACCCAGGCAACCCGAAAGTTGCCAGGTTCGGGGCATGCCTCGGGCCCCGCAGAACAGATGCGGGCGGTTGCACCTTGTCCGCGCTGCCGCAACACAGTTGGGCTAACCAGTAAAGCGCACATACCGCTGGACGCCATGATGCACGCCGTTGCCGCTGCGCTCATCCAGCAGCAACAACGATTCGTCACGCCCGCCCTGCACGTCACGGCTTCGCCAGGCAGCGGTGCTGAACCGCCTCTCGGCGATCGACTGGGCGGTGCCGCTCGTCGTGGTCACACTGGAGGGCCACCACCTGCCACTGCTGGAGAAGTTCGAGCAGCTACCCGCCCGCCAGCTCGGCGATGGCGGCGAGTCCTCGCCCCGTGTCTGCCGAGAGCTGTTGGCTAGCTTACCTGCTTGCCTCCCCTCTTCTGCTTGGCGGGAGCGGTTCCTGCACGTTCTTGCTCAGGCGTAGGAGCAGGTACATTCAAGGCGTAGAACTCGTGCAGCTTGGCCGCCAGCATTTGCTTGTCAGGCAGTTGGGTCTGGTACTGCGCCACCAGTGCGGGCGAGAGCGAGCGGCTGAGCGCGTACTCCACGACTTCGCTGTCTTTCGACGCGCACAGCAGTACGCCGATGGCCGGGTTCTCGTGCGGCTTCCGGACATCGCGGTCCAGAGCTTCAAGGTAGAAGTTCAGCTTGCCTAGGTGCTCTGGCTCGAACCGATCTACCTTCAGCTCGATGGCCACGAGGCAGTTCAGGCCCCGATGGAAGAACAGGAGGTCGAGCGCGAAGTCGCGGCCACCCACTTGCACCGGGAACTCCGAACCGATGAAGCAGAAGTCGCGCCCCAATTCGATGAGGAAGGTGCGAAGTTGACCTAGTAGGCCGCTGTGCAAGTCGGCCTCGGTATGGCCGGCCTGCAAGTTGAGGAACTCGACCGAGTAGGCATCCTTGAAAGCAGCCCCAGCGGCGGCGCCATGCATTTGTGTCAGCGCTGCCGACACTTTTGCTGGGCTCAGCACAGCGCGCTCGAAGGTGCCGAGGCTGTACTGCCTCTCTAGTTCTCTGCTGGTCCACTTCTCCTGCACCGCCAGGCGCAGGTAGAACTCCCTCTCCTCGGGGCGCTTGGACTGGGTCAAGATGATCAGGTTGTGGGTCCAAGACAGTTGTGTCAGCAGCGCTGTCACTCTCTTCTCGGCCGTGCTGTAGGCCTCGAAGAACTGCCTCATCCGAAAAAGGTTCCGGCGCGTAAAGCCGCGCTGCCCTGGCATCGTGCGTGCAAGGTGCTGGGCCAGACTATCCACCACGCCCTCACCCCAGACGGATGTGGCCAACTTGGCGCTGATGTACTCGCCGATGCGCCAGTACAAACCAACGAGTTCACTGTTGACTGCTTGATAGGCTCGCTGGCGGGCCTGCTCAATGAGGCCGACGACCTCGGCGAAAGAAGTTTCAGCCAGGTCGATAGGTTCGGCCCTGGCAACAGCCAGGGTCGCCACCGGCTTGCGCTTCATGACAGGTTTGCGGTCGCTCATGGTGTGCTCGCGTGGTGGCGGCTATGGTTCACGCAGAGCCAGGTCGACCGTGGCCAGCATCAGGCAAAGGGTCATAGGCTTCACGGGTGACGCAATGAAGCCCCGGGACCTGTAGAACCGCCGTGCCTGCTCGGAGATGGCATGCACCAGAAGCGCTGTGACGCCGGCGATCTGGGCAGCCTGAATCGCTCGCCAAATTGCGTCGTTCAGCAGCGCGGTGCCGATGCCCTTCAGATGGTGATTCTTGTGGATCGCCAAACGGCCGAGAACGAGCACAGGTATCGGGTCCGGCCGGTTTCGAGTCATTGGGGACGGAGCGTCCGAGTGCCCGATTGCGCCGGCCGCTAGGCAGTAGTAGCCGATCACTGCCTCGCCGTCGCAAACAACGTAGGTGCGCGACGAGCCATTGGCCTGGTTCTTCGCCGCCCGTCGCTTGAGCCAGTCGTCGAGTGACGGCTCTCCACAATCGAAATTGGCTACTTGATGTGCTTCGTTTAGCGGCTGCGGTGCCGAGATCATCGGCGCGGTCACTTTCCGCCGCGACTCGCTGTCTTGGCTGCCGCAGCAGTCGCCGCCCAGGGCGCTTGCGCTTTGAGGGTGCGGCGCAGGCGGTCAGTGGGGGCGGGAGGGTTGTCGAGCATGTTTTGGAACGCAGCAAAGCCCTTCGCGTCTAGAGCGAAGAAGGTCTGATCGAGCAGGACATCCTCGGCCTGCCTGCAAGCGGCTTCCAGCATGAAGTCCGAGCGACTGCGGCCCAGGCGGTCAGCAGCCTGGTCGATCAGGTCGCGTTGCCCTGCCTTGGCGCGGATGCTGATCGTGACGGGCTCTTGACCTTGAGACATACACACCTCCATGTATGTCAATAATAGTACATTCATGTATGTCTTCTGGCAAGACGGTTGGAGTGTCGACGGTGAGCGATCCTGGTGTTCTACGGTAGAACAGACATGGCAGGGCTCGTCCCGGCCACCTTGGGCCCCGCATGATTGGTGGGCGTTCTACGGTAGAACAGCCAAAAGCAAAGGGGGCCGTCGCCCCCTTGGATCTTGGGTCCGCTCGCAAAATCTCAATCGAAGAGCTTCTCCAGGAACTCCCGCAATCGCTTCTCTTTGGCAACAGACAAGCTGCCCGCCTTAATCTGAACGGAAACGTTGCCCTTCGGGTCCTTGTCCCAGAGACCGACAACCTTGCCCTTGGATGTGATCTGCACCGGAGCCTCGCGCGTAGTCGAAGCGCCTGCGCCGGTGAGTCGAGCGAGGACTTCCTTGGCGGCGAGCTTCGGGGTCATCACCGCAAGCTCGCGCGCCTGAGCCAAAACATCATCGGGGCTCTTGTCGATCGCGGCCTTCAGTGCAGTGCCCCATCGAAACTGCAGGCTAAGTGGGCTCGGGAAAGCCTCGATCACTTCGGGCGGCAGTGACGCCAACTGGATAGCAGTGCTGACGTTGCCGACCTGAGCGCCGATCGAGGTAGCCAGCCTTCTGAGCGAAGGGAACAAGCCGTCATCAATTGCACGCTTGTACATGACGCCCTGCTCCCAGGGCGACAGGTCCTGGCGCTCCCGGTTCTCACGCTCCATCTCCGTAAAGAGCTGGGCGTCGGTCAGCACCTCGACGATCGCAGCTACGGGCAACCCCAGTTCAAGACATGCACGATGCCGTCGATGACCGAAGGCAATCTCGTATTCGTCTTGCCCATCACCGCCCTGCCCTACCCGCCTAACCTTGATCGGTTGCACATTCCGACCAGCCGCCTGAATCTCGGCCTTCAAGCCTTCGAACTCGGCGCCTGCAAACGACAGCTCGTGCCGGTTCGCAAAGCGGCTGGGCTTGATCCGCTTCGGGTCCAAGAACTCGACGATGGTGGCGTCTTCGAACCGTTCAAGCTTCGCGCGCAGGTCGCGATTTTCTGCCTCAACCCCGCGGCCCATCGCAATCGAAGCGGAGATCGCACCCATCGCCGTTCGGGGCCGATCAACTGGTGCGGGCGCGGCAGCCGGCGCTTCATCCTCGTCATCGAAGCTGATGTTCTTGGCCTTGTCTGTTAGCTTGCTCATTCCGCATCCTCCGTCTTCGTGACTTGCCTCAGCCAGGCACTGACCATCTGGCCTTCAACGATGTCGACAAACTGGTCATAGGCGTCTACGGCCCGCTTGATGGTCCTACTGCCAGCCGAACCAGGCTTCATGTCATAGATCGACCCAAACTCGGCACTCGCCGAAGCGGCCGTTGCCGTCTTTGGAATCTCTATGGGCAACACCTTGGAACCGTAGGCGGCGCTGATCCACTCGCGCACGACATTGGTTGCGATGTCGCTCGCATCCACCTTGGACAGCAGCACGTCAACAAACTCGAATCGCTTGGACTTGCCACGGGCGACCAACTCCTTGGTCAGGTCATAGAACAGGTCCCAGAACTGAACGCTGGACGCGAAATCGAGCGCGTTGGGCGGGAGAGGGGTGATGATCCCGTCAGCCGCCATCATGGCGTTGATGGTGACGTAGGACAGGGCAGGGGGCGTATCGATGATGATCACGTCGTAGGTCTGACGAGCCTGCTCGATGCCGTAGTGCAGTACGTTCCAGAACTGGAAGCGCTGACCCTCGTCCCGCTGCCGGCCTGGAAGCGCGAACTCGGCACTGAAGAGAACCGACGTCGCTGGAATGAGGTCAATACCGTCCCAGTACGTCGAGCGGATCGCGTACTCCACGCTTTCCTGTTCACCCAAACACAGCGGCAAGATCGTGTGCTCGGCCTCGACCTCGGCGTCAGGCAGGATGCCGAAGAGGGTGGTGAGACTGCCTTGTGGATCGCAGTCGATCACCAAGACCTTGTGGCCACGAATGCTCAGGCCCTGAGCGAGCGTCACTGCGGTCGTAGTCTTTGTTACACCGCCCTTGAAATTCGCGACGGCGACTGTGATTGCCTCAGCGCCTGGCGGACGCATCCGACCGGTGCGAAGCTCCCGCGTCCAGGCCCGCACATCTGGCAAGCTGAATTCACGACGAGTGCCCGCGGAGTTCAGCCCGCCGGCGGGTAGGGTGCCTCCCTTCTTGGCGCGATAGTCGATCTGGCGAGTGTCTAGGTTGACCAGGCTGCCGAGCTGTGCCGGGGAGAAGTGCGGAGGCTCCTTCTGCGCATTCGGAGCTAGCATTGCCTTCCGGACCTTGGCCAGAATCTTCTTGGCGCGTTCGGCTTGCACACCGATATCTGCAAGTTCTACTTGCTCTCTTCCCTCGACAAGTATGTTCGTCACGTAGCCTCCAACACTGGTTTAGCCAGCATTGTAGGTTCGGATGGAGCTTAGAAGACAAATCTACAAATCGAAGGCACAACCAACGCGCTTGCCACACTTGCCGGACAGCTCTTGCTTTTCGGCATCTGTGGATAAGTCAGGTCCAGATCTTCACTATCCTTGAGAGCTTTAGAGACTTTGCGTTCTGCTTTTTCTCTATAGATCAACGACTTAGCGCACTTTCCGTCCGGCACCTGTGGCAATCCCGTCCGCCAGGTCTGGCGGTACGGTCCGGCATCTGTGGCAATCGCGTCCGTCAAGCGTGGTTGCCGTCCGCCATCTGTGGCGCAAGATATCCACAAGGGCCCACTTTGGTCGCGCCTACGGGGTGTCCGGCAAGTGTGGCTAGAGCAACTACAGAGAAGCGGGGGCAGGTCCAGTATTCAAGATGGACA
>Ga0154020_10005739_pt1 | contig 14590 bp, 16 predicted proteins | sample Klosneuvirus_201_FD_109709 | JGI IMG/M metagenome (GOLD analysis project Ga0154020, IMG submission 109709) | Active sludge microbial communities from wastewater, Klosterneuburg, Austria - Klosneuvirus_20160825_MG | ecosystem: Engineered > WWTP > Aerobic digester > Activated sludge | place...
CCAGGTCATCATCAACCTCCCCGCGAAAGCGCCTTCCGAGGCCGCGTGGGGAGCCCGCTACGCACCCGGGGGTGTCTCCGACGCTGTGCTTGTGCAGCCAGGGACTCCCACCCCGGAATAAAAAACAGAGGCCATCTTGATCAACACCTATCACGCAGGTATTTCGGTCTCCGCCTCTGGTCTGCTGCTCCCCGCGGTAGCTGGCAGGCGCATCATGATCCACGCCTTCGCGGCGATCTCAGCCGTCGCGACCAATGCCAAGCTCCAGAGCAACGGAGTGGACATTACGGGCAACTTTCCCCTCGCCGCAAACGGCGGTTTCGTCCTTCCCTGGAGCGAGGCCGGATGGGCTGTCGGGGAAACTGGGCAAGCGCTGAACATTGTGCTCAGTGTCGCCACCACCACCGGCATCCAGCTCAACTACTCTTACGTCTAGGAGGTCCTCATGGACTTTTTGCGCTTCCTCCGCCGGGCCCCCAAGGTCGCGGAGCCCCTTTCCCACGTCATGCTGCCCGCTCAGCGGGTCGCTGGCGCGCTTATCAAGACCGGCAAGTGGGTCGTCCATCAGCCCACCAAGCAACCCGGCATCCTGACCGGGGTTGCCGACTTCCCCATCATCAACGTCATGCTGGTGAACGAGGTCGGCGAGGACTATCGGCCGGTCACCTGCACCCTGGCCGATATTCGTATCGCCAAGCTGCTCGAAATCCCCGAGAAGCGCCGTCCGACCCCCATCCACGGCGCGAGCCTGGGCTACTTCTAAGGAGCCGCCATGGCACTCAATGTCCCAGACGTTGGCGAAAACCTGGCCGTTGGCGCCTTTGTCAACAAGCTGACCCCGGAGAACCCCGTCCTCCGACTGTACAGCAACAACATCACCCCAGCAGACTCCGATACGGCGGCAACCTATACGGAGGCCACGTTCGCGGGTTACGCCTCCATCACCTTGACCGGCGCCTCCTGGTCCGCACCCGCTTCCGGCGTTACCTCCTTCGCCCAGCAGACCTTCACCCGGTCCAGCACCGGCGCCACGGAGAATATCTACGGGTACTACGTCACCCAAGTCACCTCCGGCATCCTGATGTGGTCCGAGCGGGATGCAGCGGCCCCCGCCGCTATGACCAACTCGGGCGACAACATCAAGCTCACCCCCACCATTGGAGCCAACTAACATGGTCACCTTGCTCGCCCTCCCGCCCATCCCCATCGCGCCCGCGCAGTCGTCCCCTCTGGCCACCTGGCAGGCCTACTGGGACGTTGCCAAGATGCACCGCACCCAGGAGCGGGAAGAGGCCTACGACGCCGAGATGGTCCGCCACAACCGGGCCATGGAAGCCGCCTCCGAGGCCAACGCGGCCGCTATGAGGGCAAATGCCGAGGCCGGAGTCGCGCATGCCAGCAACACTGGTGCTATCGTGGCCAGCGACCTGGCCGCCCAAGCCCGCCGCCGCGCCGACTGGATCACCTCCATCGCCAAGGACATTCTGATCGATCGCACTGCGACAACGACCAGCATCGCCAACCGCGCCAAGATGATCAAGGATGCGGTGGCCGACGCTATCGACTTGGTCGACGAGGTAAACGCCGTATTGAACCCGCCTCCATCCCCGGTTGACCCCACTCAACCAGGCGCCGGCTCGGGGGTGTAAAGTGAGCGTCCGGGGCTGGGCGGTCATCGACGGCGAGCGGATCATCCCGAAGGAGGTCCGTGATCCCCCTCCCCTGGAGGATCAAGCCGAGTTTATCGCCCAACTCCGTCGGCAGGTCAAAGCTGATATAGAGACCCTGCGTAAGGCCCCCGACGTTTACGAGCTGCTCTGGACGAAACCCAGAGCAGTTTCTCTTGATACGATCAAACTTTGAAAGGCACCTATGGCCACCTACGCTGAACTCCTCGAGATCGCCCAGACTCCGACTGGAGCTGCCTTGCGCGCCAAGATCCAGGTGGCCGTGGTGGTCGCCTGCGACGTTATCCGTCTCGAGGCGGTGAATACTGCCAACCACGCCAACCGGCTTATCTGGACACAAAGCGCTTTGCGCAATCCGGGGGTGGAGGCCGAGCGCCTGCTCTGGGCCGTGCTGGCTCAAAATCGGACCTTCACCGCCGCCCAGATCACGGGAGCCGTTGACGCCACTGTACAGACAGCGGTGAATAGCGCCATCGACTTGCTCGCGCAGGGGTAAGCCATGCTCGGCAATTACTACCGCTTCCAGGTCTACAACGGCACTGGCGTCAGCGTTACCGTCACGGCCAAGGACCGCAAGTGGAAGTTTGACACTGATGGCTCGCTTCTCATGGCGTCCGAGGCCACGCAGTTTGCTGCTGTCTCGGTCTCGACCCTTACTTACAGTAACGGCTCTGGAGTGAACAACGCCACCGACAAGAACATCGGCGCTGATCTCACCGTGACGTTTGCCCCTGGTGCCTCCGCAACCGGCACGGTTTCCCTGTTCCTCCAGCGCAGCACCGACGGCGGCACGACTTGGCCCTCCGATGGCCTGGGCGAGTTCATTGGCGCGCATACCTTCTCCGCGTCCGCTACTTCCATCACGAAGAACATGTCGGTGGAATAAGTGGCGCTGACAGGGTATCGGCCTCGGTGGAGTAAGCAGCCGCAAAATAGCGGCCTTGACCCGAACAATGTTCTAGCGAGGCGCTTTCAGGCTGCTTTCATGCCTGCGGTGTCCCCGCGGAATCTTGCCTGTGGGGGGTATGGGGAAATCCCCGCTCACGCCCTCGCGCAGACGGCATTCCCCGCAGGTAAGGCGCTACTGCACACAGGAGCTGGCGGGCAACTAATTTCTGGTAAGGCTTTTGCGGCACTTACAAGCTATCCGGTCATCTGCGTCTGCGTTTGTCGACAGACTTCCACGGTCAACAATTATTTGGGCGGGATTACTGCTTCTGGGGGCATCGGCGGAAGTTATTACTTTATCGGCGGCGGCTCAGGCACTCAGGTCGGTCTTAATGCGCGCAATAACTACGGCACCCAGATATCGCACATTGTGGCGGTGCCTGCTGCGCCGGACCTGAGCACCGCGCTAAATAATGACCTTGTCATTGTTGCCTATAGCGGAAGTGCGACAAGCCATAAGATCTGTGTAAACGGTTCTGCGGTGTCGACGGTTACGACCAACATCGGCTCGCTTGTCGCTTGGGATCGAGTTTTCTTTGGTACAGCCAGTGGTAATGCCTCTGTCGCCGCCTTTCTCGCGGGCTCAGGACACGCTTGGACTGATGAGGAGCTGCGAGAGCTTTCAACGCACCCTGCACGTATCTGGGAGTTGTTCGCCCCTCGACGTGTTTGGGTTCCAGTAGCTTCCAGCGGCAGTGCCAGCTATACCTTCTCAGCTTCTGGCTCAGTGGCCTTTGCGGGGGCGGCGCCCCTCACACGCTCACGAGTTTTCACCCCTGGCGGTGTTGTAGTCTTCAGCGGCTCCTCCCCCTTCACCGTCACGGGAGCGATTTCTTACACCTTCTCTTCCGGGGGCAGCTACACGTTGTCGGGGTCCCTCCTAGCGGCGCGGGGCCGAGTGTTTACCCCCTCTGGTAGCTACACCTTTTCGGGAGCCGCCCCCTTCTCCTCCGGCTCGTCGGCCTCCTACACCTTCACCGTCTCGGGCAGTTTCACCCTCTCCGGAGCAGCCCTCACAGCCCACGGGCGGGCGCTTTCAGCCGGCGGCGGCTACAACCTCAGCGGTGCGGCTCTCTGGCAGAAGTCGCGCATCTTCGCCACTTCGGGGCAGGTTACCTTCTCGGGCACCGGCGGACAATACTTCACCTCCGGCATCTCCACCCCTTCACGCTTCCGCCCTCTTACAGGAGTCGGGCAATGACCGAAGCCGCCTTTACCCCGCAAGCCCCTAACCCCTTCATGGCGCGGCTCGCGGAGCTGCTGGCCAAGATCAAGGCGGGTATGGAGAAGGGGACGGATGCGCCCCTCTATGACCCCATGACCGGGGACACACTGCCGGCAGGGGCCTCCCTTCAGGCGGTGAGCGAGCTGTCGGGGCTCCCCGGCACGCAGAAGCTGCTCGAGCGCATGGCCTGGGGGCATCCGGCCGTAGACAACAGCGCGCCCTCCCTGGCGGGGAAGTACAGTGACATTCTGGACGCGGCTGGACTGGCTGCGGGGCCTGCCGTCGGGCTGGCGAAAGGGGCGCCTCGAGTAGCGAAAGGGGTGCTGGAAGCGGCAGTCTCTGGTCCGACGCCGGGCTCGCGGGCAGGGCAGAGGGGCGCGATCCGCGCAGGGGGTGACCCCAAGCTGCAAATTGCGCACGCAACGACGGTCGATAACCTGGAGCAGGCCTATCGCGGACTCGGGGGTTCGGCGCTGTACTCTCCCTCCCTGGGGATCAAGTACGATCAGGTTCCCGACTTCGTAGGCCAGACGGACATGGGCTCAGTTTACCTTATTCCTAAGCTGGGGGCCTTCGACCCCGCCACCTCCACTTCCACCCTCTACAATCGAGACGCCTACCTCCCCCGGCATGGACAGTTCCCCGGCGTGCGGAATAAGACTGGTCCTAACCTCGCATTCGATCGGGGGCTGGCTAATGTGCGCCTTCCTGCTTCTGAAGGCCAAGGTCCGGTGCCTCGGGATAATCCACGCTCTATCGCCTATCAGGCCTCTATGGGCGGCATTGGGCACCGAGCGGCTTTGGCGAACTCACCCCACTTCCGCTCCTATGCGGACTTCGAGGCTTCTCCCGCCGGTATGGCTGCACTGGAGAAGGGGCGAAAGGAGTCGCCAAGTGAGGTTACGAACAGCCTGCTTAGCCAGTACGGCAGGGAAACCTTTCGTATTCTCCAAGAGGCTGTGCCGGGGATCAGCTCGAGTGATCTGGGCGAAGCCAACTTGTTCGCGCAGAAACTGCTCTATTCGGAGCGCCCGCAGCGGGCAGAGGCCATCAAGGCTCTAAACACGCTTAACCCCAAACTGGCAGACGCCATCAGCCGCTTAGCCGATACCTACCGGGGTAAGTTTGCCAAGGCCCCCTCCGAATACGCCGAGTTGCAGCACTACGGTCTGACTCCCCTGAACCAGGAGAACTGGGCTGGTGCCTTCGTCACCGGCGGGACAGACGAAGCTGAGCGCCTGCAACGCATCATGGGGCTTCCTATCGAGGTGTTCAAGCCTGGAAAGATCAAGCCCAATGACTTCAATGACTTTCAGCAGCAGATGGGGCTTGCTCGAAAGCAGCCGGTTGGCGTGGGGCTGGCTTCTGGCGCTCGGATGCGGTTGCCTGATGTGAAGAAGCAGAAAACTGGACCCGGTAATTCCGGAGTTATTGGGGACAGTAATTCCAACATCTTCGATGTAGCGAAGGCCCCGAAGGTGGGTGACGCTGAACTCGCCTCTTACAAGACGATGCTATCCACGGAGGAAGCTGCGCAGGACCAGCTGGCCATGGCCTTGGACCAATTCAATGGCGGGGATAAGGACTGGGCGACAACGGCGAGTGCGGTACTCTCCATCATGAAGGAGAAGGGTTGGTACCCCAGTCAGCAATCCATGCTGCAGATGAAAGGGTGGAAGTACAGTCCGCCTCCGATGCAGTCGATTACGCCAGCAACTGAGCAGGGTGTTGAAGAGGCTTTAGCAACTGTTATGCCTGAGTGGAAAACGGGCAATCCCGACCCTTGGGTAAAAGTAGCTGATGATGCGGTAATACCCGAGGACAATGCCTGGCTACCCGAGCATGACGCACTGCCACCGCATGAAACCGACATAGCGGTAAAGGCTGCTCCGAGCAACGCCGACCACCTGCTGGTTAAGGAGTTTGGTTCGAAGTGGGCTATAGATACCGATGACGACCAGGTGGTGAAGTTCCTTTACGATCAGTACGACGCTGGCTTGAACGAAAAGCAGCTCAAAAACATGCTGCAGAAGCTACCAAGTTGGTCTCAGGAGTCTGTGATTAAGGGGTATCAAGAGAAGGTAATACAGGGGGGTATGGCTTCAACGGGTAAACTTGATCCCATTACCGCTACCGCCAACAGCTTCCTCAGTCACGCCGATGATATGGAGGATTACACTCCCGGGGAGTCCGTCGCTAACTTCGTCGAACTCTTCATCGAAGCCGGCGGGCACGTTGAGAAGACGAAGGTCAACGGCAAAAACTTTCTCAAGTTCAAGGGCCCTGGCCAGAAGTCTTTCTACGAGGCGTTTGGTCTTGAGATGGGTCAAAATCCAGGACACTTCGAGAAAATTCTCAAGCTCCACCTGCCCAAGGTCTACGCCAAGATGAGCGAGCTCTCATGACCGTCAAAGTCGGCGCCAAAGTCCTCTGGGAGGCCCAGCCAGGCCCCCAGACCGCGCTCATCGAGTGCCCCGTTTTCGAGGTCTTCTACGGCGGGGCTCGTGGTGGGGGCAAGACCGAGGGCAGCATCGGCGACTGGATGGAGCACCTGAACGCCTACGGGGAGCACTGCAACGGGCTCTTTTTCCGGCGGAAGCGGGCTGACCTCTCCGATGTGGTCGCGCGAACGAAGGCGATCTTCCCTCACCTGGGGGGCAAGTTCAACGAGAACAAGTCACTGTGGACCTGGCCGAACGGGGCTCGGTTGGGGTTTGAGTACCTCGAGCGGGACTCGGATGCCCAGAACCATCAGGGCAAGTCGCTTACCCGCCTCTACATCGAGGAGGCGACACAATTTCCCTCCCCGGCTCCGATCATGAAGCTGAAGGCTGCCCTGCGCTCCGCGGCCGGCGTCCCCTGCGGCTTGCGCCTTACTGGCAACCCTGGCGGTCCGGGGCACAACTGGGTAAAGGCCCGCTACATCACGCCGAACCCCAAGGGTTACCAGATCATCACCGAGACGGAAGAACTCGAGATCGACGGCAAGAAGATCATTGCCTCCCTCTCACGCGTCTTCATCCCCTCGAAGGTGTGGGACAACCGGAAGCTCCTCGACAACGACCCGACTTACATCCTGCGCTTGCGCCAGTCCGGCTCCGAGACGCTGGTCAAGGCCTGGCTGCAGGGCGACTGGGATATCGTCGACGGCGCCTTCTTCGACGAGTGGGGCGAGCAGCACATCCTTGACACCTCCGAGTGGCTCTCTCGCATCCCCAAGGACGCCATGCGCTTCCGCGCATTTGACTGGGGCTCGGCCAAACCATTCTCCTGCGGCTGGTACGCAGTCGCCGATGGGGAGTGGGGCCTACCCCGTGGAGCCCTCGTCAAATACCGTGAGTGGTATGGGTCGAAGGGTCCCAACATCGGCCTCAAGATGGATGCGGCTCTGGTCGCCCAGGGCATCCGGGAGCGCGAAATCCACGAGCGCATCCGGTACGGGGCGGCTGACCCCTCCATCTTCATCCGCGACGGGGGCCCCTCCATCGGCGAGCTGATGGCCGTGAAGGGTTGCAACTGGCGTCGGGCCGACAACAAGCGCAAGCCCGGCTGGGAGCAGCTGCGCTACCGCCTGGTCGGTGAAGGCGGCACCCCGATGATCTACTTTCTTGACCAGTGTGAGGACAGCATCCGCACCATCCCCTTGCTCCAGCACGACGAAGTTGACGCCGAAGACGTTGACACCGAGGGGGAAGATCACGCAGGCGATGAGACTCGCTACGCTTGCATGTCGCGTCCTTGGGTGCCTGGCGGGGTTGACATTTTGCCCCCGACAAGCCACAGTGGACACCTAACATTCAACGGCGCCCTGCAACTTGCGAAGCAGCGCCGCCTACTCCAAGGATCATCACATGGCTAAGAAAGCCCGGTCGGAAGTCGCTGAAGCCGCCTCGAAGCCGGTGAATGAGCAGGTTCGCTTCTGGGTGGGGGAGGTTGAGGCCGCTCTCAAGCGGGAGAAGGCTTACCGGAAGGAAGCTCGTGGTCTGATCGAGGTGTATGAGGCGGAGGAAGGCGAAGGCGCGGATATCCCCTTCAATATCCTCTTCTCCAACACCGAGACGCTGGCCCCGGCGCTGTACAGCCAGCCACCGCGCCCAGACTCGCAGCCGCGGAGTAAGGTGGAGAACCCCGTGGCCACCGCTGGCGCAGGGCTTGTCGACGCCTACCTGACCACCTTCATCGACAGCGGGGATGCCCGCTATCTTGACTTCCACACGGCCATCAATGGGGCAGTTATCCACGCGCTGGTTCCCGGTCGGGGCCTTGTCCGTCTCCACTACAAGGCCAAGGTGGAGCGCAACGAGGAGCAGGAGCCAACTAAGCTCCTCGACGAATCCGTCTTCCTCGAGCAGCTGGACTGGGACAAAGTCGTCTTTGGCTATGCCAAGACCTGGGCCGCAGTCCCCTGGGTCGCCTTTATCCACACCTTCACGAAGGAAGAGGCTGAAGATGAGCTGGGCAAGGAGATCGCCGGCAAGCTGACCTATGAGCGGCCGAAGAACCCTGACGGTGAGACCGAGGCCCGGACCACCTCCGAGGAGACCGCGACCGTCGCCACCCTCTACGAAGTCTGGCACCGCCAGTCCAAGAAGGTCCTCTGGGTCGAGGCCTGTGGTGGGGAGACCTTCGTCAAAGCCCCCTTCGACGACCCCTATCAACTGGAGCAGTTCTACCCGATCCCCGAGCCGCTGCAGTTCTTCCAGCGCATCTCCTGCTTCATCCCGGTGCCCCTCTACCGGCTTTACAAGCAGCAGGCGCAGGAGCTGAACCGGATCACCCGCCGGATCACCAAGCTGATCGAGGCCATGAAGATTCGCGGCTTCTACGACAGCAACGTCGAGGGGCTGGAGAAGATCTTCGAGAGCGAAGAGAACACCCTCATCGCGCTGACCAGCTTGGCCGCCCTCGGCCAGGGCGCGAAAGCCGAAAACGCCATCTGGCTCGTCCCTATCGAGAAGTACGTCGTGGTCCTCCAGCAGCTGATCGTCCAGCGGCAACAGATCAAGACTGTGATCTACGAGATCATGGGGATCGCTGACATTATGCGCGGCTCCACGATGGCGAGTGAGACCCTCGGTGCGCAGGAGCTGAAGAACAAGTGGGGCACCCTGCGGCTCAAGCGCGGTCAGAACGCGGTGGCGACCTTCATCAGGAACACCCTGCGACTGGCGGCTGAACTGGGCTTGTCCAAGCTGTCCGATGAGACGATCCGTCAGATGACCGGCTCGGGGCTCCCCCGACAGGCTGAAATGGATCAGGTCGAGCAGCAGATACAGCTAGGCGGTCAGCCTCCCCCGCCGGAGGTCCAGGCCAAGATGGCCCTGCCCACTTTTGAGGAAGCGCTCACACTGTGCCGGACGGATATCCTTCGCCGCTATCTCATCGACATTGAGACCAACTCCACCATCGACGCCGATGCCTCCGAGGACAAGGCCGACATGGGCGAGTTCTTCAACGCGCTGTCGCAGTTCCTCAACGGCCTGGTCCCGCTCCTCGAGAAGGGCCTGATGCCGATGGAGGTCCTGAAGGCTACCCTCATGGCGATGGCGAAGCGGTTCCGCCTCGGCCGCGAGTTGGCCCCCTCCCTCCTCCAGATCGGCCAGGGCCAGCCCCAGGGGGCTGCTGCTAACGAGCAGGCCAAGAAGCAGCTCGAAGAACAAGGCAAGCAACTGGCCGAGGCGCAGAAGAAAGTCCAGGTCGAAACCGAGAAGGTCGCCAAGGAGCAGCAGAAGCTGGCCAAGGATCGCATGTCCTTCGAACTGGCTCAGGCGCAGGCTCAAGTGCAGGCTACCATCAAGGAGCTGCAGTCCCAGATGAAGGACGCCAAGGCGAAGGCCCAGCTCGACAGCATGCTGCTGAAGATTCAGGCTGCCACCGAGCGCATGAACATGGCTGCGCAAGCGGCCTCGGAACAGGAAGAAGGGGCTGCCCACGAGAGTGCAGAGTCCCCCGAGAAGGAAGCCTCAGGAGAGTAACGTGCCCCTTTACGACTACCGTTGCCCGCACTGCGGGACTGCCTATGAGGTATTCAAGCCTCTCGCCCAACTCGACCGCGTGGAGTCCTGCATCACCTGCGAGACGGCGATGGAGCGCCAGCTGTCCGCCCCCCGAGTAGTTCCCGACTACGCCCCTTACACCTGCCCCATCACCGGCAAGATGATCGCCGGCCGCGTCGCCCACCGGGAGAACCTGGCTGCCCACGGCTGCCGGCTCTACGAGCCTGGAGAGAAGGAGGCCGCTCAGCGCTTCCGCCAGAAGGGGGAGGATGCCTTGACCAAGGACATTGACGCCACCGTCGAGGCCGAGATTCACGCCATGCCAACTGTCAAGCGGGAACAGTTGGCTGCTGACCTTCAGCATGGCTTTTCCGCGGAAACTATCAGGACTTGAACATGGACCCAGAACTGCAAGCGGGCGACCCCGCCGGCGATACCTCCTCTGATTTCGACCTTGGCGCGGCCATGGACGAAGTTGCGAAAGACCTTGGCAAGCCCGAGGGGACACCCGAACCGACCACGGAAACGGCTCCCGCTTCGACGGCTCCTGCCCCGGTTACACCTCCGGTCGACGAGACCCCCTATCCCAAGTCCTGGAAGCCCGACCACAAGGAGAAGTGGAACACCCTTGACCCTGACGTGCGGAAGGAGATCCTCCGCCGGGAGGACGACTTTCACAAAGGCACAGCTCCTCTTCGCGCTGCATCCGACTTCGTGCGACGCTTTCAGCAGGCCTCCGCCCCCGTGGAATCCATGCTCCGCTCGGGTGTGGACCCCATCCAGCTGTACTCCAACTTTGCCCAGGCGCATGCGACCTTGTCTCGCGGCGGGGCCGAAGCGGCCACCTTCCTCCGCCAACTCGCGCAGGACTACAAGATTGACCTGGACGCCGAGCCCGCCTATGTTGATCCGGCCCTGTCGGCTTTACAGCAACAGGTGAATGGCCTAAATTCTCAACTGTCGGCGCGGGAGCAGGCTGATGCCAATGCCCGGCGCGCACAGGTGGCGACACAAGTTGAGACGTTTGCGGCTGACCCGAAAAACAATCTCTTCGAAGTTGTCGCTGGCGAGATGACGGCGTTCTTGAAGGCGGACCCCAAGTTGACCTTGGAAGCGGCCTACGAGAAGGCGATCTGGGCCAATCCCGATGCGCGCAAGACAGTCTTGGAACGTGAGGTCGCTGCAAAGGCGGCTGCGGATGCCAAGGCTGCGGCGGAGAAGGCCTCGAAAGCGGCTGCCGCGTCGGAAGGAAGTGTGCGGAATACAGCGCGTACCGCGCCCGTGACCGGGTCGGTTGGCTCGATGGACGACACGATGCGTGAGACGCTTAAAGCGTTGCGCGCGAAAGCGTAACCCTCTACCCAACAGGAGTTTCAAATGGCCTCTCCCGGCTCAGTCTTCACCGAACTGGTGACCACGACCTTCCGCAAGCACCGGAAGCAGATCACTACGCAGATCGACCAGAACAACGCCTTGCACCAGCGCCTCACGCGCAAGGGCCGCAAGGAGCACATCGACGGCGGTCTGTCCATCGTCGAGCCCCTCGAGTACGCGCAGAACAGCTCGTACCAGCGCTTCTCCGGCTACGACGTGCTGAACATGTCGGCGCAGGACGTGATCAGCGCTGCCGAGTACCAGTGGCGCAACATCGCCATCAGCATCGCTGCCAACGGCACCGAACTGCGTACGAACAGCGGCGACAGCCAGATCATCCGTCTGGCCAAGGCCCGCATGAATAACGCGGTGCGCTCGTTCAAGAACAATTTCTCGAGCGACCTGTACAGCGACGGCACCCTGACGAACCAGATCAACGGCCTGCAGGCGCTGGTGGCTGACGCTGGCGCTGGCACGGTTGGCGGCATCAACTCCGCTACCTGGACGTTCTGGAAGAACATTGTGCAGTCGGCGGCTGCCCCCCTGCAAGGCGGCGGCGCGATCACTCCTTCGGCGACGACCATCGAGCACGGCCTGTTCCTGCCGACTTGGCTGACCACCCAGGTTGGCAACGACAAGGCCGACCTGATCGTCTGCGACATGAACTACTTCACGTTCTACGAGCAGTCGCAGGCCAGCCTGAAGCGCTACACCTCCGGTGAAGACAGCGCCCAGGGCGGCATCGTGTCGCTGAAGTACAAGACCGCCGATGTGGTCTACGACGGCGACTCCGGCATCCCGGCGAACCATGCCTACATGCTGAACACCGACTTCCTCAAGTTGATCGCCCACCCGGACGCCGACCTGACCGAAGTCCCCGAAATGCGCAGCATGAACCAGGACGCGACCGTCATCTGGCTGCTGTGGATGGGCAACCTGGTCTGCTCGAACCGCAGCAAGCAGGCCGTCATCAAGGCCTAAAGTAACGGGGCCTGGTTATCTAGCGGTTACCGGCCCCCGTTTCGCAACCCCCTTCGTTTTAGGAGCCCCTCATGGCACATCCTGTCCCCCCGCTGATCGGCGCCAACTTTGACCGGCGCACGACCGACCCCGAGTTCGCCCTGGGCACCACGGTGGCCGGCAACGACTCGCACAGCTACACGTACGGTAAGGCCTCGGAAGCCGTGGCCACCGGCACTTGCACGCTGAACGCTTCCACCTTCGCCATCACGGACCTTGCCGGCAATCACACAGCCGTCACTGCGTTCGCGATCAACGAGTACGGTTGGGTGCGTCGCACGACTTCTCCGCTGTAAGCGGTTGACGGCCAGGCCTGGGGGAGCGGTTCCCCCAGGTTTTTGGCCTTTTGGAGCTGATGATGGACAAACTGGCTGAACGCCCCCCTTACGTCGTTTTCGAAATGCGCTCGGTTGAAGACCGCGCAGCGACGCTGGCAGCCGACGATGGTCTGCCGAAGATGCGAGATGTGCCCTTCGCCATCATCACGCCACCGGGTTCAAAGGACCAGATCGAGCGCAACGCCGAAGACTGGTTCGCCGAGAAGCGCACGCATGTGCAAAGCGGCCGTTGGCCTGCCGCGTGGCATCAAGCGTTCAAGGAAGCCTTCGAGGCCTGGAAGAAGGACGAAGAGCCTCCGGTCAACGGCATGAGCATCCGCGAGTGGAACCTGCTCACCAAGACCCAGTTCGAGTCCCTCCGCGCCATTCGAGTGATGACGGTGGAGGATGTAGCCGCGATGAACGAGGAGGCGATTGCCCGCCTCGGCATGGGCGGACGTGCGCTGAAGCAGAAGGCTGTTGAGTTCTTGCAAACGGCGAAAGATATCGGCGCCTCCGCCGGCCGCATCGCTGCCATGCAGGCTGAGCTCGACACTCTCAAGGCCACGACCGAAAGTCAGGCCCTCGTCATCGCGCAACTCAAGGCAGCGCAGTCCACCAAGTAAGGAGCCCCTGTGGCCAAGACCCTCAAGCAGATCGTCGTCGAAGTCGCTCGGCGTGGGGGTCTCCCGCAGCCCCTGTCGGTAGTGGGGAGCACCGTTCCCCAGGTTCAGACCCTCTACGGGCTGATGAATGAGCTCCTGGACGACCTCTCCACGCGCAAGACGTGGAACCAGGTTATCCGCGAGAAGGTGCACACCGTTATCGCAGGCGCGGATCAGGGGAACATCTACACCCTGACCGACGCCGGCTTCGTTGGCATTGTCCCAGAGACGATGTTCAACCGCACCCTGAACCTGCCAGTCGGCACGGGGCTCTCCCCGGAAGCGTGGCAGGCTATCCAGGCCGGACCGGGCGCGGCAGGCCCCTTCCAGTTCATGCGGATCAGGCAGAACAAGCTGCTCCTGACCCCCGAGCCAGCTGGCGGCGACACAATCGCCTTTGAGTACCAGACGACGGCCCTAATTGCTTCAGCGGCCGACCCCGACGTCTTCCAGACCTCCTGGCTCGCCGATGGCGACACCTGGACGCTCCCCGACTCTATCCCCATCGCCTGGCTGCGTATGGCCTACAAGCGTGAACGGGGGCTGGAGTACGCTGAGGACGCGCTTCGCTACGAGAGCATCTTGGCCACCGTGGGGATGAAGGACAACGCGCCCCGCTCGATCAACATGGCTGGGCAGCAGCAACCCCAGTCGGGCGTTATCGTGCCGATTGGTAACTGGTCAATCTAATGCGCTCCCCCGCCAAGACCAAGCGCTCGGATCGGCAGCCAGTCTCGATCCGCAAGCAGTACACGCCCCCCTTCCGGGGCCTGAACACGCGCGACCCCGAGGCCGTGATGGCTCCTGGCTACGCCACGGGGCTGATCAACTGGTGGCCGAACGGGGCGCAGATCGGGATGCGCCTGGGCTCCCTGGACTACGTCACCAATATGCCAGCGCCGGTGAAGACGCTCGCCTCTTGGGAGTCCCCTGGTGGGACGCGGAAGCTGTGGGCGTTCCTTGACGGCGGCATCTATGATGTGAGCAATGAGGGTCCAGTCGGGGCCGCTGCCCACTCCCGGACGAGCGGGGCGGCAAGCTTCGTCTCCTTCCGGAACTCGGCCAACACTTTCCTGATGGCAGTGAACGGTGTCGATGACTTGACCTACTACAACGGGACAGCGTGGACGAACGTCTCCACTTTCTCCTTGACGGTGGGCACAATCAACACCAACAACCTCGTCGCGATGGAGGTCCACCAGCGCCGGCTGTGGTTCGTAGAGAAGGAGTCAACGAATGCCTACTACTTGGGAGTTGACCTCATTGGGGGTACTGCTACCGTCTTCCCCCTGGGTGCGCAATTCTCCAAGGGCGGCAAACTCCTCGCCATTTCAACTTGGAGCGTTGACGGCGGCGC
>Ga0154020_10005740_pt1 | contig 14590 bp, 7 predicted proteins | sample Klosneuvirus_201_FD_109709 | JGI IMG/M metagenome (GOLD analysis project Ga0154020, IMG submission 109709) | Active sludge microbial communities from wastewater, Klosterneuburg, Austria - Klosneuvirus_20160825_MG | ecosystem: Engineered > WWTP > Aerobic digester > Activated sludge | place...
ACGCCAAAGATCAGCGTCTCCGCCTTGTCGATGACGTCGTCGACCTCCTGGTTGTCGTCGTAGGCCAGCTCGGCAATCTGGCCGGCCGCCGAGATCAACCGCCGCAGCAGCGCGGTGCGTTCTACGATGCGAGCATAGTGATCGACGTACATCGCCGACGGCGTGCCCGAAATCAGGTCGGTGATATAAGCCGGCCCGCCAACTTCCTCCAGGTGACCGCGGCGCTCCAGTTCATCGACGACGGTGACGAAGTCGAGCGGCTCGCGGCGATCGTGGAGCACCATCATCGCCTCGTACAGCCAGGCGTGGCGCTCGCGGTAGAAATCCTCGGCGCGCAGAAAGCTGGCGACTTTAATGATCGCGTCGGGGTCGATCAGCAGTGAACCCAGCACCGCGCGTTCCGCCTCTAAATTGGCGGGAATGCCTTTGGTGTGGGTTTCGGTCGGTTCCATCATCTGCATGGATCTATCACCCTGATTCTGGTGAGGCAACATGCCCACACGGGGCGCCAACGAACAATGAAAATAGCCTTTCTCTGCGAGCCTCTGCCTCTCCGCGCCTCTGCGTCAAAGCTATTTTCACATCAGGATAAGCTGTGTACAGCCTGTGGATAGCCAGCTTGCGACAAAAACGGCGAAGCTGCCGATACGCAGCCTCGCCGTTTCCATTCAGCCAGTTGGTTGATGGCGTCTAATTGCCGAGCAGGCTATCCAAATCCAACCCTTCAACAAAGTCTTTGAACGCGCCCAGGTCCTCGGTCGAGGCGTCGCCATATTCGGGGCGGCGGCCGCCTTCCTCGGCAAGCGTCATTTCTTCTTCCGGCATCATCCCGGCCTGCTCCATGACTTCCTCTGCCACATAGATCGGCACGCTGACGCGCACCGCCAGCGCAATCGCATCGCTGGGGCGGCTGTCGATCTCCATCGTTTCGCCGTTCATGTCGAGCACAATGCGCGCAAAGTAGGTGTTGCGCTCCAGGCTGTTGATGAAGATGTGCAGCACCTCGGCGCCCAATGTCTCGATCACCGCCTTGAGCAAATCGTGAGTCAGCGGGCGCGGCGCCTCCATGCCCTGCAATTGCAGCGTAATGGCGTCTGCCTCGAACGGGCCGATCCAGATCGGCAGGAACCGTTCGGAGTGTTCCTCTTTCAGCACCACAATCCGGTTCTGCGACAGCAGACTGACCCGGATGCTATCGATCGTGACCTCAATCATGGCTCCCCTTCCTGTGGAAACCGACTTCCGGCGCTGCAGCCACCGCGTTTGCCGTTCAGCTTTATCTGACTAGCTTTGTCTTACTGGCAAAGCGATGCTTGTAGCCAAGCGTGGGCAGATTATAGCACAGCTTGAATGGCGGTCAAAGTGCTTTGATTTGAAACACAACGGCCAAAATTTGCCGCGCAACGCAGGCTCGGCTATACTACCAGCCGTTGTCGGGGAGTAGCGCAGCTTGGTAGCGCGCTTCGTTCGGGACGAAGAGGTCGGAGGTTCAAATCCTCTCTCCCCGACCAAATATGCGTACAGACTATGTATAGCAGATCAGCGAGGCAACATGTGCTTACCGAATTGGTGAGCACATGTCATTTTAGCACATGTTATTTTGATGCAGATTAGACAGAAAGCAACGTTGCGCTCCTGGTGGTTGGCAAGACAGATTGATCTTTTGGCGCTCTTTCTTCTGGCCAGCGCCACCGTCGCGATCTTGATCCCCTTGTGGTCGCCCGGCATCCCGAATCCAGGTGATTTCCTCATGAGCGTCCATCGCATCTACGAACTGGCGGGCGCCTGGGAGAACGGCATCTTCTATCCCCGTTTCGGTCTGGATCTCAACTTTGGCTACACCGCCCCACTCTTTCAATATTACCCGCCGCTAGCAAGTTATCTCGGTCTGCTGTTTAACAAACTGGGGCTGGGATTTATCGCCTCGGCCAAGGCGGTGGTTTCTGTAAGCCTGCTCCTTTCGGGCTGGGGTGCGTATGTGTATGCCAGCTCGTTGCTGAAAAACCGCTTCGCTGCTTTCGTTGCCGGTGTTGTCTATTTGCTGTCGCCCTACCTGCTGCTGGTGATTTTTGAGCGTGGCGCAGTGTCGGAATCGCTCACGTGGGCAATTCTGCCCTGGCTGGTCTGGTCGGCGCATCGCTATTTTGTCACGCGACGGCGCGCCTATGGGCTGGCGGTTGCCGCTCTGGTCGCCGCGTCCATGCTTGCGCACAACGCCACCGCCCTGTTTCTCGTGCCGCTTGTCGCATTTTATGTGGCGGTGCTGGCGCTGCTCGCACGTGACGCTGCGTCGCTGCTGCGCGTCGCCGGGGCGTTCGTATTGGGTGCAGGGTTGAGCGGGTTCTACTGGGCGCCCGCCCTGGTTGAGATGGGGCTGACCAAGTCCACCGAATTTATGTTCAGCGGCGCCACCAGCATTGAGGCGAACGTCAAGACGCTGGCCGATTTTGCCCAAACTTCGCTCGTTTCGCTGTACGCCGGGCCGGAACGCTTCCGCTTTGCGACGTGGCAATTGCTCGCCGGCGCGGCCGGTGTGATTGGCCTGGCGCTGATGCGCCGGCGCCGCCCGCCCATGCTGTGGTATTGGGTCGGCGCGCTGGCCGTGATGCTCTTCATCCAACTTGAGTTTAGCCTGGCGTTCTGGCAGAACGCGCCTTTTGTCCGCTATATTCAATTTCCCTGGCGGCTCTACGGCATCGCAGCATTTTCAATTGCGATCTTGTTTGGCGCGCTCTTTGCGGAGGTCAAGCTGGCATCGAAGCGCAGCGCCTGGCAACCCCTGTTGGTTGCTGCTGGTCTGCTGGCGCTCTTTGCCTGGTTCAGCCTGACCAACCTGCGCCCAAATCGGCTGCCGATCTGGCAAGCCCTTGACGAGGCGGAAATTAACCAACAAGCCATCTGGACGCGCGGCCAGAGTGGCTATCCGCTGTTTGGCGACTACACGCTGCGCACGCTGAGCATCGACGATCGTGGGCTGGCATTGAGCCGGCCAAGCGAGGACCCGATGCGCTTGCCGCCCACCTTTGCGCCGGAAAAGCTCGAAGTTCGCGCGGAAAATCCCTTCCGGTACGTGTTGGATGTGGCGTCCTCGCAACCGTGGACGCTGCGGCTGCATCGTCCCTATTTTCCTGGCTGGCAAGTGACAAAAAACGGTGAAGCGGTCGCTGTGGGGCCAGGCGGCGTCGGCGGGCTGGCATCGGCGGAGTTGCCGGCGGGTGAGTACCGGCTTGTCGCCAGTCTGGGCGATTCCACCGTGCGTCGCATCGCCAACTTGGTTTCGCTGTTTTCTCTGGCGATCTGGCTGGTGTGGTGGCTGTCGCGGCGGCGCTGGTGGTTGGATGCAACGTTGGTTGCCGGTTTGACGATCGGGCTGGGTGCGCTGATCTTTTATCTTCAGCATGACGGACGCTACGCCCGCTATCCGGCGACGACGCCTGTTCAGTTTGAAGAAGGCATCCGGTTGATCGGCCTCGATCTGCCCGCAACCACCTATTGCGCCACGGATGCCGTGCAAATGCGGCTCTATTGGTTCACCGACCGCTCGCCGCAGACTGATTACAAGCTCTTCCTGCACGTTGCCACGCTTGACGATACGGGCAAAGTGGCGCAGGTGGACACCATGCCGTTCGAGGGGTTCAACCCCATGACGCGTTGGGAGCCGGGCGAGTTGGTTGACTTCGCGCAGACAATCCCGCTGGAGAACGTGACGCCGGGACGATACCGCGTGTTGTTTGGCTTGTATAATCAGGAGATGGGACAGAATCTACGCGTGGTGAATGCCGCGGCTGCGCTGCCGGGTGACCGTGTGCATCTGGCTGAAATCGAGATCGTCGACTGCGGCTCATGAGTGTACGCAAGCAACACTGGCTGGAGATCGGGTTGGTCGTCCTGATTTTCCTCGTCGCGCTTTTCATCCGCACCTATCAACTCGATCGCTTTCCGCCGGGTCTCTACAACGACGAGGCGGCCTACGGCATGGACGGGGTGGCGGCGCTCCACGGCGACCTGCGCGTTTTTTACGAACGCAACAATGGGCGTGAGCCGCTCTTTATCTATTTGCTGGCGCTCGCTTTTCAGAGCCTGGGCGCTACGTCTTATGCTATCCGCGTGACCGCCGCGGTGGTCGGCGCCGCCACCGTCGTGACCACCTACTGGATGGTGCGCACCCTCTTCCAGTTCGATCCACAGGCCAACGCGCAGCCGGCGCGCTGGTACGCGGGCTGGGTCGCCTTGTTTCTCACCTTCTCCTATTGGCATATCAGCCTCAGCCGCGTAGGCTTTCGTGCGATCACGCTGCCGCTGGCGCTGACGATCGCGTTCGCCTTGTTCTGGATGGTGTGGCGTCGCCTGCGGCAACCAGGCGGCGCACCTTGGGCGCTCACCGTAATCGCCGGGCTTGCGCTCAGCCTGCCGCTGTACACCTACACGGCTGGACGCATGGCGGCGCTGTTGTTTGCAAGCATCGTTGCGGCTACCTGGCTTACCGCAAAACGTTTTGCTATCGACCGCGCGCGGCTGCTCAAGACCACGGGCGTCATGGCAGTCGCGGCATTGGTGGGTGCGCTGCCGTTGCTGATTTACTTTGTGAGTCACCCGGACTATTTCGCCGCCCATGCCGTCGAAGTCTCGGTGCTCAATGCTCAGTATGCGGGCGACAATCCGCTGCTGGCGTTGCTCACCAGCACGGTCAAGAGTCTTCTGCTTTTCGTATCGCTTCCCGACGGCAACCTGCGCCACAATCCTGCCCAGATTCCGGTGTTCGATCCGCTGCTGGCGATGTGGCTGCTGTTGGGCATCGGGCTGGCGATCTATAGTTGGCGCAAGTTGACGACGCTCTTTGCGCTGCTGTGGTTTCTCGCCTTGGTCGCGCCTGCGGTGCTGTCCAGCGAGGGCGCGCCGCACTCGCTGCGGATGATCGGCTTGCTCCCAATCGTCTATGTGCTGCCGGTATCGGCGATGGCGTGGGTCACGCGGCTGCCGCCAGCTCGCTGGCAGCCATTCATGCGGTGGCTGCCAGCGCCTTTCCTGTTGCTTGCCGCCGGCGTCGGCGTCACCAGCTACTTTGGGGCATGGACGCCGATCGAGCAGTTTCGCGGGGCGTTCAGGACAGATTACGCTGATTTTGCGCGCTCGATCGCCGCCAGCGACACGACGCAGACGGTGTGGGTGCTGCCGCTCAGCCCGGCCGATGCGTTGACGGACGGCAAATTCAACACCATCGATTTCTTCCAGCGCGATGCAGGCGCCTACGCCACCCTGCCTGTCGATGCAACGACCGCCGCGGTTGAGTTGGAGCGGCTCACACAGGGAAGGCGATTCGTCAATGTGTTGCGTCCCATTGATGCGCCAGAGCTGCAGGAAACCGCGTGGGTCTTCACCGATGTGCAGGGGTTGCTTGATCTGCTGCTGCGACGCAACAGTGTGGGGCCGTCGGCAACCGACCAGGCGCAGGCAGGCATTCCCTACACCGCCTATGAATTGCTCGACCAGCGCAGCTTTGCCTTGCCCGCGACCGCGCAAGCGGTGACGGAGACCACATTTGGCGACCTGTTCCAATTGACCGGCGTCAATCTGGGCGGCGGCAATCGCTGGGAGGCGCGCAACGGGCGATTGACGATGCCGGCCGACCAGCCGCTGTGGGTGGCCTTACAGTGGGCAGCATCCCAACCGGTGACAGCTATGCATAAAACCAGCCTGGTGCTGCGCGATGCAGGCGGCAACGTCGCTGGTCAAGCGGACGCGCTGCTCGTCGGCGACCGTCATCCCGGCGTGCTGGACAGCACCTACCAGATTGTGGAGCCTTTGCCCGGCCTCGCGCCCGGGCGCTACACGCTGGAGTTGCGCGTGTATGAAGATGCCACCGGGCGCGTCTATCCGGTCACACACGCGGGCGAGGCCAATGCCGCTTTCTTCCCACTCGCCGAAGTGACCTTGACGCCGCCGCTCCGCCCAGGCGCAGAAGTTGCGCCGCAGTTCACTCTCGACAACGCGCCGATGCCGCCAGACTTCCAGGTGATTGGGTATGATCTGCCAGGGCGACAGCTTGCGCCGGGCGACGCGCTGCCGTTGACGCTCTACTTTCATGCGCCGGTGACCCCGATGCAGGACTACACAGCGACGGTGACTTTACTGGCTGAAGATGAGAGCACGGCAGCGCAGCAGACATTGACGCCTGGCGGCGCGGCGTTTCCACCATCGGCGTGGCGCGCGGGGGAAGTGGTGCGCGTGCCTATGGCGTTGCTTGTCGACTCCGCCGCGGCTAACGGTTTCTATCGACTGCGCTTCCTGGTGCAAGCTGAAGGTCGCGCCATCGCTGATTTCGACCTGGGCGAGATTGAAGTTGCAGGACGGCCGCACGTGATGGATGCGCCGCCCATCGAACTGCCGATAGAAGCTGGTTTCGGCGATGCTGTGCGGCTGATCGGCATGAATTCTGCGTCGGAGATCATCAGCGCGCCCGGCGCGTCCATCAGCCTGACGCTGGTTTGGCAGCCTTTGGCCGCGGAGCAACGTTCGTTGGTGCGCTTTGTGCAGGTGCTTGATGCGGCCGGCCAACTGGTAGCGCAGCAAGACGCCGTTCCTTGTGACGGCGGTTGTCCTGCCACCTCCTGGCTTGCGGGTGAATATCTTCAGGATCCGGTCAGTCTCGTCTTGCCTTCAGCGATGCCGGCGGGGCAATATCAGCTCATTACTGGTTGGTACGACCCGGACTCGGAGCAACGCCTCCCGGCGCTTGACGTACATCACAATACGCTGACAGATGATGCTGTCGTCCTGCCAGCCAAGGTGCACGTAAAATAGCAATTTCATCCCATCTCCCTCGCTGATGGTATACTGCTCAAGCCCTCCGGCGTAGGCGCTGAGTAATAAGGATGACCACCCAGGCGAGACCACATGCATAGAAAAGGCGTTTCCATCATTTTTGGTGTACTTGCAGGAACAGTGCTTGCTGTATCGAGCCTGATTGGCAGCGCGCAAGCCAGCGAGCCAGTTTTGCGACAGGCGACCCCATGGCAGGAAGCGCCGCCAACCCCTGAAGCATCTCTCTATCTGCCGCTCATCTCGGAGCCCTTTCGCACCTATCTGCCGCTTGTCAACGGTCTGTCGGCCATCCACACGCCACATCCGGCTAATGATGCGACGCGCCAAAGCCTGAACGCCTATTTAACCTGGGTGGCAAGTGATCCTCGTCTCCAGGGCGCGACCTATACGGTCTATCTGGAACGGGACGATGCAACGCCCGATGAAGCCGTTGCCACAGGGCTTACGACCACCGCGCTCGATCCATCCACCTTCGAGGAAGACGCGCGCTACTACTGGCAAGTCGTCGCAACCAGCAGTGCTGGTCAACAAATTGATAGCCCGATCTGGACCTTTACGACGGACTTTTTCCCCGACACACCCGAAACCGCTGCGATGGTCGAGGTGACGGCGGGGACTTTCCTGATGGGATGTGATCCAAACCACAACGGCGGTTATCTCTGTTCCAGTGAAGATACGCCGTTGCACGAGGTGTATCTCGATGCCTACCGCATCGACAAATATGAGGTGACAAATCAAGAGTATCGGGCGTGTGTGGCAGCCGGCGCGTGCAACCTGCCCCGCAAGTTTGGCTCTGAGACGCGCGCCAGCTACTTCTATAACGCTCAGTACGACTACTACCCGGTGGTTTATGTCTCCCATTGGGACGCGCAGGACTTCTGTGCGTGGGAAGGAAAACGCCTGCCCACCGAAGCAGAATGGGAGAAATCCGCACGGGGCGCCATCGACACGCGACCTTTTCCGTGGGGCGAGGAGCCGTTTGATTGCACCTGGGCCAATCACCGCTGCACCTCACCGAGTGATACCACGCGGGTGGATGACTTTCGCAACGGGCAGAGCCCCTACGGGTTGATGAACATCTCGGGCAACGTGTGGGAGTGGGTGCAGGATTATTATTATGACTACTACTACACCATCACGCCCTACGCCAACCCGGTGCTCACTGTCAGTATGCAGGATCCGAATATCCCCTATTTCTCGGTGCGTGGCGGGTGCTTCCGCCATGCCTGGTGGTATCTGCGCACCAGCCATCGCAAGGGAGGACATTGGGGCGACACCATCTTTGAAGGATCAAATGACAAGCCGCTTTTCCGTAGCAGCATCTATGGGTTCCGGTGCGCACAATCGATTTCGGATGATTGACGGGGAAGCATGAAATTCACAAACCTGCTGTTCTTTGTGTTTTTGACCCTCTTGATTGTAGGAGTCGTGTTCGGGTCTGCTGCTTATCCAGCCGCTGGCCAGGATGTGAGTTTGGCTGAGGCGGACAATGCTGCACTGAATGGAGCGTCGCCCGCTGTGGAGACCAACGCCATCTATCTGCCGCTGATTCTTTTGCCAAAGTATCACTATCTGCCCTTGCTTTCGCAGCCACCATTTCTCGATGAGCCGCAGCCGGCGCATGGCAGCAGCGGCAGGAGCTTGAACGCCTACCTGGCTTGGCATATCCTTTCCGGCGCTTTCCGGGCGCCTACCTACTACACTATCTATCTGGAAGCCAATCACCCGACGCCCCAAGTCGTTATTGCCAAGAATCTGACCTCGCCCAGTTTTGACCCCGAAACATTTGCCGAAAATACGCAATATTACTGGAAGGTGGTCGCCACCGACGCCGATGGCCGTCAGGTTGAGAGCGCGACCTGGGCATTTCGCACCGAAGCAGCGCCCAATCCTCCCGATCTTGCCGCCATGGTCGACGTGCCGGGCGGGCCTTTTTTCATGGGCTGCGATCGCACCAATCCGGCGGAGGGGCCGTGTTCGGAAGATTGGAGTTACAATTATCTGGACGAACCTGTGAGAGTGGTGCAGGTGGATGACTTCAAAATTGATAAATACGAGGTCACCAACCAGGAGTACCGGGCGTGCGTGGATGCCGGCGCGTGCGATTTGCCGCTTGATCCGACTTTGATCAACAAATCAGAGTTTGACTTATATCCAGCCGCCTTCGTTTCCTGGTGGGATGCCACCGCCTTTTGCACGTGGGAAGGGAAACAGCTGCCCACCGAGGCGGAATGGGAGAAAGCGGCGCGCGGCCCTATCGACACGCGCGTTTATCCGTGGGGCAATGAAGAACCGGATTGTCTGCGCGTGAATTCAAATCACTATCGCACCGGCGAAAATTGTAGACAGCTTCCTGCGGTGCTGCCAGAGGCGCGAGGCGCCGCGCCGGTAGGGAGATACCCGCGCGGCGCCAGTCCCTACGGCGCCTATGAGATGTCCGGCAACGTTTCGGAGTGGGTGTATGATAAATACGATGCCAATTACTATAACTATGCCCCGAATGACAACCCGCAAGGCCCTCCCTATTCTCGCCCCACCAAGGCAGTTGGCGATCCCATGCAGCCGTTGACCTACGAAGAAATGGGCTATCCCATCTTCCCGCATCGCGGCGGCACGTGGGGTGGATATACAGTATATCTGCATGTGGCGCATCGTCATTTCGGGCATCAAGGCCCCAATTGGCTGCCTTTTACGGATGTGCCCTTCTTCCGCAACAACCGCAAAGGCTTCCGCTGTGCTCAATGAGGACGGCCGCGCGCATAGGCGCGGTCGCCAGGCTCGCCTTGTGCAACTTTTGCCCCTGTTGCCTTTATTGGGCGCGACGTTCTGGCTGCGCTGGCAATATATCACGCGCGTCGGTCTCCATGTCGACGAATTCAGCAGCCTGTGGGCGGTGCGTCGCGTGCTCGACCACGGCGTGCCTTTGCTGCCCAGCGGCGTCCTGTACACACGAGGGCTTCTCCACACTTACCTGACTGCACTCTTCATGCAGTTGGGTGGATTTAGTTTCACCGTGGGCCGGCTGCCGAGCTTGCTCTTTGCGCTTGCTGCGGTCGTGCTGATCTATGTAGTGGGGTGGAAAAGCTGGCGGCTCGGCGTCGGCGTGCTGGCTGCGCTCGGCCTGACGCTGCTGCCGGAAGCGGTTGAGGCCGGCGGACGTGCGCGTTTCTACGCGCCGATGATGTTCTGGTCGCTGCTGGCGGCCTGGTCGTTCTTTGCAGCCATCCGCCACACCGAGCAACCCCTTAACCGGCGCACGATATTGCGCTGGCACATCCTCTTTGCCGTCAGCTTTTCATGCGCCATTTTTTCGCATGAAGAGATCGTGCTGCTCTACCCGGCGCTGCTGCTGGCGGCGCTGCTGTGGCGCGGGTGGGCGTATGTGCGTCTGCCCGGCGCGATCCTGGCGCAGGTGATCAGCCTGGGCGCCTTGTCGCTCCGCTTGCTCATCGAGCAGATCGGGCAACCGGGTCAACTGCTTGCCATCCAATCGAGCCAGCCGTATCTCGACCTGCAATTTGACGGCGCCGGTTTATGGCGCTTGAGCGAATCCCTGTTCCTGGAGCCGTCGCGCCTGCCCTGGACGCTCGGTGCGCTGCTGGCGATCGGCTATGCGCTTGCCGCGCTCGGTCAACGCCGCTGGCGTCTGCGCGACCTGGCGTTGCCGCAGCAGGCGACGCTTTTTTATGCGCTGCTGTTCGGGTCGGTCTTCTTGCTGTTTGCAACCCTCGTCGGCGCAAGCTGGCGCAACCCGCGCTATCTTCTGTTCATCCAGTCGTACTGGCTGCTGTTGGGAGCGGCTGGGATCATGGGCGTCATCATGTATTTTCTGCATAGCCGTCGCTGGCAGGCAATTGCGGTAAGCGCGGTGTGCGTGCTGTTGGTTGTCCTGATGCAAAAAGACGCCATGTCCGCCACGCGCGAGCGGATGCTTGGCTACGAGCACGCCTTTGCCTACGTCGCCACCCAGCGCGCACCCGGCGACCTCGTCATGACGCCGCAGGCCGCAGGGTGCGCGCTGGTGCTCGGCGCACCGTGTGATTACTACACGCAAGGTAGGGATTACGAACCGTTTATCCTCGACGCTGGCGATCATCTGATCGAGCGCTGGAGCGGGGCAACGCTGTTGTCCAATCTGACGCAACTTGAAGAGGTGCTTGCTGAAGAGAAGCGCGTCTGGTTTGTGACCGACGGCGAGCGCCTGCTCAAACGCTTCGAAACTGGCTTTGCACGCGAGGTGTTGGAGCGGTTTGAAGTGGTGCGCGCGGACGATTCAGCGCGCGTGCTGCTGTTTACAGGCAAGCCGCCGCTGCCCGCGCCCGCCTGGATCGAGCCGTTTGCGCCGATCGACTTCACAGACTGGATGACGCTAGAACGCATCGCCCGCAGCGAAGTCACCCCAGGTGAGGATCTGATCGTGCGCACCGACTGGGTGCTGGCCGAGGACGCAAAATCGCCCACCATCTCGGTGCAACTGGTCAGCGAGGATGGCACGCGCCCTACGTCCGCGGACGGTGTGTTGGCGGAAGGCGTGATCAACCCGGGGCAGGCGGAAGGCACGCCGATCCCGGACACAAAGCGTTTGCGCACGCCAGATGTCTTGGATGATGGTCTCTATCGGCTGGAGATCGTCGCCTATCGCGCTGAATCCGCGGACCCATTTGGCCCGCCGATCCCGGTCGATTGGTTCTGGGTCGGCCCGCCGCCTGCGCCGCCTGCGCTGCCGCTTTCAGCAAGCTGGCGCAATGGCATTGCGTTGCTCGGCGCCGATGCGCTGCCGGCCACGCTTGATGCTGAAGCGCCACTGACCCTGCGCTTGCGCTGGCAGACAAACGCTGCTGTAGCCGAGGAACACACGGCCTTTATGCATCTGGTTGGCCCTGACGGCGCGCTGTCAGCCCAGGATGACCATGCCCCGCGCCACGGCTTTTGGCCGACATCAGGTTGGCGCCCCGGCGCCGCGGTCGATGATATTTATACGCTGACGCCGCCCTCATTATTGGAGCCAGGCGTTTATCGCTTGCTGGTGGGATGGTACACTTCCGCCACGGGCGAGCGCCTGCTGCTGGAAGACGGCAGCGATGCGCTGGAGCTGACCCAATGGGTCGTGCCATGAGCAAAGCAGGGCGCGCATGACGGCAATTTCTACTACACGCCACCAGACTCACCCTCGCCACAGAACCTGGCTGTTGGCAGGCGCGACGGGTGTGCTGTTCGTAGTGATGTTTATCCTGCTGCTGGGGATCAACATGCGCCGCGAGCTCAATCACGACGAACATCAGTTTATCGCCAGCGCCGCGCTGATCGCACGCGCCGGGCTGACGCCTTATGGCGATTTTGCCTATTTTCACGTCCCCTTGTTGAGTTACCTCTACGCTTTGCTTTCCACCGCCCCCGACTCGCTGCTGCTGAGCAGTCGCCTCGTTTCGGTTGTCTTTGGCTGGCTGTCGCTGCTGCTCGTGTTTGGGATTGCCTGGCGCCGTTTTGCTCATCTTTCCGACTGGTCGCGCTGGCGCTATGCCAGTCTGGCGGCGCTGTGGCTGCTGGCGACGCCGGTGTTTCATTACACGAGCGGTCGCGCCTGGAATCATGACCTGCCGACTTTTTTGCTGTTGCTGGCCTTTATCGTGTTCAGTCAGATGCTCACGCATAGGCGCCGGGTCGGCTGGCTGCTGGTCAGTGGCGCGCTGGTGGGGCTGGCGGCGACTACGCGGCTTTCTTTCGCCGCGGCGGTGGCGCCTTTCCTGGTGATGGCATGGCTGACGCCGGCGCAGCACCTCCGCCAACGGCTGCGGAATTTTCTTGCATTTGGTTGCGGCGCGCTGTTGGCTTCTCTCGCCGTGCTCATCCCTGTGCTGCGCGATCCATACGCCTTTTCCTTTGGCAACGTTGGCTATATCCAACTCAACGCCCAATATTATGTGAATGCGGGCTATGGCGAGGCGATGTCGCTGGCGGGAAAGCTGCTTTATTTTGGCGATCTGCTGGTCGCCACGCCCACCAATTTAATTTCGCTCACGGCGTTAGTGATTGGTTTGTGGCCGGTGCGTGCGCTCCTGTGGCGCGGCGATCCAGGCAGCCGCCATAAAGCGGACGACCGCACGCAAGCCTGGACGCCAACCCGAGTGCGATTGGCCCTGTTGCTCTTGCTGATTTTGTTTACGTTGCCTGGATCATTCGGCGCTACGCCGTCACAGCCGCAATACTTCTACCCGATCTTTCCGCTGGCGATCCTGGGCATTGTCGAAGCGTTCGCGGCGTGGCCGGCAAGCTTGCGCGCCGGCGGCATGTACGCGTATGTGCTGGGCGCGGTGGCAACCATACTCACCGCCGTTCCGATCTATGGTGCTGGTCAAACCACGCTCTGGGACTACGACGCCTGGCTGCCGGTCAAAGTGCACGCCTACGGGGAGTTGATCGATGGGTTGGTCGATAGCGGCAAGGTGCTGACGCTTGCCCCGCTTTATGCGCTCGAAGGCGCGGCTGAAATTTATCCCGAATTTGCCACCGGCCCCTTTGCCTGGCGCGTCGCCTCGCTCATGACAGAGAATGACCGCACCCGGTTGCATGTCGTTGGCCCGGATGAGTTGGATGACCTGCTGCAAGCCGCGCCGCCGCGCGCGATCCTGACCGGCGTCGAAGATGACGATGCAAAGCTCGAGCAGCCGCTGCTCGACTATGCGCGCCATCATGCCTATGTCCCCACATCGCTGCCCGACAACAGCACACTTTGGCTCTCCCCCCAAGCGCAGTGGGAGCAAACGATTCAGCTCGGCGGGCACACCTTGCCATCTGCTCCGGTTGCCCCCGGCGCCCATTTCGTGCTCACGCTGTATCTGCAAAGCCTGCGCCCGATGGACACCAACTGGAGCGCGCTGATCCGCGTCGTGGACGCCAACGGCAACGAATTGATGCGCGATGAAGGATGGCCCTACGGCTCGCCGACCTCACAGTGGCAACCGGGCGAGGTCTGGCCCGACGGTCACGAATTCACCGTGCCGCAGGATGCCGCACCGGGCTACTACCGGGTGGATGTCAGCTTCTACGACCCGGACACGCTGGAGGAGTTGGGCGCGCCTGCCTCCATCGGCTATCTGCTGGTTGACAGTGAAGCGGGGACGTCATCCCCCACACGCCCGCTGGCGCAGTTTGGGGAGGCGATCGAACTGGTCGAGGGGTCGGCCGCTTCCAATGAGCGCGGCGACCCTGCTGTGCTGACGGTTGATACGCAATGGCGCACGCAGAAGAGGCCCGAGCAGGACTATACGCTGTTTGTCCACGTGCTCGACCGCGCCGGCAATCTGGTTGCGCAGCATGATAGCGTTCCCCTGCATGGTTTTTTGCCGACAAGCGCCTGGCGCCCGTCGCTGGCGGTGCATGATTCCATCGAGGTTCAGCTTCCGCCAGATTTGCCGTTTGACGACTATGAGGTGGTGATCGGCTTTTATGATTCCGTTACCCAAACGCGTCTACCTGTTCCACAGGCTACGTCATCCAGCACGGACTCATTTTCCCTCGACAAGGTGCAGCTTCCGTAAATCATGAGCGGCTGGGCCGCGCCGATTATACTCACACCATCGCTTTCTGCACGCTACCCTCAAGGGATTTGCCAGTCGGCAAGCTGCAGCGCATCCCCGCCTTCCGCCGTGGGCAGGCGCTGACCGGTCGCCGGGTCATACAGCCCCACCACCAGCCGATAGACGCCCGAGGCAAGGACGTCCGGCAGCGTCAGCAGGTAGACATCCGCTACAGATTCACCCGCGTCCCA
>Ga0154020_10005741_pt1 | contig 14589 bp, 11 predicted proteins | sample Klosneuvirus_201_FD_109709 | JGI IMG/M metagenome (GOLD analysis project Ga0154020, IMG submission 109709) | Active sludge microbial communities from wastewater, Klosterneuburg, Austria - Klosneuvirus_20160825_MG | ecosystem: Engineered > WWTP > Aerobic digester > Activated sludge | place...
CGGCTCGTCGCCGAGCGCGTGCACCGCGAGCGCCCACCGGGGGCCGGCCCTACCCGCATCGTGCTCCACCGCGAGCAGGAAGACCTCGGCGGACTGCGCAGCCTGGCGGCGGCGCTCGCCGCGCGACCCGACGTGATCGCCTTCGTCGGCGCGCGCGACCCCGAGAAGGGCGACCTCCTCGTCGTGGTCGAGCGAGGCTCCGGCGTCACCGAATTCGACTGCGGCAAGTGGTTCAAGGAGCGCCTCGCACGGGGCGCACGCGGTGGCGGGCGTCCCGAGCGGGCCGAGGGGCGACTGCCGCCCTCGATGTCCCTCGAGGAAGAGACGTGAGGCGGGCTCTCCTCGCCGTCGCGCTCGCGGGCTGCGCCGGTCCCCAGCCCAAGAAGCCGGCGCCGCTTGTGGACGCGGGGCCTCCCGAGATCGGCGCGTCGGCGTCGGCGACCCCGGACGCGGGCCCGAAGGGCCCTTGCGGCTGCGACGACTACGGGAAGCCCGAGGTGCTCGGCAAGATCGGCGGAGAGCTCGACGAGGCCTCGGGGCTCGCGACGAGCCGGCTCCATCCGGGGATCGTCTACACGCACAACGACTCGGGCGACACCGCGCGCGTGTTCGCCCTGCGAGAGGACGCGACGCAGGTGGCCGAGATCGCGCTGGTCGGGGTCAAGGCGCGCGACTTCGAGGACATCGCCGTGGGCCCGTGCCCCGAGGGATCGTGCGTCTACGTCGCCGACATCGGGGACAACAACAAGGTGCGCAAGAGCCTGGTCGTGCACCGCTTCGCGGAGCCGAAGGCACTCGCCGGCAAGCTCGCCGTCAATGCCGACCCGCTGCGCTTCAAGTACCCCGACGGGCCGCACAACGCGGAGGCCCTGCTGGTCCACCCGAAGACGGGTGAGCTCGTGGTGGTGACCAAGGTGGTGATCGGCGCCATCGGCATCTACCGCTTCCCGACCCCGCTCGCGCCGAACGTCGAGGTGACGCTCGAGCACGTCGGCGAGGTGGTGGGCATCGACCCGCTGAGCCAGCTCGTGACCGCGGGGGCGGTCAGCCCGTGTGGCGATCGCCTGCTGCTCCGCACCTACGGCCGGCTCTACGAGTTCACCGTGACGGGGAGCGTCGCGGCCGCGTTGCTGGGCAAGCCGCGCGAGGTGCCCGCGCCGGACGAGGCGCAAGGCGAGGCGGTGACCTATCGCGCGAACGGGCAGGGGTACCTGACCACCTCGGAGGGGCTCGGCGCGCCGTTGTACGGCACGCGGTGCGCTACTCCCTAGAACGTGTAGGCGAAGCCGCAGCCGATGAGGTCGGCCGAGGCCTCGTAGCGCCCGGCGTTCACCGCCTCGAGCGGGGCGTTGCCGGTCAGCGGCGAGATGCGCGGGATCTTGGCGGTGTCGACGTCGACGTCGGTCGCCTGCGTGAACATGTGGGCGAGCAGGGCGTCGAAGCGCCAGTGTCTGCCGACGAAGAGCGAGCCGCCGATGGCGACCGTGGTCTTCGCGAAGTCGAGCGAGCTCAGCGAGAGGTAGTCCGAGGGCACCGCGCTCGTCTCGTACGAGAGGCCGGTGCGCAACGCGATGCGGTAGGTGCTCACCGGGAACTCGTATTCGCCGCCGATACGGAAGCTGTTCGAGTCGGTGAAGCCGCGGGGGATGCTGATGTTCGGCAGCGCGAGCGACTTGGGCGCCCCGGTGATGTTCTCGAGGTAGATGTCCTTGGGGCGCGCCTCGATGGTCTGGTGCGACGACCAGAACTCGCGCACGTAGGCGACCTCGACCTTCAGGTCGGGGAACGGCCGGACCTCGACGCCGAGGCGGATGGTCGCGGGGAGGGTGAACTTCACGCGGGCCGATTCGCCGCGCACGCTCGCCGAGTCGACCGCCGAGGTGCCCGGTAGGCGCACCTTGATGGTGGCGTCGCTGTCGATCGCCATCGGCAGCTGGCCCGAGAAGCCGAAGCGAACGTGGGGGTCGGGCTCCCAGATCACGCCCGCGTTGGCCGTCGGGGCGAAGATGGGGCCGACGCGCATCTGGCTCGCGGCGTCCCATTCGGGCTGCTCGGGCGCGCAGACGAGGCGGTCCTGCGGGCACACGGTGAAGGTGACCGTCGACTGGAAGCGCCCGAGGAGCGCCATAGTGCCGATGCCAAGGCGCAGCTGCTTGGTCGGGCGCCACGCGAGCCAGAGGCCGGGCAGCGCGAGGGCCGAGCCGCTGAACGAGCCGAGGGTGTAGCGCGCGGGCGAAGGCTGTCCGTCGTCGAGGTGGTCGGCGTAGCTCGCGAGCGCGATGTAGGGCGCGACCACGCCGCCCGCGAGGACCCACTTCTTGTCCGCGTCGAGCGTGACCGAAGCGGCGATGGTGGGGAGCGGGAGGATCGGCGAGCTGCCCTTGATCGACGGCGACTCGATCACCCGCACGGTGTCGTCGGCGTCGACGATGCGGAGGCGCCGCCGGTAGTCGATCGAGAAGTGCACCCACGTGAAATCGACCAGCACGCTCGTGCCCGCGTCGACGATGCCCGCCGGGTTGTACCAGATGCCGTGCAGATCGTCGCAGCCGGCCACGTAGGCTCCGGCGCGCCCCATCGGCTTGACGCCGCGGTCCGAGAAGTAGAGCCCCGCCGCGCTGGCGGACCCGCTGCAGAGGAGCGCCGCGCCCACGAGGGCCCGGCCCGCGTTTCTCGCTGCGCTCACTCGTCGGCTGGAGCGGCCGCCCATGGAGGGGGCCGCCGCTCGCTGCGCTCGCCTGCGGCTCGCTGCGCTCACTTCTTCGTCGCCTGGCGGATGACTTCGTAGATCTGGGGCAGGCCACGCGACGGGTGCAGACACATCTCGGCGACCTCCTTGGCCATGTTGGCGTAGTCGGGGCCGGTGAGCTTGGAGGTGGCGTTCGGGTCGAGCCGGTTCACGTCGGCGACGACGCTCGCGATGACCTCGAACGGCGTGCGCAGGTCCTTGCCGGTGCCGAACGGCAGGAACAGGCGCTTGAGCACGTAGTCGGTGGCGCGGTGGGGGTCGATCATGCCGTTGCAGATCTGGTTGCCGCTGGCGTCCACGGGGCGAGCGAACAAGCGCGCGAGCACCTCGAGCGCGCCGTCCGCGAGGCCGCGCATCACCACCTTCCCGCTCTCGTCGACGACGTTCTCTGCCGTGGCGCTCGCGAGCACGCGGTAGAGCGGGGTCAGGTTCACGTCGTCGTCCATCGTCTGCAGGAGGTCGACCAGCGCCGCGAGCGAGGTGCTCTGGGCGTCGTTGCCGGACGCGGCGTCGAGCAGGTAGGCGGCGAGCGCCAGCACCTCGGCGCGCGTCGCCGGGTCCTGCCGGAGCGCGTCGACGAGGTCGATCCCCGCGGCGAACGTGGGGCCCTCGAGGACGGACGACAGCGACGCGGCGAGGTCCTTCTCGGCCCAGGGACACGGAGCGGTCGGGTCGGGACAGTGCGCCGCGATCTGCGCCCGGGTCACGTCGAGCACGAGCGGCAGGATCTTGGGCAGCGCCTTCTCGCGGAACGCGGCGGTGTCCTTGGCGCCGTCGACGGTGAAGAACTGGTCGACGATCTCGGAGCGCGCCTTGCGCCACTCGTCCTTGCGGGCCGGGGCGGGGAGGAAGGACTTGTCGATGGCGTGCAGGCCGTCGATGAAGAGGTAGATCGGCGTGAGCTGGGGGTTCTTGGTCCCGTCGTTGCGGAGGGCGAAGGCGTTGCCGCGGCGGTCCTTCAAGCCGGGCGAGCGCGCCGGGTCGACCAGGACGCGCACCGCCTCGGCGAGCACCGTGACGCCGTCGCGGTCGGTCGCCTTGGTGCACTGGTGGGTCTTCGGGTCGAAGGCCTCGCAATGCGGGACCTTCATGGCCTTGAGCGTCGTGACGAGCTCGAAGAGCGTGGGGAACAGGTCGGACTCGAGCATCTCGGCGAGGAGCGGCTCGTAGGTGACGGCGCCGTCCTGCGAGCACCAGCGCGCGTCGGTCTTCGGCAGGCTCGGGTCGCACTCGGCCTTGGTCTGCTTGTTCGAGCCCCAGTGGCGGTGCAGGGTGTCGAACAGGTCGACGAAGTAGAGCGGCTTGCCGTGGTCGGCGAACGCCGCGGCGAGCGGCTGCACGTTCTTGACGAAGTCGAGCACCTCGAGCGGGAACAGCGCGTCCTCGTCGCGACCGCGGATGGTGTCGGCGAACGAGGCGCACTTGCGCAGCTTGATCACCTTGCCGTCGCTCGGGTCGGTGAACGGCGCCTCGGGGCACGCCATGCTCGGCACCGGGTCCAGCACCCCCGCGAAGAACTTGCTGGTCTTGGCGTTGGTGGTGTCGCCGGGCAGGCCGTCGTGGGGCGTGTCGAAGTAGACCATGCGCGCGATGCCCGCGACCGTGGGGTGGGTGTTGAAGCCCTTCACGCCGCTCGCTTGCTCGAGGAAGGCGTCGGTCCCGCCGACGATGCCGGTGAGCGGCGAGGCCATGAGCGCGGCGAGGCACTTGTCGCGGACGTCGAACTTGGCGCGGTCGAGCGCCACGTCGAGCAGCAGCGCGGCGACGTTCTCGAAGCGCAGGATGCCGCACGCCGGGATCTTCGTCGGCGCCGACTGGCCGACGAACGCGCAGGCGGCCTTGCTGAGGATGTTGGTCGGGTAGTCGAGCTTGACGGGGATCCCCGAGCCGGCGGGCCACTGGATGTCGATGTGTGCGATCGCGTTGTCCTTGGTGCACGCGCCGAGGCCGTTCGCGTCGTGGAGCAGCTGCATGAACCGCTGGAGCGCGCTCCGGTTCTTGCCGCTGTCGGGCTGGCTGCGGTCGACCGGCGTGACGAACCCGCCGACGCTCCCCGTGGTGGCGTTGAAGGTGGGACCGTTCAGGTCCTTGCGGTTGTAGGTGAGCTGGTCCTTGTACTTCATGTACGCCACGAACGGCGTCTGCAGCTTCACCGTGCGCGGGTCCGCGAACGCCTTCAGCAGGTCCTCGAGGATCCCTGGCGTCTGCGCGATCTGGACGACCACGTCGAGCAGCTCGTCCCAGAGGAGCGAGTTCTCGGGCAGGCTCGCCTCGGGGTGCTTGTCGGCGATGGCCTTGAGCTGCAGCCCGACGCCGACGAGGCGGGCCACCTGCTGCGGCTTCTCGGCGAGGAGCTTGCGGAACAGCGCGAGGGCCTCGTCCACCTCCCGGCGCGCCATGATCTGCCCGAGGGCGTGGACGAGGTCGACGATCGCGCTCTGGTCGGCCTGGAACGCGCGGTACTTCAGGCTCACGGGCTGGGTGCCGAGGTTCGCAGGGGGCGGGTCCTTGCGCGCAGCCCTCCACGCGGTCACGCGCGAGGGATCGGGCGGGTAGGTGCGCTCGGCGGTGGGGGTCGCGTCGCGCGGCCCGGCGACGATGGGCACCCCCGCGAGCAGCTTCATCACGGTGGCGCTCGGCGTCTTCTTCGGGTCGGGCTCCACGAGCGGGCGGAGGTTCTTCACCACCGAGCCGGCGAAGGTCTTGCTCGTGTCGAGGTAGACGTAGAGTGGATCGCCGGTCGCCTGCAGCGCGAGGCCGAGCGGGTCGCGCTTGCCGTCCGCGCCTTCGAACGCGGGGAAGGGGGTGGCCGGCGCCGTGCTGCCGGTCACGAACTGACCGAGCGGATCGAGGTCGGGCAGGCCGTCGCCGTCGGCGTCGACGAACGGGGCGGGGAGCTTGCCCGCGACGAGCGGCACCGCGGCGAACGCGCGGAGGTCGCGGCGCACGATCGGCTTGGGCGCGCCGCCGATGCCGAAGTCGGGGTCGGTGGCGGTGAGGAGCTTGCGACTGAGCTCGAGGGTGGTGCGGGGGCGCGAGAGCACCTCCTTGCCGCCGAGCAGGGAGTCGACCGCGGTCGTGAGCGTGGCGGGCGCCGGGTCGCTCGAGGCGGTGCGCAGCTCCTCGTGCAGCACGCGCAGCATGGCCTGCATCTCGACGTGCGCCTTGCCGGGGACGACCGCGGGTCCATAGGGATCGGCGTTGCTCGCGACCACGCGGAGGAGCGCGTTCACGAGGTCGACGAGCCGGTCGTACGAGAGGAGCGGCCGCACGACGCCGAGGGCGAGCTCGGGGGGGCGGTAGCCCTTGCGGGCGTCCACCCGGGCGAGCGCGTTCTGGATCTCCTTGTCGCTGCGGACGTCGAGCATCAGCCGACCGAGCGCGTCGGTCATCATGGGGATGGTGCGGTCCTCGTAGAGGTCGACCATCCGGGAGAGCGACTCGGCGAGCTCGTGGAGCAGCGCGCCCTTCTGGCCGGAGAGATCGCAGGACTTCGCCGGGTCCGCGTTGCTCGTGTCGCGGAGCGCCAGCGGGACGTCGGGCAGGATGTTGTCGAAGGCCGCGATCAGGTCCTCGCGTCGACGCCCGAGCGCCTCGATGCGCGCGATCCGGTAGGCGCGGTTCTTCTTCTGCTGGTCGACGGTGACGACCTTGCCGGCGACGTCCGTGAGCGAAGAGTCGATGGGAGGCAGCTTGCTCGCGTCGACCGTGGCCGCGTAGACGCCCTTCGCGTCCGGCCGACAGACGCCGCGGAACGACGCCCCCGTGACGTCCTCGCGGAGCGCCTGCGCCCCGACGCGGTCGCACACGAGCGTGTAGAGCTCGCGGCCCACGCTGCCGCGCGCGGGGACGTTGCGCGAGGTGTCGAGCTCGTCGGCGCAGGAGGTCGCGACCACGGCCCCGAGCAACAGCGTCGTCCGGGAGAGGGCGCGGGGGATCATCGGGGTGAAGAGGAGTATGCGGGGATCTGGGTCCGCAGGAAAGTGCACGCCGTACGCAAGTTCATTTCACCCGCAGCACCACGAGGGTCCGGTCGTCGTCGGCCGGCCCGAACGCGGCGACGGTGGCGAGGATCCGGTCGCGGATCCCCTCGACGCCCTCACCCGCCCGCACCGCAGCGGCGAAGGCCGCCTCCAGCCGGTCGAGCTCGAACCACTCGCCGGCGGCGTTGCGGGTCTCGGTGAGGCCGTCGGTGTGCAGCAGCAGGACGTCGCCCGGCGACAGCGACAGCTCGGAGTCCTCGGTCTCGCGGGTCACGTCGGCGGTGATCCCGAGCCAGGTGCCGCGCGTCTCGTGGCGCTCGGTGACGCCCTTCTCCGCGCGGAACACGAGCAGGTCCTCGTGGGCGCCCGCGTGCACCAGCGTGCGGCGCGATGCGTCCCAGTGGAGCAGCGTGAGGGTCACGTGCTCGGGCTGCGCGAGGCGTACGTGGACGCTGTCGTGGATGACCTCGGCCAGCCGCGCGACGAGGGTGCTCGGCTTCGCGCTCGGCAGCCCACGCACGAGCGCCGCCACGGCGGCCTGCACCATCAACATCACGACGCCCGCGGGGAGGCCGTGGCCGGAGACGTCGCCGATGCCGATCCACGCGCCATCCCGGGTGCGGACGACGTCGTAGTAGTCGCCGCCGACCTCGGTGGCGGTGACCATGGCGGCCGCGATCTCGAGCCCGGGCGCGGCGATCGGCGGCCGCGGGACGAGGGAGGTCTGGAGGCGCCGCGCGATGTCGAGCTCGCCCGCGAGGCGCGCGGCCTCGGCGGCGGCGGCCTCGTGCGCGGCCTCGGCGCGGGCGCGCTCGTGCGCCTCGAGCGCCATGGTGACGAAGTCGCCGATGGACCCGGCGATGAGCTCCTCGTCGAGGGTCCAGGGGCGCGCGCCGCCGATGTGCTCGTGGCAGAGCACGCCGATCATGCGGCCCGCGCGGCGGATCGGGACGTCGAGCATGGCGTCGATCCCGAGCGGCCGCAGGTAGGGCGCCGAGAACTCGGCGGTGCGGGGGTCGGTGTGCGCGTCGTTCGCGGGGATGCTGCGGTCCTCTTCGAGCGCGCGGAAGTAGCCGGGAAAATCCTGGGCGCCGAGCACGACGCCGCTCGAGTGCACGCGCTCCGCGCGCTGGAACAGGTCGAGGCAGCGGATGGCCGTGCGCTCGTCGTCGTAGAGCCAGACGCTCGCCCGCGCGACGTCGATCGCGCGCGCGGCCACCTCGGTGATCTGGGACAGCATGGCGGGCAGGTCACCCGCCTCGAGGGCGGGGCTCTGGGCCAGCTCCACGAGCAGCCGATTCCAGCCGTGGATGCGTGCGGTGCGCTCTTCTACGCTCATGTTGCCTGTGCGCTCCTCCTCGGTGCTCGAGAGTGGCCGTCGTCCGGCCCTGCGCGAGTCATGGTAGAACATCCGTTGCGAGGACCATGCACGATCTCAGCGAAGGCGATCTCGCCATCCGTCAGCGCACCGTCTCTCTCTCGGCGGCGGAGGGCCGGCGCGACGCCGTCCTCGAGCTCACCTGGCTCGGTCGCAGCGTCGACCAGCAACCCCGGGAGAAGCTCGCCCCCTATTTCCAGCAGGCGCTCAGCGAGGCGCTCACCGATCGCGCGCGCCTCGAGCTGCACTTCGAGCGCCTCGAGCACGTGAACTCGTCCACCATCACGGCCATCATCCAGTTCATCCAGGAGGCCAAGAGCCGCAAGGTCCCCGTCACCGTGGTCTTCGACCCCACCCGCCGCTGGCAGCGTCTGAGCTTCGAGGCTCTGCGAGTGCTCTCGGGCGGCGGACTCGAGCTGCGGTCGGTGTGATGGCGCTGCCCCTGACCTCGGCGATCGTCGAGGCGCTGCCCGCGCCGGATTTTCGCCAGATCGACCAGCTCCGCGCCCGCGTGGAGGACGGATCGTTGTTCCCTGGGGAGGGGTTCCCGAGCGAGGACTCGGAGCTCCGCGAGAGCCTCGCCATCGTGTGCGGCGAGCTGCTCGAGAACGCCGCCAAGTACTCCGACTGGACCGCTGGTCGTTCGGTGTCGCTCACGCTGATCGTCGAAGGCGCGGACCTCGTGGTTCGCGTCGAGAACCCGGTGCGGCCGGGCGACGAACACGTGCGTGAGCTCCTCATGGGGCTCGCGTGGCTCGAGGCCCAGCCGAGCGCGGCCGTCGCCTACCAGCACCGGGTGATGGCGATCGCCGCAGCGCGGCCGGGTGGGCCGAGTCGCCTCGGACTGCTGCGCATCGCGTACGAGGCGGGGTGCTCGGTCGTGGCCGAGCTCGATCCGACCGAGACCCTCCTGACGATGGTCGCTCGCCTGCCCGTGCGATAGCTCGGCCGTCGGTCGACGAGGCTGCTGGGTTGGCGCTGCAGGGGCGGGCCACTACCGTGGGACCCATGCCGAACAAGTACGACCTCACGCCGCTCACCGCGGAGGCCCGCACCCGCCTCGCCGCGCTGCTCGATCCCGAAGAGCGGCGCGTGCTGCTGGCCCACGGCACCGAGCTCCCGTTCTGCGGTGGGCTCCTCGCCAACAAGGAGTCCGGGGTCTACGCCTGCCGGCTGTGCGGGCTGCCGCTCTTCCAGTCGACCGCCAAGTTCGAGTCGGGCACGGGCTGGCCCAGCTTCTACGCGCCGTTCGCCGCCGAGCACGTCGCGCGCATCGAGGATCGGAGTCACGGCATGCTGCGGGTCGAGATCCGCTGCCGGCGCTGCGACGGCCACCTCGGTCACGTGTTCCCCGACGGCCCACCCCCGACCGGCGAGCGACACTGCCTGAACTCGGCGGCCCTCGAGTTCTTCCCGGACGGCACCGAGCCCCCGCAGAAGTCCTGAAGCGCTTCACCAGTGCCTCACCCCTCGGCGCGAACCTCCCCTGAAAGTTGGACGTCGCGCCCCCGCGAATGCAGGCTCCCCGGATGGGCGCGCTGCACTCGAGGGAGGAGCTGGTCGCGGCGCTCGCAGAGGCCCTCCGCGCCGCGTTCGTCCAGCTCTCCACCACGCACCAACGAGAGACCGCCTACGCCTTCGGCCTCGGCGTGGTCTCCGAGGACGGATGGATCGTCGGCGCGGTGCTCGCGACCGAGGAGGGCACGCTCGCGCGGGCGGGGCAATACGCCGAGCTGCTCTCCGGCGAACCAACCGCGGTCGCGGTGGCGATCCGCTGGTGGGACGCGGACTGGCCCTGCGAGGAGACGCGCCCGCTGTTCACCGCGGTGAACGCCGCGCTGGCCGAGCGGGCGAGGGAAGGGGACGTGGCCCTGCGCGACGAGGCCTATCTCTCGGCCCTCCAGGGCCTCCGCGCGGAGATCCCGACCGCGATCGTACTCGGGGCGTTCGGGGTGGACCCGGAGCGGAAGGCGCGCACGATCCCCCGCCTCAACGCGGCGGGCGACGTCCAGCGATGGCGCGCGGAGATGGACGCGGGCGAGCGCGCGTACGCGACGCTGCAGCGGTAGTCACCGCATGCCCGTCGCGCCCCCGTTCAGGCGCGCGCGGCGCCGTGCCGGGAGAGGCGCAGGAGGACCGAGGCGACCTCCGAGAGAGGGGACACGTACTCGACCGCGCCGCAGGCCGCCGCCTCGCGGGGCATCCCGTAGACCACGCAGGTCGCCTCGTCCTGACCGACGGTGTGGGCGCCGGCGTTGCGCATCGCGAGGAGCCCCTGCGCGCCGTCCCCTCCCATGCCGGTCAGGATCGCGCCGACCGCGTTGCACCCGAGCGCCGTCGCGCAGGAGCGGAAGAGCGTGTCGACCGACGGGCGGTGGTGATTGACGGGAGGCGCCGACACGAGCCGGACGCTGTACTGGGCGCCGCTGCGCACGACCTCGAGGTGCTGGGCACCGCCCGGGGCGAGGAGGACGTGCCCGGGCAGGATGCGGTCGCCGTCGTGGGCCTCGAGCACGCGCATCGCGCACAGTCGATCGAGCCGCTCGGCGAAGTGGCGGGTGAAGTTCTCGGGCATGTGCTGCACGATGACGACGCCGGGTGCGTCCGCCGGCATGCGCTCGAGGACCTCGCGCAGCGCCTCGGTGCCCCCCGTCGAAGCGCCGATGGCGATCACCGTCTCGGTGTTGCGGATCCGGGTCGACGTCGTCGTGGTCTGGGGCAGACGCTGGGGCGTCGCGCCGAGCGGTGTCCGCAGGGCGCGGGGCCGGGCCGCCGCGGCGTTCTTCACCTTCGCGATCAGCTCCGCCCGCTGGGCCTCCATGCCTCGACCGACGTCGAGCTTGGGCTTGGTGACGAAGTCGATCGCGCCGAGCTCGAGGGCGCGCAGGGTCGTCTCGCAGCCCCTCTCCGTCAGCGAGGAGACCATGACCACGGGCATCGGGTGTGCGCGCATCAGCTTCTCGAGGAACGCGATGCCGTCCATGCCGGGCATCTCCACGTCGAGCGTGAGGACGTCGGGCCGCACGCGCTGGATCATGTCCCACGCGCGCAGCGGATCGGACGCCGCTCCCACCACCTCGAGCTCCCGGTCCGCGGCGAGCATCTGCTTGAGGAGCTCGCGCATGAGCGCCGAGTCGTCGACCACCAGTACCCGGGCCTTGTTCATCGGTCGTCTCCCGCGTGGGCACTGTCATCGATCGGAGCCGTCACCGCCCATACGCGGCAGCGCCCGGTGTGGGTCTCGAACGAGAGACGCATCGCGGCCTCACCCCCGACGCGCTCGGCGGCGACGGGGATTCCGCGCTCGGCGAGGTAGCGGCGCGCGAAGGCGATGTTCTGCTCGGCGACGTCGTTTCGCAGGTGGGCCTGCACGTTCCCGCCACCGATGATCTTGGCCTGCAGACGGTCGACCGACGCGCCGAGGCGACAGAGCTGGCTGATCAGCGTCTCCATGGCCTGGGCCCCGAACCGCTGCGGATTGCTCCCCTGGCCCTCGGCGATCGCGAAGTGGTTGAGGCCGCCGACCTTGGTCTCGGGATCGAAGAGGCCCACGGCGATGCACGAGCCGAGGAGGGTCGAGATCGCGGTCGGCTCCCGCGCCGCGTGGACGTCCCCTTCCATGATCGAGACCTCCCGCGTCTTCGGGGTCGACGCGGGAGCTGGCCGATCACCCGCCTTGCGATAGACGGTGGTCCCGGAGGGCACGAAGATCTCGCGGAGCCAGAACAGGTTCTCGGAGTGACCCGCGAACAGGTACCCCGCGGGCGCGATCTGCTTCCAGAAGCGCCGGTAGAGGCGGTCCTGGGTGGCCTGGTCGAAGTAGATGGTGACGTTGCGGCAGAAGATGGCGTCGAAGCTCGCGTTGATCGGCCAGGGCTCCTCGATGAGGTTGATGTGCCGGAACTGGATCATGGCGCGCAGCCGGGACGAGACCTCGCGGTCGGGGCCCGCGCCCGTGAAGTACTCACGCCGCATGGGCTCGGGGACGTCGGTGATCGCGGTGGCCGGATACCGACCCGCCTCCGCGGTGGCGAGCACGTGGGTGTCGATGTCGGACGCGAGGATGCGGATGTCCCAGCCCGTGAGCGACGGGTCGCTGGCGAGGGTCATCGCCAGCGAGTACGGCTCCTGGCCGGTCGAGCAGCCCGCGCTCCAGATTCGCAGTCGCCGGCTTCCCCGCGCGCGCAGCTCCGGGATCAGCCGCTGGCGCAGGAAGTCGAAGTGGTGGGGCTCGCGGAAGAACTCGGTCTTGTTGGTGGTGAGGCAGTTGACCATCTCCCCGAGCTCTTCACCCCCGGGGTCGCGCTCGCGGAGGAGCGCGCAGTACTCGCGGAAGCTCGCGAGCCCGTAGTGGCGGACCCGACGGGCGAGCCGCGCGACGACGAGGGTGCGCTTCTCGGCGCTGATGTGGATGCCGGCGGTGGCCTTGAGGAGCTCGCGGATCGCGGCGAACTCCTCGTCGGCCAGCGATAGTTCGTTCACGGCGAGCTCCTTCAGGCTGACAGCTCCGCGGGGACTGCCGCGGCGCTCGCACCAGGCCGCGGACTCCCGCCGTCGTCGAGGGTGCGATCGACCTCGAGCAGCGTGAGCAGGCGCTTGTTGGTCTTGGCGAGACCACGGACCAGCGAGGTGTCGACCCGGGCGCCGAGGTCCGGCGGAGGCTCGATGTCGCTGGCGCGCAGATCGAGCACGTCGTTGACCGAGTCGACCACCACGCCGACGACCTTGGCGCCCACGTTGAGCACGATGATCAGCGTGAAGCGGCCATAGGGCAGCGACGGGAGACCGAACCGCTCGCGGAGGCCGATGATGGGCACGACCGTGCCGCGCAGGTTGATCACGCCCTTGATGTGCGGTGGCGCGTCGGGGAGCGGCGTGATGGCCGAGAACCCCTTGATCTCCTGCACGCGGAGGATCTCGACGGCGTACTCCTCGGCGGCGAGGCTGAACGTCAGGTACTGGACGACGTTCCCACTACCCTTGTGCGCTGAGTCCGACGGATCCATGGTTCTTCTCCCGGTTGAAGTGAGACGCTGTGCCGAGCCGCGCGAGCGCGGCGATGTCGAGGATGAGCGCGACGCCGCCGTCCCCGAGGACCGTCGCGCCCATCACGCCGTCGATGCGGCGGTAGTTCTGCTCGAGGGGCCGGACCACGGCCTGGGTCTGACCCACGAGCTCGTCGACGAGGAGGGCGACCCGCATGAGGCCCGCGTCGAGGATGCAGACGATTGCGCGACTCGGATCGCGCTCGTCGGTGTCCACGCCGAGGACCGTCGCCGGGCGGATGAGCGGGATCGTCTCGCCGCGCGCGCGCACGACCTCGCCGCTCCCGAGCACGGGGTGGACCTGGTCGCGCTTCGGCCGGAACGACTCGACCACGCCGCTGAGCGGCAAGACGAAGATCTGGTCCGCGATGCGCACCGACAGGCCGTCCATGATCGCCATCGTCAGCGGCAGGCGCACGGTGACCTTGCAGCCCTCGCCGGGCTTGCTCGTGAAGCGCACCGTACCGTTGAGGGATTCGATGTTGCTCTTGACCACGTCCATCCCCACGCCGCGGCCCGAGACGTCGCTGACCTTCTGCGCCGTGGAGAGCCCTGGGGCGAAGATGAGCGCGTGCAGCTCCTCCTCGGTGGGCACGGCCGACTCGGCGAGCAGGCCCATGGAGACTGCCTTGCGTCGGATGCGCTCGGTGTCGAGCCCGCGGCCGTCGTCGCGGATCTCGATGACGACGCTGCCACCCTGGTGGAACGCGCGGAGGACGAGCCGGCCCTCTTCGCTCTTGCCGGCCGCCTTGCGGTCGGCCGGTGACTCGATCCCGTGGTCGACCGCGTTGCGCACGAGGTGGGTCAGGGGGTCGACGATCTTCTCGACCATGGCCTTGTCGAGCTCGGTGGCGCCACCCTCGGTCACGAACTCGATCTGCTTGCCGAGCGCGCCCGCGGTGTCGCGCACCATGCGCGGGAACCGGTTGAACACGGTGCCGATCGGCACCATGCGTACGCTGAGGACGCGGTCCTGGAGCTCGCGCATGCTGCGTCCGAACGCCGTGACGCCCTGGCGGAGGCGCACCGTCGCGTCCTGCGACCCGTCGGTCATCGCCGACGTGACGATGGAGTGGGCGATGATGAGCTCACCGACCAGGTTGATGATCTTGTCGATCTTCTCGGTGTCGACGCGGACCGTCGGTCGAGCCGAGGCCGCTCGCTGGGCGGGGCCGCCGGCCTCGGCGGCGTGGACCGGCTCGTCGGGCGCAGGCTTCGGCGTCGGGCCTGCCACGGGCGGGGCGACGGCCGGCGCGGCGACGGGCACTTCGGCTGCGGTCGGCTCGGGGACGGCTTCTCGCGGTGCCTCCGCGGGCACCTCGATGATGCGGAGCGCGGGCACGGCCGGCGTCACCTTCTCCACCTCGACCACGGTGGGCGCGTCGAAGAAGGCGAAGACGTCCCGGATCCGGCTCTCGCTGGCGTTCGTGCACA
>Ga0154020_10005742_pt1 | contig 14589 bp, 11 predicted proteins | sample Klosneuvirus_201_FD_109709 | JGI IMG/M metagenome (GOLD analysis project Ga0154020, IMG submission 109709) | Active sludge microbial communities from wastewater, Klosterneuburg, Austria - Klosneuvirus_20160825_MG | ecosystem: Engineered > WWTP > Aerobic digester > Activated sludge | place...
GGCCGTCGCCAAACTTGCCGCCGTACGCGTCTTTGCCGCGCCAGCTGAAGTCGAAGAAGTTGAAGTGCTTGCTCGGATCACCGTGGTGACCGTGCGCAGCCGCGGCATCGTGCTCGCCGTGCGCGCCGGTGCCGACGCCCGTGTGCTCGTCGGTGCCGGTCTTCGGATCCGTCGGGTTGTCCTGCGGAGGCGGCGGCGTCTCGTCGGACGGCGGGGCGAAGCCGTGGTCCGGCGCGGCCGAGCCCTGTTGCGTGGGCTCCGGCTGCTCTGCCGTACCGGGCTGCGCGACCGCGTCCCCGGCCGTCATCGCGAGGAACGCGAGGAGGAATGCACCGACGAAGAACGCCGGGACCGTCGCCATCGAAGCGACCTTGTTACGCACGGACAACATCAGGCGACCTCCCGTCCGAGGAGCTTGCTCGCCATCGCCTTCGCGAGCGCATCTGCCTGCGGCATCAACTGCGCGCGTGCGGCTTGGGTCTCGGAGCGCATCTTTGCTTGCGCGTCATCGATCGCCTTCTGCGCGGTGGCGCGGGCCTTGTCGGTGACTTCCTTCTCGTGCGCGCTCGCCTCCGCGCGGACCTTGCGGCCCTCTTCGCCGGCGCGATCGCGCGCGACCGCGAGCTGCTTCTGATAGTCGGCGAGCTTCGCGTCCGCCTGCGCGGTCATGCGCTCGGCTTCTTCACGCGCGCCTTCGATACCGGCCTTGCGGCGCTCGCGAAGCTGCAGGTACGGCTGGAACAGCAGCTTGTTCGCGACGAGATAAATGATGACGAACAGACCAAATTGAACGACCGCGGTGAGATCGATATCGATCAGCGGTTGTCCGCCGGAAGCGACCGTTGATACGAGGGTCTGTTCCATGGAAATGCCTTTACGTTCAGTAGCCTAGCGACTGGCTCGGGGCCGGGTGCTTATAGTCGTCACCATCGAAGGTGTCAACGGTGGGATGCCCGTAGTTTCTCGACGGTGTTGCGACAATGCGCCGCGAGGTAATGACCTCGGAGATCTCGCCAGCTAGATTGGCCCACGATGTTTTCGGGTGTGGATGCCGCGACCCTTTGGGCCGCACTCGAAGCTGCGGCTGAACAGTCCTCGTTCGCGCTCTATGTGGCGCGGATCGATACAGATCCGGCCACGATCCTCTACGCCAGTCAGCTCGCGGCGGAGATCGTGGGTCGCCCGCGCGAGTCCCTGATCGGTGCACCTCCGTGGTCGATCCTCACGGCCGAGGACCAGCTCCGGATCCAGCAGATGATCGCCCGTCCGTCGGCCGATGTGCCACCGTCGTCCCTCGATCTCACCGTCCAGCGCCCCGATGGAGTGCGCGTTCCGATCCGGCTCGGCCGCACGCGGCTGGTGACCCCCAACTACGAGCTCTCGTTCGGCTACTTCCGCGACGTCTCGCCGGAGCGCGATGCGATCGAGGCGCTGCGCCGGTCGGAGGCGCGGTTTCGATTTCTCGTCGAAGCCGCGCCCGATGGTGTCGTGATCCTGGTGCGCGGTCAGATCGTGTTCATCAATCAGCGCGGCGCGCAGCTGCTCGCGAACGGCCCGATCGGAGATGTCCTCGGCCGCCCGATCTCGCAGTTCTTGCCTCCGGACGATGCCGCCGCAGCCGCCCAGCGGATCGGCCGGATGTTCGCGACCGGCCAGGAGATGCCGCCGAACGAGTACAACGTGCGCGTCGAGTCGGAGCGCGTGGTCGAGATCAAGTCGATCCTCTGCGACTGGGAAGGAGCGCCGGCGGTCCTCGCGTTCGCGCGCGATGTCACCGATCGCAAGCGCCTGCAGCACCGGCTCGTCGAGAACGATCGACTCGCGGCGCTCGGCACGCTGTCGGCCGGCGTCGCTCACGAGATCAACAACCCGCTGACCTACGCGACGCTCGGGCTCCAGCGCATCGATCGCACGCTGTCGTCCCTCGATCTGCCATCCGCGGCGCTCGCGCAGGTGCGCGCGCAGCTCCGCGAGATCGAGCACGGCATCTCGCGCGTCGCTTCGATCACGCGCGGTCTCCGCTCGTTCGCTCGCCCGGACGACGCTCCACCCGCCGCCATCTCGCTGCTCGACGTCGTGGAGAGCTCGCTGCGCATGGTCGACAACGATCTCCGCCACCGCGCGCAGCTCGTGCGCACGCTCGCCGACGTGCCGCCGGTGACGGGCAACGCATCGCGGCTCGAGCAGGTCGTGGTCAACGTGCTGCTCAACGCGATCCAGTCGCTCCGGCCCGAGCGCCCGACGAACGAGATCGAGGTCGTCCTGTTGCAGCGCGGAAGGTATGTCGTGCTCACGATCCGCGATACCGGACGCGGCATCCCAGCGTCGCTGCGCGATCGCATCTTCGAGCCATTCTTCACCACCCGCGCGGTCGGCGAAGGCATGGGCCTCGGTCTCTCGGTGTGCCGCACGATCGTCGAAGGATTCGGCGGGACGATCGACGTCGCGTCTGTCGATGGCGAGGGCACCACGATGACGATCCAGCTCCCGATCCATCGCGGATCACAGCAGTGCATCGCGCCGCCGCCCACGCCGCCGACGCCCACGAGCCGCAAGCGCGTGCTCATCATCGACGACGAACCGCTCCTTCGCGACGCGCTGACCCGGCTGCTCGGCGGCGACCACGAGATCACCACGGCGAGCTCGGGTGCCGAAGGCCTCGCGAAGCTGACGGACGGACCGTTCGACGCCATCGTCTGCGACGTGATGATGCCCGGCATGAACGGCCAGGAGGTCCACCGCCGGATCGCCGCGGTCCACCCCGGCCTCGAGCGCCGCATCGTGTTCATCACGGGCGGCACGTTCTCGCCCGAGCTCGACGAGTTCTTGGCCACGACACCCAACCGCCTCTTGGCCAAGCCGTTCCAGCTCGACGACGTCATCGCCGCGGTCGAGCTCGTCGCGAACGAAGCCTGACTACCCCACAAGCGCATTGCAAGTGGCCGGACCTCTCGGTATGAGACGCGCCGTAGTCCATGTCCGAGCCCGCTCCACTCTCTCCGGCCGTCGTCGTCGAGCCACCGCCGACTGCCGCGCCGCCGAGTCCGGCTGATAGCACGCCGATTCCGGTGCTCGCGGAAGGCACCGCGCCGGTCGCGATTCCGTATCGGCCCGCGCCGCGCCGCCGGTGGCCATTGCTCGCCGCGGCGATCGGCGTCGCTGCGATCGCGGCTGTTGGCTACACCATCTACACGACACGCGATGCCCGCCGCGATCTCGAAGTCCGCTATCCGATCGCTGCTAGTGGGATCGAACAGACCCAGCTCGCGAACGGCGCCACGCGGTGGAACCAAGGCAAGTCGCGCTTGCTCGCGACACTCGCGGCGTTCGATGCGCCGGAGCTCGCAACGCTCAAGGGCGTCGGTGCGTGCACGCTCGAGACCTCGCGCAGCGACGACGAGCTCGCCCGCGCTGCGCTCGTCTCCGACGGCGAATCGCCCGCGTGGGACGATCGAGATCTCGATGTCTCGCTTCGTCACGTGATCCTTCCGGGTGAGACGCTCGGTGATCTCACCGCGCTCGCACGTCCCGAGATCGATCAATTGATCGCCGCCGCGGAGCGCGGTCGCTTCCAGACGATCGCGGGTCGCGATCACATCCTGCACGCGCTCGACAATGCGTTCGTCATCGTTCGCGTCGACGAGATGCGGATGCCCGAGCTCGATCGCGCGCACGACACGATCGCGCCCGGACTGATCGCCGGCACCGCGTACGCGTTCGATCCTGCGAGCGGATCACTACGTTGCGCCGGGGCGTTCCAGGCGAGCTCGTCGTCGAACATCGGCACGCTCAGCGGATTTTCGGGACTCGATCGCGCGCACGAAGCGGCCATTCGCGACTTCGAAGCGCAGATCGAGACATCGATCGTAGCGTCGCTCCGCTCCGTCGATTGACGGCCCTGCGCCCCGCCGTGGGCCGATCCTGTGACGTGCCCCACCGCGCGAGGGGGTGGGGACATGTCGGCTGAAACGAAGGTCACGGGCTGCCATGTGCTGATACTGGAAAGGCGCTTCGCTACAGGGGTACCATTTCCTCTATGCGGGGAACTCTCTTGTCCTTTGTCGTCGCGATGAGCCTGATCGGCTGCGGCGACGATCCACCGGGTGGCGTCGATCAATGCGCGAACGTCGTACCGCCCCCGGCGGCGTGTATGACGCAATGCGATCCGGCTCCGGGTGCCCCCGCGAGTTGTCCCGGCGGCTTTCACTGCACACCCGATGGCACGTGCAACGCCTTCTGCACCCAAGGCGGCGAAGAATGCGGCGATGGCTATCGCTGCACCCCGGACGGTCGCTGCGTCGGCGAGGACGAGTGCATCGGCCTCGAGTGCAACATCGTCGACTGCGACGGAATGCAAATGCCGCTGACCACGATCTCCGGAACGGTCTACGCCCCGAACGGGACGCTGCCGCTCTACGGCATCAACGTCTACGTCCCCAACCAACCCGTCGCCGATCCCGTCGAGGGCGCGATCTGCGATCGCTGCACCGACTCGGTCCCCGGATATCCGCTCTCGAAAGCAACGACCGACGAGGCCGGAAAGTTCACGCTGATCAACGTCCCGTCGGGCCAGAACGTCCCCGTCATCATCCAGAGCGGTAAGTGGCGCCGCACGATCATGGTGTCCACCGTCGCGCAGTGCACCGACACCCCGTTGCCCGCGGCAGATACGCGCTTGCCCAAGAACAAGGCTGAAGGCTTCATGCCGAAGATCGCGATCACCACGGGCAACGCCGACGCGCTCGAGTGCTTGCCGCGAAAGCTCGGCATCGACGACGCCGAGATCGGAACGCCCGGAAGCGCGGCACGGCTACACCTCTACGCCGGTAACGGTCGCTCCGCGTTCGCAGCAGGTCACCCCGGCGGCAGCGGCACGATCCCCTCGGCCACACCGTTCTGGTCCGACGTGAATAACCTCAAGCCCTACGACATCGTGTTCCTGTCCTGCGAAGGCAATCAGAACCCGATGACCAAGCCGCAACTCGCTCTCGATTCGATGAAGGCATACGCAGATCTCGGCGGTCGCGTCTTCGCGTCGCACTGGCACAACATCTGGATCGGCGGCGACTTCAACGACGAACCAGGTGGCACGGGTCAGGCACCAGCGGTGTGGAGCGCGATCGCAGAATGGGACGCGAACACGAACCTCAACAACGCGACCGACCTCATCGACGAGGCGAACAACCCGAAGGGCGCCTCGTTCGCGACGTGGATGCTCAACGTGATGGGCTCCACCACCCGCGGCCAGATCGCGGTCACGCAACCTCGCCTCACCGCGAGCGACGTCGATCTGACGAAGGCCGAGCGGTGGGTCTACTTGCCGCAAGGCGGCACCGAGTACCCGCAGACGTTCCAGTTCACGACGCCCAACGAGGCACAGGTGAACGATCGCTGCGGCAAGGTGGTGTTCTCGGACATGCACGTGTCCGCCGACTCGGTGGGCAGTGGCGCGTATCCGGGTGGCTGCTCGACCACCGCGCTCACTCCGCAAGAGAAGGCGCTCGCGTTCATGTTCTTCGACATCGCCTCCTGCGTGGCGTCGCCGATCTTCTAGACCGCCCAGCCCGAGGATCGCAGCGCGCCCACCGTCGGGCGCGTTTTCGTTTTCGGCGGCTGTTTCCTCAGCGCGCGCCGAGCGTGTTCCGGCGTTGCTCGTGCGCCGCGCGACACGCGTCGACCTTGCGATAGCCGCTCTTCGCCGAGTAGTAGAACGGCGCCGCGAGCCCCGCGTACACCGCCGCCGCGCCGATCAGCATCACGCCGAACATGCGGTTCCACTCGTCGTCATCGGTAGCGGCGAAGTACACACCCGGAATCGCGACGAGCGTCCCCACGCCGAACATCGAGGCGAACACCGTGTCCACGATCGGCGCGAACTTCTCGCGCGTGCAATCGAGCGGCTCTTCCGCGCGCGTCATCCCCGGCGGTCCACTCGACACCTGCGCGCTCGGTGGTCCCGCGACCATGAGCCACGAGCATCCACTTCCTGCAAGCGCGAGCACGGCGGCGAGACGCTTCACGCCTCGAGGTCACCATCGTTCGCGGCGCGCTGCTATCGAATTCGCCGTGACACTCGCTCGCCGATCGAGGCGCGCGAGGTGTGCAGACTTCGGTCACCCGTGCCCGCTGTTGGGTAGACCTCAGTCGACGACCTTCAGCGACTCGAGATGAGCTCCGTGAGCTGCCGCGCGCGAACGAAGGCTTTCGATGCTGGAAGCAAGTTGGCTCCAACGCGACACACAGAAGTCGTGACAGCGACCGAGGTCGTACGCGCCCCGTTCCTTGCACATCAGACGGCGATCTTCGAGAAGCCAACGAGCATTGTCTGGCGCGTCGGTGACCGTGGAGTCTGGCGATCCCTTGCCGTCATCCAAGCGTCGAAATGCAGCTTGCTCGTCGGCGATGATCCGAAGCGCCGTGTCCATGCTCGTGCACATACCCACAACAGCAGTCATCGAAGCTGCGTCCTTTGCTGACCGTAGCCTCTGGATCTCGAGCGCGGTTGGTCGCAGCGCGCGGAGGCTTCCGTTCACCGCCCGCGCAATCTTCGTGTAGGCGTTGGTTTCCTGCGACCCGCCACACCCCACGAGAAGACCAAGCAGCACCCCGATGCTCGCCTTCATTCCGTTGCGCCCTTCGAGATCTCCCTCGGGATCAATTCCGAAAGGAGGAGCTGCCGACCGATGTCCTCTAGGAGCGCGTCATCCGTTCCTACGTTCTCGGGATGGGCGACAAGCGCGCGTTCGACAAGCCAGCGGTTGCCATGATCAAACGAGATGCCCTTCTCGTTTACTCGAACTGTGAAGTCGCCCTCGTCCACACGCGCGATGATCACACGCGGGATGTGCAATTGGGAGAGAGGTTGTCCGACATACTGATCGCGAATCGTCGAGTTCACGCCGTTCAGATACGTGGTCAGGATTTGCGGCGTGCCGGTCGCGCCATATAGGCCGGATCCTTGTATCTGGTGAAGTGTCGGCAGTCGGACGTGAACGAACAATACGCCGTCGCCTGCACCGATCAATCCAGCTCCGAAACTCTCCCCGACGGAGAGGCCTCCAAGATTTGTCGTTGGACCGAGGTCAATGATGTCCCCCGAATCATCGAGGCGCTTCGACTGGACGGCTCCAAGTGACGCCTGCGCGAGGTACGCGATCCAGGCATCACGGCTGACCAAATACTGCCGCTCCGCCGCTTCCTTCATTCTCTCTCGAGAGAATTGGGTTTCGAGTCTCGTTGCTTCGTCGACGGACGAAACCGAATGGCGTCCACTCTTGATCCACGACGTTTGCGCCTCCTGAAGGAGCGTACGTGCCATTTCTTGCTGCGATGCGATGAACGCGAGGATTGGATCGCGCTTGCTATCGCCGCCAAGTTTCTTGAGGCCCGCATCGACAGCAGTGCCGACACCCGTCTTGATCGCGCTCTTGACGGCTTCCCTGACGATCTTGTCGGTGATGTCGCGGACGATGAACTCGCTCGTGCCACCTGTTAGTCCCGCAAGGCCCGCGCGCAGCGCTCCGACCATCAGGCTCTCGACAAAGGAAGGATGATCGACAGCCAGCAGGTCATCCTTCAGGTCTCCGATTCGCGCAGTGATCGTCTCGCCGAGCCAATGGAAACCCTGCGTGACGACTTCGAGAGAATCGTCCAACGTTGTCGCTGGATCGATGTACGGCAGTAGTGCCTTCGCATCCCCACCTCCTACGGAGTGATGCGTATCAGCAGCGTGCTCCGGCTGCGACCAGAACGCGGTTCCCGCTGGCGTATCCCCGGCGACAGAGGGATGAACATCTGCCGCGACCGACTGACCGAATGTCGACATGGGCGGCCCTATCGCCGCCAAGTCGTCGGGTTGCGCGAATACTTCGCGAGCTAAGTCGCGAGCTTCGGCGCGCTACTTCACGGGCGTCGGAGCGGTCGGCTTCGGAGTCGGAGCCGGCGGCTTGAGGCCACCGTTCGCGGCCTCCATGAACGAGCGCCCCTCGAAGATGACACCCTTGTCGATCTGCAGCGTCGGCGTGTGCAGGTCGCCTTTCACGCGGCCGGGCGCGTGGATCTCGATCGAGCGCATCGCCTTGATGTTGCCGACGACGGTGCCCTGAATGATGACCTCGCCGATCTCGATCTCCGCTTCGACGATCGCGCCTTCGCCGATGACGAGCGTGTCGTCGGAGAACACTTCGCCCTTGAAGCGACCATCGATACGGACCGTGCCGTCGAACGTCAGCTTGCCCTCGAAGGTCGCGCCGCGACCGAGGAGCGTCGTGATCTCACCCATCGCTTGCTGCTTTGCTGTGGCCACCATGAGGCTCGCAACGTAACACGGGCTTTTGTGTCGTTCGTGCGTCGCGGCACGCAGATCGCCAACTGGGCGCGGGCGCGGATGGTGCGGGTGGATGCGCCGGCTGTCGGTGTTCGCCGCAGTAAGTTCGCAACCGGCGTCGGAGGCGTTCGACTTCCCGGCGCATGACTTCACAATTTTGCGCGTATCCTGCCTGTATGAGGCGGGTCGTAAACGTATTGGTGGTTGCGCTGGTCGTCGTGGGTTGCGGCGAGACGCGCAACGAGGCTGTCTGCTGTGTCTCCGCAGAGGACTGCGCGGCGATCGGTGCTGACGTTTTGGAGCTCGCTTGTGGCGAAGGTCTTGCCTGCAGAGACCACAAGTGCGAGGTGGCCTCGTGCTCGACGAATGGATGTTCCGCAGAGGCCCCCGTCTGCAACGTTGCAACTGACACGTGTGAAGGTTGCAGCAGCTCGTCGGACTGCGCGCAGTTTGTGGGCGCGATGTCCTGCGATTCCTCGAACGGCGTGTGTGTCGAGTGCCTCGTCTCGAATGACTGTCCAGTCGATCGTGCGATCTGTGACGATCATGCGTGCCGGGGATGCGAGCTAGATGCTGATTGCGCCAGTGGTGCCTGCGATGAAGCGATGTGCGTCTCGGAGGACCGCATCGCTTATGTGATTCCTTCTGGTGGAAGCGACGCGGGATCGTGCACGCGTGTCGCGCCCTGCGCCACGATCCAGTACGCCGTGACGAAGACGTCGAGCGTAGTCCGACACATCGTGGTCGCCGCGGGCACCTACGATCAAGACACGCGCATCTCCACGGCGGAGACGTCTGCACCCGAAGTGACCATTCATGGCACCGGTGCAACTTTGACGCGAACGTCGGGAGAAAGTGAGCAATTCTTCGTCGTGAACGTGAAGACAACGCTCGTCGGTTTGTTCTTCGGCCCGACAGAGAACACGAACAGCGCGATCCAGTGCGAGGACGCTCCGTGTCGGCTGCGAAGAATTCGTCTACAGCGCCTCGGTAGCATCTTCCCCGGACCGATGATGGAGATCGAAGATAGTGACCTCGACTTCATTCTGGGTTCTGGCGTCACCCTCAACAACGTGACCGACTCTGTGAAGATCACGCGCACGAGATTGCGTGGATTCGTCAGTGGTACCGGCGGCGTCATCGACATCACCAACACCATGGTGCTGGGAGAAGTCTCTCTCCCAACGGGCCAGGGAACGATTCAGTTCTCGACGCTAGCAACCTCTGGTGGCGCGGGAACGGGAATAGAGCCGCGTGTGGTCAAGGCCGGACCAGGCGTCACTCTGAGAGACAGCATCGTCTGGGCGGGCGGAACGACACAGCTACCTCTCGGTGGTGGCTGCACCGTCACGAACTCGATCGTCGGTCCGACTGCCGTTCCAGGCGCCTCGAACGTCGATCCGCAGTTCGTGAGCTTCTCGGACTTCCACCTCTCCGCGAACAGTCCTGCACGAGACATGGCAAGCACCGGCCCCAGTGTCGACTTCGAAGGTGAGCCGCGCCCGGTGGGAGTTGGATTCGATCTCGGCGCCGATGAAGTCCAGTAGCGCTACTGGATCACGCCGACGCAGGACGAGATGTCGAAGAAGATGAAAGCCAACGCCTTCTCTTGCGGAGTGAGCTCCGCCGTCGAACACCCGCCCGGGAATGCGGATCCCGTCGCTGACGAGGAGCCGGACGAGACGTGCATGTCGCTGAACACGACCTTGCCGCAACGGTCGGCTGCTGCCGCCTCGTTCGGTGTCGTGAACTGAAAGATCTGCGGCGTGTCGACGGGGTTGGGAACACCGGGATCGCGGAGATAGACCCAACGCTCGGCCTTCGCCGAATCGACGCTAGTCACCGTAACCTTGCCGTCCTTGATCGGGACGTTGCCGCGCATGCCGGCCGGTGATGCGCCGACGTTGAGCATCCACGTCGCGAACGACGCGCCTTTCGGGTGTGCTTGCTCGTCGATGTGGTCGGTCGGGTCGAGGTTCGTCGCCGGGCTGTTGAACGTGCGACCGCTGTTGTTCCAGACAGCGACGCCGGGCGTCCCGCCGTTTGCCGCCCAGACCGCCGGCTTCTGCGTATAGGAGGCACTCTGCGTGCTGCCTTCGATAAAGATGTTGTGCCAGTGCGACGCGAACACGCGACCGCCGAGATCCGCGTACGCTTTCACCGCGTCCAGAGTTGTCTGCGGTTTCTTGTTGGGGTTCTGCTCGCCTTCGCACGAGAAGAACACGACGTCGTATTGCTTGAGCTTGTTGACGTCGTTCCACAACGTCGTCGCCGACGCGAATGGCCCAGCGCCACCGGCCCAGTTCGCCGCGAAGGTTCCGGCACCGTCACCTTGGAACATGTGAATGGCGCCCGCGTTCGCGTCGGTCGTGAACTCGCTGTCGTCGATGCCGAGCTTCTTCGGCAAGCACTCGAGCGCATCCGCGTTGCCGGTCGTGATCGCGATCTTCGGCATGTCGCCTTGGCTCTTGTTCTTCGGCAGCGACGTATCTGCAACGCCGAGCGGAATGTCCTGACATGCAGCGACCGTCGGCATCATGAGCTTCTTGCGCCACTTGCCGGTCTGGATGATCACCGGGACGTTGTCGGTCGCCGGAACGTCGACGAGCTGGAAGTGTCCTGCTTCGTCGGTCGTCGTCGACACCCACGAGCCGCCGGGCAAACCGTTCGCGCAGCGATCGCAGACCGCGCCGTCGGGAAGCGGTCCCGGATCCGACGCGGGGATGTACACGTTCACGCCGTAGAGCGGCAGCGTTCCGTTCGGCGCGTAGACGGTTCCGGTGATCGTCGTTGGCGGCAGACCCTTGCTCGCGCAGTCGACGATGAAGCAGCCGAGATCGGTGCACGGTGGCCCATCGACTTGTCCCGTGCCGCCATCGTCGTCGCCGTCGTCGTTGCGCTTGCCGCACGCGGCGAGTGAAAGCGCCAACGCTCCGACGAAGATCAGGCGAGCGATACGGCCGTGCTCCATGAAAGAAATCATAACAGTCCCCTCATAGCGTTAGTGCATTCACTCGGGTAGCTCCGTCACGAAGACGATCACCGTCACTACGTAACCGACCGTTCACCGAAGGCGTGAAGGTGGTCAGGCGCAGTCATCGCCGAGGACAGTTGTCCCCGGCTAGACCGGTCACTCTTTGAGCTTCGCGTCGATCTGGATCTGACCGTTGTCCGGCCAGACGAGGTCCTGAACGTACGGCTGGTGATCCTTGAGACGGAGCTCCAGCTTCTTGGCAGACGACATGTCGACGCCTTTGATCGTCGTCGGGGTGCGGCCGCGCACTTCACCGTTGATCCAGATCTCGGCACCCTCGGGCTGGCTGAGGATGATCAGCTTTCCCGTCATGGGGTTGAGCACGGCTTTGATCGTGACTTCGCCACCGCGGCTGGGGACGTCGATCGTCTCCGAATAACGCTCGTGACGCTTCAGCTCGACCTTGATCGTGTGGCGAGTGTTGACCGGGACCGATGGGATGTTGAGGGGGGTCGTGCCCGCGAGTCGCACGTCGTCGAAGACAACTTCCGCCCCCGACGGGATGGATTCGACGTGGACGGACCCGACGGTCGGCGCGGTCTCGCGGGTCGAGCGGATGATGAGGAACGTGGCCGCTGCGGCCACGGAGATCGCGACGAGCCCGGCGACGATGTAGGTGAACCACCGGCGACGTGCGGCGCCGAGCTTGTACTGCGACGGCATCTCGTCCACCTCGAACAGGCGGAGCTGGCCGGTCAGCGTCATCGGCTGCGGAGCCGGTTGCATCGAGTAGAGAGCGCCCGGCGTCATCGGCTGACCGGGGTACTGCTGTTGCTGCGGGTAACTCGGTTGCACCGCATAGCCCGGATGTCCCGGCGGGAACTGCGGCGGATAGGTCGGCTGTTGCGGATACGGCTGTTGGTATTGCGGTTGTTGATATGGATACGGCGGCTGTTGGTAGCCGTAGTTCGGATCGGGCGCAGCGGGCATGCCGGGCGGCGTCGGAATTCCCAGGGGCAAACCCGAGGCATCCGTCGCGTAGCCCGTCGATGGAATTTGCTGCTGCTGGAACGGCGGCGCTGCTTGTTGTGCGCCCGGTGTCGCGTGCGGGAACTGCGGCGGCGGCGGTGGTGCGGGCGGTGATTCGATGATCGGTGCACGCGGCACCGGCATCGGTTCGCTCGATTGCTTCGCGACGATCGCTTGCAGAACGTTCGCTTGCGGGACGCCGCCTTGTGGCGTGCGCTTCGACGGACGCGGCTTGCGCAGCTCGCTCACGGCCGGTGCGTGAATCTTCGCGGCGAGCGCAGCGGGCGGCGGTTGGGCCGGACGCTTCGAGACGGAGGGCTTCTTCGCGCGGAAGTCGCGAGCGATCGTCGGATCCTCGACGCCGTCGTCCTCGGGCTCGCCGGTCTGCGTGTCCATCTCGTCGTCGGACGTGTCGGGATCGGGCGCGACAGGCGGCCCGCTGATCATCGTCGCTTCGATCTCCTCACCCGCATCGCGCATGAAGCCGCGCATCTGCGCGGGCGTGGTGATCATCGTGCTTTCGCCGATATTCGCGAGATCGTCGTCGTCTGCCGGATCTCCGCCCGTCCACGTGGAAGGATCGGCGGCGCTGCCCGGCTCGATCGGTCCGCTGTCTTCGGCGTCGGCGGCCGGAGCTGCGTAGTCGAGTTGTCGCGTGTCGTCCGTCGGCTTGCGCGGCGATGGCGGTCGCTTCGCCGCCACCTTCGGCGCTGATGGCTTGAGTGATGGAATCGGCGCGACCGCTGCACCGAGGTTTCCGGTCGGTGGCCGCTGCACTCGGTCGGGTCCGACGGCGGGCGGAGGCTCTGTCGGCGCGTGCGCGCGCGTCATGTTGCCGGGTGCGCGACCGCTCGGTACAGCCTTGGCGGCGCCGACGATCTGCTTCGTCGGTGCCGTCGGAGCGCGCTCTTGTTTCTCGGGTACTGCTTGCGGTTTTTGTTTGGGCTGCGCCGGACCCGAGCGCGCTTGCATGACGGGCTTGCTGTTCGGCTTCAGCTCGTCCATCTGGAAGATGACGCTGTTCTCGTCGCGCAGCTCGTCGCCCGCGTGGACGAGATCGTTCGTGTCGAGCGTGAACGTCGCGTTCGCGCCGTCGTGCACTTCGATGTCCGGGAAGTCCGCCTCGTTGTTGACGACGACGGGATCGCCGACGATCTGCCGCATCAGGCCCGCGACCTTCGCCGCGGTGAACACCGGCGAGTACGCGTGCAGGAATCGCTCGAGATCCGACGCGAGATCCGATGCGCTTTGATAGCGCTCGCCCGGCACCTTCTGCAGCGCGTGCATCACGATCTTCTCGAGCTGTGGCGGTATGCCTTTACGCAGCTTGCTCGGCGGCGCGATGTCCGCTTTGCGCGCCATGTCGAGGAGGCGATGCAGATCCTCCTCGAGGTAGAGCATCTGCCCGGTGATCATCTCGTAGAGCACGATGCCGGCGCTGAAGATGTCCGAGCGGAAGTCGATCGGATCGCCCCAGGCCTGCTCGGGGCTCATGTAGTAGTACTTGCCCTTGATCACGCCGACCGCGGTCTGGCGTGCCTTCATCGTCGCCTTCGCGATGCCGAAATCGACGAGCTTTACCTCTCCGGAATAGGAGACGAGCACGTTCTGCGGCGAGACGTCGCGATGCACGATGCCGAGCGGCTTGCCGATGTGGTCCTTCTTGCGATGCGCGTGATCGAGAGCGCTCGCGATCTCTTTCGCGATGAACGCGCAGCAATCGAGCGGCATCTCGAGGTCCATCTCGGAGCCCTTGCGCAGGATCTTGTAGAGATCCGCGCCGTCGACGTACTCCATCGTGATGTAGTACGTCTCGCCGACACGGCCGAGGTCGAACGTCTGCGCGATGTTGCCGTGCGCGAGCTGCACCGCGATCTTCGCTTCGTCGACGAGCATCTGGATGAATGCCTCGTCCTCCGCGAAGTTCGGGTGGATCATTTTTAGGGCGACGTACTTCTCGAACCCGGCGATGCCCTTGGTCTTGGCCAGGTGGATCTCGGCCATGCCGCCGACGGCGATCTGTCTGACAAGGCGATACGGCCCGAACTGCCGTTCACCCATCGCCGTCCGTTCCCGTCAATGGACGGTCGAACGTGTCGGCGCGGTCACCGTTGTTCTGGCCCGCGGCGGTCTCCGGCGTCGGCCCGACGCGCAACGACTCCGCACCACCCGGGTGTACGAACACTCCGACGAGACGCAGCGGCGTCTTCGCTCCGCGATCGAACGTGCAGACAACTTCCGTGGCGATCCCGTGCGCGAC
>Ga0154020_10005746_pt1 | contig 14588 bp, 11 predicted proteins | sample Klosneuvirus_201_FD_109709 | JGI IMG/M metagenome (GOLD analysis project Ga0154020, IMG submission 109709) | Active sludge microbial communities from wastewater, Klosterneuburg, Austria - Klosneuvirus_20160825_MG | ecosystem: Engineered > WWTP > Aerobic digester > Activated sludge | place...
GAAGAATGCATATTACTTGAAGAAAATGTTAACGAGATCCAAATCGAAACTATTGATGATAATTCATCACCATCATCGATCCCGTCTTCAAGAATTTTGACCGATTGAAATAACATCATTTCAATGCCTGTAGAAACCGTTAAAAGAACTGAATGTTGCGATTTGATGATGATTTTTCATATCCTCAAAATCGCGATATATCGTCAAAACTGATGATTTTTTATCAATTTTCCCAACAAAATCAAGACTCATCAAACAACGACAGCTTTGATGAAGTATGCGGATGACATTAGACTGTCTATCATGGGACCTCATTGAGTTCATTTTCTTTATTTCTTGTTCTAGAGAAATAGCCAAATCAACAAGTAAGAAAAATAATCTATAGAAAAAGGGCGAAAAGCAGAGCCAAATAGCTTGAGCACTGAGATAGATGAAGGTACAAATACAGTCAGACGACAAGATGAATGATATGATGCGATTTCCCATAATATTACCGATGCAAACAGTAAAGTGAAAATCGACGATTTATCGCGATAAAATCTCAAGATTAATCGGACTGTTAATTTGCGATAAAATCGTTGAAATTTGAGATTTTTCTTGCGAAAATCGACGATTAATCACGAAGAAGTCGATGTATTTTTTATTTTGTGACTGAATGATGATTTAGGTATTGTTTTTGATTATTATTTATATGTATACGTGCAGAGAAAAGTATACAGTATGAAATATAAACTATTATTTCTTTTTTCTAGATACATTTATATATTTGCACTTTGCTGCACTTTGGTTTTTGAAAAAGAGTGCAACATCTAAGTTTACCTTCAGAAAAAAAGTGCGGCATTTCACTATATTTCGAATTCTCATTCGGAACGCTGATGCCTCTACGTTTTTTTCTATTGGATGAAACACAAAGTTTTGATCACATTCAATCAATAAATATATTTCTTTTAATCATAAAGGCATGGAAATTTTCGTAAAACTTACTGTGTAAAAAGGGAATCCAGTGCGTACACTGTACACCCTGTTTTTTATCTTCAGTGTGTAAAACAGTGTGTAAATTCTATTTCATTAGGGTTCGATGCACTTTTTTTTGCTGGGTACACGCTTTCATTAAGAACACTGTAAACGACAATATAGAAAAGGAGAATTTTGATTTTCTGTATTTTTTGTGCGTTTTTTTAAATGTATTAGTAGTTAAATCCTTGTTTTTTCTTCGTTTAATAATCACAAATAATTGATAAAATTTTGAAATGTCAATGCTAAAATAGTTTTTTCGTGTCAACATTAATTTACGTGTTTTGTATAATATTATTAAAGATTGACTTGGTTTTGTTGAAAAATTTCTTTAAATACTTCATTATAATATATTTTTGATTATCATCGATATAAAGATGATTACTAATAATATTTATTTATTTTTAGATCAAAAAAGACAAAATGGCTTTATCATCGTGTATATTATTAAATCGTCTTCGTGATTTAATGAAATCACAAATTTATCTTAAAGATATTGATGCTTATATTGTACCAACAGCAGATCCACATAAAGTCAGTTTTTATTTTATTTTTATTTTTATTTTGTTTTTGTAAATTTTCATTTTAAATAATTTTTTTCTATTAAGAATAAATATGTTGTTGATCGTTATAAACGATTAAAATTTATTTCAAAATTTCCAGGATCTAATGGTAAAATGTTTTTTTCAAAATTCTTTTCAAATGATTTAAAAAAAATTCCATGTGTATAGGTACAGCTGTGATAACAGATAAAGAAGCTTTACTTTTCACTGATAATGATTATTCTCCTCAAGCTGAACAAGAATTAGATCAAACATGTTGGAAATTGATGTGTGATCAAATGAACGATAATTGTTCAATAATAAATTGGCTTGCAAGAGTAAATCAAATTTAATAAATGACTTTTTTTAATGTCACTTTATTAATAATTTAGGAGTTGAAGAAAAATTCAATAGTTGCTTGTGATCCTCAACTTGTTTCTATTTTTGATTGGAAAGAATGGGAAAAAATACTTTTACAATCTAATATAGATCTTATACCTCTTGAAGTTAATTTAATTGATATTTTATGGAATGATCAAAGACCATCATTATCTGATGCATCTATTTCTATTTCTAACAATGAACTTCAAAATTCTAGTAAGTTTAGTTTAACTAAATTAAAAAAAAACAAGTTTATTCTTATATATAAAGAAGAATCAATTCGTGAAAAACTTCACAAAATACGATTAAATATGGATAAATCTCAAGTTCATCATTTGATTATACATCAAATGGATGTTATTCTTTGTATGTATGCTTTTGTTTATATTTTGAATTTTATTTATTTATATTTAAAGGGTTATTCAATTTTTGTCTTGTTAATATTCAATTTAATTCAGTTCTTCTTTCATTTGTTATTATTGGATATAACTATGTCAAGTAAATTTATCTTGATTTTGTTTTATTTTTTTCATCACAAGATTATTTTCTCCTTAGAATTTTTATTGATTTAAATAAATTATCGAAATCTATTCACGATTATCTTCAATATGAAGATGTTTTCGTATATCCTTATGATTCATTTTATAATGAAGTTAAAAAAATGGTTGAATCTGTTGACTATAATGAAAAATTTTGTGTAAGTAATTAAATATTTAAAGAAAGATTTTAATTAATTACTCATATAGGTATCATCAACATGTAATTATGCTATAGAAATATTAATATCTCAGGTAAATTAAAAACAAAAAATTAATAAAATAAAATTTCTTTGTTTTTAAGAAACAATTTGTCATTAAAGATGATATTATTTGTCGATCAAAAACAATAAAAGATCCATTTGAAATTGAAGTAAGAAAAACAAATTATTTAATTAATCATCTCTTCATATCCCTTATAATACTATCTAATTTTCTCATAAGAAATCCACGAAAAAAATCGAAAAATATGCTTTTTATGAAGACAAGTAGTGTTTAATACACTTTGATTTATTTGACAGTTTAATACCTTAAAAAAAAGAAAATCTTTCTTAAATTAAACGACAATAATAAAGTTACGCGAAGGAAAATTATTGAAAACATTTAATTTAGAATTGTTATCAGAATTATTTTTGAAATAAGCAAATTTTTATTTAGAATTAATATATAACATATATGGTAAAACTAAATGAGTGAGAATAGACCAAGACATAATAAGCCACTTTTGCATCATAGATGCAAAATCTGCTAGAGGTTTCCTCAGCACGCATGAAAATGTAAAAAATTTTGCCAAATGCAAAATGTGTACGAGAATATAATCAGAAAATTTTGAAAGTTTTTGAAGAAATTTTCTTCTCTTTTATATAGATATTTCATATGTTCATCAGTCAATATATTAAAATTCTGATAAATAGAGTATTTCGATATTGATAAAACTTAGTTACATATTTGGAATAAATACAGACAAAATATGAGAATCAATCGCAATATGAGACAAAATATTGAATCAAACAAAATCACAATATTTATAAGAATGTCAAATTTTTTAATATTGATTTTATTCGTAGTCGAAAAAAGCATATATCTTTGACTTGTATGCTTTTTTTTTAAAGAATGATTCTGATGATGATGATGAATTAATTCCATGGTCTCGGCCTGGTCTTCTTGAATCACCAAATATCACCAAGAGACAATCGAATATTTCTTCAGATATAATAATTGATTCTCAAACAAGAACACCTACAATTGATTCAAGTAAGAAATATGAAATAATAAATTGCATTGAGATTTCAATTAATATGAAATATTTTCATTGATCAAATAGAAAATAAAAAATTTATTCTATTTCTGATAATTTATTTCATAGCAAAAGCATTCATATGATATTCCTCTACATCCTGCACATTTGTTTATTCTGTCTCATTTTGAATAACAATTTAAAAAAAAATAATTTATTATTAAAATAATTTTATATTTCATTCTTGCGATTAGAGAAAAAGTTAAATCATACAGAAAAACAAATAGATTAATTGTATTTTAAAATTATTTTTTATCTTTAATAGATTTTATTGATAAGATATGTCAATATTCTCTAAAAGAAAACGATTTCAGCTAGTTTTTTAATATAAGATTCTTGTAATAGAAAATTTTTATTTTTAATCATCTGAGAAGTTTATAAACGACAAGAGGAGAAGAAGAGTAGAGATCTAAAACATTCGATTTAGTCAGAAAAGTTTTCATCTTATACTTGTCTCTTGGTTTTTTGAAATTTAAAATTGACAATTCGATTCTTTATATTATATAAAGTTTTCTTTTTTTTTAGTTGATGTTAAAGCATTTGGATTAAACCAAAAATTGTTTTCTATATGGTTTAAAAACAATATTCAACACTTGAAAATTAATGAAGATAATCATGATAACATTGAAGATTTTTTATTTCTCTATATTGATTCAACTGAAGATGATAATCATATTGGTAAAATTATTGTACCTGATTACGAAGAAAAAATAACAAATGTTATTTTCAACAAAGAATTAAATCCGCATGGTTATGGGTACAAACAAATAATATATGATGTGATTAGAGATAATATGTTTATTAAACTTCCTTATCATCCATTTGAAACCAACGTGAACAAGTGGGTTCAACAAGATTATCATACATATGGTGATCAATGTCGTTCGTTAAAAGTTTTATTAATAAATGGAGATGCTGATAATGCAAGTAAAAATAAACATGTACATTCGTTATGGAGTGAAGATAATGAAAAGAACAAAGAATTTTATACATTCTATCATGGTTGTCCAGAACATGCTGCACATTCTATATGTTTAAATGGTTTAGGTTTACACTGGAATCATCCGAAAGGTACCGATTTTGGTCCTGGTGTTTATATTACAAAAAATGTAAGTGATGCATTAGCCATTGCTAAACGAAGAACACTATTCCAAATATCAAATGAACCTGAAAATCGACCAGCTTGTGTTGTATTTCAATGTCCAAAAGATGAATTCGATCGTTTTTTAATTCTCAGACTCCACAACAACAACAACAACATCAATTTGAATCATGATAGGTATATATATTTGTTAATTTTTTCTCCATTTATCATCAGGCAAAAAGAAAATTCGTAGTTGAAAATAAAAATCTTACTTTGAATATCTAAGATTAATTGTAGAATGTAATCTATATAAGTGTCAATCATACAAATTCTTTATAAGATTTGCATTCTTGAAAAATCTATCAAGTTTTATAGACTAACAGATTCAAAAGTTCTCTAAAACGAATTTCAAGGCTTTTACATAATGATTTATTATGAATGATTAACAAAAGTTTCGAAATAAAATCTTTACAAACTAAAAAGTTATGTTCATATGGTCATTAGATTTCTCAATAGACTTTACATACAATAATTATCCCTTAAGAAATTGCTATATTCAGAAAAATACTACCTAGATTCTGAGAATACTTTTCTAGATTTTCCTGATTAGTTTCGGAAAAATTAATAATTTATAAATATATGACAAGCTTCTGAAATATATGTCGAGAGGTTCTCAACGATTCCCGAACCTATCTGTTGATTTGTAAGCAATGATTAGATCAGATATTTTTATCTTTTTTTGCATGCGAAAACGATTAATTATTCTGCTCATTTTAGATCTCCAATTATTACTATGGATCTTACAGAAGATCAAATGTTTGAATGGGCTAATTTCGTACATCTATGCCATCATGGACGTTATCCATTACCACTTGTTGAAGATTATGATGGTGTCGAAGGTTATGTATGTAATAATATACGTCAAGTACAAAATAATACTCATGCTCCAAAATGTAATTTACGTACATGGCAATTGTGTGTAAGAAGCGTCGCTTTTGCTAAAAAATTTACATCTTGGATTACGGGTATTCTTCTTCTTCAAATACCTGATTCATCATCAACGTCTTCAACAACAACAACAACAACAACAGTTTCTCATCAAAAATAATTAATTTAAATTTAAAAAAAAAAAAAACATTTTATTTTATTTATCATTTGAATTATGAAAATAAACCAATTCATATTCTATTAGAAGATGTTGATGGTTGATGTTGAAGGTGGTGAAATTAAAACAGCTGATATAAATTTTACACAATTGTTTAATTCATTATTTTTACTTTGAAGTAAAATTGACTTAAGTTGTTGTTATACTATGGTATCAATCATCTGAACTTCATCTTAATAATCATCGACAAAAGCAGTAGGTTAATAATCATCATCAATATAGATAAAAGATTTTTTTTTCGTTTGTTTTCGTTTTTGTTTTTATTTATATAGATTTTTGGCCTATTGAATGTATTTTATATGAATTATTATTTCATTCCAAACGAAATGATAATAAAGTCATCATTATCATTTAATCGCGTTGTAATTGAAACAATTATTCAAGTACATGATTATTCATCAAGTATAGATTAGAATAAAGAAAAAAAACTTGTAATTAAGAGAATATTTTAAGATAATAAATGGCTTAATATAAAACAAATGTTTAATCATCGAGAATGAAGTAAAGAAGATTTTTTATCTATTCAGTAAATATATAAAGAAAAGATTATTATTATAATTTAGTTTCTTTGTTTTCTATTTGTTTTTTTAGTGATGATCATCGTAGTATTTAACAATCGATGAAAACAAAATCCCTCCGAATGTACATCATTAAAGTATTTCATTAGATTTAATGAAATAATTTTTGTTTTGATATTTTTGAAATATTTGATCTTAATATATGAATTATAGTTGAACAAATACTTAATGATTTTTTCCAAACAATTACCATTACTTTATCAAGAATGTATAAACATGTTTTTTCTTTGTTGAATATAATTTATTTTATTGTTTATTATTAGTACTTTCTATGATAAAATATTCTATATAGAAAATGTAAATTTATTGCTGAACAAGAACAGGAATAACAAAGTACAAATACAACTTATTCCTTCTGTTGAACAACTATTAATTGACGTAGCTGAAGAAAATTGTCATGTTCCTGCTCATAAAATGATAGTTGTGCAAGAACTATATTCATATATACATTTTCTTGTAAGAAGAAATATTTAAATAAATTTATTTTATCATTTACTTTTTTTTAGTTATGCAAGAAAATCATAAATCTGTTGCAAAACAACTTAAAACATCAAAATCAGCTTATTTATATTCAAGTATATTGATATTTTGTTTGTTTTCTTTTCTTTTCTTTTTCTATAATTTACATTTATTTATCTTTTAGAAACCATTGGTCACATCACAAATACTCCATTTTCCATCAGCAACTTCTACAATAGATTATTAATTGTTTTTTACGTTTTTTTTGTTCTTTTTCTTTGTATTTGTATTTGTATTTGATATATGTATATCAGATGTTAATGAACAAAACCTGCATACACACTTTGAATATAAGTTTAGATACATTTCTTCATTTGTTAATAAAAAGTAAAATAAAATAGATGTTCGAAACACAATATTTTGTTTATGAAGCTTTATTTCTTCATCATAAAATAGATAATATGAAGAATATAATATAATTTCTTTCGTTTCCGTGAAGGATTTCATTTTTTAAGTACTCTCATTGACTAATTTCTTTCCTTCTCTCTAAAATAATGTTTTAATAGTATTATTTTATTATTTTCATTTTGAAAGACTACTTTGGTAAATTTCATTTTTCCTAATTGCTCAACATATAAGCTAGACGATCAAAGTTTAATAGCTTTTGTTTTATGGTATTTTTCGATTTTGTAAGAAATTTTGAATATGATCTGAAGTATGATTTGTTTACATCCTAACATGATTTATAAGATCTATATAGTAAGATATTTTGCTCGGTAGAACTTAGGTTTTTCAATTTAGTTGAAATTTTCGTTCAGCAGACAAAATTTCATTATATCAAGTGTACATGATCATATTATATGTATATGGCTATCAAAGTAAGAAAGATGACACATATTTGAAGAACATACAAATAGAGTTTATTCAATTATCATATGTATTTAATTAGTTCTTTTTTTTTTACTTTTTATTTTCTTTTACATTATAAAATTTTAATTTAATGATAAACATATTATATCCGATTTATTGGATTGTATGATTTGTACATGAAATGTTGAGCAAGATCAATATAAATGTACACATCAATTAACAGAATATTTATTATTAATAAATGAAATACAATTAATGTGAAAATATTCTTGTTTATAGTAATCCTGATTCGACAATGAAAATTTGAAATACTGATCAAGAAAAATGTCTACATGCACTTCCCAAGCAGACAAAACTTTTCAAACACGTGTTTAACCGCTACAGTTTTCTATAGAGTTTTTGGATGCTAATCGAGGTTCCCGATTACCGTCGAAAAACGTTGAAGATAATGCATCATGCAAACGCCAAATATTTTAACACAACGGATATTTGCATTTTAAATAAGAATTTTTTCATAAACACATTCACGCACTAAAAAAAAGGTTTGCTTCTTGGCTTTACTTTTCGAACGTTTTTGGTTTCTAATCGGAAACCGCGATTGGCAGCCAAACACTATCAGCAAAATTAAACGTGAAAACGCTAAATATAATCACGCATCGAATTCCTCACGTCAGGCTTCTCTGATAAATCGAAACGCGTGCACAGCACCTATTTGAAGCCGTCTTTGACTGACAATCGGGAACCGCGATTGGCAGCCACACACTATCACTGGGAACACGTGCAGAAACGCGAAATTTCTACACGCCACTAACTAATTATTACCAGCACGTTTCAAAATATCGAACATGAACGCATACAGGCTACGACGAAGATTCTTTGTAGTTGACAACCACGAAAACCCTTAACTAGTCAAACCCTATGAGAAGACAAAAGCGTGAAAGCGCTGCCTTTTCATCTGTTCTACAACTTCAGATCATGCGCATACGCCATATACTTAAATCTGTTCTCATTCATACTACTCGAAAACTTCAAACTCAAGCCGCAGAGACACGATTCTCAGCAACTAACCTATTATTCTACTACGCTCGGCTCATATCTGATAAAGAACACTCGGACACAAAGCCAAAAGAGCAACAGTAATTTATGTTTTCTTTTTTATTATGAAAGCAAAGGGGGAAAGGTTTGACGACGAAAAGGAACAAGAAACAAGAAACAAGGAACTTGAACAAAAATGAAATCAGGCAAGAAGTTAAAACTGATTACCTTATTTTAATTATAAACATAGTGATGAGCCGTAATTTACAACGATAACGAAAGATTAGAAAAAGAGAAATAGTAATTCATGTTTCTATGGAAGGATTAACGTGAGCAGAAATATTTATGGAAAATGAAAACTACACTGTTACGAAAATAAAAGGAAGTAACAAGCGAAAACTGATTACCTTATCTCAATTATCGTACTATAAATAGAGTGCTTCATGATGCTTGATTCTGGACATGTAGCACTTTATAATCAGACAAGTAATTGTATTAAATTCAAAATTGTTATACAAAGTTCGGATACGTTCGGTTATGTGCTAAGAGATATGGTATTATGAACCACGTCTATGTTGAAATAACCATTTAAATGAAAACAGTTCATGTGTAATTCACCAGAGTGGATGAGTAAGATTTCTCATGAAAAAAAAGAAACCTGTATCGGTTGACCGGTTTGAATAACCAGTTGATTAAACAGGAGAAATAAGTAGTGAGCAGCATGTATACTGTTTTGCTAAAACCTATTGTGAGTCCACTGTGGCGTTTATAATCTTTATGAATCAGTCTTCCGCAATCATTACAAACTTTTTTGTTCTATGCATTGTTTCATCGTTTTTTTTACTTTTTCAAATTCGGAAATTGAATTTCTCACATTTTCTTCAATTTTTTGTGTGTATTTTCGATAAGTATTTATTCATAAGTCAAACTTTGAATTATCAAGGAAATTGTATGCTAAAGAAACAATTGAAAATGAATCAAAGATAAAAAACACGCTGAGAAAAATGGAAATTCCAGCTTTTTATAGTTGTTTGTGTGGGGCACAGTGTTTGTTCACGTACTTTAGTTTCTGTTAAAACATTTATTTTAGGTAATTTACCTGTTCATGTGCTGAGTGTCTCGTCACAATCGGAAATAAACATTTACGAAAGCTTCTCGTTGATGTTTACTAAATTTTTTATCTTAATACATTAAACCTTTGTAATAAAAAGATTTTGAAAAGATCTTTGCCCCACTCCAATGAACTGAAAATTTTAAAAATGCATTTTTATTATTCTTACAAAAGAAAAAGTCGGTCAATATCGTTGTACTTAAAACTTCGACACGAATACTAGAATTTCATGTGCATACATTAGGTCCGAGATCATTCTTAGTCTTCAAATATATTAATTTTCTTCGAGGTTCAGAGGTAATGAAAGACTGTAATGGTAGAATTAAAATTATATCGATGCTCAAGAACATCATTTTGAAATAGAAAATAAACATAAGCAAGATAATGGAAAATCTTTAAACGTGAAACATATCTTTAATCAATATAGCATTTTACCCATATAGATGAACTCAACTATTTCAAAAAAGAAACAAACAAAATGATGATCATTCGAAAGGTAGAAAGATGCAAGAGATACTAAATATGAATATAATGTAGAAGTATTTAAGGGAACAGATCGTGACATTAAAAGGAACACTTCAAATGATCTCAACTTAAAATAATTGTAAGTGAATAAAAACTGCTAATGTGCCAGTATCGGGGATGTAACAGTGATTGATATTGTAGCGTTAACGACGAAATTATTGGTAGCATTTGTCGCATTATCTACCGAGATACAAATATCTCATGAAAAGAAAATTTGATATACGAATTTAGATTTGGACTAAAAAGCTTTTGTTTAATATAGTATTGAAGTTTTTCATTACGCATGAATTTATTGATTTGCTTAGCGTGGTGTCGCTATTTCCTTAGTATCGAATTTATCGACGAGACTCTCTCATAATCAAGAAGAAAAATGTTGTGAATTCATTCATATTCTGGGGAGAATTAACTGACCCACCCAATATGGCAACAATTCATATAGACAATATTATTGTAAAACTTGCGCATAGTAAACAGGATATGTTTCATTTTTTTCAATTGCTAAACACAGTAGACAGTACTTAAATAAAGATTGATTTATATGTTTGTTTGTTTTCGTACGATGAACATTATCTTTCTTTTCAAAAACCTTAGAACCATTTTCTTTCAACTATTGGTTCTTTTCTGAATAGAGATTTTATTTTTCCATTTTCTTCTTATTTATTTTTTAGGCGAAATCCTTTTCAATTTTTTTCATATCGAATGCTAAATTAATCAGGTTATCGAAACCGTTGATGTAACACATAGAAAAAGTGAATTTCGGAACATGTTTAACACATTGCTGCAAATATAGCGTTAAAATGCGAAAAAGAATCGCTATTGACGCGTTTTAATGACTACAATATATTACTTATTAAAAAATACCTGCGCTTTAACGCTAAACGGGATAGTATTTTGTTGTACAAAACGCATTTTTTATCCCACCAGCGATTAAACGATAAGAATCTACTGATTGCATGAGTGTACACGCACTGATCAACTCTTGTCGCGATTGTCCATGCGTGTTAATGTGATAAAACATGGAAATAAAAATTTCGGTGTTGAACACGCTTACAATTGTTCGATTTTCAGAGTCGCCGTGATATGTTTTATCGAAAGTAAAAAACGAAAAATAAATTAATACGTGAAAACTATAAAAAAATCTTATTTCATGTACACGGTAACGTCAATAATTCAATATTCCAAACACGAAAAGAAAAATTGTATTTAAAAACGTCTGGTATTCAAGGAATTTTTGTCCAAATCACGCATGCCAAACGAAATAATCGTTTAAACGCTATCAAAAGAACTAATTCAATCGTGTATGAGGATGGATACAATGGGTACAAAGCATTTACGTGTTTTCATATGGTTAAAAACAAAAAGATTGGTGTTTACACGACCAGTCCCCCAAAAACGTCTCAAAACGTGTATAAGTATGGTTTTTGTGGTGTTTAAACGCGTGTTTGAAAAATTTTGTCTGCTTGGGTAGCCAGCCACTAATACAAAGAACGTTAATGTGCTAAAAATCAATTTCATGAGAAATCTTTTCACGTAATACTTTCTCCTAAAATACTCGAGTTTGCTTTTACATACATATATATATATATATATATATATACTAATGAATATTGTGTTTTCTAGTTTTATTTGATGTCCAAGATCGTTATTTTTTTTTTAGATTATCCTTTCATCCTCGTCTATTTGTGACTTCGTTTTAAAATATTTCTAACTACATAATAAAATAGAATAAGTTTCTATCTATTACTTTCAAGTTGTAATGCCTTACTCTCTGCCGTTTCTAGGGACTGTTTCTTTACATTTATGATTAGAACTTGCCATTTGCAAATGATTTGAGTAATTGAAGTAACATTATTGATAAATACATGTAACTCGACTTAAACTATTATCCTGATTGGTACATGTTGATTTTATAATTAAAGCATGAAATTATCAAGATTTAAGTAAGAGTTGTTCTCTAATCTATTATTTTTACGAAAAGTTTCTGCTTCATTTTATGCGTGTCAATCTTCGCCGTGTTCATATTTTACAGTTGCTGCAGTATTTTCAAATATGATTTACATTAAAGATCAGGTAAGTAGATGACTAGTTATTTTTAATCGTTCTTTTGTTTAGTATCTCTTTGAGTAGTGACGATTCACAGCGTAATGCTGTACTTTTGATTTACTGTCACATGTTTTAATATTCGATAAATAAAATTAATTTGATAGTTATTAGAATTCTTTACCAAGATGTTGATAATTACAACTTATTTTAATGGTTGGCGTTTTTATATCTTTGTACAAAAATCTAATTTTATTATTGATCACAATGCATTGTTAGACATACAAAGAAATATGACGATATGATAAATAAAGAAAATGAGAAAGATTTATTGGAAGAAGAAAAAATGAATACTTATAAACAAAATAAATTCAGATCATGAAATTATACGAAGAGGAATGTTTTTCTACATTAAATTAACAATTGCTGATGAGCACATTAAATTAACTCGACATGATCCATCATCACGATATAAACGATAATAACCCTAGATGAAAATTGTTTACTTTATTTTAAAATTATTCAATCATTTTCAATTACCTTTTCGCCCCAATTCGTACCCCCCCCCCTATTCTTTATAATCCAATATGGAATTGATTTTGAACCTAGATTCATCAATAAGGTTATAGTTCAAAAATAAAAAGAGAAAAAGAAATATCTACTTTTTATTTCAGTGTCATAACCAGCAAGTAAAACACCATGATTAAGTCCTTGTGGATTACAGAAAATACGATGAGGATGAGCAACACCACGAAAGTAAAACTTGTAATTAAAAACAATATAATTATTTAAAAAACCAAATCTCTCGAAGAAAAACAAATGACTTACTTGCATCATATTTGATTCATATCTATCTATATCAATATATACCTACGTAAATGCCTAAATAGATATATGCATTCATATACACCTATATATGTGATTCACATATATGTAAATTTTGAATTATTTTGTAATTCATTTCCGGTATGAACTCCATTTATTTAAATGAAATAAAATCATACTGAAGAGAAAATCCTGGATTTTATCAAGCATCAATTTGTTGTTTTTGCTGTTGGTGATTTATTGTACCACTTGTTGTTCTTCGTGATGGCATTGTTTGTGTTATAAGATGAAGAAAATTTGATGTTGGTGGTCAAGAATAAATTGATGGCATTTTAGTCTATAAAAAAACAAAACAAATATTATTATTGTTTTTGGTATGATAGAATAAGATACTTCTTGTTGTTGTTCAATTCGAAATTTAAGTGGTAAATCATTAAAACCAAATCTTATAAAATCTCCATCAGCTAATCGAACAGCGGCATTTGGAACATGACATTCATGTAAATAAGTACATCTTGATGAAGTATGATCTTTTAAAATAAAACAATGTTGTTCATTGTCATATTCTAATAATGCATGTTGATTATCGACATTAGGACTCTCTGGAAAAATCTGATCAATTATTATTTTTTCACTAAAACAATTATGAACTGATTTATACAAATTGAAACGAACTCAATGTGGTAGATTTTAAATAATCTACAAAGTACAATAAATATTCTTGAGAATAAATTGATTAATAATATAAATTGTTATTAAGAATATTCCATTAAATTACAAGATAGTATTTATTCAGTTTTTCAATTTGAACTATAAGAAAATGAAAGATGTTTTTTTTTCCTTTGTTCATAATAAGTTCGATATCATTTAATTTGGATTACTCTCGGTTCGGTCCCAATGGGTCCTTTCTTATATCGGTCCCTTTCAAACATGTCTTATTTGGGTCCTATAACAATCAGGATATAAATAATGATGTCTCATTTAGGTCGCCACTTAATAGTTAATAGAGATATATAATTTTATTGGATATATTTGAATAGTCATCATGTATACAATGAATAAGACTAATATCAGAGAGAGAAATAATACATAAAAAATAAAGATATTACTTTAGACACGAAGAAAA
>Ga0154020_10005747_pt1 | contig 14587 bp, 12 predicted proteins | sample Klosneuvirus_201_FD_109709 | JGI IMG/M metagenome (GOLD analysis project Ga0154020, IMG submission 109709) | Active sludge microbial communities from wastewater, Klosterneuburg, Austria - Klosneuvirus_20160825_MG | ecosystem: Engineered > WWTP > Aerobic digester > Activated sludge | place...
ACTGGATAACAGCTTTATTGATGAAGCATTAACTTTCTCAAACTGACCAGAACACTAGATTCCAGTATATACCCATTTCTTTATTTATTGTATGCAAGCGGCAGGCGCTGATTGCTTGTCCTCATGAATATGTACAACCTTGAGGCAAATTTTGTAAAAAACTGCCCATAAAGTAATCTGCCTCAAAAATGAGGTATTGGGTATGTGTTTCAAACTATGAATTACATCCCAATGAGAGGGAATAAACATTCCCGCAACCAGATCACTGAAAATCGCAAACGAAAACCGAAGAGATTGAGTCCGTGAATAACGAGAATGCGTGCTGTTTGTGGTTTTCAATCGATGAGAAGCCGAATCTACTAAAACAAAGCAAATTTCCAATACAAGACACAATCTGATGGTTGACCGGAAGGCTCCAAAACGTTAACATGCGCATCTCATCAATTCCCTGATAGCTCAGTCGGTAGAGCGACGGACTGTTAATCCGCAGGTCCCAGGTTCGAGCCCTGGTCGGGGAGCCAAAATAAACAATAAGTTGCATAACAAAATAAACTGGTGATAAATATTAGTAGACGTATAGTAGACTAATTAGATAAAAGTTCGCAGAGTGTAATCCTTCTCAATCCAAAGTTTATTTTTGTGTAAAGCTTAACGAAAAACCATCTGGCCCACAAAGATAAACACACGGCCTAACTAAATATCATCTTTCAACAAGCACCATAGAGGAAGATCGTTATGCAAACCGTCAAGCAAATTATTCAAGATATCGCTGCTCATTTGCCGGAGCAAGCCACCTTTGACGATGCCATGTACGCTATTTATGTACGCCAAAAGCTAGAACATTCGCTCCAAACAGCAAAGGAAGGCAATGTCACATCACAAGAAGAGATGGAAAAGCGATATTTGAGCGATGCGCGTTGAATGGTCGAATTTTGCTCGTGATGATCTTGATGATCTAGTGCAATATATAAGTCGCGATTCATTATTTTATGCACGGCGCTTCAGTGAAAAGATAGTACTCTCCACACGATGGCTGAGAGACTTTCCTGAAAGCGGACGCATTATTCCAGAAACTGAAGATCAAACATTTCGGGAAATTATCGTACAAGGATATCGCGTGATGTATCGTTTGGAAACTGATCGCGTTTTAATCCTCGCTATCATGCACGGAAGCCGGGAATTGGCTGGAAAGGAAAAAAGCCTTGGGAGAAAAACCAACAAGGTTAAATGAGAAACTTCACTACGTAGCTTGAATTGAATATATATTACCACCGCTAACTGTGACTACCTGCCATAGTTGGGTGTGTTTATGTATGATCATTTGCAGTATTCTCCTCTACATCGTGAACAATGCTAGAAATTCTTACACATAAAGAATACTATTCCTACTGTGATGCCTATGCGATGGTATATCAAAAAACTCAAGGTATCGAGTGATCAACAAGAGGAATTTGCTAATCAAAGCCAACTCCCTATAAAAATAGAATTTATGGAACATTTATGAAGTTTTTCTCTTTTCTATCATTTCCTGCACTTTCTATTTTTTTATTTGGCACATCAATACAATTATCAGCAGCGCCATCGCCACCCACTATCACACACGCTATCAGCGGCTTAACAGCCACAGTATCCTGGACACCTATTCCAGGTGCTACTAAATATAAATTGCTATATGCGCCTATTCCGTATACCGGACCAGAAACAATAGGAAGTCTCGATGTTGGAGGGGTAAACAGCTTTTCAGCAAATTTGTGGGAAGGTGCTGCTTTTTATGTAGCCGTGCAGGCAGGTGATGATACTGAATTTAGTGAGTTCTCCAATATTGCTACCATTACAATTTTATCTACATCAGCCAATTTGAATGGAAACTGGAGATTCACGGAAACATGGGGACCAAATAATTGCGGGTATCCGGTGGGAATGCAATTTACTGAAGATATTTTATTCACACAAACGGATAACTCCATTACCGCATTTGATGATTCCTTGAATGAATTCAGTGGCACTTTAGCTGGTAATTCCGGGTCTCTAGCATACAATTTTGACGATGAGGATACGTCGGAGACCAAGACGATAAATTTTACGCTCTTACCTGATAACACGCTCTCCGGCTCTATCTCTTGGAAATCAAGAGATAAGATAGAGGGCTCCCGGGAGTGTTTAATGAATTTCTCTTTTATAGCGATCAACACTCCAGCTAATTAATCGCTTTCATTTAGGAGATTTTCCAATCACCCAGAGTTCTTTTTCAACTGATTACCAAACATACCGATTTGATATAGGAAAATTCTGCTGGCTGAATAATAACTGATAAGAATTGGAATATTAAATGTCACTTGCCAATGAAATACGTAAGTTTGCTGCGCTTCGTAATGAATACAAAAATAATCAATGGTTGAAAATCTTATTTGTATTTCTAATTACCCTGACGCTTGACTTTGTTTACCCCACACAAGCCAGTGCCTCATCACTAGTAAATGATGGAGTTGTTTCAGGAGAAATATCAAGCAAAGGTCAGCGCGATACTTACACTTTCTCTGCTAATGCGGGGGATACGATTTACATACGTGTAGCTTATCCAGGATCTAGCACTCCAAAGCTTGTACTTAAAGTATACCTTTATGGACCAGACGGAAGTTCACTAGGATCTTCTGCTTGTGGTACGAACGATGTGGTAGGTATTTCTAATCGCGGATCAAAAACCGGAACATACACAGCTATTATTCGCCATTGTAGTAACGCACCTAGTTATCAGGGGACGGGTGCATACACTTTACGCTTCTTAAGGCTGCCAGGATCCAATACAAATGGCTCACTCAGCAATGGCGCTAATATAAGTGGCAGGATTGATTTAGGCGATCTTGATACTTATATATTTACAGGTCAAGCCAATGATACGGTTGAATTTAACCTAAAAACTAGTAACCCTGGATTCCTCTACCCAAATATAACTATTTATAAATCTGACGGTAAATTTTATACCCAAAGTTGGTATACACGGACAAGCGCATCCATAAAATTAAGACTCGCACAGTCTGATACCTATACGGCTCTTGTAGTTGGTCATAATTCAGATGCATACGGTGATTATTCTTTTACTTTCAATTGCACAAACTCAAAAGGCGGAGCAGGATGTAATAATTCTGGGTCAATAAACCCGCAGAAATCTCCGGTGGCAAGTTGCGAAACATCCATAGGTAACCCGATTGACTTCTCGCTTGGATTCAAATACCAGAATGAGACCGATTATGCCAGCGGCCTGCTGGCATTCAAACGCTACTACCGCAGTGACGCCGAATGGTATGCCAATAGTATAGGAACCCGTTGGCGGCATAATTATGATCGGACAATCAAAGTATCCGGGAATCAAGCGCATGTCACCAGCGAAGCTGGCGTGGTTCATGTCTTTGAAAGTAATAGCAGTGGAAACTGGACTCCAATTGAAGCTGATCGCGATGTCACCGCCACTCTCCTATCAACAACCACTGGTTATTTATACACAACCGGTGAAGATACACGAGAAATCTATGATGCCAGCGGTAAACTCAAACGGATAGAAGTACGTGGTGGTAGATCACTTGATCTCTTATTCGATAGTACCAATAGATTGGCTCAGGTCCGGGATGAAAGCGGACGTTCACTTAGCTTTACTTATAATGGATCAGATGCATCCATATTAAGCGTAACGACACCTGACGGTGTGTTCTCATACAGCTATGGTTCGTACGGCAATCTGATTACTGTTACCAAACCGAATGCATCAACTCTCACCTATCACTATGAGAATCCAAGTTATGTCAATGCATTGACTGGTATAACGGATGAAAAAGGTATTCGATTTGCAACCTATGGGTATGATACCAATGGCCATGCGATATCGTCTGAGCATGCGGGTGGCGTAGAGAACTATACTGTTACTTATAATCCTGATGGAAGTGCGACAACTACCAACCCGCTCGGCAAGCAAACAACTTATCATTTTGAAACCATTCTTGGTGTGCGCAAAGTTGTTACAGTCGAAGGGCATGCTTTAGCCAGTTGTGCGGCTGCAAATCAGGCATATTCTTATGACTCACGTGGATTCTTGACAAGCCAAACAGATTGGCTAGGCAATCTGAAGACATATATTCGGAATGACCGCGGTCTAGTTTCCACCATGACAGAGGCTGCAGGGACAAGAGCCGAGAAAACAACGCATTACACCTATCATTCCATCTATCGCTTACCTGTCAATATTACTGAAAACGGAAAGGTAACGAATTTCAATTACGATGCGCATGGCCGTATTATTGAGAAAAGTATAACTGATTCAAATTCAGGACAGAATAGAACTACCACCTATACCTACCACCCTGATGTCATTGATGCGAATGGCAATACGATTGCAGGGCTTTTGGCTAGTATTGATGGGTCTCGCACCGATGTTAGCGATATCACTAGTTTTGTATATGATGCCAGCTTAAATTTAAGAAAAATAACCAACGCACTGGGTCATGAAACTGAAATCGTAAATTATGATAGTTCAGGCAGACCATTATTGATTACCGATAGCAACGGCATGAGTACAAGTATGGCTTATGATGCGCTTGGACGATTAATCAGTTCTACGCAAAATGCAAGCGCTAGAACGAGCTATGCCCATGATGAACTGGGGCTTTTAACAAAGATTACTTTACCCAATGGCGCTTTCTTAAACTATACGTATGATAATGCAAGACGTTTAATCGGAATCTCGAACAGCAATGGCAAAATCGTTTATACGCTTGATAGTGCGGGAAACAGGATTTCTGAAACCTATAAAGATAATGCCGATGCACTGAAGTATCAAAGCAACCAAGTATTCGACGAACTCTCACGTTTGAAACAAAGTATTGATGCAAATAATCATGCCACGCAATATAGCTATGATGTAAATGACAACATTACTCAGGTTACCAATCCAAATCTGAATAGCACAACGTTTGCTTTTGATGCATTAAACCGCCGCATAAATTCTATTGATCCTTTAAATAGCCAAACTGTAAACAGTATTAATGAGCTAGATCAAACAACCGGTATTACTGATCCTCGTAATAATACAACTCACTACAGTTATAACGCGTTTGGAGATCTCATCAGCGAAACCAGCCCGGATCGGGGTACAACAACTTATACTGTTGATGCAGCGGGTAATACATTGAGTCGCAGAGATGCACGAGAAACGGTTACCAATTACCAGTATGATGCATTGAACCGCATAACCAGGATATCCTATCCATCCGATAGCTCACTGAATACAACTTTTGCTTACGACAAACCAACAGGATGCGGTAAGTCAAAAGGACGTCTATGCAGCATTAAGAATTCGGATGGATCAGTAGCTTATCGATACGATCATTTTGGCCGTATTACCCGGTCTACTGAAAAACGCGGCACCCTCAGATTTGTCACGCTTTATGCATACGATGCAGCAGGAGTATTGACCAAGATCACTTTGCCAAGCGGTCGTATTGTTACCTACGAGCTTAATGCCGATAAACAGGTTAATAAGATAACGGCCAGCATTGGCGGAACACCACAGATACTTGCCAGTAGTATTAATTATTTACCATTCGGAAATATTAAAAATATAACCTATGGTAATGGATTGAGCTTGACCAATAGCTACAACACAGCATATCAGTTGACAGCCAGAAAAGTCGGCACGCTCATGGATGAGAGTTATAGCTATGATGCGGCAGGAAACATTACAGTCAAGGGAACAACACACTATGACTACGATGCGCTTGATCGAATGCTGCATGAAAATAGCGCTGCCGGGGTTTATGAGTATGGTTATGATGCCATCAGTAACCGCTTGACTGGGAATGAGAATGGCATTAATAGAGTGTATAGCTACCCGATTGATAGCAGCAAACTAAACTCGATTGATGCTACAGCAATCAACTATGACGCGGCAGGAAATATCGTTTCTGATGGGCAGCGCAACTATTCTATCGATGCAGCGGGTCATGTGCGCAGTGTGAGTAGTGCCGGCGTGATAACGGGTAGCTATTATAGCTACGATGCAAAAAACTTGCGGATTCGTAAGGAAACAGGCAGTAACATTGTTCATTATGTATATGGTCTGAATGGTTTGTTGTATGGAGAATATGACGATACCGGCCACCTAATTCGAGAATATGTTTACCTCAACAATGAGTCATTGGCTCAAGTTAATGCGGGGGAGACTGTAACCTATCTTCATACCGATCATTTGGGTACGCCACGTATTGCAAGCAACAGCAGTGCAACGAAAGTATGGGAATGGAAAAGTGATGCGTTCGGTAATGGCATTCCAACAGGAAGCACCGTTGTCAATCTTCGTTTTCCTGGACAGTATTACGATGATGAAAGTGGACTGCACTATAACTGGAATCGCTATTACGATCCCAAAACTGGTCGATACATCTCGTCTGATCTGATTGGATTAGCAGGCGGGTTGAATCTTTATGGGTATGTAGAAGGAAATCCAATAAATGCGATTGACCCCTTAGGATTAGACTTAGTTTATCTAAATTTTAGTGAGGCAGCCAATTCAGAAGGACATGCTGCATTTCTTGTTGGAAGTGATTCAAAAGGATGGATATATTATTCGAAAGATGGCGGTATAGGAAATGATAAACGGATCATGTACGATAATTTAAATGAATTTTATCGTAGCTATACAGCTCGTAAATACGACCGGCTTGCTTATATCAAAACTAGCTTTTCTCAAGACTTAGAAATTATGTTTTTTGCAAATAAGAATTATCAAGAAGATTATGGTTTCTTTCGGAATAATTGCGGCGATTTAGTTCATGATTCATTGCAGTATGGAGGCATAGATATTCCCGGGAAAAGTTTGTTGGGGATTATTCCAACTCGCCCCAATGTACAATACGATGGAGTTTTAACTTTAATGAAGAGCATATCAATTCCATCAGCAAAGGTTCTTTTTCCTAATTCCCCTATTCCTTAAGGAAGCCTGAAAAACTACGGCGCTCGATCATTCTGCATCAAAATCAGATTCAAGATCTTATCTGTTTTTAACGAAAAACATTCTTATCTTGAAAGCAAAAACTGAGATTCTCCAGAACACACTCCATAGGTTCCCCACGATGCATATCCCGACAAATCGTTACTTCCTGGTGTGACAGTCAGAAAAAATATTTCAATCAACATATCTGCGCTTCCATCAATCATAGGAACATTTCCGATCACACCGAGTTGATCTTCATTCAAATCACCCGATACCGATCCTCCGTTAGGAAGAGATATAGTTACATAATCACCTAACTGCTTAATGATGACATTGCCGTCATTCAGATTAATGCCGCAGTTATTTTTAAAATTTTTTAATGTCCAATTTCCAGCAAGATTAATTGATTTTGGTGAAGTAGTAACAATACTCTCTATATTTGAGTATTCACTAAAACCCGTTTCATCCCCTGATTGAATAGCAACATAGAAAGCCGCCCCTTCCCATAGATCCGCATAGAAGATACTATGTCCTTCAATGGCCAGGATATCTATACTACCTATTGAATCAGGTCCGGTATAAGGAATAGGCGCATAAAGCAGTTTATACTTAGTCGCACCAGGTACATCATTCCACCGAACTATTGCAACAGGTCCCTCGGGGTGATATTCAACTGAATAACTAAGTGTCGGCGCAACTGGCGCAGCAACAGCATGCATAGATACATAAAACAAGATTGGAATAATCAGTTTTCTGATAAATTTCATTTTCTTCTTTCCTTCTTAATTATTGTACGTAGGAATAATCACTCAGAAACTTTAGATTAGCAGAGATCGGTAGATAAAGATTCCTCCGTTAATTTGCAGCTCAATCAACAAATGATGAACTTCGCTCTAGGAGGCGAGGAATTGAATCCAAAGAGATTAAGTTTCTTTTTTAAATTTGCGATAAAATTAGCTTTTGATTGCAGTAAAAGAGGTGTTAAGTATACATTCAATACTACCTCCTTCTTTATCTCTATATTTCCATAATATCGATCCTGACAATGTATTTCCGGGTAAGATAGTGAAATTTATTGTTTTTGATTCTTTAGTATCTTCATCTTCATAGCTATACAGCAATGATCCCGTTGTTCCGGTTATATTTCCACTGAGATCATCCAGATCGCCATCAAGCGCTGTGACAGTATTGCCTGATTGTGTAAAAAAGAAATCCTCTTCAAACTTTGTACCTATAGTATAGCCGCAGTTATTCGGCCCCCAAGTTTGAGTCACACGCCAATTTCCATTAAGGTCCGCCACTGTAGTGGCAATAGTAATCTCGCCAATATTGGAATATTCGCTAAAACCGCTATTGTCACCCGCCTGCACGGCCACATAAAATGACGCGCCTTCCCATAAATTTGCTGAGAAGCTGTTTACCCCTCCAACATCCAAACTTCCTATTGATTCTGGTCCGGTATACGGAATAGGAGCATAAAGCAGCTTATATTCAGATGCACCAGGAACATTGGTCCAAGAAATGGTAACCGACGTGCCACTAATTGAATGGGTAATGACAGGTGCAGATGGCGCAGAAACCAAATTCAGAGGAAAACCAAACAAAGTGGCAATCAAAATTGCTGAGATAAGAGATTTATTTTTCATTTATTTTTAATCTTTTTGATGAAATTATAGAATTCAGACCAGATCGTACAATTGCCGAGTTGATTGAATCTCTGTAAGACTAGATGGGGTTCAGTTTTTTGCTATTCTAAATCAGCTCTCCTCCAGATAAAATTTCCATAGGAATTTTTCCCCTCTAAATTTTACTCTGATGAGCTTTTTCAAGATAGGTCATACATAAACTGAATCTCATATCGAATCAAATTTGTTGTTGCTATCTTGCGTACAGTTATTAACAGAACTCCAAGGCGGCTACGCCGCAAAAGCGCCGCCGCGGTCGCTACCGCTCCCCCGCGGGCGCTTTGCGCTCATCTTCTCAGTTACTTCCACGTCAACTGCACATCTTTCAATATGCCATTGATGCAATCGTGTCGGTAATTGAATCGCACCGGTTTCAATGCCGCAGATTTTCTTGCCGATGGGATCGCCGTACTTGCCCCGTTCTTTCGAGTCAATTTTCATCAGTTTGATGGGATTGTCTTTTCGGTTGGCAGTAGCGCCACCCATCAATTGAATGAATTGCCACCAGTGCCCCTGATCGGCTGCTTGTCTTGCCTGTTCCAGAATGCCTTCGGGTGCATCTTGGATTCTTCTGAGTTCCCGCCAAATGCTGACCGGTGCGCCGCCAATCTGCTGGAATTGACGGATACTCCAAGTTGACGCCCAGGCTTCGACTCGTTCCGCTGCTTCCTGTATAGGACTGCCGTCGATATCGTTTTCAAGGCCGTGGCCATCGATATTTTTTGAAATGTATTTGGCGATGTAACCTACTGCTGAGCCTTTGTTTTTATCGATGGGAATTGCTTTGAAGCGGCGTTGCTGTGCGCCGGGTTCATCGCCATTGGTTTGCAGTGCATAATGCCGCATGATTTCCCTGACTCTTGCAGTTTGCTCGGGCGGCATGAATAACAATAGATGCCAGTGCGGTGTGCCGTCGTGTTGCGGCTCGGCAATACGGAAACCATAAACGGGCAGCCTGTCTCGTTTGAGTTTTGCGCGGATTCGTGACCAGACTTTATTCAGATACTTTTGCGCTTGCTTGGGCGAAGTGCCGTTGTATTTGGAATTGTGTTCACCGCTGCCAGAGTGCCGGGCATGCATCCGGGATGGGCAGGTGATGGTATAAAATTCACCGGCATGACCCAATTCATTGGCAATGGTTTCAAAACCGAAAATGCGCACCATCAGCTCACTGCGCCGGATGCGAGGATTCGCTAGGCCAAGTTCTGCCAGTTCGCTAAGCGTGAAGCACTGGCCGAGTTCATTGGTTGCCAGCAATCCATCGAGTATGCGACGGATGCGTTTTTTCTGCTCTTTTCTTCTTGTCAGTGTTTCGTCACTGACATAGCGGCTGGCTCGTTGATGCACCAATCCGATACGGATGGCGTCTTGTTCCAGCTTTTGCGCGTGAATCTTACGCAACCGTTGCAGCCAGAAGATTTCATCGGTCAAGCGGGTATAGATGCCGGTGGTTGTAATGTGTGGGTCTTCAAACAGTGACAGCTCGATTTCATACTTCTGCGCCCGTTGAAGCATTCTTGAGGCAGCGTACTCCAGATTCCGGTAAATCCGGCTGACTTCCTTCATTTCCTTGACGATGTTTCTTGCCAAGTCTTTCAGATCGTCATCGCTGGCATTGAGCGGAATGCTGTTTTTGGTGATCGGCCCATAGGCTTCCAGCAAATCAAGATTGGCGCTTTGCCTGCCGTCGAAGATATACGTTTCTTTGTAGTCGTGGGCAACAATTCCGGCGAATCGCTTCGGTAGTTGCCGGAATATCGGCGCGCGCCAGCGTTTATCGTTGCCATCCGGTTCATCAAGTAAACTTAATATGCCTTCGGCGATGCGTTCACCGGGACTGAGCAGCTCTTGGGGTTGATGTACTGACGTGTGCATACACACCTCAGTACTGGCTGGTTGAATAGTGCGTGCAAGATTCAATATAGGCGAGCAGATCGCTATGGCGATAGCGAACTGCCCGGCTGCCTATTTTGATGAATGGCACCCGCGCCCCAGCCCAGCGGTCTCGTTCCAGGAATGCGATACTGACGCCTAAGACTTGAGCGGCTTGTTTAGTAGTGAGTAAAAAGTCATGCATGATTAACTCCATTTGTGGTTGAAATGGAATTAATACTGCTGCAACTTGCTGAGAAATAAAAAAGGGTCAGTCGACTGAGGCGTAATTAAAAATGCTGTTCAGGACTGGCAGGTATTTGGGAAATAAGTACTGATGCGGATTGATTGCATTTTGAGATGAAGTCAAGAATCACTATTTGCTTTTCTAATCTTCAAGCTGAGGGTCTTTTATCAGTTTAATTTTATATTCAATCTTCGGGGGAGGCCCTTTTTTACGCTTTTTATGTGGATCAGCGCTTTTAATCCAATCTTTGATCGTTCCTTCATTGTAGTCTCTGCCATTGCCAAATCGTTGCATTATTGTTGATTGAACCATATGGGCGGGATGTATAGCGGGGTCAAGCTCCCATAAAGCGCTCGCTATTGCGTGGCAGCGAATCCGATCTTCCGTTTCGTTAGCTGGTCGGCAGTTTTTGGTTTCCTTGGCAGATATTTGTTCACCAAGTGGATGTTTTGACATCCAGCAAGGCGGAGGATTAAGCAGAAGAATCTTGTCGCACCAAATAATGACTTCATTTCGCTTGACGTAAAGATTATCCAGGTAATCCTTGCTAAATTTGTTATGAATGAGCCATCGATAGAATTTTATGGCATGCCAGAAATCAAAAATAAATGAGAGGAAAGAGTCATCGATAAAGATTCGACGCCCCTTCCATCGAGCAGAAATCTCCTTGCTACCTATGGCCCGGATCAGACGATCAATCGCAAGTCTTAGCTCTGATGAAATTGCAGCGGGATTGGTTTGATTAGATTCTTCACCAGCCCAATCATGCGCCAATTGCCAGATAGATTTGAAGTCGGGATTATTTTCTACATGCATGACAGGCCATCCTATGAGAAATAATCTCATTTGACGGTTGAATAATTAGCAAGCTTGAGAATATTTGCAAGATACTACACAGTACTCAGGGAAATTTGCCACCCGTAACAGTGAAAATTTACGCAGCCATTTCTTTTAGTACATCGGGACAGCGCTCAGCGATTGCAATCAGCGTTTTGGCTGCACCGCTAGGTTGACGGCGGCCTTGTTCCCATTCTTGCAGGGTGCGTACCGATACGCCCAACAGTTTGGCAAATTCAGCCTGAGATAATCCCGTTTTCTTTCGTGCCGATATGACAGGTGACATAACAGCATGCACCTTCCCTGCTGTCATCTGGCGTACGGATTCCAGCAATTCGGCTTCCAAATCCCGGCTGTTTTCCCATGCTTCCAGCTCTTCATCGGTTAAAGGTTTTTTCGATTTCATGTTTCATTTCCTTTAAAGTTTTAGCACTGATTGAATCCAGCTTGCTTTTTGCATAGATAAAAACCAAGCAAATCTGGCCATTTGCCAGACGGTTAAAATAAATGACTCGTACACCGCCAGATTTCCCTGAACCTGAGCGGCTCCAACGTACTTTGCGCATACCGCTGGAGCCTTGGACTATATCGCCAGCTTCGGGGTTTCCGGTGATGACGCTATAAATTCATCATATGCCTGGTCTGTCCAATAAGAAGGCCACAGACGCTCAAAGATTTCGGTTTCGACAATGGTAAACACAATTGGTTTATACGTCAATGACGTATTTTAAAGTGTTGCGCGATTTCTTTCTGGGTAAATCGGTAACCGTTGCTGCCGGTTTATAGCCAACGCACTTGAGAATATAGTCGGTTATTTTTTGCATTGGGTCTCGTAGCCGTTCGACGTCGGCGATAATGTAACCGGCTGTGATGTCATTGTTCATTTTGTGATTGGCTAACCGCTTGACGGCATAAGCCGATATATCCAGGCTCTCGGCAATCGTCATGAAAGTACGGCGTAAATCGTGAATCGTGAACGTGACGCCAGATTCCTTGATAACTTTGGCCATTTGTTTGCGTTGCTCGGTAATGTGCCCTTGCCCGTCTGCTCGCTGAAATACAAAGTCATTCACAGCATGGGCTTTTCGTTGTTGCAGTAGATCATAGATAAAATCCGTTAAGGGCAGCGTATGATCCAGGTGATTCTTGGTATCGGTCACTTTCAGGGTTTTGGCTTGCAGATCGACATTAATCCAGGTCATACCGGCGGCTTCTTCCCGTCTCAGTCCGGTAAAAAGCACCAGCAACAAATAATCACGGATGGTTTCACGATTCTGGCTTTTGCTATCGTTCTTCAAATTCATGACAGCCTCAAACCAGGGTTTGAGTTCATGCGGCTTAATCACCGCTTGACGGCGCTCGACCCGATACCAGGCACGGGTTTGCGATAGGCGTTTGACTGGATTATCCGCAATCACTGCTTGCCCTTTGCTGTCTTCATACTGTCCGGCGGCAAAATTAAAGAGTGCACGCAAAAAGCGCATGGTCAGATTGGCTTGCGCTTGGCTGTTTTGCCCAAGGTCAGCATGCCGTTTGGCAATCATGTCTTTGCTGATTCCTGCAATTGCCTTATTATTCCAATCCGCTAGATAAGTACCCATGATGCGCTTGTAATCGTAAATGGTGCGCGGTTTAAGCGCTTTGCGGGCTGACAGAAAATCCTGAAATACATGCTGCAACGTCATGCTTCGGGTTTTCTGTTCTTTGGCTTGATCATTGGGATTGATGCCTTTCGACATCAACAGCAATAATTCTTTTGCTTCGTTTCGTGCTTGTTCAGCCGTATAGATGCCATGCTTGCCAATACTCACTCGCACGGTTTTGCCGTTTACTTTGCTTTCAGCGATATAAACTTTGCTGGTAGCACCAACACGCAAACCGAATCCTTTTATTTCATTGTCACGGTAAAAGGCTTGTCCATTTTCAGGAAAAGGGATCGAATCGATAAACGTTTTTGTGAGCTTCTGCGGCATTTTTATATCCAGCCTACTAATTTCGTTTTCAGAGTCTACTATTCCAATTAGTAGACCTATAGTAGACCATAAAATTAAAACGGCGTCAAAATTGAGGTGAGGGATTCAAACAACAATCACTTATAGATAATTATAATAAACATTATATTACAGGTAATTTGAAACAATTTAACACTTATTCAGGGAAGGTAAAATTACTGCAAAAAGTGAATAATATAGAACTGTTAATCCGCAGGTCCCAGGTTCGAGCCCTGGTCGGGGAGCCATTTAACTCAAAGAGTTAGCTGACTTAAAGCTCTGGTTAACATCTTTAGCGTGACAAGAACGTGACAGCGGAATTACTTTTCTGTCCTTTCCTGTCTCAATTCTTGACGCTGCAAACGCTAGATTCTCAGTCGCAAATTTGGCATAACGATCCACCATATTGCGCGATTTCCAGCCGCCCAGGTCTTTTAGTTCATCACAGCTCGTTCCAGCCTGCCGATGCCATGAAGCCCAGGTATGCCGCAAATCATGAAACCGAAAATCTTCCAGCCCTGCTTTCTTAACCGCATTCACCCAAGCCGTATTGGTTAAATCCCAAAGAATCGGCTGACTACGATAAGTAAAGCAAAACTGCTCGTGCTTACCCGTTTGTTCCTGTAAAACGGCTACTGCATCCGCATTTAACGGAACGCCTCTCGGTGTACCATTTTTAGTGCGATTCAACCATGCAGTGCGTCGATCTAAATCGACTCGATTCCACTCCAATCCGGTTATCTCACGCGCCCGGCAGCCTGTTGCCAGTGCAAACCGGATCAATGCCGCGAGGTGTTCAGGTGCAGCCGCAATCAATCGATCTGCTCCCTCTCTGGTCAACCACCGATCCCGTTCCACTTCGCCAGGCAATAAGCGAATTTTAGGGATGCTATCAATCCACTGCCATTCATCGCGTGCCATTTTCAGCAAATTGCGAATCAAGGCCAGATAACGATTCACCGTTGCCGGTGTATTG
>Ga0154020_10005748_pt1 | contig 14586 bp, 9 predicted proteins | sample Klosneuvirus_201_FD_109709 | JGI IMG/M metagenome (GOLD analysis project Ga0154020, IMG submission 109709) | Active sludge microbial communities from wastewater, Klosterneuburg, Austria - Klosneuvirus_20160825_MG | ecosystem: Engineered > WWTP > Aerobic digester > Activated sludge | place...
CATGGAAGGCGAGACGCGGCTTGGCCTCGTCAAGCAATCGCTGAAACTGCTGCTCAGCGAACTTCGCGACAGCGACCAGGTCGGCATCGCCATCTTCGGCGACAAGGGCGAAGAGTTCATGCCCCATCGCTTCGCCAAAGACCGCGAGGCCATCTTGCAGAGCATCGATGCGCTCAAGACCAATGGCTCGACCAACCTCGAAGAAGGTTTAATTGTCGGCTACGCGATGGCTGCGAAAGTGTTCAACGCCAATGCCATCAACCGCGTGGTCTTCTGTTCCGACGGCGCCGCCAACGTGGGCGCCACGGGCATCAAGGAAGTCCTTGAGGGTATCGCGGAACAGCGTCGCAAGGGCATCACGCTTTCGAGCGTGGGCTTTGGCATGGGCGGCTACAACGACAACCTCATGGAACAACTCGGCGACAAGGGCGACGGGCATTACGCGTTTGTCGATACGCTAGATGAGGCGCGCCGCGTGTTCGTCGAGAACCTGCACGGTACACTTCAAGTAGTTGCCCGCGATGTGAAGATGCAGCTCGAATTCAACCCGGCCGTGGTGAAATCCTGGCGCCTGATCGGCTATGAAAACCGCGACGTCGCCAACAGGGATTTCCGCAATGATTCTGTGGACGGTGGCGAAGTTGGCGCGGGCCACAGTGTAACGGCGCTTTATGAAATCAAGCTTGCCGAAAACACTTCCGGCCCGCTGGCAACCGCCACCGTGCGTTACAAGCACGATGAGCGCGATGAGTTCCGCGAAATCAGCGCGCAGCTTGCGACGGGCGAACTGGCAGCACATTGGGAACTGGCGCGGCCTGACTTCCGTCTCGCCGCCAACGTGGCTGAGGTGGCCGAAATCCTGCGCGAAAGTTTCTGGGCGAAGGACGCAAAACTCGAGCCCGTGCTCGAAGACCTGCAATCCCTGAACTCGCGCGACGACAAAGTGCAGGAACTGATCGAACTGGTGAAGAAGGCGAAGGAACTGAAGAAGTAGTAGCGCCGGCTTCCAGCCGGCCACGGCGGGGCCTTCCAGGCCCCGCCCGAAATGAAGGCGGCGATCGGGATCGAGAACTGCGGGCGTGGGCTGGAAGCCCACGCCGAAGCCGGCAGGATGCCGGCGCTACAGGAGAACAACATGAAAACCAAACTGGCAATGGCGGCGCTCTTCGTGCTCGTAGCAGGCAGTATCTTCATGGCCGCGTGTTCACATCAGGCGTCAAAGCAATCTGCGGCTGGCAACTCAGCGGCGGCGGGCGACATGACCCGCGCCACCCAGCCTAAGGCGGATTCTGAGTCCGCCCCCAAGGATGTCCCCCACTCAGTTTACGGTGACCCCGCCAACCCCGACAACGTCGAGCGCGGCAAGCCGCGCGAGGGTGAGCCCTACGACATGTTCTTCAAGGAACACGGCGTAAACCCCTTCGTCGATACCGAGGACGACAAGCTCTCCACTTTCGCCGTGGACACCGACACCGGCTCCTACACGGTCTGCCGCGACTATCTCAACCGCGGCAACATGCCCCCCACCGAAGCCGCGCGTTCTGAGGAGTTCGTCAACTACTTCAAGTACGGCTACGAAGCCCCCACCAAAGAGCCCTTCAACATCATCATGGATTGCGCGCCTTCGCGTTTTGGCGCCGATCTCAAGAACTGCCACCTGCTGCGCGTGGGCCTGCAAGGGCGCGTGATTGAAACGCGTAACCGCAAGCCCGCCGTCCTCACGTTCTGCATCGATATCTCCGGATCGATGAACATGGAAAACCGCCTGGGCCTGGTCAAACGCGCGCTGGGCCTGCTGATCGACCAGTTGCAGGAAGGCGACCGCGTGGGCATCGCCGTGTACGGCAGCCGCGGCTACGAGTACATGAGCCACCGCGACGCCAGCCGCAAGCAGGAGATTCTCAAGGCGCTCAACGACCTCGGCCCCGATGGCAGCACCAACGCCGAAGAAGGCATCAAGGTCGCCTATGAAATGGCGGAGCGCGAATTCAACGCGCGCTGCATCAACCGCTTCGTGCTCTGCTCTGACGGCGTGGCCAACGTGGGCAACACCGGGCCCGAAGCCATTCTCAAGCAGATTGAGGAGAAGCGCCGCAAGGGCATCACGCTCACGGCCGTGGGTTTTGGCATGAGCAACTACAACGACCACTTGATGGAGCAACTCGGCGACAAAGGAGACGGCCACTACGCCTACGTCGACACGCTCGATGAAGCCAAGCGCGTGTTCGTCGAAAATCTCACGGGCACGCTTCAAGTCATCGCCCGCGACGTAAAGGTGCAGATCGAGTTCAACCCGGAAGTGGTCAAGAGTTACCGCCTGATCGGCTATGAAAACCGCGACGTCGCGGACAAAGACTTCCGCAATGATGCCGTGGACGGCGGCGAAGTGGGCTCGGCCCACAGTGTCACGGCACTCTATGAGCTCAAACTCTACGAGAACAAGCAGGGCCCGCTTGCTAATACCACCGTGCGCTACAAGCACGATGAGCGCGACGAGTTCGCGGAGCTGAATTACGAAATCAGCACGCGCCACATCCATGCCGAGTGGGAAAAGGCGCCCGCCAACATGAAGCTGGCGGCAACCGTGGCTGAGTTCGCCGAGCTGCTGCGCAAGAGCTACTGGGCCAAGGGCGGCAGCTTCGAAGCGGTCATCGCCGACGCCAAAAAGCTCGCGCTGGAGAGCAACGACAACGAAGTGCTCGACTTTGTAGCCCTTTGCCGCAAAGCCCAGGACCTAAAGAGCAAAGGCAGCGGCAGCGCCGGGGGCGACTAGCCAATTGTCGATTTTCAATTTTCGATTTTCGATTGAACAACCGATCGGCCATGGCGCAGGAGCGCCAATCCAAAATCGGCAATCGCAAATCGAAAATCGTTTAAGGGCGGGCGGACATTGCGCGCACGACGCTCAAAAACGATATTCTGCACTCATGGACCTCAAACTCTCCGACAAGACCGTGTTCATTACGGGCGCCTCGGGCGGCATTGGCCGCGCGCTCGCTGAAACCTTTGCCGCCGAGGGCGCTATGCTTGCCCTCACCGGCCATGGCAAATTCGACGAACTCACGCGCTGGCTCTCTGACCAGCCCTGGCGCGACCGCGCCATGGCGCTCAAGGCCGACGTCACTGAGCCCGAACACCTCGAAATCGCCATGAGCGCCGCCGTCGAGAAATTTGGCCGCGTCGATGTCTGCGTCGCCAACGCCGGCAAATGGCCGCCGCCTTCGCTGCGCCTCGACGAAGTCGAGGTCGCGCGCGTGCGCGACACCGTGAACGTGAACATGTACGGCGCGCTGTGGACGGCGCGCGCTTTCATGCAGGCGCTGGCGCGCAGCGGGCCGCGCGCTGACGGCCACGGCGCCTGCCTCACGTTCATCGGCAGCACGGCTGGGCGCTTTGGCGAGATCGGCCACGTGGATTACTCGCTGAGCAAGGCGGCACTCAAGGGCATGGTGCTGACGCTGAAAAACGAAATCGTGCATATCGACCCGTTTGCGCGCGTGAACATGGTGGAGCCGGGCTGGACGATCACGCACATGGCGCGCGAGTCGCTCAACCAGCCGGGCGTGATCGAGCGCATCGCGCGCACCATGCCCGTGCGCCAGCTCGCGCGCGCCGTGGATATCGCGCGCGCCGTAATGATGCTCAGCTCGCACGTGACATCGCGCCACATCTCGGGCGAAGTCATTACCGTAGCCGGCGGCATGGAAGGCCGCGTGCAATGGAACGTGGATCAGGTCAACGCGGAAGCGATCCGGGAGCGCCTGAAACAAGAGTGATTCGATTTTCGATTGCCGATTGACGATTTTCGATTGAACTGCAAGGCTGCCCCTGCGCAATCGACAATCGACAATCTGAAATCGACAATCACCAACGCATGCCACCCGCCACCCCACCTGCCACTCAAGCTGTCTTTGTCGCGCGCGGCATCACCAAAACCTATGGCATGGGTGAGGTGCAGGTTCAGGCTTTGCGCGGCGTCGATCTGGAACTCTTCGAGGGCGAGTTCGTGGTGCTGCTGGGGCCTTCGGGCAGCGGCAAAAGCACGCTGCTCAATGTCCTTGGCGGGCTCGATATTCCCACGTCGGGCAGCGTGATCTTCCGTGATCACAACCTGACTGAAGCGGGCGAGCGGCAGTTGACAAACTATCGCCGCGACCACGTGGGCTTTGTGTTCCAGTTCTACAACCTGATCCCGAGCCTGACGGCGCGAGAGAACGTTGCGCTCGTGACCGAGATTGCGCGCAATCCCATGAAGCCCGAAGATGCACTCAAGCTCGTCAATCTTGGCACACGCATGGATCACTTCCCCAGCCAGCTTTCCGGCGGCGAACAGCAACGTGTGGCGATTGCGCGCGCCATTGCCAAGCAGCCCGACGTGCTGCTCTGCGATGAGCCCACGGGTGCCCTTGACGTGTCAACAGGCAAGGTCGTGCTCGAAGCCATCGAGCGCGTGAACCGCGAACTGGGTACAACCACGGCCGTCATCACGCACAACGCAGTAATCGCGCAGATGGCGCAGCGCGTGATCTCGCTCCACGACGGCCAGATCGCCAGCGAGCGCCACAATGAAAAGCGCATCTCCCCCGCCGAACTCGTCTGGTAGCAACAGCAACGGCTCCTGCGACTGCAACGGCAACAACTACGGCTACTTCGGCTCACACGAAGGCACAAAGCCACGAAGATACGAAGAACCGCAACGGCCTTCGGTTTTGTTCATCGGCGTGCATCGGCGCTAGCGGCGGTTGCTTTCGCCGTCGTAAAAGTAGTCGCCGTGGCAGTCGTTTCCGTTTGCCTGACTTTGGCCACTCTTTGTGGCTTGGTGTGAGCTGCTGTTGCACTTGTCGTTGAGGTTGAAGTTGCCTTTTTGCCTTTGAGCTTTTGCCGTTCTTCGCTCCTGACCATCCTGTAAATCCCTGTGGATTTCCCGTAGTGTGGGCATCGTGTTAGCCGCGCTTGATCGGAAGTTGTTTCGCGACCTGTGGCATGTGCGCGGGCAGGCGCTGGCCATTGCCGCGGTGATCATGTCCGGCGTGGCTTTGTTCGTGACCGAACTCAGCACGCAGGCCTCGCTGGCGCTGACGCGCTCTGATTATTACGCGCAGTACCGCTTTGCCGAGGTCTTTGCCCGCTGCAAACGCGCGCCCAACACGATCACCGAGCGCATTGCGGCTATTGACGGCGTGGACACTGTACAGACGCGCGTTGTCTCCGAGGTAACGCTCGACGTGCCAGGGCTGATCGAGCCGGCCGTGGGCCGACTCGTCAGTGTTCCGCGCACGCGCCGCCCCGCGCTCAATGACGTGTTCTTGCGCAGCGGCCGCTACATCGAACCGACCGACCGCGACGCCGTTCTGGCGAGCGAGGGCTTTGTGCTCGCGCATAAGCTGAAGCCCGGCGACAAGGTCGCGGCAGTGATCAACGGGCGGCGGCGCGAACTGACGATTGTGGGCGTGGCGCTTTCGCCGGAGTTCATTTACTCCATCCGCGACGGCGACTTCCTGCCTGATGACAAGCGCTTTGGCATTTTCTGGATGAGCGAGGACGAAGTTGCCAATGCCTTTGACATGCGGTCTGCGTTCAACGACGTTACGCTCACCCTCGAGGAAAACGCCAACGCGCTTTACGTGCTCAGCGAACTGGACAAAGTGCTCGAACCCTACGGCGGCATAGGCGCCATTGAACGCAAGCACCAGGTTTCACACTGGTACCTGGAAAACGAACTCACCCAGCTCAAGAACATCGGCATCGCCATGCCACTGGTGTTTCTGGGCGTGGCGGCGTTCTTGCTCAACGTGGTGCTCACGCGTCTGATCGCCATGCAGCGCGAGCAGATTGCAGCACTCAAGGCCTTTGGCTATTCCAACCTCGGTGTGGGCTGGCATTACACGAAGTTCGTACTCGTGATCGTTGCTCTGGGCGCGGGCGTGGGCGCGGCTGTGGGCGCCGACCTGGGCAAGCGGCTGACCGGCATTTACACGGAGTTCTATCGCTTCCCGTTCCTGCGTTTTTCGCTCGACCCCGCTGTCGTGCTTTGGGCAATCGGTATCACGGCTGTGGCATCGCTGCTGGGTGCGCTGGGCGCGGTGCGCTCGGCGATTGTGCTGCCGCCGGCGGAAGCCATGCGCCCGCCCTCGCCCGGCGTGTTCCGGCCCACGATCTTCGAACGCATCGGTTTGCAGCGCTTCTTGCCCCAGACTACGCGCATGATCCTGCGCCAGATTGAGCGGCGCCCGTTCAAGTTCGGTTTTTCCGTGCTGGGCATAGCCATGGGCGTGGCGGTGTTCGTCGTCGGCTTTTTCTTCATTGACACGATTGACTACGTCATGGATGCGCAATTCTCGCGCATGGAGAGGCAGGAAGTCACGGTTACGTTCACACAGCCGCGTTCGTATCGCGCGTTGCATGAAATCGAGAGCCTGCCTGGCGTGCTGCACGCGGAGACCTTTCGCGCCGTGCCCGCCACGTTTCGCTTCGAGAACCGCTCGCGCCAGCTCGCGATCATGGGCGTGGCCGACGACCCCAAGCTCAAACGCGTGCTGGACGCACAATTCAGGCCGATCACGCTGCCCGCCGAGGGTTTGGCGATGTCGCGAAAACTGGCCGAAGTCCTGGGCGTGAACGCAGGTGAACAGGTCACTGTTGAGGTCAAGGAAGGTTCGCGGCCTACACGGCAGATAGTCGTCAGTGCTCTCGTGGACGACTTCCTGGGCATGTCGGCCTACATGCGGCTGGATTCGCTGAATTCACTGATGCGCGAAGGGCCCACGGTCAGCGGCGCTTATCTCGCGATTGACCCCGCGCAGCGCGACGAGCTGTTTGCGCGGCTCAAGCGCACACCGGGCGTGGCGGCTGTCACGGTGAAATCGGCGGCGCTCAAGAGCTTCAGGGACACGCTGGCTGAGTCGATTCTGATCATGGTGACGCTGAATGTAGGCTTCGCTGCGGTGATTGCCTTTGGCGTGGTTTACAACACCGCGCGCGTTTCGCTCTCCGAGCGCGGTCGCGAACTGGCCAGCCTGCGCGTGCTGGGCCTGACGCGCGCCGAGATCTCGTTCATCCTGCTTGGCGAACTGGCGATCGTAACGCTGCTGGCGATTCCCCTCGGCTGCCTGATCGGCTATGGCCTGGCCTCGGGTCTGATCCGGTTTCTGGCAGATTTCGAACTGATTAGGTTTCCGCTGATCATTTCCTCACGCACCTATGCGTGGGGCGCGCTGGTAGTGTTGATCTCGGCTGCATTTTCTGGGCTGCTGGTTCGGCGCCGCCTCGATCACCTTGACCTTGTGGAAGTTTTGAAGACGCGAGAGTAGGTTGCGCACATGAAGTGGATTCGCTGGAGCATCATGGCGGTTATCGGCGTTGCCATCGCGGCTGCGCTGGCTTGGGCCTTCGCGCCCAAACCTGTGATTGTTGAAACGGCCAAAGTCTCGCGCGGTACCATGAGCGTCACGATTCAAGCCGAGGCCAAGACGCGCGTGAAAGACCGCTTCACGGTTTCGGCGCCGCTTCCGGGGCGCGTCGATCGCCTCAAGCTCAAGGCGGGCGACAGTGTGAAGGCCGGCGACTTGCTGTTTACGCTTTCCGCCCTCACACCGCTGCTTGATGCCCGCTCGCGCCAGCAGGCCGAAGCGGCCCTCAACGCCGCACAAGCCGCTCTGGAGGGTGCGAAAGCACGCGTGACCTCAGCCCAGGCTGCGCTCGACTACGCGACGTGGGACGTCAAACGCACCCGTGATCTGATCAAATCGAAGTCCATTCCCGAGGATGTCTGGCGCCTGTCGGAGTCCAAGTTCCTCGTGGCCACCGAAGATCTGCACTCGGCGGAATTCGCGGCCAAGGTCGCCGAATTCCAGCTCGCCCAGGCACGCGCGGCAACGCTGACTGGCAGCGCGGGCGGCGATAGTGTGGCAATCAAGTCTCCGGTGAATGGGCGCGTGCTGCGCGTGTTCATGGAGAGCGAAGGCACGGTGGCGGCAGGCTCGCCGCTGCTGGAAATCGGCGACCCCGGCGCAATCGAAATCGTAGCCGACATGCTTTCGACGGACGCGGTGCGCATCGAGGAAGGTGCCGACGTGCGCGTGACGCATTGGGGTGGCGAGGGCACGCTCAAGGCGCGAGTGCGGCGCATTGAGCCATCGGGCTTCACCAAGATTTCGGCACTCGGCGTTGAGGAGCAGCGCGTCAACGTGCTGGTCGACTTCGCGCAGGTGCGTGAGTCCTATGCGACGCTCGCGGACGCCTTTCGCGTGGAAGTCAGCGTGACCATCTGGCGCAAGGACAACGTGGCGAGATTGCCAGCCAGCGCGCTGTTCCGCCGCGGCGACGGCTGGGCGGTTTACATTGTCGAGGACGGCAAGGCTCTGCGCCGCGACTTGCAGATTGGACGTCGCAACGCGCTGGAGGCCGAACTGCTGAGCGGCATGGACGAGAACCTGCCCGTGATCGTGCACCCCAGCGAAGCCGTGACCGAGGGCGTGGCGGTCAAGACGCCGTAAAGGCGTCTCGCGCGTGCCTCATCTCGTGTCGCGTGTCAAAGGCGTTCGATGGCGCGCTCGAATTCTTCAAGATCCCCGCACGCGGCCAATGACGCGACGCGGCTTTCTCGATTGCTTGAGGCCTGGTTCGCGAAGCACGCGCGCGACCTGCCTTGGCGCCGAGATCCTTCGCCTTATCGCGTCTGGGTCAGCGAGATCATGCTGCAACAGACGCAGGTCGCCACGGTCATTCCCTATTTCGAGCACTTCATCGCGCGCTTTCCCGACGTGCAATCGCTCGCCGCGGCCACAGAACACGACGTGCTCGCGCTCTGGTCGGGCCTGGGCTACTACCGTCGCGCGCGCATGCTTCATGCAGCCGCGCGCGAAGTTGCTGCCGGCGGTGGCGAATTACCAATCGAGCGCAAAGCGCTGCTGGCATTGCCGGGCATCGGCCCTTACACCGCGGGCGCAATCCTGAGCATCGCGTTCAACCAGCCGGAGCCCATCGTCGATGGGAACGTCGAGCGCGTGTTCGCCCGCATAACGAGTGAGCGCCGGGCGATCAAATCAAAGGCCGCAGGCGAAGCCGCCTGGCGTTGGGCGGAGTCGTTGGTCAAGGCGGGCGCAAAGCCGCGCGCACTCAATCAGGCGTTGATGGAACTGGGCGCTACGGTGTGCACGCCACAAAACCCGCGCTGCGATGCCTGTCCGATAAGCGGCCTATGCGAAGCCCGCAAGCATGGCGAACAAAGCAAGCTGCCGCGCGCGGCCAAAAGAGCGCCACTCAAAACCCGCCGCTACATAGCTTGGCTCGCCCGCGACAAACGCGGCCGAGTGCTGCTGGTCAGGCGCGGCCCGGGCCAAGAGAGCCTGCTGCCCGACGGCCTGTGGGAGCTGCCGCACCAAAGCTACGGCCACACACAAACGACGCTGTCACCTTTGAGAGTGGTGCGGCAAACGATCATGGACTGGAAAGTCGAACTCGAAGTGCACGCCGGCAAGCCGCCGGTCAGCAACCGCTTCGAGTCCCGCTGGTTTTCGGAGTTCGAATTGCCTTCGCTGCCTATGGCAAGCATCACGCGCAAGGCGCTGAGCGGGGCTATACTGTCGCCCTAAAAGGAGGTCCTATGCGCGTTGTCTCGATCCTCGCGGTATTGTGCGTCGGAACTTTGCTGCGGGCCGGTGAAGGAGAAATCAAGAATGCGAATGAATTTCTCGCGACGTTGAAGACGGTCGACAAGTCCATTTGCAAGGTGACCCGCTATCGAGTCATGCTCAAAGGCGGCATCGTTGGTTCTGCTCAGCTCAGCATCACCGCCTCCGAATTCGACAAGCAGCCCTGCTACCGCGTTGAAGGGCAAATCGCAGTTCGCTTGGGAGAGCGCAACTTGAGCAACGTAGACGTTTCCTACATATCGCCGGATATGCGTGCGCTTTTCGTATCGAGCCAATCACGTGAAGACGGACTTCCCGATGGCTCTACGACATGGACTTACAGCAGCAACACGTACACGAAAACCAAGACCGCCAAGGATGGTTCAATCACAACCCGGAAGGTCGATGGAACGCAACGCCTGCTTTTGGGTTCGTCTGAAGATCTGGTGGGGTTATTGCTCCCAAAGGAAACCGTCAAAGCGTATGAGTTCGTCGATTGGACCGAAGACGATGGCTTGCGCGAGCAGTTGTTCAACGCAAAAGGCGCCTCGACTTATGGACGATTCAAAGGTACCCGAGTGTCCCGCGTTTACGCTGCAAAAGTCAAGAACCGCCGCGGCGTCGAAGAAAGCAAGACGTACACCGACGAGCTGCTTGTCAACGAAGCAGGTCAAATTGCGTACCAGAGTGTGGAACGGCACTCGCTCTGCCTCGAACTTGATGACGGTGACGTAAGCATCGAAGCCATACGCCAATTCGAACGACCCATTGACCCTGTCCTGGCCTTCTGCCGGGGCATGGCCACCAAGGACGAAACGCTCGTGAGCGAATCCGTAAACGTCGATGCGTACGTTGACGAGTACGTCAAGCGAGATGCTTCAATGCAAAACAAGACCGAGTTCGAATTGGCGCTGATCAAGGGCGTAATGCGCAAAGAGTTTACGAAAACGTGGGTAGAGAAAGTGGACATCAGCGCGAGGCTCAAAACGGTGTTCAATGGCCTGAGTTCCGATGACTACGACCTCAAGTTCGAACACTCCGATCGCGCCCGCCTGGTGCTTAACGAGCATTTCCATAAGCGAACGGGCGATGATTCCGTCTCCTTTTTCATCGTCGAGCGCGATCTCGACACTGGCAAATGGAAGTTTGTGTGGATTTCAACCAAAGATGACGAGTTCTAAGAACATGCTTGTTCGCCGCGCATCCCATCGGACGCCCGGTGCGGCATTCATGGCCCAGTTGCCTTGGATCTCCGGCTACTCCGCGGCCTCAACGCGCATGATGCGGCCGCCGTTGAATGTGCAGGCGTAGAGTTCGTTCTCGGCATCTACGCCGAAACTGGCGATGCCCCATAGGGGCTTTTCAAGCACTTCGCCGTTTTTCTCGAGCTTGTTGTTGGCGTATTTCAGCGCCCACAGCCGGCCGCTCTGGTAATCGGCGTAGAAGTAGAGGCCCTTCAGCTTCTCCTGTTTCGCTCCGCGATAGACGTAGCCTCCCGTGATGCTTTGGCCTTCCTTGTGGCTGTACTCAACGATCGGCGGCGTGATTTCGTCGGCGGGCTTTCCTTCTTTGAAGAAGTTGGTGCCTTCCTTTAGTGACCAGCCATAGTTGCCGCCCTTCTTGGCGATCACCACCCACTCCCATTTGTTCTGGCCGACATCGCCCACCCACAGGTCGTCGCCGTCCCAGCTCATGCGCCAGGCGTTGCGCAGGCCGTAAGCCCACACTTCGGGCCTCGCACCTTCGCGCTTGAGAAACGGGTTGTCCTTGGGAATGCCGTAGGGCTTGCCGTTCTCCTCTTTGTCCACGTCGATGCGCAGGATCTTCGCAAACCACACGGCCAGATTCTGGCCGTAGTCGTGCGGGTCGTTAGCCGCGCCGCCGTCGCCGTAGCTGACAAGCAACATGCCGTCTTTGTCGAAGAGCAGGCAGCAGCCGTTGTGGTTGCCGTAGGGTTTCTGGAAATCCCAGATGACCTTCTCGCTGGCTGGATCAGCGATGCCTTTGTCTTTCTTGTCGAGCGAAAAGCGCGCGAGCACGCTGCGGCGGTTGCGCGCGTCGCCCGTGTTGTAATTCACGTAGAAGTAGCCGTTCTCTTTGAACTTGGGGTGGAAGGCCATGGCGAGCAAGCCTTCTTCATTGTGGCCGCCGCGCGACTTGTTCGAAAACACCTTGCTTGAGATATCGAGGAACAACCTCGCGCTGGCCACGTCGGGTTTGTTCTCGAAACGATAAATGCGCCCCGCCTGCTCGATCACGTAAACGTGCTCTTTGCTGACGCCGTCATGGCCAAACCAGAGCGGGCGCTCGAATTTCAGCGCCTCGTAAGCGTTCACCAGCTTCACCCGCGGCAAGCCTTCGGCAATGGTGACGCGCTCGTCATCGCGGCCGCACGACGCTGTGAAAGGCAGAACACTCAAGATGAAAAGCGCGGCTGAGAGTCGCAGCATGGGGCTCCCGGGGTGAGGGTTCAAGGCAGCTCGTAGCCCAACGTGGGCAGCAGAATCCAGCCAATGCCCACAAGGATGCAAATGCAGGAAGCGCCGATCATCATGGTTCGCATGAGCCTAGGTCCGCGCCTGCCCAGACTGGCGCTGGTCAGGCCAATCACGCCCGCAAACGCGCCCATGGCAATGACAGTGCCCACGCCAAAGGCCGCAAGATAGGACCAGCTCTGGGCGCGGCTGTTGAGTCCCACCGCCGGCAGCACCGCCAGCACGTGCGCCGTGCCCGCCAGACCGTGCAGCACTCCGGCCAAGAAGGCCGTATGGCTGTGGGCATGGCCCGCCGGAGCATCCACCGGGTGGCCATCGCTGGCGTGGACGTGCAGGTGTTCGTGCTCGCTGCCGTCATGGCTGTGCGAATGGGTGTGCAGGTGCATGCGAAATGCAGCGCGAATGCCGAACGCGCCAATGGCAATGAGCATGAAGCCCACCAGGCGCTCGGCCCATTCGCCCAAGGCATCGAGATTGAGCACTTCACCCGCGAGTTGTTTGATCTCGACGGCCATGAGCGCGATAAAGACCACGCCCAGGGTGTGGCCCAACCCCCAGCGCACGCCCAGAAAAGCCGCGCGCCAGCGGCGGCCCACGCTCAGCGGCATCAAGGCCGCCATGTGGTCAATGCCGGTAACAACGTGGACGAGGCCGGAGGCGAGCCCCGCCCAGAGGATGGCGAGAAACGGAACGTCGACGACGGCGATGGCCATGCTCGATCCCTGCACTGTTCACCATGATACGAAATCAAGCGCGGCGTTCGGCAGCAATATGGGCCGAGGATTGTCCCAGAAGCGCAATGACGCCCGTCAGGGCGTCATTGCTTGCACTGGCTCACCAAGCGGTGGCCCTATTTCTTCTCGGCTGTGCCGGGCGCCTGGTCAGCGGGAATCAGGACGCCTTCGCGCTGCGTTTCGAGCAGGATTTCGTCCAGCGAGCGCGTGACTGCTCCCGAGCGCTTGAGCAACTCGCCCAGCACGCGTGACAGGAATCGTACACCCAGGATGCTGGCGTGCTTCACGGTTTCGCGCACTTCAGGCGCAAGGCGGTCGATTCTTGCAGTCACCAGCGAGCTGAGCGAGCCGGGCAATCTTGCGGTGTCGGTGCTCTTGACCTTCATGCGCTGACGGGTGCGAATCGCCGTTTCGCCGCTCTTGATGATTTCGGTGTGCTCCTTGGTGCCGGCGGGCACGAGTTCGCCCGTTTCGTTCAGGTGCAGGATCAGTTGCTCGGTGAAGAACGGATTGCCCTTGGCTTTGCCCGAAACCAAACGCACGGCTTCGGCGTCGAGCTCGACCTGGTCGCCCAAAAGCGCGCGGGCCATGGCCTGAGTGAATTCGTCACCCGTGATGGGCTGAAGTTCAACGTCGGTCAGGGTCGCATCCTGCGCGATTTCCAACGCGGGCTTGCTGCCGTCGTCGGAGAAGCGCGAGGTGCCCAGAATCGCAAGCGGCAGCTTGGCCACGTTGCGGGTCATGGCCGTCAGCCAGGCCGCAGTTGACGCGTCAAGCCAATGCGTGTCTTCAACTTCAATGACCACCGGCGCCACAGCCGCGAGCGCGCGGATCAGTTCCTTGATGGCGATGATGCGGTTTTCGTGGCGCAGCTTGGGATCGTCGAGTTTGGCAAATGGTGAATCGTCCCAGTGGCAATCGACGAGATCTGCGGCGAAGCTCATAGTGCGCTTGAGTTCGCTGCGGGTGTACTCCGGCACGCGCGTATCATCGGTGTATTGCGCGTAAACTTTCTCGATTGCCGCCTTCTTCTCGGCCTGCGGCATGCTGTCCGTGACGCCAAAAAAGCCGCGCAGCCACGTAGAGACTGCGTTCCAGCCGCTGCGATGCACGCCGTCACAGGGCAGCGAGAACCAGTGGAAGGGCTTGCCGGCCTCTTCCAGCTTCGCGCGCACCGCAGCCACCAGGCGCGTTTTGCCCAGGCCGGGTTCGCCCAGCAGGCGTAACACGCCCACAAACTTCGGCTCGCCGCTGAATATAGGCGCGATGAACTCAGTGAGCTGCGTGAGTTCCTTGTCGCGGCCCAGCATCGGATTGCGGTAGACAAAGCCGCGCACGGAGCCGCGCTTGGAGACGGGCGCAAAAGCCTCTTCCTTCTGGGCCTTGCCCTTGAGTTCGAGCACGCCCTTGGACTTGAACTCCCAGTTCTTTTCGCCGGGCGTCTTGATGCGCGCACTGACCAGCGTTTCGCCGCGCTCGGCGGCGGTCATCAGGCGCGCGCTGGTGTTCACGGCGTCGCCGAGGCACGACCACTCGTTGCGTTGCGCGCCGCCGACGATGCCTGAATAACAAAGGCCCGCGTCAATGCCGATCTTGGCCTTCACGCCCTTGAGTTTGGGCAGCGAAGTGCCGCGGAAAGCCTGCGCAAAGCCCACGGCGTTGCTTTCGGCGTTTTCCGTCGCGCGCGGCGCGCCAAAGAACGCCAGCGCCTGGAAGCCCTTGTCG
>Ga0154020_10005753_pt1 | contig 14579 bp, 6 predicted proteins | sample Klosneuvirus_201_FD_109709 | JGI IMG/M metagenome (GOLD analysis project Ga0154020, IMG submission 109709) | Active sludge microbial communities from wastewater, Klosterneuburg, Austria - Klosneuvirus_20160825_MG | ecosystem: Engineered > WWTP > Aerobic digester > Activated sludge | place...
CGACTGCACTCAAGCCTCGGGTACCTATCCCCGATGGCCTTCGAACTTAAACAAAATCAAACCCCGCAACCCCATCTATCGCTACACATCTGACTGTCCAGAAAATGGGGTACACTCCACATCAACTCGCCAATCTCAAAGGCCGGATCGTGAAACCTAATGGACGTGAACTCAGGAGTGACAGACGTAATCTCTAATGCGGAATTAGCGCGCGATATGCTTGGCTCGGGTAATTGAGTCAAGGTCGTTGCGTTTGCAAGCAAGGATACGGCAAGAAGCTGGGCAAGGATGAACGTCCTCATGTACACTCCGCATGGCAAAATTCGCGGACAACAAAAAAGCCGCGTAAGTGCGGCTGGTAGAGTATTGGAAGGCAAATCTAAAGACAAAACCCGCAGAATCCGGGCAAAACAGCCTTGTTGCAAGTGCATAATCGTCTCCCTGGCAGGTTCACGGTGTACGGCTTAGGCTTGGCAGACTACTGGAATATACAGTTTGCGAACGGTTCTGTCAACTGCAAATAGAGCGAATGACCATGTTGTTATTACTGCCCCACTGCTTCGATGTAGTAGAGGTGCTCCGTTCCGGGAGCTAAGCTGTCCTCGGCTGTGGTGCCGAACGTTGAATCGATTACGACAAACGGAAGAACGGCGGGCATCTCCTGATTGCGGAAGATGCGATAGAGGGGAGGTTGCGGCAGAACAAAGCCTAATGTGTCCAGTGTGACCGCCTTCCAGCGCAGGATAGCCGATGTGCCTGCCCAGTAGATGGTGAGACTATCCGGAGCCATCGGGGGTGCGGTGCAAATGGCAAATACTGGCGGATTAAAATCCCCTGCGATGAATGAACCGTCGGGACGCCGCAAACCGAAATCTGCGGTCATGGTGATATTCCCGCAATCGCGAAGAATCATGCGCATCCGAAAAAGTTCGCCCGGCCCAGCCCAAAAAGACGTCCCGAAAATCGTCGCGCCGACTTCGAGCCAATCGGGAGCCGCAATGATGTGATCAGAGTAGCGGAAATCAAGGCCGGGGCGGCCCGCAAGCAAAGCACCGGGCACGGGTGGGGCCGCAAGGTCAACATAGTTCGTGTCATAGACCATGTAGATCGTAAATCCTCGCACGGTATCAGAAGATGTAATCCAAGCCGACAGATCAACGGTATCGCCAATTGCGCCGGACGACGTGTCCGGTAAAAAGTACAACTCGGTAGCATTTGCCGAGGAAAGCATACCCAAAAGGGCAATCGTGAAGATGACACCGGCAAGGATTCTCAAGGACATACGTTCTCCGTTAGGAATACACGACCCCCGCCGCCACAGTGAAGTGACGGCGGGGGCGACTGAATTAGCGATATCTCAAACGGTAATTAACGGATCAGAACCATCTTTTTCAAGTCGCTGAAGCCATTAACTGAGATACTGTACATGTAGAGACCGGATGCCATCGAGCTGGCATCAAAGGTCACGTCGTGACGACCCGCAACCATGTCGCGATCGACAACCGTGGTCACCATCTGACCAAGCGTGTTGAAGACCTGAATTTTGACATGACCGGATTCCTTCAGGTCGAACTGGATGTTCGTCGTCGGGTTGAACGGGTTCGGGTAGTTCTGGTACAAGGCGTAGTTGTCAGGCAGTGCCGCCGCATTGAGAACGGAGATCACGTTACCTTCGGGTTCTACGACTTCACCGGAATTGTCAAGCAGCTTGACGGAACTCAGCGAGATGTTGCACGCCGCATTAATATCACTCTTGATGCGGAATGTCACCGTACCGAGTACTGCGCTACCTTCGAGTGTGGACCAGCCGCCGCACGATGCCGCGACAAATCCGACTTGACCATTGACGCCTTCAATCAACGAAGCCTTTGAGAACATCGTACCTTCAGGAGCGGCGACGTTACCCATCGTGGCGCTGACGAAGTCAAGCAACGAAGGATTGAACTCAAGGATTGCTTCAGCGGCCTTGACGGCATTGCCTTCGTTGCCGCTCATTGTGACAGTAACCGTGAATTCGGTTCCTTCAGTCAATTGAATTTCAGAATCCATGCCGATAGAAACGGACGGCATTTCATCCAAACGATTGAACGGACGAACGTCGGCGACACCGGGTTCAATCACGAACTCAAGCGGATTCGTAACCGGACCGACCATGCCATAGTTGAAGCTGAACGGCACGAGGTCGGAGAAGTTGATAGCGCCCAAACCGTCAGGATCGGGAATACCCTTTCCGATATTGCCATTCTCAACAGCAACTGGACCGATATTGCGGTAGCCGCCCGTGTTTGTGAAGTACACAGGTGACAGCAATCCGAGGTCATCCGAGTCAACGCGTCCACGCGAACCGGGCAATCCCGTTCCGTCAGCCGTGCTGAAATCACCGAGCCAATAGTTGGTCGAACGATCAGCATTCGCGGTCATAGAAACCGGAGCGCCAACAGACCAGTTTCCACCTGCATCCTTGACAAACGTTACGTAACGATAGATATCGCGATATGCAGCCGCATTGCCATTACCATCCACCCAGCCGGTTTCTGCGTCAAGCCAGTAGGTCCCACCGGATAGATGTGTATGGAAGTCACCGCGATTGTTGTTTGCGCCGTAGGTACCCGACGTGATCGTACCTGTCAGCGCGGTTTGCGTCGCCACAAGCGCCCAGCCAATGGGATCAATCTGAGATACGTCGTAGTTAGCATTTGAATTCCACAGATCGCTTGGATAGCTGGGATATTCACCTGACAGCGGGCTACGATAGATGCGCATTTCTTGAGCATCCGGTCCGGCTGTCCATGACCACTTGAGCCACACACCAAGGTGGGCAGGACGTGCGTCAAATGCAGTAACCGAGTTGTCAGGAGTGTCCGTATCCACGCATATCGTGAATTGTAATGTTGACGAGAGATTACCCGCGCAATCAGCGGCCTTGACATCAAATGTGAAGGAACTGCCGTTAGAATTAGCGATGGCCGGGAGCCCGAGCATCCAAGTCCAGAGAGCAAGAGCCTCAGTGTTGTCAGACGGATAGTTCGTCTTGTCAAGTGCGACCACATAGTCAGCCAGGCCGGCGTGACTGATTGTCAACGTGCCGCTCGCGGCCATGCACGGATTCGCACCAAGCAAGGACGTGATGTCGATGTAATCATCAAGATAGGCACCGCCGTAGTTTGTAGTCAACGAATTGTTGTTGAAGCAATAGTTCAGCGGAATCGAAGTGGCGACACTCAAGCTGGGAGCAGTTGCGTCCCAACCAACGTTGGTCAGGTTATAGACTGCCGTGTTGCACTCTGCGTCTGTGACGTGGAGGTTCAATGTGTTGCAACCGTTCACGTCGTCAATGAGATCATAAAATGCAGCTTCAGTGCCCGGCGTCGGGAAGGTAAAGCTGTAAGGATCGGCTCCGGACAGGGTAATCGGGTAGGTCGGGGATGCATTGCCGTTGGCAGTCAACCACACCGTCTGCAGAGCGGCACCGCCGCTGGCAGTCAACCCCGTCACTGCAAAGCTGTTCGCTGGCATATTGCCGACGCCATACGCGCAGGTTCCGTTATTCACAAACGTAGCTGGAGCGGCGGGCGGTGTGCAATCCACAGTGATATCAATTGTGCCCAGCATGAGTTCATTGATATGGTTGCCGCCTAGTCCGTCGACCCACAGGGTGGTGTTGCCCGCAACTGTGTGGACGCCCGTGCCGGCACCGGTATTCGTCAGCGTAAAGCAAGCGACATACTTGGTGTTGTCACCCGTGCTGCCGGGAGATTGGAAGCCCATATCCAGTGTCACGACCTGACCGGAAACCGAAGCATACGCATTCAGCAAGTTCGGGTCTCTGTTTAGTGGCGGTGGTGTTACCGTGCCGCCCGTGGTTGAGAATCCGGTCGGAAGCGTGAACACCACTTGCAAGTTCGGCAAAGCGGCCGCATCCAACGTGATATACAGAAGCGTCGTATTACAGCTACCACTGCAGCCAATGAGATTGTCACTGACAACGAAGTTCACGTCGCTGCAACCGTTCGGATTGGGATTTAGGTCAAGATTCGCGCCGAGCCCAGCCACAAGGTATGAAACTGGGAAGTTTGCATTGCCTGTGAAATCCGAATAGCAGTTGTTGTTCCACGTATGGCCGCTGGTGTTGTCGTAAGTGTTGACCGTGTTGATCAAAGTCGTTCCGGTCACTGTGCCTGAAGAAATCGTACCAGAACCGGCAGTATAGTCGATACCGTAGTTCCAATAGGAGACGTTGCTATTTGTCACGCTTACGGTCAGATCGCCGCCGCCAGCAGAATACGCTACCACACCGTAGCTTTCCGCAGACCCTGTACCAATCACTTGAGCATTGTTGATGCTGACAGTTTCATTATCGTCGAGCGAGCCGCGTCGCTCATCTACAACGATACCATCTTCATAGACTTGCGGCCTCACCGGCGCAATTGCCAGCGCCGCCGATTGCGAATAGACATAGATGCCGTTTGTAGAGTCTGCCGCATTTGAAGCAGTAACATCGCCATTAGCGAATGAGCCACCGGTATCTTGGAAGTAAACGCCGGTCTGCTGGTTCAACACATCCGTATTGTTGACTGCGACGGTCGTTCCTTGGTAGAGCAGGATGCCAGTTGCTGTCCAATAGCCCCCAGTCCAACAAATGTCGGATACGGTAGAGTTTGTCACAGTACCGCCCGCACCGTAAGAATACTGCATTCCGTTCTGGGCCGTGACACTAGTCGGACCTTGGCCAATAATCGTGACGTCGTCGCAGTCCACATTTGTTCCGGTGCTTGTAAAGACTGTCCCGTTCTTCTGGTAATCAGTAACATTGATGTTCGTCAGATTGACGTCGTACGGACCACCATTGTTATTGTTCACGGTCAAACCAACGCAATGTTGGGCGCCCGAAAATGGATTATCGCGAACATGAACTATGTCCACGTTCGTAAGGGAACCGCCCGAATTCCAAAACGCGATGCCATGGAAACGATTATTGATATTGCCCTTACCATCGCCGTCAACGGTGAGATTTGACACGTTCACCGTTGAATTGTCAAGGAACAGCACAGGATAGTTGTTCGCGGAAGTCGTAAAGAAGTCCGACATCGCGGTCAGCGGAGCCTTGATAAACGTGTTGCCGACACCTGAGCCGATGATGTTCAGATTAGCGAAGCCTGTCGCATGGACCTGACCAGCATACGTACCCGTAGACAAGTTAATTGTGCTGCCCGAGACCATATTCACGGCTTCTTGAATGACATTTGTCGTTTGGGAGACAAGATCGTCCACCCACAAGCTGGTGAAATTGCCCTGGAATCCGACGATACCGCGACCCATTGTGGTTTCTACGTTGGTATCTGTCCCAACACTTAGCCACGGGGTATAGTCTATGTAGTTAAGGCCGACTCCGCGGACAGAGACTGCACCACCGGGGTCCACGGCTGAACCGCCATAAGCGACAGGAATCTGGGCGGAATATCCGGGTTCTGTACCATTCGTGTTGGCCGTAGTAAGTGCGGCTGATCCCAGCCAGTTGCCTGACGCATTCCAGAGGTAGGCACCCGGATTAATTTCTCTCCCCTCAAGCTGCGTATACCAATTGCCGGAGAGGCTGTTGTTGCTAACGAGCGTGCCCGTAAGATCGGCACCTGCACCCGCATTGCCAAGATAGAGCAAACCGGCCGTCCAGTTGTTGGTGATCAGGTTCTCTTCAATAAGATTATTTGGGCACAGATTACGCAGGATCATGCCCGTGCGATTGAAATCAATCGCGTTATTTAGAACCTGATTACTGCCGGCATTATTGATATCAATACCGGTGCGGTTTCCTACGAACTTGTTGTTGCGCACAATTGCGCCGCCAGTGGATTGAATGGCAACACCAGCAGAATTCAATGCGGTATCGTTCCAATCAATTACATTGTTGCCGAGGCGCGTGATCGTGAATCCTTCCAAGATCGAGCCGACCGCCGCCATTCGAACCGCTGCATTGTCACCGCCGGGAATACCTCTGATCACCGAAGCGTCAATACCCGCACCGGTAAGCGTGATGGCCTTGTTGACCATCACATCTTCGACATAGATGCCTGCATCGCAAACGATGTGGTCACTCGGATTGGCCGCATCAATCGCAGATTGAATCGTCACGAAATCCGTCAACTGTGTCACGTTATGCACGCGATACCCCGGACCGAAGGTCGTAACATCACCCATGCGATAAAAACTGGTTGACAGTTGATTGATATAAAGATCTACGTTGGAGACGCCGGATCCAATACCAAATTGAATTGAGGTGATGATGCCGCTAGTTATCAACGAGTATAGTTCAGCGTAGGTATGATTTGCCACGTTTCCGCCGTAACGGTCTGTCGAAGTCTCCATTTGGGCGATGGTTCTTGTAAGAAAGTCGGGACCTGAGACAGTTGCGGCCCGATCGACAAACCACCATACACCGCTCGTTCTGCTGATCGTTTCAGTGTGCCAATTCCCGTCCGCACTATTGCCGGAATAGTAGGGTTCGTAAATGAGCAGTTTGTCCCACGCATTTTCGCCAGTCCGCGATGAGACCGGAGCAAGACCGAATTCAGAGGTTTTGAAGCCAATCTTGAATCCCGCCGTCAATTGATCCGGAGTGGGAGCTGTGCCCATCCAAGAATACGAGACGAAAAAACCGGGGTCTGCGATCGCCGTACCGGGCGCATGTCCAGTTAGATCGGTCTTGCGATGGCTGATTTGCGACTTCCCCGTATTGACGGGGTCAATGAAGAGTCGAACGGAACCCGGATGTGTTCCGAACGGGAAGGCGCCAAAGGCTGCACCAAATTGGATTTGCTCCAAGATTTCAGTCGTATGACCTGCAACTGCCGATGATTGTTCAGGCAGATCTGTCAACGACGCGCTGATTAGATTTGTGCCAAGTGGAAAGGGCACTGCGTCATCAGCTCGTATATCATCGGCATACCAACCGTTCAAGCCCAGCGCCGGACTATTGATCTCGGCCGCAGAACCTAAAAGTGAAAGCGCAAAAAGCGCAATCAAAGTGATTAATCTCTTCCCAATCTTGCTCATGGTAACTCCCATGGTTTGGTTACTTTACTAAACGTATCCCTACGTATTATTCAGGACATTTTGTTGCGCGAATTCTGTACGTTCCAACGTTTACCGTGCCGGTATCACCGGGGTCAAATTCATAAATGATGAAATCGTGGTAGAAAAAAGTGTCGAACGTGGTGCCAATGGAGTTGTAGATGCCTTGATTGTTCAAGACGTCTTCAAATTCGACCATATACTGCGGGTTTATCACTGTATCGCCATCCGTGTCGTAATGTACCGAGTGCCAACGTAGGCAAACGGAATCTGCGAGGATGGGAATGATGATGAGCGATTCCGGTGGGAGGGGTAGCGTGCCTTCAAGGTTGACGGATGTGCTGTCACCAAGAATAATCATGGGATCAGGTGCTTCACCCGTTCCGCTGAAGCCTTGTCCATCAACAAAGCCGATTGTGGTTAGCTGATCGCCCACAAGATTGTTGGCCATGAAGTTCAGGCTTGCAATCACGGTCGTTCCGGTGAAATTCGGATGAAAGAAACCGTCGAGGGAGATCGTATCGCTGTCAACCATGTGCGGCATCAGGTTCAGTGCGGCGTGGATACCCTCGGTAACGCTGACGAGTGTGTAATCGGAGGCGTCAAAAACAAATCGCAGGTCAAACACACGAGCATTCGTGGCCGTCATTTGAACATTTACCGTGAACTCATCACACGCGAATCCGTTTACGGGATTAGGTGCCAAATGAATGAATGCGGCCGTGTCATCGAGCGGATTCGGCTGTGCAAAAAGCTTCACACCACCAAAAACAAAAACTGCGCATACACAGCAGTAGATGCGCAGGATTCGGGAATTAAGTAGGCGGGTGGCCTGATTTAAGTGGCCACAGAAAGTCGACAAAAAAGTCATATAGTCCCCAAGATAGAGCGAACGGGTCATCAACAATGACCAAAACTCACAATAAATTCAAATATAGCTTGAAGAATATACAACGTTGTTTAGTGCTTGTCAACGGGTAACTGAAATCATCAAAACTAATTAGGTTTAAGCACCACTAATGTGTTAGAGTATGCAATTTCGTGAGTTACAGAGCAGTAATAGGGCAATAAGGAAGGTTTGGCGACAATAAACGGCACATACTAAGCACCTGAAATTTATTCGCCTCTCGCAATCACTGCCGTTCAAATACAATTGACTTATCCAAACTTTGTTGATAAGTCAGACATAACTGTCACTAATTCATTGAAACAGTTCTAATAGTCTCCACTTGGCTTCATTGCGGTGCATTTCAGCCAATCATGGTTGGAGGTTCAAGAAGGACACATCACTGGAATCAATGTAACATTTGACGATACAAAGAGATAGGATGCAGTTTCACATGGCACAATTGCTGCCAATTGTGACCTTGCGTGGATGAACATGTTTATTCAGAATGCCTGCGGAGTTAATGATGATTTTACGATGGTTGACCACAGCGATAGCGCTCTGCGCGCTAAGTGCCTTCGCTATGCCTCCGCATCCAGATATTGTGGACGAGATTGCAAATGGCTCGGTAATGGATCCACAGTCATCCGCTCAGAATGCAGATCTCTTGCTCGCGGCATCAACACGCCGACGCGCATCCCGTTCATGGATCGGCTACAAGAGCAAGGGCATCTTGACGAGAACTTTAACGCGCTTGCGATCTTAGTCGATTTCAGCGATAACACGTCGCGAACTGGTGCATCAACTTTCGACCAACTCCTCTTTGGCAACGCACAAGGAACGTTGCCGCACTATATTTCACAGATTACATACGGCAATCTAACGATTGTCACAGTGAATGTGCCGAGCGCGCTCGGCTGGCGCCGTGCTCCGCAGACGTATGCTTACTATGTAAACGCGCAGAACGGATTCGGGACCTATCCACGCAACGCACAAAAGCTCACGGAAGACGCAATCGTGTTGGTTGACGGAGTTGTCAATTTTGCGAACTATGACAATGACGGTGACGGCTATGTGGACGCGTTGTTCATCGTGCATGCGGGCACCGGAGCCGAATATAGTGGTAACTCAAATCATATTTGGTCGCACAAGTGGCAGACCAGTTCTCCTCGCGCGGTGGACGGAGTATTTGCCTATGTGTATTCGATGGAACCGGAGCTGTGGGCAAATCCCGGAGATATGACCGTTGGCGTTTATGCGCATGAGTTAGGTCATGCTGCCTTTGGCCTGCCAGATTTATATGATACGGGAAATGATTCATACGGTCTGGGAAGATGGAGCTTGATGGCAGGAGGTTCGTGGAACGGTTCTCTTGGCTCATCGCCGGCGCATCCCGACGCATGGTGCAAAGTCAGAATGGGTGTTGTGACGCCGACGGTGGTGACATCAAGTCAACTGAGTGCGTCGATTCCGAATGTTGAGAACAATGCGACGATCTACAAACTTGCTCCCTCAGGTGGTGGATCTGAATACATCTTAGTCGAAAACAGGCAACAGCTTGGTTACGACGCCTCACTCGGGGGAAGCGGCCTGTTGATCTATCACATTGATGATGCAGTGTATGGTAATAACAATCAGTGGTATCCGGGTCGTACAGGAAGCGGGCACTATCAAGTAGCCCTCGAACAAGCAGATGCGTTGTGGCAGATTGAGCAAATGGGTAATCAAGGGAACTCCGGCGATCCCTATCCCGGATCGACTAACAATCGCAACTACAATGCGAGCAGCAGTCCTAACAGTAAGAACTATGCAGATCAGTTAACGGGAATTGCGGTACAGAACATTAGCAACTCCGGCGCGACGATGACTGCGGATCTTTATGGATCGCAGCCGCCGTCTGTTGCATTGACGGCGCCTAACGGCGGGGAGACATGGTTTGTTGGAGATGCGGACACGATCCGTTGGGCAGCATCGGGTTTCTCGGGTAATGTCGCGATAGATATCAACCATAGTTACCCGAGCGGCGCATGGACAGCTGTAACTTCAAGTACCAGCAACACGGGCTGGTATCGTTGGGTCGTAACATCGGGCACGACGAGCGCAGCGAGCATTCGCGTTCGCAGCGTCAACGTCCCATCGGTGCGCGATAGTTCTGATGCCGTTTTCGCAATTACGCCGCGATCGATAACGATCACTGCGCCGAACACGACAGTAACTTGGCTCGTTGGGGACAGCGCGGATATTACATGGACATCTCAAAACATGTCTGAGAATGTCTCCATTGAGATCAACCGTACTTATCCTTCAGCAACCTGGACGATGCTTGCCTCAAGCGTAGCGAACACGGGAGCATATCACTGGCTTGTGTCAAGTCCAACCGGAGGGACTGCGCGCATACGCGTAAGTGGAACAACGCACACATCGGTGCGCGATACGTCAAATACGAATTTCACGATCGGATCACGTTCGATTACGGTAACCTCTCCTAACACGGCCGTGATTTGGGTTTCAGGTGATACTGCGAATATCCAATGGTCGTCGTCAAACATGAGTGGCGAGCCGGTTTTGATTGAATTAAATCGTAGCTATCCTGCCGGATCATGGGAGACAATCGCGGCCTCGACTGCCAACGACGGCACGCACCTGTGGCCGATTACTGAACCAATCACTACCTCTGCGCGAGTAAGAATTACGGGGACAACGCACGCAAATGTAATAGACGTGTCAAACGTGAACTTCACCATTGCACGGCGCACGATAACCGTTTCGCGACCCAACAGTAATCTTACGTTCATTACCGGGGGGCCTGATACGATTCGGTGGACTTCCTCGAATTTGTCAGGTAACGTGCGCGTGGAATTGAATCGAAGTTATCCAACTGGGAATTGGGAAACACTGGCAAGCAGTGTCTCAAATAGTGGGTGGTATCGGTGGAATGTTGCGGGGCAGGCCACGACCAACGCGCGTTTGCGGGTCTCGGCCGTAAATTACTCAGGCATCGCCGACACTTCGGACACAGATTTCACAATTACATCGGCATTGTTGACGCTAATCGCGCCTAACGGCGGCGAAGTAAAATTGGAAGGCGATCCTGACACGATTCGCTGGTCTTCGACAAACTTAAGTGAGAATATCCGGATCGATCTCAATCGCAGCTATCCTACGGGTAGTTGGGTGACGATTGTGACCAGCGCGCCAAACATAGGATCATACATTAGGAATATGCCGTCGGGAATCACGGCAAGCGCGAGGTTAAGAATCGTTGCAATTAACCACTCAAGCGTCGCAGACACATCAGATGCCAACTTCACGATTGCACGAAGCAGCGTTACTGTGACTTCACCGAATACAGCAACGACGTGGATAGTCGGGGACAGTGCTGATGTGACATGGACTTCGCAATATTTGAGCGAGAACGTAATGATTGAAATCAACCGTACATATCCATCTGCGACATGGACATCGATTGCGACGAACATTGCTAACAGTGGCTCGTACAGGTGCCTCGTTTCCGCACCAACCGGTGCTTCAACAAGGATTCGAGTAAGCGGGACAACGCATTCGTCGGTCCGTGACACGTCCAACACAAACTTCTCTATTTCACAGCGGTCAATAACTGTTAACGCACCGAATACGGCAACAACATATGTTGTCGGTGATGCGGCCAATATCACTTGGTCAGCACCGCTACTCACGGAACCTGTGCTGATTGAACTCAATCGAGGCTACCCTTCAGGTTCATGGGAGACAGTGGCCGCTTCCACGCCAAACGATGGAACCTATTCCTGGGCTGTTACAGGACCAATCACAACCGCCGCGCGGGTGCGAATAACGGGAACAGAGCACGCAACAGTAACCGACGTGTCGAATGTGAATTTCACTATTGGACAACGGACGATTGCCGTAACGAGGCCAAACACGAACATCACCTTGATAACGGGTGGTCCAGACACGCTTCGTTGGACATCTACCAACATGTCGGGCAACGTGCGCATCGAAGTGAGCCGCAGCTATCCCGATGGAACATGGGAAGTATTGACTAGCAATGCGTCGAACACGGGAGTATATGTTTGGAACGTCGCCGGAGCGCAGTCGACAACTGCGCGGGTGCGAGTGTCGGCAGTAAACTTTGCGTCCGTTGCTGATACATCAGATACTGACTTCACAATTACCACAGCATCATTAACGCTACTCGCTCCAAATGGCGGCGAGGCAAAGTATGAAGGCGATCCGGATACGATTCGTTGGTCATCAACGAATCTCAGCGAGAACGTGCGCATTGATCTCAATCGGGCATATCCGTCAACGAATTGGGTGACGATTGTTCCGAGTGCGTCGAACACCGGGTCTTATGTGCGCAATATTCCGTCGGGGGCTACGACGACAGCACGGTTGCGAGTGGTGGCCATCAATCATCCCAGCGTGAGCGACACGTCGGACGCAAACTTCACCGTGGCTCGGCGGACATTAACGGTTACATCTCCGAATACGGCCGTTACCTGGGCGGTTGGCGATAGCAATGACATCACTTGGACATCGCAGAACCTTTCTGAGAATGTGAACATCGAAATCAACCGGAGCTACCCGTCATCAACATGGACGATGATTGCGGCAAACGTCGGGAATAGCGGTACATATCGCTGGCTTGTGTCAAGTCCGACGTGCGGAACGGCACGAATTCGCATCAGCGGGGCGACACACTCCGCAGTGCGCGATACCTCAAACACGAATTTCAATATCGCTCAACGTGGCATAACAGTCTCAGTGCCTAACAGCAATGTTGTTTGGGCAGTCGGAGATTCGGCCAGTATTTTGTGGACAACGACGTGTATGGGAAATGAACCTGTCAACATAGAACTCAATCGCAACTATCCTTCCGGGACTTGGGAGACTGTTGTTGAGAGTACACCGAACGACGGAACGCACCGCTGTTTTGTAAGTGAACCTGTTACGACTGCCGCGAGAATTCGGATTACGGGCACGGTACACACAAATGTCTCAGACGAGTCAAATACGAATTTCACAATCGCTCGACGTAGCATCACTTTAACAAAACCGAATGGCGGTGAAGTCTGGGTGGGCGGTAGGGCAGATACAATTCGCTGGACATCGGCAAACATGAGCGGTAATGTCGCTATTGCTTTGAATCGAAACTATCCAAACGGCGCATGGGAAACAATTACTTCAAGCACCGCCAATAATGGTTCGTATCGTTGGGTAACTGGAGGAGCGTTGACCGAAAATGGGCGTATGCGGGTAACATCTGTCAATTTTGCGGCGGTGGGTGACACCTCGAATGCAGCTTTCGCGATTAGAGTTTCAGGAGCGGCGCCGAGTACTCCGGGTGGACTCGGAGTGGATGGAATCACAGGCAATTCAGTTGTACCCACCGAGTTTGCCTTAGAACAGAATTTCCCCAATCCGTTCAACTCAACCACGCAGATTCGCTTTGCATTGCCGCAAGCAGGATATGTGAGCGTGATGGCCTATGATCTATTGGGTCGCGAAGTCAGCACACTATTGCGCGGTGAACGGGATGCAGGTTGGCATCAGATCGGTTGGCAGGCCACAGGTGACTCAGGCCGTAGTTTGCCGACAGGGACATACTTGATTCAAATGATCTCAGGTGAGTTCATGCAAACCCGCAAAGTAGTATTGATGCGTTGATTCTTAGGACAAATGAAAATGAAACAGCCCCTGACGGGTCTTCAGGGGCTGTTACTATTTGTTTCAACTTCAACACCTCACGTGTTTCCACGCACAAAATGCGGCATCTCGAACGGAATCTCCATGGACAGTTCAACGAACCCCATGTATTGTTCGTCTTCAAACCACGGCATCTGATAGATTAACTTCTTTCTGCCATTCTTCTCGATAGTGTATACATTTTTCTCATGCGTTTCGAGCATTTCAACAAGCTTTGATCGCGCCGGTTCCGGATGACAGTCCAGGACATTTGTGCCGACTAGGGCAGCGCCACCGTCTAATTCAAAGGTGCTGATTGATTTCTGGTTCATCTCCAGAATAATCCCATCGCGGTCGCACACGGTTGCGGCAATAGGCAGTTCGTTGATCCAATGTGAAGAAGACATATTTGTGATCGAAAATCGTGATGTAGGAGTTACCACCAAATTTGTTGATCGCTGTCGTAGGTGAAGATGCGTTCCTCGCGATCTGATTCCGCAGCCGTCAACCAATAAATGCAACCGCTCGGCACGCCTGTAAAAGTTATCGGGGTCTCACCTGCGATTTGTGTGCAGGCGGTTTTCCAGCCACCTTCCCAATAGTGTAACTCATAGCTCACGCCTTGTGTGAAGGCTGCCTTACGAATGCCGTCAGTGGATATCTCCAACGTTGTTTTTGTGGTGGACGACAGTGTTACGGAGACTCGACGGTTAGTGTCGGCTGCGAGCGTATTTATTTCACCGCCGGAAGTAAGGATGAACGGCAAACCTGCCGGGACGATTTTCTCATCAATGTAGTAGGCCGGAAGATACGCGATGTCTGTTCCCATGTCCGTGAACGTGGCCGAACCGTCTGCGATCTTGCTCCAGTGAATTGCTTTCCACTCTCCCGAATTGAAGACACAAAGATAAGCAAACTGAACTGAATCAGGCGCAGCAAG
>Ga0154020_10005755_pt1 | contig 14578 bp, 13 predicted proteins | sample Klosneuvirus_201_FD_109709 | JGI IMG/M metagenome (GOLD analysis project Ga0154020, IMG submission 109709) | Active sludge microbial communities from wastewater, Klosterneuburg, Austria - Klosneuvirus_20160825_MG | ecosystem: Engineered > WWTP > Aerobic digester > Activated sludge | place...
ACTGTTTTTACGAAAATGGTATAAAATAAGAATGCCGCAATCTTACGGGATTGCGGCTTATTCTTGAGTTTTCTCAGATGGGCTGCGAGCCTTACGGGGCTGGCTTTCACCTGACAATCAACCTATACTAACCAAAACCAAATCTTATCTTCTAACGCTATTCCGGTGTTAAGGTTTCAGATGCCGGGCAGCCTTACGGGGCTGCCCTTAACCTGACAATCAACCTAACTAACCAAAAACCATATCTTTCACCTTTTGGTAGGCCTTATGGGGCCTGCTTGGCTATATTTTAATGTCATCGTTTGACACTACTATTTTAACATCATTTGATGGGGTAAGATTGTTTGTTTAGCCCGACTTATTGCATTTGTAAGGAAACCCGTCATAATCTGGAATTAAAAAGCATGATCCATCTTTCTGACCAATTAAATGATAGATTATCAGCAGATTCTTTGAACAACAACCTGCATTAATCTGTTGGGTAACATGTAAGCAATCGCTTGAATTTGTCGTTTCAGACCGGAAAATGTACCGATTATGACGCCTAAAAATGGCAACAGGGCAGGAATCAGGGAATTCTGTCTAAATTTGCACACTCAACCACTAGAAATCATTCCAAAATGACTGCTTTTGAAGCCACAAAACTGAATACTATTGAAGAAGCACTTGAAGATATCCGCCAGGGTAAAGTCATCATTGTTGTTGACGATGCCGACCGGGAAAACGAAGGTGACTTTATAACTGCTGCCAGAAATGCAACCCCTGAAGTAGTGAATTTTATGGCAACTCATGGTCGCGGATTGATTTGTGCTTCATTAACTATAGAACGTTGTGAGGAATTGCGACTGGATATGATGGTTGCAAATAACACATCTTCCAATGAAACGCCTTTTACTATATCAGTTGATTTACTCGGACATGGCTGTACCACAGGGATTTCTGCCAGCGATCGTTCCAAAACTATCCTTTCATTGATTGATCCAGAAACCAGACCTGAAGATTTGGGTCGCCCTGGCCATATTTTCCCATTGAAAGCTAAAAACGGTGGTGTTCTTAGAAGGGCAGGCCACACAGAAGCTACAATTGATCTGGCCAAACTGGCTGGTTTTGAGCCTGCCGGAGTCCTGGTTGAAATTATGAATGAAGATGGAACTATGGCCCGGTTGCCCGATCTGTTTTCAATTGCTAAGAAATTTAACCTGAAGATTATTTCAATCGAAGACTTGATTTCTTATCGTCTCAAGACTGAAAGTCTGATCGAACGGCAAGTTGACATAAAACTTCCTACCGAATATGGTGATTTTAATCTGGCGGCCTTTAAACAACTGACTAACGATCAAAACCACCTGGTTATTTATAAAGGAACCTGGGAAAAAGATGAACCGGTGTTGGTGCGGGTACACAGCTCCTGCGTCACAGGCGATATTTTTGGTTCTTGCCGTTGTGATTGCGGCCCACAATTACATAAAGCCATGCAAATGGTTGAAGCAGCGGGCAAAGGATTAATTGTATACATGAATCAGGAAGGCAGAGGTATTGGTCTGCTGAATAAACTGAAAGCATATAAACTTCAGGAAATGGGTCGTGATACTGTGGAAGCTAATTTAGAGTTAGGATTTCAGATGGATGAACGCGATTATGGAGTGGGAGCACAGATCCTCCGAAATATGGGCGTGACTAAAATGAGACTGCTTACCAATAACCCTACTAAGCGTGCAGGATTGATAGGATATGGTCTCGAAATAGTTGAAAATTTGCCATTGGAAATTGATTCCAATGAACACAACAAAAATTACCTGGAAACGAAAAGAGATAAAATGGGACATACTATTAAACAGAACGAAAAGTAAAACCCCGAATACTATTAAAATAAAAAAGCTGTTTCAACCGAAACAGCTTTTTTATTTAGTGATTAACTTAGGAAATCAGCTCTTCCATTTAATTGTACAGCCAATTGCCTTAGTAAAATTGGTGGTCACTTTTTTACCTGCAAGAATTTCATCAAGTGCCTGTTCCACATATCTGGTTTGCACATTTTCAGGTTCATAAGTGTTGTCATCAATTGCCCCAATATACGCAACGCTATAAGCACTTTCTTCTCTTGTCAGTACAAAGACATGAGGAGTTCTGACAGCACCATAAACAGAAGCTACTTTCTGATCCACATCATAGATGTAAGGGAAAGGGAATTTCTTTTCAGAAGCCCGAACAACCATAGCTTCAAAGCTATCGTCGGGTGATTTAACAGGGTCATTAGGATTAATGGCTACTACCGGATAACCTTGTGCAGCATATTTATTATGCAGGGCAATAATGCGATCTTCGTATGCAACGCTGAATGGACAATGGTTGCAGGTGAAAATCACAATGGCTCCCTTGTTATTTTTAAGTCCGGCCAGTGAAACCATTTTGCCATCTACATTTTTGAGATTGAAATCGGCAGCTTTATCGCCAACTTTAAAACCTGTTTCAGATGGAGCAGCAGCAATAAACAGGAATAATATTGCAGGTAGGATGAGAAGTTTTTTCATGATATCATTTAATTAGGGGTTTAACAATTTCATTCAATTCTGTAAAGATAAACTCTTTTTCAAAGAAAAGGGGAGCTGAAGCAGTGCCTCCGACTATCAATGTGGCAGGAATGGCACCACTCCAATTGGGATTCACCTTATCAATCCAGCTATTGTAATTAGGTTCATCTAAGACAACTACTTTCGACTGAATATTTTTCTCTTTTACAAATGGTTTTATTCTGCTTTCCAATTGCTTTTTAAAATCAAGACTCACTAAAACAACTTTGAGTTTAGATGATTTATTTTCTGCTGCTAACCGATCGAAATACGGCAGTTCCTTTACGCAGGGAGCACACCAGGTTGCCCAAAAATTTATTACATAAAGTGTATCACTTTTTTGGTTCATTAAATTTTCAATATAATCCCACTTCACAATCTCAACCGATTGAGCATCTGTCCGGAGATTGATGCAGGATAAAAAAAAGAAAAAAAGAACAGCATTTTTAATTTTCATATTTAATATACTTATGATGTTATTATTTTTTACCAAGGACAAAATGGTGACTGGAAATGATAAATTTTTTGGATAGATATAAACGATGTGCATCAAATCTCATCACTCCTGAATCGAGGTGAATTTGCCCGATTTCATTTTTATCAGCATAGGCAATTACCCAATCCATAATCATTGCTGCATATCCATTTTTTCGGTATTCCGGAAGCGTATTCAGATCATCTATATAAATATAATTTCCACGGTGCAATTTGTAGCCTGACCAAAATCCTGCAACTGAGACTGCTTTGCCATCCCTTTCAATAAAAACTACTTTAAAACCATCATTAATCATGGATCTTAAAATGACCGGAAGAGCTGCGGCTTCGATATGAGGTCTGAGATCCAGAAACGCTTCCCGGCATTTCAGGATATCTTCGTCGGTTATAACTTCTTTTACCATTTTATGTATTTCTTTTGAGCATTAACCGCCCTGCTACAAATAGTATTGCACAGGGAATCCAAATGTACTTAATTTCACTTTTAATTACTGCCATTCCCCAACTGCTGAAGAAATTTTCAAATCCTATAGGGCTTACCAATACAGGTCGGTAGGGAAGAAAAAATCTTTGATCGCTGAAAGGAATAAAAAAGCCAACACCTAATCCCCCTGTAGTCATAGCATCCAATATTCCATGAGAAACGGTTGAGATAAATAAAAACAGGTTTACAGTTGCAAAGGCTTGAATATCATAGCGCTGTTTTCGATGAAATAACAGAGTTATTAAAACGGAAATCGCAAAGGCAAACAGAATAGAGTGGGTGATTCCCCTATGACCCATTGGACTTTCATAGGGAATTCCTATTCCGAAGGTAATTACATCAGCATCAGGAAGCATAGACAAAATAATTCCTGCAACCAGCACAGGTGTAGTGATACACTTTTGAGGAATCAGCTTACCTGCTGTTAATGCCACAACTGCATGTGAAATAATGGTAGCCATATAATTTCAAAATTAACAATATTGCACGATCTGTGTTACCAACATTATCATGGAAGTAATATTGTTCATTATTGCCATTTTACTGGCATTAACCGGTCTGGCCGGTTGCATAATCCCAGGTTTACCCGGACCACCATTGAATTTTATGGCCATTTTATTGGTTCAGTGGGCCTTCCAGCCATTTTCAGCATCCTTTCTGTGGATATGGGCTGCAATCACTCTGGTAGTGGTCATCCTCGATTATTTCCTACCCGTTTGGGTTTCCAAAAAATTTGGTGCTACCCGTGAAGGCATTATCGGCAGCATTATCGGTTTAATTGCAGGAATGATTTTCCCACCAATAGGAATGATTGCGGGCCTCATTATTGGAGCTGTTTTAGGAGATATGATTGCAGGTAAATCGTTTCAGGATGCAGCCAAATCGGGACTAGGAAATGCAGTAGGCACACTTTTCTCAATCGGCTTTAAATTGATAGTTTCGGGAATGCTTACCTGGTATACCTGCTCCAGGATAGTAATGTATTACCTGTAACCGATACTTATCAGCCAGTTTTCGATAATTTTCAGCCCTTGTGTCGTCATTACAGATTCAGGATGAAACTGAACTCCATGTATTGGTAGTATTTTATGCGAAAGGGCCATAACAGTATTTTCGTGATCGGTTGCAGTTATCATCATACATTCCGGAAAATCTTCATCATCAACTACCCAACTGTGATAATGTCCCGACTCAAATGTACTTGCCAAACCTTTAAAAAGTGGGCAAGCAGCGTCTGTTACCCTGATTTCTTTTTGAACCCCATGCCAAACCTTCGGTAATTGTTTCAGTTTGCCACCGAAATGTACTCCCAGAGCCTGGTGCCCCAGACAGATTCCAAGTATCGGTTTGGTGTTAACTGCTGCTGCAATTAATTTATTCATAATTCCGGCCTCTTCGGGTAATCCCGGGCCAGGCGACAACATAATAGCTCCAAATTGCAAAGCTTCTTCCACAGTAATTTCATCATTACGTTTCACCACAACCGGAACAGAAGTTAGTTGGGTGATATAATGATATAAATTCCAGGTAAAGGAATCGTAATTGTCCAGTAAAAGAATCATGTAAGTATGGCAATGTTAATTGAAATGCAAAGGTAAGTGCTTTCCTACTTGCATTCAAACATAACCAAATTAAGTAGCAACAATTACTAGTTACCGGGTTGTATAATCACCCGCTTGGTAATATTGCTTTTTTCAGTGGTTGCACGAACGAAATAAATACCTCCCGAAAGATGATTAAGATCGGCACTGATCACAGGATTATGTTCGTTTTCGAAATGTTGTGTAAATACAATCTTACCAACTGCATCCATGATGAAAACATCTCCGGTTTCTGCAATAGGATATGCCAGATCAATATTGATATCCCCTGATGACGGATTCGGGAAAACCTGCATCCTTGATTCCTGAATAATTTCAGGCTCATTCAGCAAATAACCTACAGTGAAATTCTGTGTAAAGCGGGTTCCGAAATCAGCTTCAAAAAATTGAAGCACTCCGGGACCAAAAGCATTCACAAACCGCACATAACCGGTACCGTCACTATTGGCAAAGAAACTTAAACCATCTTTTCCACTATCATTTACATTGAATGAATAGCAACCCGGAGACAAAACCACTGTGTCACGATAAATAGTATTCGATGCCAAAATTCCATTTGTATAAACAGTGTTTCCTAAATCATCTTTAATGTTCCACGAAGTTTCTGTATAGGCACTGTTGGTTTTAAATAAAACAGCAAATGAATAAGGATGTTGAACCGGGAATTTCACGGTGGTGTACATGGTATCATTGTAAGCATATTGATCGGCAGTTCCATTTGGATTGCTGATGTATGCATAAAATTGCTCCGACTGATTGCTCACCGAATTCCAGTCGAGTGCCCCAAGTTGAACCTGCACCGTTTTATTGAAATCCAGGGAACCGGTCCAGTTAAAAACTGAAGGGGTTGCACCTTTTATTCCATAGGTAATAGTAGCACTGGTAAGTGTAGTAGAACCAGTATTTTTAATGGCAATAAGCGGATTATTACAAATAGGATTGAAGCGATTATAGTAAAAATCGTCGTTTGGTGAAAGAATTTCTTCCATGGATGCATCAACACTAAAATTTGGAGCCGAATAGGTTATTAACTGTGCTGCCATAATGTAATTCGGATTTTGTCCCGAAACGGTATTGGTGTAAGCATCAATGTCCATATCAACAGTTACAGGGTTACCCGGTGTATAAAGTCCGGTGATTTCATGTTCTTTAATAGAACCTTTTTCTCCCGGACACCAGTTAGCTCTGTCATAGATCCATGTACCTGCCTGATGCATAAGATGATTCAGACCGCAGTCGTTCCGCCAGATTGCCTGCTGGAATTGTTGTATTCCATCTAATTTAATTCGATAATTCTTCTGGCAAAATTCAGCACAGTTCTGTGTCCCTGCCCCATGTCCGGTAGGAATTATTCTTAACATGGCCATTGACTCGTTAGCAGCAGTATTGAAAGTTTTTGGTATTAAATAATTTTCAATTGGATTCGATGTATTTCCATAAGGAAAACCACCCGGACCTGAATTATATACTGTATGAATATTTACAGGTGTTCTCGGAGGTGTTCCTTCAATGAAGTGGAAGTCGAGGGTAATGGCAAATCCATCAGACCACCCACCATAAAACGCACGAATTTCAACACTATCGCGAAGTATATCTGCAAAATCAGTGACATCAAAATGAATGGTGTTACTCCATGAGGTATTGTAATATCCACCATAAGGAGTAATTACTCTGGCTAATTCTATTCGTTCCACCACTTCAAAAACATCATAATATGGAGTGAAAACATTAATGAGAGCAGTGTCATATCCAACCAAAACAGAGTCTATTATTGTTCCGGATGAATTGAAAATATAATTATAGAATCCGGCTTCATACAGGAAAGTTGAATCGGTAAGAAGAGTTGGATCGGTTGGATCATTGTATATCATTACCCAGGCAGATGATGCCAATGATGAATCAACGCTCATGGTGGTGGTATTGAAAAAATATTCATACACCGCATTTGAATTGCCGAAAATGGTATCGGGAGAGGCACCATTAATCACATATAACGGAGCTGATTCTAATGTTGAATCGAGTGCACCGGTTTTGTGTAAAGCCTCCACCTGAACAGTGTAATCCCAATCTGAGCATCCGGTTGGAGGACAGCCTAAAGTGAAATCCAGATTTATTCTCCGATAGGAGGTCCCCGGTGCAGGAAATACACCCCATTGATTGTATTGTCCCCACCAGTTCATATTTATTGCATTGTGAACCCTGATTGAGGTTGTATCACCTTCGGCAGCTTTGGATTTTTCAGTTGTTCCCAGAAATAGCATCAAGGAAATTAATGCCAGTAATTTAATCTTGTTCATTTTTATCAGATTGAGAACGGGAAATTAGGGAATTCCCGCATCATACCACTGATATTTCGGCTCAAGTCAATCAAATTCTACAAATTTCTCATTTCATTGGGATGCGTATCTTTGCAGTATGAAACCAAAAACTCCTTCCGCTTCTGCTTGTATAAACACAGAAATAATTCTTCCAAATGATACCAATACACTAGGTAACTTAATGGGAGGCAGACTTTTACATTGGATGGATATTTGTGCCGCAATTGCAGCCCACCGTCATTGTGGGCGGGTAGTTGTTACAGCAAGTGTGAATAATGTGGCTTTTAATCAGCCAATCAGATTAGCTGAAATTGTTACGCTGCAGGCAAAAGTTTCCCGTGCATTTAATTCCTCCATGGAGGTTTTTATTGATGTGTGGGTTGAAAATAATGCAACCGGCGAACGCAGAAAATGCAATGAAGCAATTTATACGTTTGTTGCGGTCGATCAAATGGGGAATCCCATTAATGTTCCGGAATTAGTACCTGAATCTGATGAAGAAAAAGCACGCTATGACGGTGCACTTCGCCGCCGCCAGTTGAGTCTGATTTTAGCAGGTAAGATGAAGCCCGATGATGCAACAGAATTGAAAGCGCTATTTACAAGATAAGCGTTTCCTAATCTTCATCGCCATGACCATGTCCGTGTGTTCCCATATGGGGCACTGACGTTTGGGAATTGACATTCTCAAAGTAGAACTTGCCTCTGGGAACATTGTAATTACCAATTTCATTCATGGTTTCTGTGTCGTATAATCTTCCATTCACCATAGTATATCGCACTTTTTCAGAATTTTGAATATCATCAAGCGGATTGGCATCCAAAACAATCAGATCAGCCAATTTTCCGCTTTCAAGTGAACCCAGATCCTTTTCCATACCTATGTAATAAGCACCATTTACAGTTGCACATTCCAAAGCCTGCATATTGGTCATTCCTCCCTGTTGCAACATCCATAATTCCCAATGAGCACCAATACCCTGAATCTGTCCATGCGCTCCTAAATTTACTTTCACACCACGATCAGCCAAAGCTTTGCAGGAACGGGAAACTAGTAAATGGCCATTGTTGTATTCCGCATCCGGAATCATAGTACGATGACGGGAGCGGGGATCTATTACAAAGCGAGGTGTATATTTCAACAGCTTTTGATTCTCCCATACATTGTACTTCTGGTAAAAGTAATATTCTCCGGTAACACCACCATAACCAACAATGAGAGTAGGGGTATAGCCTGTTTTCGATTGTGACCAGAGATTTATAACATCTTCATACAATGTTCCGATTGGTAAATTATGCTCTATTCCGGTGTGACCATCGAGTATCATAGACAAATTATGAAAGAAGAAGGAACCTCCTTCAGGAACAACATTTATTTTCTGGCTTCTTGCTGCATCAATTACCATTTGTCGCTGATCACGACGAGGTTGATTGTAACTTTTTACAGAGAAAGCACCAAAAGCACTGGTACGTTTAATTGCTGACCAGGCATCTTCAGGTTTATTGATTACGGTTTTGAAATCGCCTTCAGCACCATACAAAATCCATCCGGTTGAAAAAATTCTGGGACCTCTCATTGTCCCCGATTTAACCATTTCCGATTGAGAAAATACCATTTCTGAATTGGAAGAAGGATCATGAGTTGTGGTTACTCCATAAGCCAGATTGGCATAGTAGCTCCATTGTTTTTGCGGACTCAATCCATGACGGAAGGTGCCTAAATGTGCATGCACATCGATCAATCCTGGCATGATTGTTTTTCCGGTAACATCAATAATTTTGGTATCTGATGATATTTTCATTTCAGCAGCCTTTCCAACAGCCGTGATTCGGTTACCATCAATTAAAACCATACCATCTTCAATTACCGTTCTCGATGCATCCATGGTAATTATACGGGCTCCTCTTAATGCGATTAATCCTTTTGGTTTGTCAGATGCCAACATCAAACCAATTTTCAATCCTGTAGAATCAGCTGGTAAAACGGTATCTCTTGCACCTTCCACAAAGGTGAAGCCATCGGTAATTTTCCGGGTGAAATATTCATCTCCTGCAGTCCAGTGAAGAGCTTTGGAATCAGACGACCAATGCAGACTCAAACCACCATCTTTAGCTGCCTGCGAAACAGGAAAAGCCTTTGCTCCGGAAGCGAGATCCATTGGTTTTCCACTGGGCGGAAATGAGGCGATGTATACTTTAAACAATTCTGTAAATGCTACCCATTTTGCATCCGGACTCGGAACAATGGAGGTTGCATATTTAGAAGTAAAATGAGTTCGTAATTCACTTTCATCGAGCTTTACACTCTTCAGTGATTTGCTGTCACCTTCATCTTCAAAAAAGTAAAATGCATCATTCGAAGCAGTGAACATGGGCGCACTACCTGATTTGCGGATGAAACGGGGTGTGCCTCCGCTAGACGACATCACATAAATTCCGGGTTTTACCGAATGAAGGAACCCCTGATGATCATTTCCTTCTTCCTTAACATAAATAATTTGTTTGCCATCAGGCGACCATGAAGGTGTTCTGAATATTCCTTTATCGGTTGATAATTTCACCGGCTTAGAACCCGCTTTTCCTACTGAAACAGTTTGTATAGCACCCATAGTTTCATCGTTCCAGGAGACATAAACTACCGATTTTCCATCTTTACTAAAAGAAGGCTCAAATTCAAAATCGGTGCTTGTCGTCAAGCGGTATGGCTTACCATCGGGTAACGCTTTTGCATAAAGGTAACCGGCAGCATTAAAGACTAATGTCTTCCCATCGGGGGATGTAACAGCATGGCGAATTGCTTTGGCAGGAAAGGAATCCGGTGCTGCATCACGGGTAAACCGAATGGCTTCTGTAATACGATGGCTGTTCGAAACAGTGAATGGAATATCCGTCGATTTGCCGGTTGCTACATCGATCCGATTCAATTTTCCATTAGCCCAAATTATAATTTCCTTATCATCAGGCATCCAGTTAAAATTCGTGTAAACACCAAAAATAGCCCAGGCTTCCTGTTGATCTTTACTAAGCTTATCGTAAACCGGCCATTCTGCTCCGGTTGCCAGATCACGAATATAAAGGACGGTTTGTTCGCGAACTCTGCGTCCAAATGCAAGCAATTTACCGTTGCGCGATATCTGTGGTCTGAAAGCACCACCATTACCACCAGTCACAATTTCAATTTCACCTTTTTCAGTATCGTAACTTTTTATCAAATAAATCTGGGAATTGGGATCTTTATTGTATTGGAAATAACCTCCCGGATACATATCCTCACTGTAATAAACCAGTTTTCCATCAGGTGAAATGGTAGGCTCACCGAGATCCTGTTGTTCATTTTTTCGCTTGGTAAGTTGAATACCATCACCACCTGAAATATGATACATCCAAAGCTCACCGGCGCCTAATGATCGTCCCGAAGTAAAATGTTTGCGGGCAATCAGATAATTTCCGGAAGGGTGCCAAATAGCATTATTCAATAACCTGAAATCCTCTTTGGTGATTTGTTTCGCATTGTTACCATCGCGATCCATAACCCAAACATTATCGCCACCTCCGGCATCAGATGTAAAACAAATCTGTTTGCCATCGGGACTGTAGCGGGGCTGGACTTCAAACGCATATCCTGTTCTTATGGCTTTAGCTTTGCCACCGGTAACAGGCATGGTATAAATGTCTCCAAGCATATCGAACACAAGCTCTTTGCCATCCGGACTCACATCCAGATTCATCCAGGTTCCTTCAGAAACATCAAAGTTTACCGATTTGAATTTCCCGGGAGGATAGTTTACATCCCATTTGGGTGCATCATTTTTCTGGGCAACTGTTAAACCGGAGAAGGTGAATGCTGCTGCAATCAACAAGAGTGTCTTTTTCATACTTGTAATTTGAAGGGCTCAAAGTAAAAAAAAGTTTGTCATCGCCGACATAAAAGGAAACACCCTTTTGATGTGACTTAGAATCTAAATAAAAGGTAAAATTCGCTTGATTCTGAGAAAAGTACAGTTTTAGGTAATTGAATAATCTAGGCTTTACTTTTTTTAGCTTTGATAAATTCAAATAGAATAGGGAGGAGAGACAAGAAAATAATGGTTATAATAACCATACTGAAATTGTCTTTGATGAATGGAATATTTCCAAACAAAAATCCTGCACCCAGAAAGAGGATAACCCACAACAATGCACCAACCACATTGAAGGTGATGAATCGATGATACTTCATGGTCCCAATACCTGCTACAAATGGAGCAAATGTTCTAATGATTGGTATAAAACGAGCGTAAATGATCGTTTTTCCACCATGCTTTTCGTAGAATGTCTGTGTTTTTTCGAGATGCGCTTTTTTGATAAACCGCATGTTCATATTGAAAATTTTGGTCCCAAAGGCCTGACCAATGTGGTAATTGACCGTATCTCCAAGAATGGCGGCAATGATCAGCAAAATTCCCATTACCAAAATATTGAGTTCGGATCCCGGTAAAGCAATCACGGCTCCGGTTGCAAACAGGAGAGAGTCGCCGGGCAAAAATGGAGTAACCACAAGCCCGGTTTCACAAAAAACTATAAGGAATACGATGGCATAAATCCACAAGCCGTAATTATTGGTAAGTTCAACCAAATGCACATCAATGTGCAAAATAAAATCAATGATACTTTTTATAAATTCCATAAAGTCAGTTATATCAGGCTGCTGTAGCGGTTGCTGATGGTAAAACATCAAAACGCCCTAAAAGTTTTAGCATTCTGGTATGTGATTTTATGGCATCCCACATAGTAGTATTTTCATGGTAACTGATTCCAAATTCTTTAGCTGTTTGCTTAACAATAGGTGCCAGTTGGGGATAATGAATGTGACAAATATGAGGAAACAAATGGTGCTCAACCTGAAAGTTTAAACCGCCAAAAAACCAAGCCGCCAATGGGCTTTTCATTGCAAAGTTAGCAGTCGTATTCAATTGGTGGATCGTCCAGTTATTCATGATGTCACCTTTTTCATCGGGAGCAGGAAAGGTAGCTCCTTCAACCACATGGGCTAATTGGAAAACAACAGCAAGTGTAATTCCCTGAATAAAATGCATGCTGACAAATCCAATAGTTGTCATCCACCATGGTAAATCTATCAGTGCTATTGGCAAAACAAGGAACAAAGCAAAGTATACAGCTTTTGAAATAAATAAAATTATATATTCTTTAACAGGATGTTTTTTATTGTCATAGTTACCAAGTTTCTTTCGGAAAAAAGAGGAGAAATCTTTTTTAAAAACCCAGGAGATTGATGTCAGGCAATAAAAGAAATAGGCATACCAATGTTGGAAGCGGTGGATCTTTTTAAGCTTATTTTCTGTCGATAAACGAATAAATGATACCGGTTCTAAATCTTCATCATGCCCGGGAATATTGGTGTATGTATGATGAATTACATTATGCATGAGTTTCCACATGTACTTGTTGGTTCCGGCAAGATTAAAAGTATAACCTAAAATTTTGTTGATATATTTATTCTCGGATAAGGACCCATGAACTGCATCATGTGAAATGTTAAAGCCTACAAAAGCTGTAAATAATCCTAACAAAAGCCAACTGCCTAATGAAGCAATGAAATTATCTCCGGAGAGATAAATTAATAAATAGGATCCTACAAAGCCTGCCAGAAAAAAGATGACTTTAAAAGCCATCAGTGCATTACCTTTATCGGTGATGTGATTTTGTTTAAAATAATCCTGAATTCTGAGATTAAGGGTAGTTGTAAAGTTAGCGTCCTGGACGTTCCTGAATTTGATTTTTTGGCTCATTAATGTGATTGGGTCATGTATAAATCGCCGCAAAGTTAGTCATTACTACTATCCCTTTTGCGACCTTGTCTCTCTTTTTTCAACTTTCTATTGTGCAAAAGACTCATTTACAACTAATTCAAAAAATGACAGCCGTCATATCAGAATCAAAGGAAATACCTTAATTTTGTTTTCCTGTAAAGTGAGAACAATACCTAAACATTTGAATGTCAGTATTTGTTAATATCATATCTGCAATAAACACGAATAATTAATTTCATGAAACCATATTCATCTTTCATTCCGGTTCTGATCCTTAGCTTATCCATTGGTTTTCAATCGTGTAAGGATGATAAAGATGAAGATACACCAACTCCACCTGCACAAATAAAATTTCAGGTTCCTGCAGGATGGCCACAACCGGTTTATGATTTTGCCAACAATGAGGTTACCAACGAACGTTTTCAGTTAGGAAGAAAATTATTTTACGACCCACTGCTCTCTCGGGACAATACCATTTCCTGTGGTTCATGCCACCTTCAGTCAGGTGCATTTTCTCACATCGATCATAAAGTGAGTCATGGTATCGATGATCTGGATGGAACCCGGAATTCACCTGCATTGTTTAATCTCGCCTGGAATAGCAGTTTCTTTTGGGATGGTGGTGTTAATCATATCGAAGTACAACCCATTGGCCCCATTGAAAACCCTGTTGAAATGGATGAAACGCTTGGGAATGTGGTAGCAAAACTGAATGCCAGCAACACCTATAAAAATTTGTTTCTGAATGCCTATGGAAGCGATTCAATCACTTCTCAGATGATGCTGCGGGCAATCGCGCAATTTATGGGCGTTATGGTTTCCTCCAACTCAAAATACGATAAATTTATTCGTGGAGAATCAGGTGGCACTTTCGACTCCCAGGAATTAAATGGCCTCGATTTATTCCGTCAAAAATGCGCTTCCTGTCATTCTGAACCTCTCTTCACCGATCATTCTTTCCGTAATAACGGACTCGATTCTGTTTTCATCAATGATCCCGGAAGAGCACACATAACGCTTGATCCGAATGATGAAGGAAAGTTTAAAGTGCCTTCGTTACGTAATGTGGAGTTGAGTTATCCTTACATGCACGATGGTCGCCTTAAAACGCTCGAAAAAGTTCTCGATCACTATGCTTCAGGAGTAAAAAATTCTCCTACGCTAGATCCCCTGGTGAGTGGGAATATTCCGCTTACAGTTCAGGAAAAAGCCGATATTATTAAGTTTTTAAAAACACTTAACGATTATACTTTTACTTCGGACCCAAAATTTTCTGAGGTCAATTAATTGGGCGAATCCG
>Ga0154020_10005756_pt1 | contig 14576 bp, 11 predicted proteins | sample Klosneuvirus_201_FD_109709 | JGI IMG/M metagenome (GOLD analysis project Ga0154020, IMG submission 109709) | Active sludge microbial communities from wastewater, Klosterneuburg, Austria - Klosneuvirus_20160825_MG | ecosystem: Engineered > WWTP > Aerobic digester > Activated sludge | place...
CTGGCGACCATCTGCTTGTTCCAGCTGATCACGCTGCCGGTCGAGTTTGACGCCACCGCCCGGGCCAAGGCCCAGCTCGTCAACCTAGGCATCGTCGGCCGCGACGAGATGCCCGGCGTCAGCCAGACGCTCGATGCCGCGGCCCTGACCTACGTGGCGGCGTTTGTCGCCTCGCTCGGCAGCTTGCTGCACATCCTGATGATCATCTTGGGCGGCCGCCGCGACGACTGAACGTTCGCATAGTGGAAACGGGAAGGCCGGTTCTCGCGGGCGGCCAGTTGACCATCAAAACCGCCATCCTGAGCCGCGCGAAGCATCCAGCAGCGCGCCCGCGGCGGTTAGGCAGCTGGGTGTCAACACAGCCTGCTGGCCGACGTCACTCGCGTGCAGAATGACAAACCGAGATTGAATGCGCGCTCTCGCGTTGCCGTGATGTAGGGCGGTGCAAAAAATCACCTCGTGAACCCGCTTGACGCGGTCGCATACTCTATCCGCCGATGAAATTTCTTTGCCTGCCTCTGCTCATGACCTCCCTCACTGCCTTCGCCGCTTCGCCCGTCGTTCTCCCGCTCTGGCCGGAGGGCGTCCCCGGCGCACGCGCCATCGGCCCCGAGCAACACGAGGCTGGGGGACGCATCACCCATGTCTCTGAGCCCACGCTGACCATCTATGCCCCGGCGATCGACCGCCCCAACGGCACGGCGGTCATCATCGCTCCGGGTGGTGGCTACGGCCTTCTCTCCAATGAGCGCGAGGGCGTGCAATATGCCAACTGGCTGAGCACGCTCGGCGTCACCAGCTTCGTCCTGAAATACCGCCTGGCTGAGTTCGGCCACCCGGCGCCTCTGCAGGATGTCCTGCGCGCCGTGCGGCTCGTCCGTTCGCACGCTGCCGAGTTCAAGGTCAACCCCGCGCGCCTCGGCGTCATGGGCAGCTCGGCCGGCGGCCACCTCGCCGCCAGCGCCGGCACGTTGTTCGACCATGCCGCCGGCAAGACCGGTGCGGCGCTCGACGCCACCAGCGCGCGGCCCGACTTTCTCATCCTGATGTATCCGGTCATCACCATGGACGACCCGCACGCCCACGCCGGCTCGCGCAAGAACCTGCTCGGGGACAACCCGACGCCTGAGTTGTTGAAGCTGGCCTCAATGGAAAAGCAGGTGACGGCCGCCACGCCGCCGACTCTGCTCATCCACACGCAGGAGGACCAGTCGGTGCCCGTGGAGAACAGCATTCTGTTCTATCAGGCCCTCACCCGTGCCCGGGTGCCGGCCGAAATGTATCTCTTTGAGCACGGCTCGCACGGCATGGGCATGAAACCGGATTTCGGCACGGCCTCCGCCTGGCCCCAGCGGGCCGGGGAGTGGTTGCGGCAGCGCGGCCTGCTCCAGCCCGCCGGGCAGTAGCGCTCGTCCCACCCGTTCCGCCTGCGCCTGCGCGAACGGATAATATATGATTGACCTTAATCATATAGCCTCGCTCCCTGTCCATCCATGCGCGTGCCCCAGCATCTCGTTGACCGCCGCCGCGAGGAACTCCGCCACCTGATCCGGTGCGACGGTTTCCTGCCGGTGAACGTGATTTGCCAGCGGCTGGGCGTCTCCGCCGCCACGGCGCGCCGGGATCTGGTCGCGGTTGAGGCCAACGGCCACATCACCCGCACCTACGGCGGGGCGCTGGCGGACTACAACAGCGCCTTCGCATCGCATGATGAGCGCTCCGGCCGTGCCCGACCGGCCAAGGCGCGCATCGCGGAAAAAGCCGTCGCGCAAATGCCGCGCACGGGCACTATCTTTCTCGACGCGGGTACGACCATCCAAGCCACGGCCCGGACGCTCACGCAGCGCGGCGACCTGACCGGCCTCATCGTGGTGACCAACAGTCTGGCGGCGGCCTCCGTCCTTGGCGCCGCCCGGGGCATCAGGCTCCACGTGGTGGGGGGCGAATTTCTCAACCGGCAGGCGGCACTGATGGGCCCGCGCGCCATCAAGGCGCTGGGCGACTGGTCCTTCGATGCCGCCTTCCTCGGCGGCGAAGGCATGGATGCCACCGGCATCAGCAACTCACACGCCAGTGTGGCCGCTTTCCAGCAAGCGGTCCTGCGCCACGCCAAGCGGGTGTTTTTTTGCCTCGATGCGTCCAAGCTCGGTCGCGCCACGCCGCACCGCGTTGCCGACTGGTCCCGGCCCACGGCCCTGATCACCGACGCCCCGGCCAAGCGCCTCGGCGCCGCCGGCATCACGCTCTCCCCGTCCCAACATCTCCGCGCATGAATACCTCCAGCGTTAACCGTTTTTGTGGAGGGCCCAGCTCCAGCTGGGCCGTAGGGCGTGCGCATGTGATATCACGGTCGCGGTCCAGCTGGATCTGGACCCTCCATGACTCACTCCTTTTGACATGAGCACCGCTAACCAACCGAATGTCCTGGAGCGGATGCTCGACCTCTCGCACCAACTCGGCCGCGAGGACCGCAAGCTGGCCATTCTCGGCGAGGGGAACACCTCCGCCCGGCTTTCGGCCGACACCTTCGTCGTCAAGGCCAGCGGTTCGAACCTTGGTTCGCTGAGCGAAAAAGGCACCGCTACCTGCCGCTTCGACGCCCTGCTTCCGTTGCTCAATCGCAAGACGATGACCGATGCCGCGATCGACGAGGCGCTGTTCGCGTCGCGCGTCGATCCGGCCTCCCGCAAGCCTTCCGTCGAGGCCATGTTCCACGCCTGGCTGCTGACGCTGCCGGGCGTCAATTTCGTCGGCCACACGCATCCCGTGGCAGTGAACAAGATTCTTTGCACGAAACATGCGCGCAGCTTCGCCGCCAAACGCCTATGTCCCGACGAGATCGTGTGCTGCGGCACCGAGTTCGTGCTCGTGCCCTACATCGACCCGGGTCTGAAGCTCGCGCAGGGCATCCGCGCCGCCGTGAAGGCATACATCAAGCGCCTGTCCCTCCCGCCGCGGGTCATCCTCCTCGAGAACCACGGCTTGATCGCGTTCGGCGCCACGCCCGAGGCAGTGCTCGCCGCGACGCTGATGGCCGCCAAGGCCGCCGAGATATTCGCCGGCGCCGTGGCGCTCGGCTCCCCGCGTTTCCTCTCCGCCACCGTCGCCGCCCGCATCGCCGGCCGCCCCGACGAACACTACCGCCAGAAGGCGCTCGGACTGTGAGCGCCTTCGCTCTCAGGTTTAAGCTGTAAGTTTTAAGCCTTCCGAATTCCCAAACCACCTGCCTCCAACTCTCTCTCCTTAAACCTTACACCTTAAAACTTAAACCTTACCCGCTCATGAGCTCATATAAATACGTCAACTTCGCCTGGGACGACGCCAAGGCCGCGTCGCTCGACCCGGTCGCCCGCCTCATCTACCGCTCGAACCTGCTCGGCAGCGACCAGCGCATCACCAACACCGGCGGCGGCAACACATCGGCGAAGATCACCGAGACAGATCCGCTCACGGGCCAGGCCACCGAGGTGCTCTGGGTCAAGGGCTCCGGCGGCGACCTGCGCACGAGCACGCGCGAGAACTTCTCGTCCCTCTACCAGCAAAAGCTCCTCGCGATGCAGTCGCTCTACGGCGCGCGCGCCGACAAAGGCCTCAAGGCTCCCGCCGAGGACGACATGGTCGCCATGCAGGCCCACGCGACCTTCAACCTGAATCCGCGCCCGTCCTCAATCGACACCCCGCTGCACTCCTTCCTGCCGGGCAAGCACGTCGACCACATGCACCCGAACGCGATCATCGCCATCGCGGCCTCGCAGAACTGCGAGAAACTCACCCGGGATATCTTCGGAGGCGAGATGGCCTACGTGCCGTGGATGCGGCCTGGCTTCGAGCTCGGCCTCGCGATGCAGGAGATTTCCAAGAAGAACCCGAAAACGCAGGCCATCATGATGGGCCAGCACGGCTTCATCTCGTGGGATCACGACGAGAAGAAGTGCTACACGTGGACGCTCGACTGCATCGAGAAAGCCTCCGCTTTCATTGAGGCGAAATACCAGGCCAAGGGCGGCGACGCCACGGCCTTCGGCGGCGCGAAATACGCCACCCTCGACGCCGCCAAGCGCAACGAGGTCTTCGCCGCCATTTTGCCATGGCTCCGCGGCCAGGTCTCCCAGCAGAAGCGTTTCATCGGCACCGTGCAGGACGACGAGAAGATCCTGCGCTTCGTCAACTCGAAGGACGCCGCCCGCCTTGCCGAGCTCGGCACGAGCTGCCCCGACCACTTCCTCCGCACCAAGATCAAGCCGCTCTACGTGGACTGGAACCCGCAGGCCGAGGACGCTACCTCGCTCAAGAAGAAGCTCGCCGCCGGTCTCGAGGCTTACCGCAAGGACTACGCGGCCTACTACGCGAAGTGCAAACACGCCAACTCGCCGGCAATGCGCGACCCGAACCCTACTGTCGTCCTCATCCCGGGCGTCGGTTTGGTGGCCTGGGGCAAGGACAAGTCCGAGTCCCGCGTCACCGCCGAGTTCTACAATTGCGCGGTCGAGGTCATGCGCGGCGCCGAGGCGATCGACAAATACATCGCCCTGCCGCAGCAGGAGGCCTTTGACATTGAATATTGGCTCCTCGAGGAGGCGAAGCTCAAGCGCATGCCGGCCGAGAAGGAACTCGCCCGCCAGGTCATCATCGTCGTCGGCGCCGGCTCCGGCATCGGCAAGGAGACCGCCCACCGCCTCGTGAAGGACGGCGCGCACATCGTCTCGGTCGACATGAAGCTCGAGACCGCGCAGGCCACCGCCAACGAGATCACCGCCAAGCTCGGCCAGGGCATCGGCGTCGCCGGCACCGGCATCTCCAGCTGCGGCCCGGCCGTCGGCCTCGCCTGCAATATCACCGACCGCGCCAGCGTCCGCGCCATGCTCGACCAGGTCGCGCTGGCCTACGGCGGCTTCGACTCCATCTGCGTCACCGCCGGCGTTTTCTGGCCGAGCGACACCACCGGCCACATCCCCGACGACAAGTGGGCCTTCACCTTCGGCGTCAACGTCACCGGCAGCTACATCGTCGGCGACGAGGCGTTCAAGACCTGGAAGGAACAGGGTCTCAAGGGCAGCCTCGTCCTCACCACCTCCGCCAACGCCGCCGTCGCGAAGAAAGGTTCCGTCGCCTACGACACCTCCAAGGCCGCCGCCAACCACCTCGTCCGCGAGCTCGCCATGGAGCTGGCGCCGCTGGTCCGCGTCAACGGCGTCGCCCCGGCGACCGTCGTGCAGGGCTCCGCGATGTTCCCCCGCGACCGCGTCATCGGTTCGCTCGCCAAATACAACATCCCCTACAAGGACGATGAGGCGACGGAGTCGCTGGTCAGCAAGCTCGCGCAGTTCTATGCCGACCGCACGCTGACCAAGGCCCCGATCACCCCGGCCGACCAGGCCGAGGCCTACTTCCTCCTCGTGAGCCAGCGCCTCAGCAAGACCACCGGCCAGGTCGTCACCGTCGACGGCGGCCTCCACGAAGCCTTCCTGCGCTAAGAAAATCATTGGGACACAGAGAGCACGGAGTTAACACAGAGAGCACAGAGAATGATATTTGGATATTCTGCTCTGTGACCTCCGTGCCACCTCCTCTTCCTCCGTGACAAAAAATTCCAAAACCATCCACTGCGCCGCCGTAGATCTGGGCGCTACCTCGGGTCGCGTCATCGTCGGCACGTGGGCGAAGAACCGCCTCACGCTGACGGAGGTCCACCGCTTCCCCAACGCCTTCAAGTCCGCCGGCGGCCATGACTACTGGGACATCCCGGGCCTCTGGTCCGAGATCGTCGCCGGCCTGCGCGAGGCGAAACGCCGCTTCCCGGCGCTCGCCTCCGTTGGCGTGGACACCTGGGGCGTGGACCACGTGCTGGTCAACGACGCGGGCCGCATGGTCTTCCCGACCCATGCCTACCGCGACGCCCGCACGCAGCCCGGCCTCCAAAAACTCGCCAACACCCGCGCCGCCCTCGAGCGCATCTACTCCGCCACCGGCATCCCGAACGTCTTCTACAACTCCAGCCTCCAGCTGGCGGAGACAGTCGCGAGCTGTCCGGCGGTCACGGACATCGCCACGCGCTGCCTCTTCCTGCCCGATTACTTCAACTATCTGCTCTCGGGCCGCATGGAGAACGAAATCTCCTTCGCGAGCACGACGCAGCTGCTGGACGTCCATGGCAAGGACTGGTCGCGCGCCACGCTCGACCATTTCCACATCCCGGCGATCTGGTTCTCGACGCCGATCCTCGCCAACACCGTGCTCGGCCCGGTCACCGGCATGCCCGAGTTGAAAGGCACCAAGGTCGTCGCCGTCCCCGGTCACGATACCGCCGCCGCCTACGACGCCATGCCCGCCAACCCGGCCGGCGGTGATCTCTACATCAGCTCCGGCACCTGGTCGCTAGTCGGCTTCGAGAGCGACACGCCCGTCCTCGGCAACGAGGCGCTGGCCGCACGCATCTCCAACGAGCGCATCGGCGACGGCCGTTACCGCCCGTTGACGAACGTCATCGGCCTGTGGCTCCTCGAGCAGACGCTCAAGGATTTCGCCGCCCGCCCGAAAAACGACAAGGAGTGGGAGAGGTTGATTGCAGCCAGCTCTAAGCTTAAAGCTTTACGCTATAAGCTCGATTGCACCGACCCCGCCTTCGTAAACCCCACGTCCATGCGGGCCGCCATCGACGCCCAGCTGAAGAAGCGGAAGCTCCCTTTGCCGAAGAACCTCGCTGGCTACGTCCGCCTGATCTGCGACTCGCTTGGGCAGGGGCATGCCGACGCCATCCGCAACTTCGAGAGGCTCGCGGGCCGCAAGTTCCAGCGTATCCTGATTGTCGGCGGCGGCTCCAAGAACCGCCTCCTCTGCCGGGCCACGGCCAACGCCAGCGGGTTGCCCGTCCACGCCTTCACCCTCGAGGGCACCGCGGTGGGCAACATTGCCAGCCAGCTCATCGGCCTCAGGGCCGTGAAAAATCTGAAGACCTTCCGTGAACACTTCGACAAACAAATCAAAGCCACGATCTACATCCCAAACATTTAACAGGAGGAAACAGAGGGAACTGAGTCCGAACCACCTCTCCGTTATCTCCGTTGCCTCTTGTGAAAATGTCTTGGTCTGATTCCTGATTCTTAATTCCTCCTTTTCTCTTCCTCCTCCCATGAGCTCTCCCGCTTACAAACTCGCCCGCGCCGCCTACGCCGCCCACGGCGTAGATACCGAAGCCGCCATCCGCCACGCGCTGCGCATCCCGATCTCCCTCCATTGCTGGCAGGCCGACGACGTCCGCGGCCTAGAGACGCCCAAGGCCGGCCTCACCGGCAGCGGCACACTCGCCACCGGCGGTTATCCCGGCCGCGCCCGCAACGGCGACGAGATGCGCGCCGACCTCGACCTCGCGCTGAAGCTCCTGCCCGGCAAGCAGCGCCTCAACCTTCACGCCTTCTACGCCGAGACCGGCAGCAAGGTCGTCGATCGCGACGAGCTCGAGCCCGAGCACTTCGCCCGTTGGCTGGGCTGGGCCAAGTCCCGCCGCGTCGGCCTCGACTTCAACCCGACTTACTTCGCCCACGAGATGGCCAACTCGGGCTTCACGCTGTCTGACGCCGACCCGGCCGTCCGCAAGTTCTGGATCCGCCATGCCAAGGCCAGCCGCCGCATCGCGGAAAGTTTCGCGAAGACCCTGGGCACGCCCTGCGTGAACAACCACTGGGTGCCGGACGGCGCCAAGGACGCCCCGGCCGACCGCTGGGCCCCGCGCGAGCGCCTCGCGGACTCCTACGACGCCATCTTCGCCGACAAGGCAGTGAACCGGAAACTCTGCGTCGACGCCGTCGAGGGGAAGCTCTTCGGCATCGGCTCCGAGGAATACGTCGTCGGCTCGCAGGAGTTCTACTCCAACTACGCCCTGAGCCGCGACCTCGTGCTCTGCCTCGACCTCGGCCACTACCATCCGACCGAGTCGGTCGCCGACAAGGTCTCCGCCCACCTCGCGTTCCACAAGAAGCTGCTCCTGCACACCAGCCGTCCGATCCGCTGGGACAGCGACCACGTCGTCATCCTCGACGATGCCGTGCGCAACCTCTTCCTCGAGATCGCCCGCGGCGACGCCTGGGACCGCATGTTCGTGGCCCTCGATTTCTTCGACGCCTCGATCAATCGCGTCGCGGCCTACGTCATCGGCGCCCGCGCCACGCGCCAGGCCATCCTCTGCGGCCTGCTCGACCCGTCCGCCGGCATGAAGGCCGCCGAAAACGCCGGCAAGGGCCACGAGCGCCTCGCCCTGATGGAAAACGCCCGTGCGCTCCCCTGGGGCGCCGTCTGGGACGAACTCTGCGAACGCGACGGCGTCCCCCCCGGCGCCAAGTGGCTCAAGGACGTCGCCCGCTACGAGAAACAGATCCAATCCAAACGGAGCTAAGGCATATTTTCTCACGCCAAGCCGCCAAGCCGCTAAGTTTTCAACCCTATCCTCTTCCTTTGCGCCTCTGCGCCTTTGCGTGAAACAATCCGGACTTCTAAAAACTGCCGCATGAGTTCACACCTTGAAAATCCCGACGTTGTCCTCATCGGCAGCGGCGTTATGTCCGCCAACCTCGGCGCGTTGCTCAAGCGCTTGGATCCGGCCCTGCGGATCCAAGTCTACGAGGCGGCGGACGAGCTGGCCTTCGAGAGCTCCAACGGCTGGAACAACGCCGGCACCGGCCACGCCGGCATATGCGAGATCAGCTACACGCCCAAGCCCGACGACGGCAGCCCGGTCAAGGTTCAGAAGGTCATCGATATCTTCCAGGAGTTCGAGCAGTCGCTTCAGTTCTGGGGCCACGCGGTGGCCTCGGGCATGATCGACAACCCCAAGGAGTTCATCAACCCGGTCCAGCACATCAGCTTTGTGCACGGCGACGACCAGGTGAAGTTCCTGAAGTCCCGCTTCGCCGGCATGTCCGCGCACCATTTTTTCGCGTCGATGGAATTCTCCACCGACCGCGCGAAGATCGGTTCCTGGGCGCCGCTGCTCACCGAGGGCCGCGACCCGGCCGTGCCGATCGCCGCCACCAAGATGGACGGCGGCACCGACATCAACTTCGGCAACGTCTCCCGCAAGCTTCTCGCCTGGCTTGGCCAGCAGGAAGGCTGCGCCGTGGCCGCCGGCCACAAGGTCGTCGGCCTCAAACGTGGAGGGCCGGTCTCCGCACCGGCCGCGTCTTGGCACGTCACCACCCGCAACCTCAAGACCGGCGAAGAACACACCGTCACCGCGAAGTTTGTCTTCGTCGGCGCCGGCAGCGGCAGCCTGCCGCTCCTGCAACTGGCCGGTATCAGCGAGGCGAAGGGTCTCGGCGGCTTCCCCATCGGCGGGCACTGGCTCGTGTGCGACGACCCCGCGATCGTCGCGAAGCACCAAGCCAAGGTCTACGGACAGAACCTGCCCGAGGCGCCCACGATGGCAGTGCCGCACCTTGATACCCGCATCCTCGACGGCAAGAAGACGCTACTCTTCGGGCCCTTCGCCGCATGGACGACGCGTTTCCTCCACCGCACGGGCAGCTGGACGGACCTCCCGCGCTCGGTGCGTCCGCACAACCTGATGACGCTGCTCAAGATCGCGGCGACGAACTTCCCTCTCGTGAAGTATCTGCTGCAGCAGGGCACGCAGAGCATGGCCGCCCGCATGAAGGTCATGCACATTTTCTATCCCAACGCGCAGGCCAAGGACTGGAAACTCATGGACGGCGGCATCCGCGTCCAAGCCATCAAGAAGACCGACGGCGAGGCCGGCATCGTTCATTTCGGCACGGAGGTGCTCACTAGCGCCGACAAATCCATGTCCGCCCTCCTCGGCGCGAGTCCGGGTGCTTCGGTTTGCGTGAACATCGTTCTCGAAGTGATCAAGCAGAGCTTCCCGCATTTGATCACCAGCCCCCGCATGGCGGAGATCGTGCCGACCTACGGCACCGACTACCGCCCGCCGGAGCTGTCCGTGAAGTTTAATGAATTGGCGCTGCAAGCCCGGCGCCACCTGAAGCTGATCTGAAGATTTTAATCCGTTTACAGGAGGCCGCTGAGGTCACAGAGAGATTGTCCAGGTGTTTGCTTAACCTCCGCGCTCTCCGCGACCTCCTGTGAAATCAATCATCCCGCCCAAGGTTTCCCTCCGCGAGGTTCGCCCGGACGACCTGCCCATCCTGTTCGAGCATCAGATGGATCCCGAGGGGGCGCGGATGGCGGCGTTTAAGTCGCGGGAGCGCGATGCGTTCATGGCACACTGGACGAAAATCATGGCCAACCCCGCCTGCGCCATCCGCGTCATCCTGGCTGACGGCATCGTGGCCGGGCACATCGCGGCGTGGACCGATGGCGCCGAGCGCCTGGTGGGCTACTGGATCGGCCGCGAGTGCTGGGGTCGGGGCATCGCGAGCGCCGCCCTGACGCAATTCCTCGATTACGAAACCACCCGCCCGTTCACCGCCCGCGTCGCCAAGCACAACCTCGCCTCTATCCGCGTCCTGCAGAAAGCCGGCTTCACCCCGGCCGGGAAAGAGACCAGCGATTTGCCGGACGGCGACAAGCTCGTGGAGCTGGTGTTCAAGCTCCGATAACGAATCCCTCAAAACTGGAGGCCAACCCATGCGACCCCTGCGCTATTCCATCAATGTCACCCTGGACGGGTGCTGTGACCATCAGGCCGGCATCCCGGATGAGGAAACCCACCGTTACTCCACCGATATCATCGCCGGGGCGGACGCCCTTCTGTTTGGTCGCGTGATTTACCAGATGATGGAATCGGCCTTCCGCGAGCCGGGGCAGACGGGCGTGAAGCCGGAGTGGATGGCCCCGTGGATGATGCCCTTTGCCCGGAAGATCCATGCGGCGAAAAAGTATGTCGTCTCCGGCACCTTGGCCCAGGTCGACTGGAATGCCGAGCTCCTGCGCGGGGATCTGGCGGCGGCCGTCCGGCACCTGAAGCATGAACCGGGCAAGGGCATCTACGTAGGCGGCGTGAAGCTCCCGCAGGCCCTGGCCGAACTGGGCTTGATCGATGAATACGAATTTATCGTGCATCCCCGGCTGGCCGGGCACGGCCCAACGCTGTTCGCCGGCCTATCCAAGCACGTCGATTTGAAGTTGGTGGGCCGGAAGGAGTTTAAGTCGGGGGTGGTCGCGCTGCGCTACGAGCCAAAGCGGTAGGAGTTAACGCAAAGACGCAAAGGTGGGGCGCCAAGGCTTTCTTAGCGTCTCTGCGCCTTTGCGTAAACCGCCTTAGGAAGGTCTTACCTACGGCGGTTTGTCGGGACGAAAAAATTTGTCACCGACGGCGAGGATTCTGGCACTATCTTGCATACGACACCCATGCCGATGCCCGAACAGCCTCTCCTTGACCAGACCGCCAGCGATGCGGATCTTGTGAACGCGTGCGTGGCTGGGGAGCGGGGCGCGTTTGCGCGGATCGTGGAGCGCTACCAGCGCCTGCTTTGTTCGCTGGCGTATGCGTCCACGGGGAGCGTGGTGGAGAGCGAGGACGCCGCGCAGGAAACCTTCATCACCGCCTGGAGCCAGTTGGGCGAATTGCGCGAACCGGAAAAACTCCGGCCCTGGCTCTGCGGCATCCTCCGGCACAAGGTCAGCCGTGGCCGACGGGACCGCGACCCCGTCCTCGGCGCCGAGCCGGTCGAGGCGGCCGGGGAAATCGCCGCGGACGAACCGCTCGCCAGCGACGCCGCCATGCGCAACGAGGAGCAGGCCATTGTCTGGCGTGCCCTGGAGCGCGTGCCGCCGCTCTATCGCGAGCCGCTCGTGCTATATTATCGGGAAAGCCGTTCGATCGAACACGTGGCCGTCGCGCTCGACCTCACCGAGGATGCCGTGAAACAGCGCCTCGCGCGCGGCCGCAAGATGTTGCAGGAGCAGGCCCTCGCCTTCGTCGAGGGGGCGCTCGAACGTTCGACCCCGGGCCGCGCCTTCACGCTCGGCGTGCTGGCGGCGCTGCCAGCCCTGATAACGCCGACGCCGGCCCACGCCGCCGGGCTCGGGGCCGCAGTGGCGGCGCACGGCGGGGCGATTGCCAAGACGACGACCTTCGCCGCGCTACTGGCGTCGGCGTCGGGCATGGTCAGCGCGTTGATGCAGCTGCGCGTCGGCCTCGACCAGTCGCGCACCCCGCGCGAGCGCCGGGCCACGATCATAGCGACCATCAGCTTTTTCTTTGGGTCGCTCGCTTACCTCGTCGCGATCTGGGGCCTGCGTGAGGCAGCCTTCCGCTGGACGGAATATCGCGCGGCCTGCGCGATTGCCTGCCAGGTCCTGGTGCTGGGTTTTATCTTTGGCTGGCCGCTCCTGCTTGCGCGGGTGTTGCGGCAGTTTCGCCGGATGCGCACGGAGGAGCGGCAGCGGCATCCGGAACTGTTCGCCGCTGAGCGCGACCGGCCGGGCTCGGAGGCGGGTGTCTATCGCAGCCGGGCGGCGCTTTTCGGGGTGCCGTTGGTGCATATGCGTTTCGCGTCGCCTGAGGAAGGGGACGGGGCGGTGGTCGGCTGGATCGCGGGCGGCGACCGCGCTTATGGCCTGCTTTTTGCGTGGGGTGCCTTTGCCGTGGCGCCCGTGAGCGTCGGCGCCTTCGCGGTCGGCTTCCTGTCGGTCGGCGCGGTCAGCGTCGGGGCGATTGGGCTCGGCACCTTTGGCACGGGCCTGGTCGCCATCGGCGCCATCGCGGTTGGCGTGAAGGCTTTCGCCTGGCTCAGCGCGCTCGGCTGGCAGGTGGCGCAAGGCGGCGGCTTCGGCATCGCGCATGTGGCCGCCAACGCGCCAGTGGCCTTTGCCCGCCACGTGAACAACCCCACGGCCCTCGCGCTCGCTGCGGATCCGCAGGCGCAGCAGAACCAGATGGTTTTCTATATCGTCGTCGCGTTGCTCACGCTCATCCCGATGACGCTCTACATGCGCGCCGTGCGAAGGCGCCTGGGTCCAACCCGCCGCGACGCCTGATCGCGCTGAATCCGCCCACCTGAATTTCCCCGGATACCCCGGGGCCCATCCTTCCCATGACCAAAAACATCCCTGTGCCCGCGCGCGATGCTGCGCTCGACCTGACCCGCGCGACGCTCACGTTGCTCGTGATAGCCCACCATGCCGTGTTGGCATACCATCCCTACGCGCCGCCGGCCGGGGCCTTTACGCGCACGAACATGGTGTGGGGCGCGTTCCCGGTGGTGGACGCCGCGCGGGCCCCGGGCATCGATGCCTTCGTGCTGTGGAATGATTCCTTTTTCATGGCGATGATGTTCCTGCTGGCGGGCCTCTTCGTGCCGTCGAGCCTGCGCCGCAAGGGAGCGGTCACGTTCCTGTGTGATCGCGGCTGGCGTCTCGGCGTGCCGTTCGTCATCTCCGCGATGGTGCTGGCACCGCTGGCCTATCTTCCCGCCTACCTGATGCGAGCGGCGGAAACGGGGAGCCCGGGTTTTTGGACAGCCTGGCAGGGGCTCGGCATGTGGCCGGCGGGCCCGGCGTGGTTCCTGTGGCTGTTGTTCGCCTTCAGCGTGGCGGCGGCGGCGCTGCATGCCTGGGCCCCGCGCGCCTTTGAGAAACTGGCGGTGCTGGGGGCCCGGGGTCTCGTGAGCCCCGTGCGCACCTGTGTCGTTTTTGGCGCGGCCGCCGCCGTGGCCTATGTGGTCACGACCTGGTTTGCGAATCCGTTTGGCTGGTCCTCGTGGGGACCCTTTACCGCGCAGTCCGCCCGGCTGCCGCTTTACGGGCTCTATTTCTTCGTGGGCTGCGCGCTCGGGGCCGGCGCGCCCGCCGTGCTGGGCAATTGGATGACCCCCGCCGGCCCGCTGGCGCGGCGTTGGAAGACCTGGTCGACGGTGGCCGGCGTGGTGTTCTTCGGCTTTGTCGTGATGCTGATCATGGCGATGACGAAGCTGGGCAAGGGAGAGGACGCGCCCCTTGTGTTTAACGTGACCAACGTCCTGTATGCGGCCACGGGGGTGGTGACGACCTTCGCGCTGCTCGCCTGGTTTGCGCGCAAGGAGCGCGGGCATAGTTCGATCGCAGACAGCCTTTCGCGCAACGCCTATGGCATGTATCTGGTGCATTACGTGTTTGTGACCTGGCTGCAGTTAGCGCTGCTCGGCGTGCCCCTGTCCGGTTGGGTGAAAGCCACGCTGGTCACCACGCTGGCCATCGCCGGCAGCTGGCTCACCGCCTCGCTGGTGCGGCGCGTGATCGGGGTAGTGCGTGAAAAGAGGAAACCTGAGATTTGAAACCTGAGACCTGAAGAAGAGCGAGTAACCACGGATTGCGCGGATTAACGCGGATCGATGCCAAGGCAGGTTGGCCACAAAAAGCACAAAAATCGCAAAACGATCCAGGATGTAGGGGCGGCGCTTGTGCTGACCTCGTGGGTGAGATCGGACCAAGGTTCGCCTCTACATTTAGATCCCAACAGCGCCTTCACGCTTTTGCGTTAAATAGACCTGCGGGGTTGCGATTGGCGGCGTGATCGTAACCTTTGCCGCATGAATCGTATGTCCCGGGCGGTGCTCGCCTTGCTGAGCGTGAACATCGTGGTCTTTGCCGCGGGCCTGCTGGTGCCTGGCTGGCACGAGAGGATC
>Ga0154020_10005757_pt1 | contig 14575 bp, 11 predicted proteins | sample Klosneuvirus_201_FD_109709 | JGI IMG/M metagenome (GOLD analysis project Ga0154020, IMG submission 109709) | Active sludge microbial communities from wastewater, Klosterneuburg, Austria - Klosneuvirus_20160825_MG | ecosystem: Engineered > WWTP > Aerobic digester > Activated sludge | place...
CCAAAATATCTGCGCTGATGGAGCGGTAATAACACTTTCCTCCTCAGAACCTGGTTATACTACAACTAATTTTACTATAGCTCCCGTGGCATTTTCTGGCTCTTTGTCGGGTACAAATAACAGTGACTTTAATCCCGCTCACCCCTCTTTAGTTGGTCCTGATCAAAGACCACTTACAGTTACAATGGCTTATAATGATTTCAATGGTTGCCCTAGTACAGTAAATAGAAATTTCACTTGGGTAAAAAAACCCGATGCTCCAATTGCTCCGGACGTTGCCTATTGTCAGGCGCCCGGCACATTTACTATTAGTGGAAGTCCTAGTGGATCGGCAGATAAACCTATTTGGTATGAGGCCTTAGTTCCTACTGTTCCTATCGATTCAATTAATTGGACCTTTGTGGCACCCGGTGTAACCGGGCTTGTTCCTATCAACAAAACATTTCTTGTTCAACAGCAATTTAAAGGTTGCAGAGGCAATACTACCCCGGTGGATATAGAAATAAAACCTGCCCCCGTTGCAATTTTCACCAATACCAATATCTGCGAGGACCGCGATTTTACTTTAACCGGACCTTTAGATGGGGCTGTACCTTATGATCTCTATGTTTGGACTTATGGCGACACACAGATCGATTCTGTAACCACTTCTAATATTCAAACCTATAATTATGGACTCAATACCGCAAACGCACCCTATACGATCGGTTTAACTGTTGTAAACAGTGTTGATTGTAAGAATGAATTTTCTAAAACTGTTTTGGTAGGACAAAATCCCAAGCCAAACTTTGCTGCCAATTTGATATGTGATGGAGATAATTCTACATTCAATACCACCACGGATATCCCAGTAGCTGAATTCTCTTGGGATTTTGGAGACGGAGTAACCATTCCGAAAGGTGCAGCCGCTAGCCCAGCTCCAGAAGGCGGAACAATTAAAGATCCGGTTCATGCATTTCCAGGGCCCGGTGCCTATCCGGTAACGGTAACATCATTTACTGCGGCCGGTTGCAATAATCCTTTCACAAAAAATGTAACCATTTTAGAATATCTGACCCATACAACGGCTGCGCCTTACTCTATGGCCAGTGTTGATGGTGGTAAAGGATATTGGACAGTGGAGGATGTGAATGGAAACTCAAGCTGGCAGTTTGCGCAAGCAACCTCCACCCTAAAAAGTAAACTAACCAGCCCAGGTTGGGTTACAAACCCTGCAGGAGATTATTCGGCCAACGAGAAATCATTCTTAAACAGCCCGTGTCTAAATATTGAAGGAATTGAACGACCAGTAATTTCCATGGATATGGTCATTAACACGCAAGAAAATTTTGATGGTGCTGTGTTGGAATATTCCGATGACAATGGACTAACCTGGAGACCTACCGGAAATGTTGATTCAGGTATCAACTGGTTTAACACGTCCGGATTCTTTGCCGGTAATATTGGTAGCAGTCCAGTAGGTTGGTCGGGCGATTCGCAAGATCTGGAAGACAATCCCGATCGCGACACACTCGTGCAAGCACGCAGAGCCTTGGATAACATTGGTGACCTTACCTTGGGTGAACGTGCCAAGGTTAGATTCCGGATGGCATTTCAAACTAATGGCGATCGTGAATTGGAAGGTATTGCATTCAATAATGTTAACATTTCAAGTCGCAATCGAATTTCGTTGGTTGAGAATTTCACCAATGAAAGTGATCCGGGCTATACCAGCAATAACGTAGCCTTTAAGGTTATTCCCGGTAATGAAACTGCCAAAATTCAATATCATATCGGTTTTCCAGGGGCCGATCCAAACTATCAGATCAATACCATTGATCCCTCGGCACGTGCGGGATATTATGGAATTCCTTACACCGATCAATATGTTCCCCGTGGATATGTAGATGGATTTAGCGATGGCCGTTTTGATCAACCCGCCTGGATTCAGGGTCGATTTAACAAGCAAGCCCTAAAAAATTCTCCATATACACTTGCTGTTAGTACGTTACCTCCCGCTGATCCAAACTATCTAAAGGTTTCTATCTCTGTTACTTCGTTAGTCAATATCCCAGCCGACAAGAAGCCACTACTTCAAATTGCCGTGGTGGAAAAAACAGTAGGCACGAACGAATTTGTGTTACGCAAATTAATCTCATCGGCAGCCGGACGATCACTCGCTTCTCCCATGGCGCAGAATACAACGGTTATCGTAACGGATAGTATGCGGATTGAGAATAATCAAATTGACGTTACGGACCTGGCCATTATTGCTTTTGTTCAAGATGAAGTAACGAAAGAAGTTTATCAGGCCGGGCTTGATTTGAATCCCGCTAATCTGCCTAATCCAAATGTAACAACTAGTATTATTGATTTTATGGAAGGCATTCAAATGTATCCAAACCCGGCCAATGAAAGTTTTGTGATTGAACTTCCTAATAAATCAGAAAGTCCATTATCGGTAAACCTTATTGATCAACTGGGCCGACCTATACAGGAATTGTTCTTTGAAAAAGGGGAACAGCGTAAATCAATTAACACGCAAAATCTATCTGAAGGCATTTACATAGTTCAAATAGGAACGGGTAAAGCGGGTGTGGTTAGGAAGAAGGTAATGGTTGTACATAAATAACTAAATAGAGGTAAGGTATTTAATGAAAAAGAGGCTTTTTAAATGAAAAAAGCCTCTTTTCTTTTGTTAACGGCAGTTTCAAATGTAAGTTCCTTTACCTAATTTGAACGTTTAATTTAATAACAAACTTTAGTAACTAGGAATGGAAATATTTCTGAAAGCCGACACTTGGCTAGCCCTCCTTACGCTTTGCTTTCTGGAAATAGTTTTGGGTATTGACAATATCATTTTCATTTCCATTGTCTCAAACAAGTTGCCTGAAGAACAACGACCCAAGGCCCGCAATGTGGGGTTGGCCTTAGCCATGTTTGTGCGGATTGCTTTGCTACTTGGTATTACCTGGATTATCGGATTTGTGGAACCCTTGTTTACGGTGCCCGCGAATTTCTTAATCTCTCACGACATGAGTTTTAGTGGTAAAGATTTAATCCTGGGATTTGGCGGGTTGTTCCTCATTGCTAAAAGTACTTTAGAAATAAATCATGAAATGGAAGGTGATGATGATGAGGAGGACGGGCCTAAAGCGGCAGTGGTCACCTTTGCCGGCACTATCGTGCAAATTATCTTACTAGATATTATTTTCTCCTTCGATTCTATTTTAACAGCTGTCGGTATTGTGCCACCCGAGCAAGTTATCATTATGATTATAGCCGTAATTGTATCCATTTTTGTAATGATGTTCTTCTCTGGCTCTATTAGTAATTTTATTAAAGACCATCCATCCATGGAAGTGCTTGCCTTAGGGTTCTTAATTCTAATTGGCTTTACTTTGTTATTAGAGGGTTTGCATCAGGAAATCCCGAAAGGGTACATTTACTTTGCCGTTGCGTTTTCACTGCTTATTGAGTTTACTAATATTCGCGTTAAGAAAAAACGAAAGAAGAAAACCAATCCGGTTAAGTTAAATAAAGGCTACGATGATGATCAACTAAAAGAAGCCGTTAAAGAACTTAATAAGTAAACCGTATCATCCGCTATTTTATTTTTTCGTTTTTGCATCCTACTTATCTACGTTAGATTTACCACTATGGAAGATGTTCGTTATCCAATAGGGAAATTTGCTGCTCAGGAATCTCATACGTCAGAAGAACTTAAAAATTTCATTCAGCGAATTCAATCGTTCCCTGATCGCATTCAAGGGGAGTGCAAAAATTTAACGAACGCGCAGTTAGATACTCCTTATCGGGATGGCGGTTGGACGGTACGGCAGGTAATTCATCATGTTGCCGATAGTCATATGAATGCATACATCCGCGTAAAGTGGATGCTTACTGAATCGACTCCTGTCATAAAAGCCTACGATGAAAAAGCATGGGCGCAAACCGGAGAAACTTTGGCTTCGCCTGAGATATCCATTTCGCTTTTGAAATCGCTCCACGCCAAGTGGGTTGTTTTGCTAAAATCAATTTTGCCTGATCAATTACAAAAACAATTCATACATCCCGATACCCAGAAGCATGTTGCCCTTCATAACCTGATCGGTATGTACGCGTGGCACGGTGATCATCATCTGGCTCACATAACAGAACTCAGGAAACGAATGGGTTGGTAGGCATGCATCCCTATACCCCCCCAACGCTACTTTTCACCAATCATTTCGAAACCATCTACCCCTCATTGTTTCGAAAAGTACTGGGTATAAATTATGTACGCGAACGAATTTCGACTCCGGATAGCGATTTTTTGGATTTAGATTGGCTTAAGCAAGACTCTAAAAAACTTGTTATTATATCGCATGGCTTGGAAGGCAATAGCGATCGATCCTATATGAGGGGGATGGCAAAGGTTTTCTATTCCCATGGCTATGATGCCCTTGCCTGGAACTACCGGGGTTGCAGCGGAGAAATGAATCGCCAAGTTAGATTTTACCATAGTGGCGCGACCGATGATCTTGATTGTGTTGTCCAACACGCGATAAGGTGCGGCTATGATGAAATTAATTTAATTGGATTTAGCTTAGGTGGAAATCTAACGTTAAAATATCTGGGAGAACAAGGTGCCAACCTTAATCCTCTTGTAAAGAAAGGTGCTACATTTTCAGTACCACTAAACTTAAGAAGCAGCTGCGAAAAAATTTCTGAATCCTCAAACTGGATTTACTCGCAACGATTTTTAAAGAGTTTAAAAAAGAAGGTCCTTGAAAAATCAGAGATCATGAGTGAAATTGATCACAAGCCACTAAATAAAATCAAGACTCTTTTAGAATTCGACAATGTCTATACCGCACCACTCCACGGGTTTCGCGATGCATTCGATTACTATGAACAGTGCAGCGCAAGCCGATTTCTTTCCAATATACAGCGACCAATGCTGGTGGTTAATGCAATGAACGATCCCTTTCTCAGTGAAGATTGTTATCCGGATAAGGAGTCGAATGTAACGTTCATTTCGTTTGAGTATCCAGCACGGGGTGGTCATGTCGGTTTCGCACAATTCAATAAAAATAATTTATATTGGTCCGAACTAAGAGCCTTACAGTTTATCCAATCTCTATGATCGAACGGTACTCCATCCATGCATCTGCAGCACAATTGATGGAGCGATTTCAAATATCAGAGCCTCTGGGATATAAACCACGGTATAATGCTGCCCCCACGCAGCTATTGCCGGTTATCACCCACGAAAGTACGGAGGGATTCTCTTTTTTCTATTGGGGTTCAGCGCCTCAATGGGCAAAAAATAAAACGCTGGCTGAACGGATAATAAACACGCGGGCCGAGTTGATTCAAGATAAACCTATATTCAAGAAAAGTTTAATGCGCTCCCGTTGTATCATACCAGCCGATGGTTTTTATGCGTGGAAAAAAGTAGGGAAAAAGACTTCGATCCCCTGGCGCTTTGTTTTAAAATCAAAAAAAATCGCATCCTTTGCGGGAATCTGGGAAGAGTATGAGGATTCGGAAGGACAGGCATATCACACGTTTACAATTATTACCGTTGTTGCCAATGAAACGGTTTCTCCGGTAACGGAAAGAATGCCGGTAATTTTTAGTCGTAAAGAAGAAGAGGTTTGGCTTAGTAAAGAATCAACATTTGAAACACTTTATGGATTATTAAAACCATCGGAGAAGAATGACCTGGAGGGATACACCGTATCGCACGGAATTAATTCACCCACTTCAGAAAGTCCTTTACTCATCGTACCGACCCCGGCCACTGATCAATTTGGTAATTTGACTTTATTTGATTGATGTTTCGTAAATCAAAATCTGATTTTCAGCACCGTTCAGTTTAAGAATGTTTTGTTCAAGCGATTTAAGATTAATCTCATTGCCATTAACAATCACTTTCGAAGCATTTTTAATATCTATTACTAAGTTCCACACAGGTAAAGTTTGATGGATTGTATATTCCTTGTATTCCGGAGTTTTACGAATAGCCAGGTTTAAATAGTTATCGCCAATTTTTACTCGCTCGATGGAAACATCATTCCATGAAGCGGGAAGATTGGGTGAAATTGAAATTGTCTGTTCATAGGCCCGAGGCTGAATTCCAAAAAAATAATTGATAATAGGAACGGCCACACCGTAAATATTCCAGGCCTGGGTGATCATACCAAAATCGGGTGATACTTCATACATAGAGCCCGGCAAGGCATAGCTGAAAGATTGATAAAGTTTTTTTATATATCCCAGTGATTGATCAGGGGTCCCATATCTAGCTGACGCAATGGCTTGCACCCCAGTAGGTAAGGTCATTACCGCTCCGATATATGAAAATGTTTTCTTTCTGGATTTAAGTACGGCACTATCTGGTTCTTCGGTTCGGTCAATCCCCGTAACATAAACGCCAAAGGGATTCTCATACTTGGTAGTGGTTACAAGCGCAGCTCTTCCTTTATCAAAATCCGCTACACCCGTTTCCATAGGCGTGTTAACTACCCAGTTATGATAAATAACATGCGGCTCGTGTCCGGCTGAACGCTTCATAAGATTTCGTTTTGTTTCCTTCAATTCTTCTACCGCCCAAGGCTTATGTAGCGTATCCGCTCTGATAAGGGCAGCCTCTAAAATAGGCACTGCCTCTTCCCTACTTCCTCTGAAGTCGCCATACGATTTATCCTTTTCACTCCACCATTCAGAATTTATTTTAGATTTAAGTTCAGTCGCTTTCTTTTGGTACTCAGCGGCAGCGTTTGTATCACCCAGTATCCGGGCCAATTCCGCTGCACTGCCAAGTGCCTGTTGTGTGTAAACTACGACATCAATCATCTCGGTGTCCAATCCAGGAATTTCCATCATGCCATTTCCATTCGGATAGCCATTTTTATCAGGATCCATTTCATCAAGCAACCAAATAATTCCCTTCTTCACTTCCGGATAGAGTTGAGTGAGTAATTCTTTGTCGCCCGTCCAATCCATATATACTTTAAGCATGGTTATCGCTTGTGCCGCTTCATTAACGTTACCGGGATTAAATACCACGCCATTAGTTGAGACTTCATGAACGATTCGTCCATTATTATTCTCACCTTTTGAAAGTTTATATAGTAATTGAATAGAGTTTTTCGCAAGTTCATGATCCCCGGTAGCCAGAATACCCGGTAGCGAATACGTCATGTCGGCACCAAACCACCAAGGGTAATCAGGTAAACCTGCTGAGATACTTCTGCCCTGTTCCGGAACATCGCGAATCAACCAATCCGTATTATACTTCAACCAGCTATACATTTTTTCTATTTCCTTATCGGGAATTATTAACCTGGAAGCCGCCTCCATTTGCTGGTAGCGCGCAATCTTTTGATCAAGTTTAGAGCCACCCTCTTTTTTCAATAACGCTAAGGTTTTTAGAACCGAATCCTCTGAGGTATACGAGCCGGCTATGTATATGGGAATACTTTTGTCGTCACCCGGTTGGATTGAAATTACATAGGCAAGTGTTGCATTCTTACCCAGACCAGTTCGATTTTTCATTACACAATTTTCACTTTGGTCAGAGAACTTGCTGGCGGCTAGGGTTGATCCAAACGCTACATACCATGGATTCAAACTATCCTTTGCCAAAACAGTTGATACACTTTCATCGTATTCAATTAGGTCCTCGGCATCTATCATCTGCGTTCGCTCTCCCAACCATGTAGGCCGAAGATCAACCATACCGGTAAAAGTGAATTCTATTTCCTTCGTCTCCGAACTATTATTTGTGATTCGATATTCAACGATCGCCCCTTCCATGCCATCGGGAATAAACTGAAACCTATCTATCGCTATTTGTTCTTGCTCCCATTCGAACCGATGAGAATTTGCCATTGGGTAGTTTGTAAACTTCTTTGCTTGATCCACACAAAATGTATTATTACGGGTTGTAATAGATGCAGTGAAGCCATCCATTAACTTGATTGGATGATCCCAGATTCCTCCCATCTCACCCGTAATGTGCCAGCCAAGATCAGGGAACGATCCATCTTGGTGTCCTACCAGGTAAACACGGTCGCCTGCTGTAACAAACGGAGAAGTTAAATATTGAGATTTTCCTTCTATCGATGGAAGTGCTGAAATCCGTTGATACAGATTGTCACCAATTTGTCTTTCTGTAGGAGAACAGGCATAAATGAGGACTAGACCAGTCACGCAAATTCGGTTAAATATTTTCATAGTATGAAATTCAATAGTAATTGTTCTGCTTTCATTGGTTATGTTCAACAGACAATTTACTACTTTGTCTTGGACATCCATTCGGTCCGCTATGCATAATCTAAAATTAATACCCATTGATATTGATGAAATTAATAACGCCAGGTTTCGAGATATCCCTGAATGTCTTCCAATTCTTGCCGTGTACCCAGCCTTCTATAAAAAGGTAGGTTATACCAAACCCTGGATTGGATATTTCTTTTCAAACAGCAATAATGAAATGATTGGTGCAGGAGGCTATAAAGGTAAACCTAAGGAAGGCACAATCGAAATAGCGTATACAACCTTTAAGGAATTTGAAGGAAACGGGTTTGGTACAGAAATCTGCCGACAATTAGTCATGCTATCAAAACAGACCGACTCCAGCCTGAGAATTACCGCCAGAACGCTTACAAATGATAACGCTTCTACGAGGATTTTGAATAAAAATGGATTCGTATTTATCGGCACCGTTCATGACGAAGAAGATGGTGATGTTTGGGAATGGGAATATAAAAAATCAAACCCATTGTAAATCCATTTATTGACTCCGTAGCGAGCCTACCGGATTTTGAATAGCCGCTTTAATAGATTGATAGCTGACCGTAATCCATGCGATCAACAAGGCCGCTGCACCCGAAACAAAAATAATCCACAAGCTAATTGTAATCCGATACGCGAAATTCTGAAGCCACCAGGTCTCCATGACATACCAGGCTATAGGCACTGCCATAACGAAGGCAAGCAAAATCATTTTTGTAAAGTCTTTCGAAAGTAAAATCACAACTCCCGTAACTGATGAACCTAAAACTTTACGAACACCAATTTCCTTCGTACGAAGACTTGTTATATAGGCTGAGAGCGCAAACAATCCGATGCACGATACGAAAATCGCCAAACCAGAAAAGACAGCGAAAAGCCTCCCTGATTTCTGCTCAGCTTCATATTGAGCATTTATATTATCATCTAAGAAAGAAAATTTAAAAGATTGCTCAGGGTTAATTTCTTTCCATAATTTCTCAATGGATTGAATCGCCTCAGGGATTTGCCCTCCTTTTACCCTCGCCATCACGTATGTAGAGCCATTACCGAAGCCTTCATTACTTAACAACACTAAGGGGGTTATTTCTTCTTTCAGCGAGATAAAATTGAAATCGTTTACAATTCCAGTAATGGTATAAACAGTTTCTATCCGATTGCCATTATTATCCTGTCGGATGTTAATCAACTTTCGCCCAATCGGGTTTTCAAGGCCCATCACCTTAACTGCATTTTCATTAAGCATAATAGACGTTGAATCTGCTGTCTCATCAGAAAAAAACCGACCTTCCTTCAGTGTAAAGCCTAAGGTTTCTTCCAACCCATCGGCCACAACCATACTCTTGGTTGTCAAGATTTCAGAAGAACCCTCTGGTTGAAATTGAATTCCAAAATAATCACTCTCTTTTCCAGGTATAGCTGAAGACCCAGCCACTTTTGCAATCTGTGGTATTTTTCTGACCTCTTCTAGAAAAGTTTTTTGCTTTTGGGCTTCCATGGTGAAGACTTTTTCAACAACCATAAGTTGATCTTTATCAAAGCCCAACGATTTGTTCTGAATGAATGCCATCTGCTGCTGAATAACCAAGGTACCAATCATCAGCATAATAGAAATCCAAAACTGAAAAACCACCAACCCATTACGAATCCATTTCCCTTTTGACGATCCTGTAAAGTTTCCTTTCATAACAACCACAGGATTGAATCCCGAAAGGACAAAGGATGGATATATGCCCGCCAGTAATCCCACAATAGCTGCGAGACCCACTAAACAGGCAATGGAAATCAATGTGATAGGAAGAACTAACTGCTTACCGGTAAGATTGTTAAAATAAGGCAACAAAAAGTAAACCATTAACACAGCAAGCAATACCCCCACGGCACTTAATACAAATGATTCGGTAAGAAACTGACCAATGAGTTGTTGCCTGAAAGATCCCATAGTTTTACGAACCCCCACTTCTTTGGCTCGTTCCGATGAACGTGCAGTAGCAAGATTCATAAAGTTTATACAGGCAATAACCAAAATAAGAATAGCTACAGCAATCATAATAAATACAGAAGTTCGATTGCCTGAAGGTTTCATTTGTGCTTCCAGGTTAGTGGCATCTAAATGAATGCTTTGCAACGGTTGTAAAAAGTAACGATAGCCGTTGCCTTCATTTCTATAATCAGCCCACGATTTACCTAAGTCGCGTTCAATCTGTGCCGCTGCATACGTATCTACCATTTTAGGAAATTTGGCTTCTAAGGCCGCTGCATTTGTATTCGGCTTCAGTTTAAAGAATGTAAAAGAAGAAAAGCCCGTAAAATTCTCCCGTTTGGCAAATGGAAAAGTTGCCGTAGCAAGTATCGCATTAAATTGAAAGTGCGAGTTGTCAGGAATATCCTGCAGTACACCGCTCACTTTATACTCCTGATCGCCCGCATGCATGATCTTTCCAATTGGATCTTCAGCTCCAAAGTACCGTTTCGCCATCTCTTCCGTTAGCACCAGTTCATTAGCCTGGCGCAAAACCAATTCCCGGTTTCCTTTTAAAAGATTAAAGCTGAACATTTTTAAAAAACTACTATCGGCTATTAGCATGAAGTCCTCATCAAACTGCTTTACCTCATCACGTTCGTTTCGGTAACTCATAGAAAAATTACCAAAGCCAAAAAGATTGGTTGCCGATTCAATTTCAGGAAAATCGCGAAGCGCCACACCAGCAAAAGAATGTGGAATGATGGCGTAGAAAGTAGAGTGATTTGGATATTTACGCTCCAGCACCATCCTGTAGATACGATCGCCATTTTTAAAAAACTTATCGTAGCTAAATTCATTCCGGACAAACAATACAATCAATAAACAACTGGCCACCCCCACTGCCAGGCCCAAAATATTGATGGTCGTGTACAACTTCTGTTTGAATAAACTGCGAAGGGCTATTTTGAGGTTATTTTTAAACATCGTGTGTTGGGGTTATGAGGGATCACCAAATAGATAATACTCCTAAAACAAGAAGATGGTTACACAATGTGTAAAGTTTTAAAGATTATCTGCTAATCAAAGCGCTCAGGCGAAAATTCAGATAATCCAATGCTCGTATTCTTCTGATTTATAATTTCAGAAACTAGTTTCCCAGTACCTGGTCCCTGACTCAAGCCCATCATAGAATGACCCGTGGCAATCGTTAAGTTCTTAATTTTTGCTGAGCGACCAATATAAGGTAAGCCATCGGGTGAACATGGCCGCAAGCCATGCCATACGTCCTTCACATCGGGCACCGCCACGCTCATGTCTGGATAATACTTAGGAATAGAATCTACAATTCCTTTTACGCGGTTCATGCTGATACCATGGTCAATCCCTGTGATTTCCATGGTTCCGCCAAAACGCAGAGAAGTACCCATAGGAGTTACAGCGACTCGAGCTTCCAAAAAAATGGAAGGGATCTGAATATTTTTTTCAACATCGACAAGTGTAAAGCTATAACCTTTGCCTGCTTGCATGGGTAATAATAAACCCAATCGTGCACCTACCAGCCCCGACCATGATCCGGTTGCTAAAACAACTTCATCAAAACTTAAATCACCGGTATTGATTTTTATTGTTTTGATTTTCTCTTGTTCAATAACAAAATCGTTAACCGTGGTATTGGGTTGAAATTTTACACCTTGTTCCTTTAAATAATTAATTAGTAGTGGCACCAATTTGCCGGGCGTCAAATGGGCATCGCCCGGAAAGTATATTCCACCACGCACATCTACTCTTACATCCGGCTCCATCTTCTGAATTTCGTTGGCTGAAAGAATTTGAGCTTCGACTCCCTGTTGGTTTGCAAACTTTGCCATCTCGGTTTCTTCATGCTCAGCTTCTTTGCTTTTGTAAAGCATTAGCAAGCCACGTTCATGATAGCCAAAATTAAAAGGCAAATCCTTGGCTAGCTGCTGATACATTTCTTTACTAAAAAAGCTAAGATTTTTTAATGCCGGAGCAGACTTAGCCACGTGTTCTTTCGTTGAACTTCTGTAGAAATGGTAACCCCACTTTATCAAGTCGCCATTTAATCGCGGCTTCACATAAAATGGGCTTTGTGAATTAAACATCCACCGAATACCTTTCGAAATCATACCCGGTGCTGCCAGAGGAATGATATGACTGGGAACAATCATACCTGCATTCCCAAAAGAGCAGCCATCTTTCAAATCACTTTGGTCCATAATTGTTACCTGATGACCTGTCTTGTTTAAGTAGTAGGCTGAACTCAGTCCAACTATTCCGCCACCGATTACACCGATCTTGCTCATGATGCTGGATATTGGTTACTGGATTCTTGATCCTGGTCGCTGGCAGATTGATTGAGGTATTCCGCTTCAGATTCTTTCACTTGAGTTACGTTATGATCTTGCTCAACTACTTTGATGAAATTATTTATTTTTCTTCCTAACCTTGTCAATCTTTCACTAAGCTGTTCAAACAATTTCTGATCGGTTAATGATTTTGTTTCATAAAGCATTTCAAGGTGATCAATTGTTTCATCATTTGAAGCTTGAGCTATTATAAGAAATCGAATGAAATCCTGTTTATACTTTCTCCTTCCGTAACCTTCAACAATATTAGATCTTACAGACTTACAAGATCGTCTTATCTGCTGAGCTTCTTCAAACTGCTCAAACTTAGGTAACGTCAAAGACATCTGATGAATTAAAACCGATAGCTCTTTTGCTTCTTGCCAAATTTCAAGTTTCCGATAACTCATAAATTAAATAATTCTATTTCACTTCCAGCATCAAGTAACCAGAGTTCAGTTTCCATTTAAATAACCTGAAACCCATACGCATACGGATCATCATCTGGATCAATCGTAATTGTATTATGGCCGTAAATTTTAGCCCATCCTTCCACGCTTGGAATAATGGCAGGCTTGCCAGCAAGTTCTGTTACCTCTTCTATCCTACCTATAAACTTTGAGCCAATAATACTTTCATGAATAAATTCTTCACCCGGCTTCAATTTGCCTTTAGTAAACCATTGCGCTAACCGTGCCGAAGTACCTGTACCGCAGGGTGAGCGATCAATGGCTTTATCTCCATAAAAAACAGCATTGCGTGCGGTTGACGTTGGATCAATTGTTTTGCCAGTCCACAAGATGTGACTGCAGCTATTGATGGTCGGATTTTCAGGATGCACGAATTTATATTTCTTGTTAATATCTTTTCTCAACTCCCTGCTCCACGACACAAGTTGATCAGCCGTGTAATGATCGATGCCTTTAAAGTTTTTTTGCACATCTACAATGGCGTAAAAATTTCCACCATACGAAACGTCCAAGGTTAACTCGCCCAGATCAGGACATTCTGCACTTATATTTTCAGCTGCCAGATAGGCTTTAACATTTCTGATCTTAACAGACTTTACTTTTTTACCTTCTTGCTTATACTCAATACGCACTAAACCCGCAGGGACTTCGAGATTCAAAACTCCTGGTATTTTAGGAATGACTAGCCCTTCTTCAATGGCAATGGTTACAGTGCCGATAGTTCCATGCCCACACATGGGCAAGCAGCCGCTGGTTTCTATAAAGAGAACACCCACATCGTTGGCCGGATCGGAAGGCGGATACAAAATGCTTCCACTCATCATGTCATGTCCACGTGGCTCAAACATTAACCCTTTACGTATCCAATCATACTCGCGCAAAAAGTGTTGACGTTTTTCGCTCATGTTCTTTCCTTCCAACAAAGGGCCACCCTCAGCAACCAATCGCACCGGGTTACCACAGGTATGCGCATCGATGCACGTGAATTTGCTTAATGATTCTTTCACAGTTCTTTAAGATTAGTATAGGCATTAATTTCAGATACTCGATGCTGGATACTGGACGCATATAGCAAGTAACGAGCTACCAGTATCCAGCGGCCAGTATCATTTTCGCCACTCTCCATTGTAAAGTCGCCAGATAGTTAATGGATTCGATTCCTTTAATTCATCCGGTAGCAGTGTATCAGGAAAATTTTGAAAAGAGACTGGTCGAACAAATCTTTTGATAGAATCTGTACCAACGGCCGTAAATCGCGAATCGGTAGTAGCAGGAAATGGACCGCCATGATTTTGAGCGGCAACAACCTCTACTCCAGTAGGCACACCATTAATAACTAACCGACCTGCTTTTTCAACAAGCGAGTTTATCAGACTTTTATAATTTAATATTTCACTTTCATCAGCAATGATACTTGCTGTAAGTTGACCGTGTGTATAATTGACAACAGTGTTTAACTCTTTCATATCCTTACATCGTACAATCAGTGAAAAAGGTCCGAATACTTCTTC
>Ga0154020_10005758_pt1 | contig 14575 bp, 12 predicted proteins | sample Klosneuvirus_201_FD_109709 | JGI IMG/M metagenome (GOLD analysis project Ga0154020, IMG submission 109709) | Active sludge microbial communities from wastewater, Klosterneuburg, Austria - Klosneuvirus_20160825_MG | ecosystem: Engineered > WWTP > Aerobic digester > Activated sludge | place...
CTTCGAAAAACTTGCGCAATCTTACTATCAAATTATCAATTGTACGCGTGGAAGGGTAGCGGTCGTAGCCCCAAACTTGCTCAATGATCTGATCCCGCGTGACGACATGGCCTTCATGCTCCGCAAGGAGCTTCAGAATCATGCACTCTTTTTGCGTCAGCGTAACGGCGCCATTAGGGGTATCGGCAGTATAGGCCGATAAATCAATTTTCGATCCGCCGAAGCTCAAAGTGCTACCCTGCTCGGGAGCTTTGCGGTACCATTCGCTCCGTCTGAACATCGCTCGGATGCGGACGATGAGTTCGCGGATGCTGAAAGGCTTGGTGATGTAATCATCGCCGCCAAGTTCCAAACCGCGAACGCGCGCATCGTCGCTGTCGCGCGCGGTCAGGAAGAGAACCGGGATGTGGTTGCCTTCGGCGCGAATTTGTTCGCACACATCGAAACCACTTGCACCGGGAAGCATGACATCAAGCAACACGAGATCGTGTTTGCCACTGCGAATTTCAGTAATTGCCATCAGGCCGTCTGCAACATGAAAAGTCTCGAAGCCTTCGGCCTCAAGATTGAGTATTAGTCCTGCGGCGATGTGCTCTTCGTCCTCGACGATTAGAATCTGCTCAGGCATTTTGCTCGCTCTTAACTGCGGGAATCGTGACTATAAACTGCGAACCTTTGCCGAGACCTTGACTGCGCGCGGCGACTGTGCCCTTCATGGAATGTACTATTTCGCGCACGAGGTAGAGCCCCAAGCCTACGCCCTGTGTGCGGCGGGTGTCCTCATTGCCGATGCGGTAGAAGCGTTCAAAGATGCGCGCACCTTCATCAGGAGTGAAGCCTTGGCCCTCATCGCTGACTGTGAGTTCGATTTTATCGTTGCGATTGACAAGGAACACGTCAATCATGCCACCGTTCGGTGAATACTTGACCGCATTGTCAACAAGGTTTTTCACGACCAATTGCCACCGGCGCGGATCAGCGAGCGCCATCAAACCATACTCGGTGTCAACGTTGAGTCGGTGCTTGCCCGCAAACTCGATGCGATGTGCAAGTTCGGAGACTGCACGAACGGTTTCTTCGCTGATGTCAGTACGCTCGAAAGGTAAGCCCGTACCCGGCGTCAGAACTTTCTGTGCTTGCAGCAGTCTGTCGATCAAGTCATTCAACCTGTCGAGATCGACAGACATGGTTTCTAAAATCTCAGTACGCTTGGCGGTGGAAAATTCACGCGCCTGAAGAGTATCCACGTACATTCGCAAGGATGTGAGTGGAGTTTTCAATTCATGCGACGTTGCAGCCAAGAACACAGATTGACGATGTTCAATGTCGATCTCTTCGCGCAATGTGCGTAGCATATAGAGCACGCCGATTAAGACAATAAAACCGAAGAACGCGCCTTCGGAGATAAACATTCTTGTGCGCGAATTGACGAAGTTTGTGAGTTTTTCGCGCGCCGCGGGCTTTACTTGAATTGTGTTGTTGGATGCGACTTCAAGATCGGGGAAGATCAGGTCTAGCCACTCCTTGAATCCTTTATCGCCTGACGAGCGCTGCACATAAGCAACAACGATTTGCTGCTGCCAATAGCCTTCTTGTGTTTCAATTAAGCGAAGGCCTTCTTTGGTCTGAAAGATTGACCACCATGTTAATTGAGCCAGGGCGAAAATCGAGATGAGCGTGAACACGACAAAATGCCGCCGGAACGGCAGCTTGGGATTACGCCATGCGGTACGCAACCAGCCAATCATTTTGTCTTAATCATCCTCACACTATTGGGTTGATGCGAGCGCCTCCCGCGCGATGTCGATGGTGCGCTCAATTTGCGAATCCGAATGCGCTGTTGAAACAAACCAGCACTCATATCCAGAAGGGGGTAAATGCACGCCGCGTTCGAGCATTCCATGGAAAAAGTTTCTGAAACGCGTGTGATCACAGGTTTGTGCGTCCGCGTAATTCTTCACTTCTTTATCGGTGAAGAACAGTGTCAACATGGAACCGACACGCTGCACGACGGCGGGGATACCGAGTTCCTTGCATGAAGTTGTCAAACCTTCTTTAAGCCGCGCGGATTTTCGTTCGAGCGAACGATAGGCGACGTCGTCGAGTAATGCCAGCGTCGCCAGGCCAGCTTTCATTGCGAGCGGATTGCCGGAAAGGGTGCCTGCTTGATAGACCGGACCTTGTGGTGCAACGAGCGACATGATTTCTTTCTTGCCGCCATACGCGCCGACAGGCAGTCCACCGCCGATGACTTTACCGAAGGTTGCAAGATCGGGAAGGATATTGTAGAGCTCGATTGCTCCGCCGCGCGCAACACGAAATCCTGTCATCACTTCGTCAAAGATAAGCAGCGAGCCGAACTCTATACACAATGCACGCAAGCCTTTTAGGAAACCAAACGCAGGTGGAATGCAACCGACATTGCCACCGACTGGCTCGACAATCACAGAGGCAATCTTGTCAGGCTCGGCTTCAAAGAGTGCGCGTACTGAAACGAGATCGTTGATAATAGCGCAGCGCGTATCTTGTGCGGCGCCCGGAGTCACGCCCGGACTGTCGGGCAAACCGAATGTAGCCGCGCCTGAGCCGGCTTGCACCAAGAACGAATCGGCATGGCCGTGATAGCCGCCGGAAAACTTGATAATGACGTTGCGCTTGGTGAAAGCACGCGCGAGACGAATCGCGCTCATTGTTGCCTCAGTACCGCTGTTAACGAAACGCACCATCTCCAAGCCCGGCACGCGCGCGATAATCTCCTCGGCTAAACTTACTTCAGGAGTAGAGGGCGCGCCATAGCTAAACCCCATGTCCACGGCACTGTGTACGGCGTCCACAACGGACGGCTCGCGGTGACCCAGTATCATCGGACCCCAGCTCCCAATGTAATCAATATACTCATTTCCGTCAACGTCCACCAGCACCGCACCCTCCGCGTAGGCGATAACCGGCGGCTGGCCACCGACGGATTTGAACGCACGCACAGGAGAATTGACCCCGCCGGGCAGCACGCGCTGTGCGCGCTCGAACCACGAGCGGGAGATCGTGGTGGAGTGTTCGGTGTTCAGATCAAGAGTATCGTGATTCGACATGATTAGTTCTCCTGCAGCCACTCGGCAGCTTCCGCCGCGTGATAGGTTAACACAAAGTCAGCGCCCGCACGTTTGAATGCCAAAAGCGATTCGAGAATGACGCGCTTACGGTCAATCCATCCGCGCTGTGCAGCCGCTTCAATCATCGCATATTCGCCGGAAACTTGATATGCAGCGGTGACGCGGTTGTAAGTTGTTTTCACTGTATGCAAAATGTCCAAATAGGCGATGCCGGGCTTGACCATAATCATGTCCGCGCCTTCTTCAAGATCAAGCTCGACTTCACGCAGCGCTTCTTCGGCATTCGCGGGATCCATTTGATAGCCACGACGATCCCCGAATTGCGGAGCGGAATCCACAGCAATGCGGAACGGGCCGTAGTATGCTGACGCATATTTAACAGCATACGAAAGAATTGGAATGTTCTCGAATCCGCCGTCATCCAATGCTTGTCGAATGGCTGCAATGCGACCATCCATCATGTCAGACGGCGCTACGATGTCCGCTCCGGCGCGGGCGTGACTGAGCGCAGTCTTGGCAAGCAGCTCAAGCGTCGCGTCGTTATCTACTTCGTTGTCGTGAATCGCGCCGCAGTGCCCGTGGCTCGTGTATTCGCACAGGCAAACATCCGTGATGATGAGCAAATCGGGAACAGCTTTCTTGATTGCGCGCACGGCGGACTGCACTTCAGCGTGATCGTCGTAAGCTTGGCAGCCAACTTCATCTTTATGCGTAGGGATGCCGAACAAAATCACTCCGGGGACTCCGGCCTTGTGACAGCGTTCAGCTATTTCGACCACACGATCTACCGACCAATGGTATTGACCGGGCAGGCTTGAAATCTCTTGTTTGATATTCGTGCCGGGAACAATAAACAGTGGTTGAATGAAGTCAGACGGATCGAGACGGGTTTCACGCACGAGATGACGCATGTTCTCTGTACGGCGTAATCTGCGCGGGCGGTCAATGGGAAAGCTCATGATTCAGTTTTTCTAAAATCTCGTCAATGGCGTGCTGGTCTTTTCCGGCAAAGGCCACTGTTACAGCGCGGGCGAGGGTAAGGTCATTGCCATCAGCGGCCGCGCGGCGCATGTTGGCGATAATCATACTCGTGACTTTTTTCATCATCGAGCGGGAGAATTTTTCGATCTCTTCGCGATCTTCCGGACGGAAGTGGCGCGCTTGCTGTTCGACTTCTGATGCGCGAATGGTTTCCAGTGCGACTTGCAACTGTTGAATGCTCGGTGCAATTCGATTCTCGCGATACCATTCTGAGAATAGGTTCACTTCCTTTTCAACCAACTCTTCAGCCCGGATGGCCTCTTTTTGTCGTGACTTGATGTTCGCCGCGACAAGCTCTTGAAAGTCATCGACCGTGTATACATACACATCGTCGTGCCCTGCAAATGCGCTGTCAACGTCACGCGGCACAGCCAAATCCAAAAAGAGAAGCGGACGTTTGCGGCCTTTTAGACCTGCACCGCACTGGCTCATTGTGACGACAGCGCTCTGAGATGAGGTCGCGCTAACGACGACATCTGCCCATTCAATATCTTCAGCTTTGGGCGGAAAGCCTGTGAGTTGTCCGCCAATTTGTTCCGCAAGTTCGGCAGCATGTGCAGAGGTTCTGTTGCTCACGCGCCAATTGCAAGCTCCCGTATCGGCAAGATATTTTGCGGCAAGCTTTATCGTGTCACCTGCTCCGACCAATAGAATATTCTTCTCGCCGAGCTTGTGATACAATCGTTGTGCAACTTCAATTGCGGCATAGGCAACTGATACGGCACCTTGCGAGATTGCGGTGCGCGTGCGGACTTGCTTACCACAGAAGATCGCCTGCGTGAACAGCTTATTCAGAATACCGCTTGTGCACGCAAGCTCGAGCGCGGCACTGTAGGCATTCTTGACTTGCGCGAGAATCTGAATTTCTCCGAGCATTTGCGAATCGAGACCCGAAGCGACACGGAAGAGGTGCTTGACGGCGTTGGCGTCTCGATAGATGTAGGCCACGTCGCCGTCTTCAGGCTGAAGCTCAAAGACTTCGGCATAAAGTGCGCGCAATTCGGATTCTTCAAAGTGAAACGTCGGCGACAGATAAAGCTCGGCACGGTTACAGGTTGACAGAATAGCCGCACCTTCAATATTCGGATGACGTACAAGGCGCTCTAAAATTGCGGGAAGCGTATCGGGCGAAATGGCGGCACGTTCACGCAACGAGAGCGTGGCCGTGCGGTGGTTGAGGCCAATCATTTCGAGCTTCATGATTGCCCTCCGAAGAAGATCTGCAATACGGAGCCTGTGATGAGCAGAAAGATAAGCGCAGACATCACAACAGTTAGACGTGCCTGCTTCTGATCACCCAACCAATGAAAACGTTCAGACAGAACCAGCAGCGATGCCACGCCCCACAGCGCAAACATTTCGTGCAAGTGGCTAAGGAAACTCGGGCTGCCGGAGTTCTCGATGAACATGAACAATACTGCTGAGGCAAAGCTAAATGTTATCAAGAGCCAACCATGATAGATTGCGACAGCTCGAAGCTTGTGCATCACATCCATTGAAGGCAGAGTCGAGAACAATCTTCCGAATTTACGACTCTTGAGTTCGCGGCGAAGCAGCATTGAACCTGCTCCAAAGACGCCGCTGCCAAAGAGCATCGCGACACCGGCCATAGACATAACGATATGGACAGCACTCCATGCAGAATGAAGTTTATCCGGCGCAGTCGTATGGCGCAATCCGCCTGCGATACCTGCAAGCAGTAACAAAATGACGGTAATGAGCGGCAATACCACCAGCATGCGCTGCGAAACACGGCGTTCAACTAGTAGCTGATCCATCCAAATTAGGAAAGACAAAAAGACGCTGATTTGCCCGGCAGTGAGAATCGGAATCTGACGCTGATCAATCGTCAGCATTGTAAGCCAAGTAGCGTACAGTCCGAGCGTGGTCCAACCAATGCGGCCAGCAATACGTTCAAGCAATTCGTCGGGCTTGTGGTAAAGTGTGACCCACATTGCCAACAAGCCGCCGAAGAAGAGCAGCATGATGGCAGGAAAGAGCGTGTAGGTCAACATATTAGTTTAACCTCCACTGATTCAGCAACATTTTCGCAACGCGGATTGCATCCTTCATACAGCCGTTAACTGACACGCCGCGATAGGACGCGCCAGTGAATATCAATCCGGGCAGCTGGCGCTCCAGCAAATCAAGTTCGGCGACGCGTTCAAGGTGGCCGCGAGTGTATTGCGCGATGCCTTTGGGATGACGAATCAGTTTCTTGAAGATCGGTTCGCTTCTGACGTCGAAAAGCCTACGGTGCTCGGTTGTGGCAAGTTGCTCGACTTCATGGTCGGAGAGGTTCACGATTTGCGGATCGTGCGCGCCGCCGATCATCGTGCGGAGCATGTGCATGCCGTCTGGCGTTTGATTCGGGAATATTGCGTCGCACCAGAGCGAACCCAATGCGCGATAGTCCTCGCCACGCGGAATCAGAACACCGAAACCGTCGAGTGGGTGGCCAACATCTTCGATTCTGTGTCCGTGCGCCACAACGTCAACGGGAGCAAACGGAATCGCGCGGAGGCATTCGGCGGCGTTGTACGAAATCTCAGAAATAATGTCAGCGGCCACGTATGAAGGACAAGCCAGCACAACGGCATCGGCTGAGAATACTGCATCGGGTGTTGCGACTTCGTACATCTCGCCGCGCAGTTTAACGCTTTGCACGTCAGCTTTAGTGATGATGTTGTCGGCAAGCTCCGACGTCAATGTTTCTGTCAGTTCACCCATGCCGTTGACGAACGTCGTGAGTGTCGCCGCCGCTCCTCCGGGGCCACCACTGGCTTTACCGGTGCGTTTGGATTCGCGGCTCTTGGCAATCATCGCGCGAAATAGTCCGCCATGCTCGGTTTCCATCTCCACCATTTTCGGAAATACTGCACGCAGTGAAAGCTCCTTAGCATTTCCCGCAAAGATGCCCGAGACCATAGGATCAATCATGTATTGTGCGAACGAGTCTCCAAGTCTGCGGCGCGCGAAATCATAGACGGTTTCATCTTCGCCGTTGCGCTTGGCGGGAACCGCGAGTTCCAGCGCCATGCGGAATTTCGCTCCGGCGGGAAGAATATCGGACGACAAAAACGCGCGCGGGCTTAGTGGAACCTCGCGCATTTGACCGTGATGATAGATGAAGCGTTTGGACGCATGGGACGACGCTTTTACCAAGCGACTTTCCAAGCCAAGACGTTTAACAATTTCAAGTGTCGCGGGTTCATTATCCAAAAATCCGTTCGGACCCCACTCACAAGTGAAGCCATCGACATGGTCAGTACGCGTTGCTCCGCCGGTCTTGCTTTTGGATTCGAGAATTGTGATAACAGGATCAGCGCCGCGTTCATGTGCCAATGTGTGAATCATGTACGCAGTCGCAAGGCCTGCCACACCGCCACCAACAACAATCACGCGGGGACGTAAGGGATCAGCAGCTTGCCGCATAACATTTCTCCTGCCAAACATTGAGCAATGCCGTTGCGAATCGCGGGTCATCATTGAATACTCGCGCGCGCACATACTTTTTTACGCTGCTTTCGCCGACTTGCTTCTTCGCGACGTCGTCCAGGTCATACAAGGTTTCTAGGCAATCAGCGACAAAACTGAGTGGCATCATCACAATCGGATCATCCGTTGTGATCCACTCAGCAAGTGCGTCTTCCATGTATGGTTTTGTCCATTCAACGGGGCCGACTTTGCTTTGGAATGCGACAACCCACTTCGTGCCTTCAGGTAAACGCTTCGAGAGTTTCTCTGCCGATGCACGTACGCGATCAGGATAGTCATCGCCGCGATTCACATATACTTGCGGGATACCGTGCGCGACGAACATCACCCGCGCATTCGGGCCAGCTTCGGCAAGCGCGCTCTTTAGATAGAGTTCCCACAATTCGAGGACGTGCTCTTCCTGTCCCCAATCTTCGAGGTATTCGAACTCAAGATGATTAGCCTTCGCAGCAAGTTCCACAACTTTCATCACAGAACCGGTCATCGTGTGCGTGTAGTGCGGAAACAGCGGCAGGATATTAACTTTCTTGATGCCTTTTTGCGCAAGCGCTTTCATCGTGTCGTCAATTGACGGAGACATATACCGAAACGCCCAGGCCACATCCATCTGTTCACCGCGGATGGCGAGCTCGTGAATGATGTTTTGCCTGAGAGCTTCGGACCAATGAAACAGCGGACTATACCCGCCAAGCGCCTCGTAGCGATCTGCTACCTCTTCCTTGCGCTTCATGGCAATCAAATTTGCGAGCGGTTTGCGGATAATGGCGGGCAGATCGATAATTGCCGGATCGCTGAAGATCTCGCGCAGATAAGGCTCGACGTCGTTGCGGCGTGCCGGGCCGCCCATATTGATTAAGAGGATTGCTTCGGTCATGCCTGTAAGGCCTCAAACGGTTTTCGAAAAGACTACGTTGCTTTGTTCAGCTAAATAGCGGTCAAACGGCATCGCCAGATTGCGCACGAACAGTTGGCCGAGCTGAGTGATGTGATAGCCACTGCCGGACTTTTCGACGAGACCAAGATGTTCAAACGAGCCGACTTGCCCCATTGCCTGCTGCATGCGAGATGAGAATTCACTTCCTATCACATCTATTTGCTCGGGCAGATTCACTTCAAGGTTACACATCAGATGATTGATTATCTGCTTGGTCACGCGGTCGTCGGCATTCAGTTCGTGGCCGCGCTCCAGCGGAAGATGCCCTTGCTCAATGGCGGTGGCATAGACTTCCGGTGAAGAAATGTTTTGTGCAAATAGATCTGAGAACTCACTGATTCCCGAGCAACCCAATCCGAGCAGTTCAAGGCCGCGCGTCGTGGTGTAGCCCATAAAATTCCGCCATAGACGGCCTTCATTTTGAGCTACTGCGAGATCGTCTTCAGGTAATGCAAAATGATCCATCCCGATGCCGACATAACCCTCCGCTCCGAATATTCGATGCGCGTCAAACAGCATGCCCAATCGGCTGCGAGAAGATGGCAAATCTTCTTCGTGAATCGCTTGCTGGTGCTTCATCCGCGACGGCAGATGCGCATAACCGAAACACGCGAGGCGGTCGGGACGCAGTGAGGCGACCGCTTGCACCGTTTCGCACCATGAGTTACGCGTTTGCAACGGTAATCCGTAGATCAAATCGATGTTGACGCTTTGGAAACCGCGCGCGCGGGCGCGTTCGATGAACTCGCTGATTTCAAGCAGCGTATATTCACGGCGAATTGCATGCTGAACGTCGGCGTTCAGGTCTTGCAAGCCGGCTGAAATCCTTGTGAATCCGCGCTCGGCGAGCAAATCCAAGTGCTCGTCTGTTGTGACGCGCGGATCCACCTCAATAGAACGGTCAGCGTTTTTCGCGCCGGGGATTTTCTCGAGGACGAGGTCAAGCAGCTGTGCTAAACGCTTGGTCGGCACATAGGTCGGCGTGCCGCCGCCGAGATGCAATTGACTGTGCTTGACCGGATACTTGAATTCAGATGCTATGCGGCGCACTTCCGTTTCGAGCGCATCCATGTAACGATGCATGCGCGCTTCATCATGTGTGATGTGCGCATTGCAGCCGCAGTAGAGGCAGCGCTGACGGCAAAAAGGCAGATGCAGATAAACTGCAATCGCTTCGTCGTCTTTACCCAAACGGTTCAACGTCTTGATGAACGCATCGCGATTCAGCGGCGCTTTCCAAACCGGTACTGTCGGATAGGACGTGTAACGCGGGCCGCGCGTGTCGAGTTTTTCGACCATCGCAAACACCTGTTCTTCAGGAATGTTTTGCCAGTTTGTGGCAATCACTTCTTGCCTCCACGGATTTCGTCCATCAAGATTTCTACTGAATGAATCGGCGTATCGGGCAGAATACCGTGACCAAGGTTGAAAATGAAGCCGCGATTGCCGGATTCAGTTATGATTGCGCGCGTGCGTGTGCGAATGGTGTGCTCATCGGTCAGCAGCAGCACCGGGTCAAGATTTCCTTGCAGGGCTACGTCGTGGCCGAAGCGATGACGGGCCTGTGTGATGCTCATTCGCCAATCGAGTCCGTAAACAGTTGCGCCTGTTTCGGCGGCGGATTCTAGGTGCATGCCGTTCAGCACAAAGTAGGTCAATGGAACATTGAGCGACTGCAATTCGGTGAAGATGCGCTGCAAGACAGGAAGGTTCACCGCGCGATATTCGCTGTCCGTTAGAATGCCGCCCCATGTGTCAAACAATTGAATGGAATCTGCGCCGGATTCAATCATTGCCTTCATGTATTCAATCGTCATATCGGCTATCTTGTCCAGCAAAATGGCGAAGCTTTGCGGATCAGAATACATCATGCGCTTGGTGCGCTTGAATGGATTGGGCTTGCCACCTTCAATCAAATAGGTTGCCAAAGTAAACGGTGCGCCTGCAAAGCCGATCAGAGCTTTATCGTCGGCGAGTTCATGGCGAATCATCTTGACCGCTTCGAGTACATCTGCAAGTTCGGTGCGCGGATCAAACTCACGCATTGCTTCGACATCTCTGCGTTCGCGCACCGGTCTGTCGATAACGGGGCCATGCCCTGCGTCGAAATGCAACCCCGCTCCAAACGGAATCGCGGGAATCAGAATATCGCTGAACAGAATTGCGGCGTCAAATCCAAAGCGGCGAATCGGTTGCATCGTCACTTCGCACGCAAGGTCTGGAGTGCGGCATACTTTGATGAAGTCGTTGTTCGCGCGCACGGCCAAGTATTCGGGCAGATAACGGCCCGCCTGACGCATGAGCCACACGGGCGGCGTATCGAGCGATTCACCGCATGCGGCGCGCAGGTACTTCTTGGTTTCCGTTGCGCTGTGGGCATTGCGCGGTGCCATTGCGATATCAAGCATGCTGTGACTCCCATTCCATGCTGTGAACGCCCCGTGCCGCCATCGCAATAGCATGCGGCTCCGTATTCTCAGCTTTTGTGACGATCGTTTGATGAATTTGCGCAAGTGCGCGTTCAGTGGTGCTGCCGATTGCGACGGCATTGAAATTCCACGGCGCGGGAACTGCCGTGTTAAACGCCTTAACGGCGGAAGGCGCGAAGAAAACCGCCGCATCACACGGCGGGAGCGTTGTAAACGTGCTGCGAATCGTTTCGGGTGAGTGAGCAATCGTTTGGTAAACCGGTAGCGAATGAATATTCAATCCATTCGTGCGGCAGATTTTTTCAAATTCAGAGTCGTGCCCGCCGGTGCATGGATAGAGGATTTCCGTTCCGGCGGGCAACGATTCAGTAAGCAATTGTGCGAGACTAGCTCCGTCCGCAACTTCAGACACGATGTCAGCGGCGCGGCTGAAGAGTTCATGAATCAAGCGGGCCGTGGCTTTGCCGACTGCGGCAAGCCGAACGTTAAGTGGAAGAACGTGAGCAGATGATTCAAGGGCGCGGAACAAACCTCGCACGCCATTAGCGCTGGTAAAAGCGATCCATGAATACTTGTAGAGCGAGAGACCTTGCGGCTGAATGAACTCAGTGCGCGTCACGGGCAGACATGTACACATGCAGCGGTCCGCTTCGAGCAGCGTAATCAATTCACTTGCGAGCGAAGCTTCGCGCAGAATCAGCACGTGGTCAGACATGAACTCGGAGATAGTTCGTGATAGAGTTCTTCAGCCAACGTCTCAGGATTTTCGCTTCGCACGGTGGCACGAATCGGGCCGGACTGCGGATGGAACCAGAATCCCTCCATTGTCCAGAGATTATCTTTGCGCGAGGCAAAGGCTCCAAGTGGAAGACCGCAGCCGCCGCCGAACAGCGCTTGAAGCTGACGCTCGATGCGCGTGGCGGTGAAGGCTTCGTCGTCGTGAATAGCCTCTTTGACCAACGTTATGCGTGGATCGTCCACTCGCATTTGAATCGCGAGCGCGCCTTGTCCCGGTGCCGGTACAAATAACGAAGGGCTTAATTTTTGGACATTAAACTCCGTGATATCTAACCCAAGTCTGCGTACACCCGCGCTAGCCAACAGAATTGCGTCAAACTCACCGTTGTGCAGCTTGGTCAAACGCGTCGGGACATTTCCGCGCAAGTCTTTGGTCCGAATATCGGGGCGGATAGCCTTGATTTGGGTCTCGCGTCGGACGGCGCTAGTACCGACAAGTGCTTCCTCTTTCAACCAGAAGTCGTCGGCGGAAGCGGTGGCGGCATCACGGCGCATGATTAACAGGTCGGAAGCATCCTCGCGGGCGGACACTGCGGCCAAGACCAGCCCGGCCGGACACAGCGAGGGCATATCTTTATATGAATGCACTGCCACGTCCACGCGATGGTCGAGCAGCGCTTCTTCGAGTTCCTTGGTGAAATAGCCGCTGCCTTCAAGTTCGCGGAGGGGGCGGTCTGTGACTCTGTCACCCTGAGTGGAGATGATCTGCACGTTGATGGGCGCGTCGAGCTTTTGTTCGAGAAACCTGCGGACCCAATCTGTCTGGGTGCGGGCGAGTGCGCTGCCTCTGGTACCGATGATCATGTGTCTGTTCCGTTATTTTGGCTGTCTTTTGATGCTCAAAGTAACTAACCGAGCACAAATGAGTGTCACGCAATTGTCACAGAAACGTCATGTAGCAAAGTCACAGAAGAACTCAATTTCAAATAGGATAAATAATATCTTATTAAACAGTGCTGATTTGGTTGTTGTAAACACAGAGACTTAGTGTGAATTATTTCACATGGAAAATTTGGTTGAGTTGCACAGTGCAAATATGACAAGGAGGCCCAAGTTATCGTGTGCCTCCGTATAAATTCGTATCTTCACTATTGTCACTGACCCTTTTCAACTTTTTGTGAAATCTTTCGCAAGTTAATTCAAGCGTTTAGCAGAAATCGGTTCATCAAAATACCATTTGGTTCATGCAAACAAGCCACGTTGCGTTTTCTCGTCCTATATGGTATCTTTGCACCAAGCTTGAGCACGCGGAAGTCTATGGCAAACCTGACAATCAGAGTAAGATTTCGCGCTAAAGCTTAAAGAAAAACGGAACTGGGTGTGCGCACGACGCTGTCGTACGTAAGCGCAGTAATAGATTCGGTGATGAAGGATAGCAGGAAACAGTACACGACACGCTTTGGAGTTCGCAATCTTGCGATGGCGTGCGTTATTGTCACCTGCTTTTTTGTTGGGGCCGTAATAGCAGAAGAAAACGCCTACGACATAACGCTGGCGTTAAGCTATCCTGCGGGTGACAAATCGGCTCCGCAGCCGACCTGTCTTTATGTAGATTCTCATACCGGTGACATCTTTGTCACGGATGCGTCCAACTCGCGTATTGCGATTTATGATTCCCAACGCCGTTACAATTTTGAATTCTCGACGCGTGACCGTGTCAGCTCTCCGCGCCAAGTGGCTGTAGATTCGCAGGGGCGCATCTTTGTTTTAGGCGATACGCGTCAGCATACGTTGGCCGTTTTTGATTACAACGGCGAGTTCTTGAACTACGTAGATTTGATGGCGGACGGCAATCGTGTTGAACCAGAGGGGTTCGGTCTCGACTCGAAGGATAATCTGTACATTCTGAAAACTCTTCCGGCGCGCGTCTTCGCCTATAATAGTAACGGCGAATTACAACGCGAGTTTCCGATCCTTCTTGAAGCCGATGAAGAGACTCAGGCGGCCCAGGTCATTGGAACTTTTTCGATTATCGGCGATGAGATGATTCTTCCGATGCCGATTATCGGCCAAGTCGCCCGTGTCGGTCTTGATGGTAAGCTAATTCGTATCTTCGGAGTCCCCGGCGGCGGTCCAACTGAATTGAGTTTCCCAGCAGCTTGTGCTCGCACGGTAAGCGGGGAATTTGCAGTTTTGGACAAGCATCGCCATTTAATTTTGTTCTTCAGCGCAGAAGGCGTTTTCTTGCGCGAAGTCGGCGGAGCGGGTATGGTGGAAGGCTGGTTTTTCCACCCCACAAGTTTAGTTTGCTGCTCAGACGGCACGTTGCTGGTCGGACAGATGTACAAAAATCGAATTCAGTCGGTAATTTTCCGGAATGCGCCTGTCGTGAGTGGATCATGAGCGCGGATGGATATACCACTTTTCACATATGCCCCAAAATATCAAGAATCAATTCGTAACACATCTCTCTGATGAGATGACTATCTGTTGTTTAAGGAGGTCTCTAATGAGACGGTCTGTATTTCTAGTTCTTGCATTTTCAGCAATGATTTGCTTGCAAGCGTCAACTGCACTTGCCTTCCATGATGAAGGTGTTGCATATTGCGCAGGCTGCCATACCATGCATAATACGAATGGTAACGGCGCTTTGATTGATCCGACCGGCACCGGTTTCCCGTATTTGCTGAAGTATGCGAACGCGACCGACCTTTGCTTGTCTTGCCACGCGACGAGCCGTGGTGCTGTTTGGAGCGCGGATCCGATGGCTCCGGCTGCTGAACAAGGCCCGGGTAACTTCGCCTTCTTGCTGGAAGACAATATCA
>Ga0154020_10005759_pt1 | contig 14575 bp, 29 predicted proteins | sample Klosneuvirus_201_FD_109709 | JGI IMG/M metagenome (GOLD analysis project Ga0154020, IMG submission 109709) | Active sludge microbial communities from wastewater, Klosterneuburg, Austria - Klosneuvirus_20160825_MG | ecosystem: Engineered > WWTP > Aerobic digester > Activated sludge | place...
ATTTGATAATATCATATTTTTTAAATTTATTATATTTTCTTTGTAAATGAATAGTAGAATCTTTGTATAGCCAATTGTAAAATTGACTCATAAATTCTAACCTCTCACTCTTTTTATCTTTTGTATTTTAACATACTATTTCTTTTTTAAAACGCTCTTTCTGAGCAGCAGTAACCAAAGTATCTTGGTTCTCGTGAATTTCATCCAAAACATCTATCACTGCCATTAGTCCATTAAACATTTTATCTCCTTCTTCAGGTACTCCTTCAAAAGCTTTTTCAATCTTATCTATTTCAACAATTGAATATCCTGTGGATTCTATTTCTTTCTTAAACTCTTCATGACTTGCATAAGATAAACCACGTAATCCATTAAACCAATTTACCTGCTTTTTATCTCCATAATCTTCCCACTTAATCATAGTGTCCTCTTTAATCATCTTAATTCCAAGATTCGCAGCAATCATGTTACCAACTGCACATGCATAGCAATTGAGATGCTGTAGAGTATCATTCAAGTATGCTTGAACTAAAATGTCTACTGTTTTGTTGTAAAGTTCTTCTTTTTTCATTTTTTAAATTTTATAGCGTTTTTAAATCCATCTATCCAAGTATCTACTTCGTTCCAGAAGAAAGTAGGATACGGTCGAGTTGTTATTAATCTATTCGAAGAAATATGTTGCCAGTTTTTCTTCTCAAGTATTTTAGATATCGCCAATTCCTCTATTTGGGATTTGGTAATAAACTTATTAACTTCTAAGAATTCAGCAGGTAAACTTACATTTTTGTAATTTCTTTTAATAAAGAAATAGAATAGTCTTCCTACCGTTTTTATAGATAATCCTGCTAATCCACAGCCTACTTTGGTTATAAGAAAGTGCTTATCAGGATTCTTCTGTACACATTCTTCTAAGTTAAGAAGAGATTTTACAATTTCCGAATAACCAAGTGTTTTAATATTTTCATCTTTTGTTGGAAAAGCGTAACATCTTCCTGTTAATCCTTCACCTACTCCATATTCTGCATCGAAATATCTACTGGCTGTATAAGCAGCTCCTGCTCCGTGTACTCCTGCTTGATTACTTCCAAATACAAATATCTCGTTTTCATCCAAAGATACTATTTTTTCAGGTGTTATTTTACACTGTACTATCATTATTTATTATTTTTATTAACTCTTCAACTTTTTCAAATGGAATTGTTTGGCAACCTACTCTAACAACTTTATTTTCCTTATCTACAACAGCTGTATATTCTGTGGTTAATTCAAGCTTATATTCCTTTCTTTCCCAAAGTAGTTTTCTACGTTCTATACGTGGTAAACAAGCATCACAATTATTAAGAAATCCGTACACCTTCGTTATACTACCATATAAACCTTTAAGATCTTCATCATAACTATCTAAAGGATTCCAAAAAGCTGCAGTAGATGGCTCATTATTATTTCTGCCCCAGATTGCAGCAATAGCATCACCTTGCTCTGTATCTTTCATTACTATTCCAAATGCACCAGCTGTGTCTACTACTAACATTCCAGTTTTTAAATCAGATTTTTTCATGTTTTTTATTTTAGCTCCCACTTGAAGTTACGACACTTCTAGCAACTACATGCAAGTGGGAATTTTTTACTTTGATTGTTCAATAGGATTAACAATATCTAACCTTGCATTTTCATCCAAGTCTTCAAATGTAACCAATGTAGATAAATTAGGTGACCTTTTTAAAGCACATCTTAACGCATCTGTTACTTCTGCTTCAAATATTTCATCCTTTTCCATCAACTCATTGATATACAGTAATTTGACTTGTTTTTTGAAAAAAGGCAAGTCCTTATGCTTTTCCTTTAACATTTCTTTGTGTTTTACGTTTTCCTGCAATACTGCGTAATAGAGTAGGAGTCATTTCGTAAAGATTGAATCTATGTGAATAACCATTACTTGCAGTTCTTAAACTATTAACTGCCATTATAGCTTCATTAAACCCAGGAGTTTGTAACATTTTCTTTAACGTACTTACTCTGCTAAGTTCATTAAGAGGAATAATAACACTACTTGAGTTTATCGTAATTGATCTATCATTTAAGAACTCACAGTATTTTGCAAACCCAGGAATCTTCTCGATAGCATCTGCATACTTATGCAAGTCTTCTTTTACTACTGCTACATTTCCACATCCAAAAAGTACTTTACCTTCAATTCTGCTTCGGTTAATAGTATAACCTACATATTTTCTTAATGTTGTCATGATTTTAATTTTACTGGTCCAGCTAAACGACGAAGTGTTAACGGATCCATTTTTAATAATTCAGTTGCTGTTCTTCTTCCTCCAGTTGCATATACAAGACGATTTAATGCCTTTACAGAACTTGTTATCTTTACTTCTTTAATAAGTTTTGCAAAAGTAAGAAAGCTTGCAGTATTCCCATTAAATGAAAAAGTACCATTTCTATTCATATGTTTTAGCACAACTAAATGTTGAGAATTTATCTCTTTATTCTCAATTGCTTTTGCCAAAGCACGTAAATCTGTTTTATTAACCTTAACTGCGCCACAACCAAAAGATACATATGATGTATAATCATGTACATTGTAAGAACCATACTTTTTTAATCTGTTTAATGTTTTCATTTTTTAATGTTTTCTATCCTAGCATATATATTTTTAGGATAATTAGGAAAATATTTTAATGTTGCTGGACACAACCAGCCTACTACATCTGTTCCCTCAAGTTGATAGTTTCCTTCATCTTCTTCAAGACGATTCAGTTGTAATGTCTGTCCCTCAATGGGTTCACTACTAATGTAGATAATCACTTCTTTTTTACCTTGCGCGTACATATCAATCATTGTATTGATATCTCCCACAAAAGGTTCTCCCTGTAATCCAACTTCAGGATCGTCAAAAGCCCAAACTCCATAGTTACTACGGTATGGGTAAATTACGTTAACTACGTTTTTTGTTTTGTCTTTTGTTTTTATCATATTGTTATTATTAAAGGATTTGGTACAAGAATCTTGTAATCATTATTGAGTACAGCACCGTTTGAAAACAAACATCTTCTGTTTGTTGAAACATGTCCAAGGATAACTCCGTACTGGTCATGGATATGGCCTCCTGCTACTAGCTTAAGATTAAACAGTCTCTTTTTTATCACTTCCAGCAAATCTTGACAGCCAACGTTCATGTCTTCTTTCTGAGATTCTCTATACTTATCTTCTACTAAATCTAGAATTTGATATACAGGACTATGTGTCATTAAAACGTGCACATCAGAGGGAATCTTACTCCATATCTTTCTTATTTCTTGTCCACGATCTGCATTAAATACCCAATTACTCCTATGAAAAGAAGGAGAATAAGGAGATCCGTAGAATTTTATTCCTTGATATACATGTTCCTTATCTACCAAATACTTAACATCATAGCTTTCAATTAAACTCATAGCATCAGAGTAATGCTGTCTAGCTAATAGCGCTTCAATATCTCTCCCTTGAGATTTCAAGTTTGAAGGCCATTTAGGATCTAAACAAATATCATGGTTCCCAGCTATCCAAATCTTCTTAGTTGCAGGCTGTTTTTCAAACCATACCAGAAATTGAGTAAGTTCAAATGTTCCAGTCCTTCCTCCAATATCCCCTGTGTGAATCAATATATCACACGGAGGAACTTTAACTTGCTCATGTTTACCATGGGTATCCGAAATGTGTACTATTTTTAAACTCATTGTTTTGATCGGTTTATGTAACTTTGCCAAAATGCAGCTCTTACCAGTTTATTCTCATCTCCAGAATAATAAGTATCCAGAAGTTTTTGTAAACTAAACCTACGAGCTTTTTCCTTGCTATGTGGGTCTCTTAGATGTTTCTTAACCAAAACATCATGTACAATTTCCATGTCCTCATTTCTTACAATACAATGTGTTGCAGCAGGATCTGGAAACTTACTTATTCCTAAATTTAGCATCAGTTGACACTTTTTCATTTTCTTAACCTCTTCTTGAGTTAATCCCTTTTCCTGAATTAACTGGTCCAATTGTGGATTTTCATATCTCCAATCCACAAATTGTGTCTTACCATTTTTTACTACTTTCATATTTTATTTTTTAAAATGAACGATATTTTCCTTTGAAACACAACAACATTCTTCAATGAATTCCGTTAAATCTTCGGGTGGCAGAACTTCAATTACGTACTCTTTTCTTAGAAAAATCTCCCTACCATCTGGGTGATAACCAAATATTCCTTCCTCAAAAACTACACTATCTTTATCACTCATATCCCTTATTATATAGAGTGTTTCTTCATCTTGTACAGGTTCCCATTTTATATATTGCCAAGTATCACCAACTCTTGGAATATGTTTCACTACTACTATACTTCCTATTTTCATATAATTAAATTTAAAAATCCCCTCATAAATATGAAGGGATTACTTTTAAATGACAGGCTAAAAAGCCAGTGTGGAGTGTAGGGGATTTGAACCCCTGTCTTTCCTGCTAACAAATTGTAAGTTACATGCTTGACTAAATCTTCGTGGCTGTCTTCCACTATTCTGGTTTGCCAGACGACCTTTTAAAGTCTTCCAACTTCATGCCTTGATACACCCAAGGTTTACGTACTATTTGAACTGAACAGTTCAGTTTTGTCTCTCTAACCTCGAGACAGGTTTGTTGGATGATTAGGCAGCTACTGCTACTTCTTCATTTGCAAACGCCATAGCGATGATGCTTGCTCCAACTGCTTGATGATCAACTGTGTTGTCATTTAACTTTTAGCCCACATTTATTAAGGAGGTATAGAGCTTTCCCTCCTGCATGCCTACTCCTTATTATACCTGAAATCAAGACCTTTACACCCCATTTTTATTAAATTAATGTATAATTATCTACTATTTTTGGAGCTAGATTTTTCTTAGCTACATCCAAGGATACAAAGGTTTTAGCTTTTTCACTTGCATCAAATACAATTATTTCATCCTCTGTACATTCTCTATAGGCTTTAAAACTACTATTTGTACGTGTATCTAGGCTACCCAAACTAGCTGAATACCTATTATTATGAAGATATAATATATTTGTATTTGGATGTTTACATCGGAAAAAGTATACATTATTACTTCCTGCTAGTGCCCCATACACTTTTCCATCAATTAATTCTTCTGCTTTCATAAAAGTTTTTTATTTGTAAAGAATATTTCTTACGGTTTGTAATGAACTACCAGATTGTAGTGCGTGAAAAGCTTTGATTATTTTGTCACTACTGACTGGCTTACCATTACAGAAGAAGTTAGTAATACCTTTGGATTTAAAATAATTTGCCAACTCATCAATATTCATTCCTGTAACATCTATAATACGTTTTATAGATATTATTACATCAGTCAGAATACTTTCTTTAAATGGAATATCTTTTCCATATAAAGGTCTTAGTGTACAGTTAATACGAGAACGATTGTGTTCAATGGCTTCTCTGTATCGTTTGGTAATTTCCGCACCTACATTAACGTCTGTATTAGTCATCGAAGTTATAGTGGAACGTTCAGTATAGTTTGCTGAACTATCCAAGAGTAGTTTACGCATATGTTTTAGTTTAATGGTTGGCAAAATTAATTAGTAACCTTTCATCGCCTGTTTTCTTTTCCATTCAGATTTTAAGACTGAAAGTAAAACTTTTTCCTCTGGTGTCTTTTTAAAAACACTCCTATCTATTTCAACTTTGTTTTTGTTAATAAGTTTGTTTAAAAGTTCATTCTGCTGTTCATAAGCAGGACTTTCTAAAATTTGTCTAAATGTTTCTTTTTCTTCCATAATTTATTTTTTAGTTGGTATTAAACAAAATTCTCCAGATTCATCTGTTTCAATACTCCATTCAAAACTCCTATTTAACCAAAAGCCTTTATCTCTATTTTTACCATAATTCCTAATTTGGATAGCTGATGTATTATCAATTTTAAATCCAGGAGTGCCTTCTTTAATAAAAGAAATTACAATTCCAGGTATAATACCTAGTACATCACGTACATAATCTTTTTGTTCAGATGTTCCCTCAGTTTGTAATTTTGGAATTAATTCTGATACGTCTATATTAGTATCATCTTTAGACAGTGGAAATTTTGCAAGAAAATCTTTTATAGTTTTTTTCCATTCCCCGCATGAAAATGCATTACATGCATCTACAAGTAATCCTCTTTTAACAAAAGTGGATGATTTAGGTTCTAATTCTTCTAAGGTTTTAGCTACAGAATCAGTTCCTTCAATATAACGAATAGAATAATTACCAAATATACCATTAATAAATCCATACCATCTACTATTACTACCTCTTTCTTTTGTTGAATCAAATACATAACCACGTGCCTGATTAACTCCATTTTTGAGGAAGAAGTCCTTTACTTTTTTAGAATGCTCTGAATCTAATACTTCAATTACAACTTTACTTAAGTCCATTTTTAATATTTTTTAATGTTGAATAAAATGTGGTACAAATCCACCTTGACAACAGCCAGGAACAGGTATCATACCATCACCTGTTTGATCTACTCCAGGAATTTCTGTCATTCCCTTCCAAAACTTATTCTTAAACTCTTTTTGTACTTTATTTGGATCAATAAGGCAGTGAATACCACCTCTCGTCTGTAGTAAAGTTACTGCATCCATATTTACTACGTTGGGTATCAATGACTTAGCTTTTTCTAATTCCTCTCCTTCTGCATCAATATCAAAGTCAATATAGCAAGTTCTGCTCTTTGTTCGTTGAATTTCACTTAGAACTTCCTGATGAGGATTCATAAGTTTGTTTTCATTCTCAATACATTGAGCTAACTTTACCATACTTCTGATAGATGCTCTCCACATTTCTCTTGGATTTGGAGTTATGTACAAAGCTAATACTTCCTGTGGAACTATCAAATCTTTTTGTTGATACCAACCCAATTGAATTTCCAACTGTTTGATTTTCAGGAACATTCTCTCTTTGTCTGTAACGAATCGTTTAAGTTGCGCTTTATCAGATTTGATATGTGGTAAAGTATTCTCTCCTTCTTTGTTCTTTGAGTATTTACTTCTCGCAAACAAGCACATATAGAACTTTTCAGTTGGCTGTAATTCTGGTAACCAATCTATAAATTCCTTAAGTATCTTCTCATCTTGTATTATTTTGTAAAACATTATTTATTTTTTTAAGGTTTGGTCAGCGGTATCTTCATTCTTCTGAGGTTTAACATAATAAAAGGTGAAATTATCAGCTTCTTTATTAAGAGCCTTTGCTTGTTTTTCTGCTTCTTCCATTGTTAAGTCTTTGACTTTCATTGGTTTAGCAAAAAATACGTCTTTAATTATACAATATTTCATAATTTATTTTATTTTATGGTGTTTCAAAATGGTGACATTCTTTTTGTAGACTGTACAAATATACATTACTTTTAAAGAATACATCATAGTTTCCGTCTTCAAGTTGTTTAATATCTTCTTGTATAGGTTTAATTTCAGCTAATGCTTTTTCTACGTCTCTTTTTCTGAATCGTTCCCATAAATGCCATTCACTAATTCTCTTTCTTAAATACTGACCTGGATCAGGTATAGGAGTTCTATTGTATTCATATGTAGTACGAAGTACAGGATAATCATTAGGTTGTTTGTTAATAGTATTTATTAAGCTTTTCTCTTTCTGTTTAAGTTGAGTATAAAAGCGATACAGGTCAATCCTGTTAATCATTTTCAACAGATTATTTTCGTAAACTTCCCTGTATTTCTTATTAATCCTATTTTGTTTACTATAACTTCTGTTGATATTATCAGGATTCCTTTTCTTAACATAAGGATTATTTCTTATAATTCCATCAGGTCCAAAGTATATACCATGTAATTCTCCATATCTATGATATCTTCTTTTATTTAATCTGTAAGGTTTTCCATTATATATGTCTGCTCTTTCTACAAATCTATCTACAAAATAGTTATATGGATTACTTTCCTCTAACTTATAAATTAAAGGTCTTACTTTTGAATAAACAACATTAACATGTTTACCGACACTACCTCTTACAACAAGTCTTACTTTTCTATAGTACTTACTATCAGTCATATGATATCTATGATACTCCTTATTAGCATATAGTTGACCTTTGCTATTTACATGCTCATAGAATTTTTGCCTACTTGGAAGATTTTCGAGTTTTTCAATATCCATATCATTTTATTTTTCGGAATGAAGTTTTCAAATCGAATCCATTACTTAGGATTTTTTCTTTGTCTGTTTGTCTATTTACTACGACATCTTTTGGAGCTAACCATGCTGTTAACATAAGATAAATATCTTGTGCACTAAGTACTTTATTAATACCTAATTTATAAAGACTAGGGTATCTCATATTCTTACTTGTACCATCCATCATTATTGCACAGTTATTAAGACTATTAACATTACAAGGAAACATGTACTTCTTTCTTCTTGTGCGGTTATATAGAAATCCTTCATCGATAATATACTCATTAGTTGTAGCGTCAAAATCCCATGCAATACTCTCAATCTGATTCAACCAATAAATAACATCATCCTTAACGTATCCATGAATAGTATAATCACAAATATGAAGATTTACTATTCCTGTTCCTGTTTGTTCTCCATCACAAACTCTACGATCTAAGACAATCTTATTATCAATACCGTAAATATGTGCAAGATAGTCATAGTAGTCTTTATATTTTGAAATTATGTTCATAGCTTAAATTTTAAAAATCAGACTCCTTATTTTAGGGAGTCTGATTTTAATTATTAATTCATTTGTTGGTTTACAACAATTTCATCACTTGCTTCATCTCCCCATGCTGTTACTATGCAATAAAGTTCTATTGATTGATATTTTACAGGGGCAAGTACAACAGGGTCAGGAATTTCTCTTGTGAATATCCTGTCTTTCAAAGTATAGCCTTCCGATTTCATATCTTTCAACGGAGCAGCAATAAATAATCCTACTTTATTTTCCATAAAGTGTTTATCAGTTACTCTTGGTACTGAATATCTTATACAATCTGCCCTCATTTGCTTTTCATACTCAATACCATCGTCATATTCTTTTTTAGATATTCTTTCAGCCCTGCCCCACATACTTGAGTATCTTTGTGAATATTCTGTATTTATTTCGTTTTTATTCTCATAAAATTTAGCTATTTGCTTAATGTTTTTCTCTGGCACAAATCCAGTATATTGAGAAACTTCCCCTAATACAAGGTTGTATTTCTTACAAATCCCCATAGCCATATCTTTAGTTATAAATTTATATTGTGGGTAATTGATATTATGGTATTCCAAAGCGTTAGCTAATTCTTCTTGCTGCTTTTTTTTCTCAAGAGCCTTGTCTGTTTCAATTACTTCTTTTGTGTTACTAAACCCAAAACTTTTTAAGGTATCAGCTTTCTCTTTATTATTAAACCTGATATTAGCAATAATACCTTTCGCTTCCTCCAATAGCCTTTCCCCTGCCACATTAAATGCGTTGTGTATTTCATCTACTATTGCAGGGTAATTTGATGTAGATGCTTTTGTTTCTGTTTTTGGAGATTTGTTAAAAAAGTTAAACATAATTTTATTTTAAAAGTTTAGTGAATTTAGCTGCATTAATTATTTCCTGTAGTTTAGCAGCACTTATGGTTTGACATCCAACTTTGATACATCTTTGACTCACAACAGCAGTATATTCCTCACTTATCTTAACATCTACATTTTTTAATCTTCCTTCTATTAGAAAATCTAATCCGCTTTCCCCTATTAAGAATTCATCACCATTCTTGTTTACTACACCATATACAATATTATTAATATAAGTATCACTATGTGGTTTTATATCAAATATTTTAACTATCTCATCTTGTTTAGCTAAATATTTTTTACTACCATCTATTCCCATAGTTGCAAACATATCCCGATATGTTGAATATTGAGCCCCTGTGCTTCTGACAGTTACAACTTCGTTAATTTGAAATTTATTATTCATTTTTATGTTTTTAGTTTGGTGTTATAGCAAGATTCGAACTTGCGATACCTCTGCAAATGACTTTCGTCATCTGTAGCGCTCTGCCCACTGAGCTATTATAACACTTGTATTTTTTAATATGGGCCTATCCATATTATTTCCTTCCAATTCCTGTATCAAATAAAAAGTAGACATTAGCCTACAAATATAAATAAAGTATTGGGTTTTGCCCTCGATTTTCAGCTCGTCAGCCATACTTCTCACTCAGCGTACCCAACTAGTTAAAATCATTTTTTTACAACTTTCACTTTTCTTCCAGCTTTCGCTTTGTCTCTCTTCTTCTTAGTTGCTTCTTGTTTTTTGATTCTGTTTTCTTTAGCTAAAAGACGATACTCATCATTTGTTTTGCAATTGTACTTACTCATAAGATTTTTTCGCGTTTTGCTATAGCCATTTCTTTCTTTAAAGATTTGACCATTAGTTTTTTTCTCCATATTCGTATTATTTAAGGTTATAAATCTCTTTTCTCTTCTTTTCGTAAATAGGTTCTAATTCTGGATGATCCTTTATAGTTTTTTGAATAACATTCAATTCTTCATGTCCTCTTATCCAAACTCTTGTATCATCTGAATTAGAATACCACCAATCATGTTTATTTAACATTTTCACAAATTCTTCTTTATTCATAATCGATTTTTTAAACATGGTATATTACATCCTTTTAAAACTCCTTTCCAATTGTCTTTCCTTAATGTACCACGGTCTTGTAAAGATAAACACAAATCAAGAATATTTCCTATATCAGGACCTTGAATTCCAAGAGCGAGCATGTCTTCTCCTGTAACGATTGGTATCATTTCACCATTTTTAAGGAGTTCTTCTGCAATATCTTGTCCTATATCAGGAATATAACGTTCTTTTGGAGGTCTTCCACAAACATCACATTTACAAACTTCCGCCAATTTACTGTACTCAATACCATAATGCATTAATCTTCTTAATGTTTTTCTTACTACTTTATGGTATTTATTATTACTAGTTCGTACCATATGTAATTCTATGAGACATCCAATTTGGTTAATTATATTATGGCTTGCAAAATGTATCCTTTTAAGCATTTGCTTACCTAAATCACTTCGTTCTTCATGACCAATAGACTGAATCTTTCCTTCTTTATCAGTCAATCTGTAATCCAGACCATCAATAGTTGTACACTCTGCTTTTCCAAGATCATGACATAACATTACTGCTCTTATGAACCAGTCTTGAGACTCGTCGATACAGTGCATAGTATGAGTATAAACATCTCCTTCTGGATGATGTCTAATATCTTGGGGAACATCAATACAGTTCTCTAATTCCCTAAAGTAATGTCCTAGCCAGTCAACTTCTTTTAGAAAATTAAAAAATAAAGATGGTTTGTTAACAGTTTTAAACATCTTCATAAGTTCCATTCCTACTCTTTCATTACTGATATCTGTAGGTTTCAGGTTCTTACACATTGTTATTAATGAAGATGTTGGAACTAATTCAAACCTGGCTATAAACCTCGCTGTACGCAGAACACGTAACGTATCCTCCATAAATGCAGAGCTTACATAATGAGCTACTTTGTTCTCAATATGAAATCTGCCATTAAAGGGATCAATTATCTCTCCTGTTAGTACATTTTCAGCAATAGCATTAATAGTAAGGTCTCTTCGTTTCAAATCCTCCTCTATGGAAACAGAAGCTATATCAACTTGAAAGTCCTGTCTGGTTTTACCAACTAAGTTCTCTCTTCTTGCTAACGCATAATCTATCTTCATATCTCCAATAATTCCGATCCAGACAGGAAATCTACTTCCTGCATCGCTAACAATACTATCGCAATACTTCTCAAGTATTTTCGTAACAACCTTACTATCAACAACGTTAACGAGACAAATGTCTATATCATCGATAGGAATGCCCATGAGTTTATCCCTCACTGCACCACCCACGTAATAACTGTTGATGCCAGCTTCTTTCATCTCATGGGCAATCTTTTCAATCATAATTTATTATTTTAACATTAACATTCCATTACCAAAATCTTTGATAATGTCTTTAACCAGGTTAGCCTGTCTTTCTTCTTTGCTGATGAATTCTTTCAGTGCATCCCTGTACTTACTTACCTTTTGCTCAATTTGCTCCTGATTGTTAATCTGATACCTTGTGTAAATATCATGATGCCATTGTTCAAGGGTGTATCCATTAAGCTTAAATATTGGATATTCACTAAGTCCCAATCCAAATCCATCAGCTGTACTTGCTGTAGCAGCTTCATCATACGCTGCAGCCCTTGTTCTTACAACAGATAATGCTTTAATGAGATTTTCATTGTTTTTCTCATCTTTGATATTTGGAAATTCTGGTGAAATATTTCCACTTGTTTGATAAACAGTAGATTTCACCTTTTCCATTTGCTTGAGTTGTGCATCAAGCGTTGCAATAATTGCTGTAACATTCATGTCTTCTTGAATAACAGTCAGTTCTTTGTTTTTTGACATTTTTTTTAATTTTTAAATGAGTGTATAATAATTAACCAATTCTACTTTTTTACCTTCCATCAACAAATCAATTTCTCTTTGTGTTGCCATAGTAAATCCTTCAGGTCTGTTAATTCTTGTAAGATTTATACTACCATTATATCTTGTCTTATCATCATTATATGGCAAATAAATAGCCTTCGAAGTTACAATTTCATTTCCAATAATATCATCAAGACGAAAAATATATTTTCCAGAGCTCGAATACATACTATAATATTGATTCTTAACTAAAAGATTCCCATCTATAAATTCTGTTCTCTTCAAAAAGTTTATTATCTCTTGTTGATAGGGTTTTCTTATTTCATTACTAAATGAAGCAGCAACCAATGCTGTCCAATGACTAGATATTGATTCACCATCTGCTGAAAAAGTAACAAGTTGATTGTAATATATAAAATCATTATATATACTATCAAACTTGAAAACATAATCAGTTTTCATGTATGAATACACATAAAGCATGTCTTGTATTAGTTTCATATAAGTGTATAATTATCAATGATAAAACTTTTTGGACACGGCACAAATCTATTTTCCTTTTCACAAGCTTCTAACCAAGTTATTTCTTGTAACGAAGCATATCTAAGGTCTGATAATGGATATGTATCTGTATCCCAGCTTGGATTACCATGTGCTTTAGTAAAATAGCTCATTTTATTATCTTCAGGTCTGGCTTTTCGCATATATGATGAATAGTGATATTTATTTCCATCAACTTTTGTAACTCGAAATAACCAACCATAGCTTCCTTGATTATGCCAAATTACGTCACCTGCTTTTATATCTTCTTTTTTCATTATATTAAATTATAGTAGTGAACAATAGTTTCTTCTCCAATAGCAAGCTTGAAAATACTTATTTCAGTATCCGTAGCTTCACGGATACTCCATTTCTTGTGATTTGTAATTATTCCATCAAACCTTTTGATTGGTTTATTTATGTCTGTTATATCAACATTTGTATCAATTTTTCCAAAACCTAAATATCTTATAAGTTGAGCAAATGATGATCTTGAAGAAACACAGTAGTATATTTTACCAACTTGCATTTCAGTGTATTTTACTTTCATAGCTTCCCATTTATAATTGTTAATAAATTCTTCATAAGTTATCAGAGTGTAACTTTCAACTACGTGGTCAAATACAACTTTGCTTTTTACCATGGGATAGTGAAAGAAATAAACTTGGTCAAAGTAATCCTTTTCACATACGTATTTTCTATTATATAGCTTACCAAAGTACTCATTGAGTTCTTTTGCATTTTTAGAAGTTCTTCTAATAGCCCATTTAGATAAGTTCATAATAGTCTTGATTTAAAGGTTGAATTAATTGCTCAAGAGTAACTTCATTATAGTTTTCTCTCTGATAAAATTCAAGATAACAATAACCTTTTAGACTAAGACAGGTATTCTCTTTATATACACTCCAATGGCAATGTAAATTAGTAATGCCACCTTGTTCACCTATTATTTTAGCAACTTTATATGCAATTTCTGGAGTTGGACATTTTACAAAGTCCAGTTCTTTTAATTTATATGAGTTCATAGTAGTCGGATTTTAAGTCAACAAACTTTTTTTCTTTTATACATTGATTCAGTTGTATGATTTCACTTGATGATGAAGGTCTAATATTAGAATTTGGAACATCTGTACATATTCGTGCAACACTGCTATTTGAATCAAAATAATATCTTGTTGATATACTAATATGTGGTCCACCTACTAGCTTAATTATTGTGTACTTACTATTAAATATAGTAATGTAATCTCCATTATTGTATTCCATATAGTAAATTTTAAAAGAATCCCCATTGTTAGTGAGAATTCTTAATTAATGATCTGTCTTTTTTGTTAAAGTTGTCAGTATATCCAAAAACGTATGCTTCCACATCAATATTAAATATACCCATTTCCTTAGAAAGATCAGTATATGCAGGGATATTACCAGAAATGCTATCAGTTCTTCTTAAACCAAGGTATATCATATGTTTAGCAACCATTCTTACTGAACACTTCAGAGAACGAGACATTTGCAG
>Ga0154020_10005760_pt1 | contig 14575 bp, 10 predicted proteins | sample Klosneuvirus_201_FD_109709 | JGI IMG/M metagenome (GOLD analysis project Ga0154020, IMG submission 109709) | Active sludge microbial communities from wastewater, Klosterneuburg, Austria - Klosneuvirus_20160825_MG | ecosystem: Engineered > WWTP > Aerobic digester > Activated sludge | place...
CACACTCAGAGAGTGTATGCTATACTGCGACAGCTATTGCGCCTAGCGGCGGACGCCATCAGCGGGCGTCCTGCCTGCCGCGCGCATGGGAATGAAAATGCCTTTTTCCGCGTGCCTCTGCATCTCAGAGCCTCTGCGTCAAAGGCTATCTTCAAGTCACTGCGAATTGGCTGAATCAAACAGCACAAGAAGGAATTTCTATGCGGATTTTGCTCTATACAGGCAAGGGCGGCGTCGGCAAGACCAGCATCAGCGCCGCCAGTGCAGTGCGTTGCGCCGAACTCGGCTATCGCACCGCGGTGCTCTCTACGGACCCGGCGCACAGCCTGGGCGACAGTTTTGATCGGCGCATCGGCAGCCACATGGTTGAGCTTGCGCCCAATCTCTGGGGACAGGAGATGGACCTGTTGAGCCAGATGGATCAATACTGGGGCACGGTGCAGGGCTATCTCAATGCCCTTTTCATGTGGCAAGGCATGGACAGCCTGGTCGCCGAAGAGACCGCGGTGCTGCCCGGCATGGAGGAGCTTTCCAGCCTGATGCAGATCACATCGCTGGCGGAGAGCGGCAGATTCGACGTGATCATCATCGATGCCGCGCCCACCGGCTCGACGCTTCAGTTGCTGAGCTTCCCTGATATTGCGCGTTGGTACATCGAGAAAATTTTTCCCTTCCAGCGCAAGACGATTCAACTGGCGCGGCCGATGATGAAGCGTATGACCGACATGCCCTTGCCCGGCGACGACATCTTCGACAGCATCGAAGAATTGGTCAGCTTTTTGGAGCGCATGAGCCGTCTGTTGAGTGACGGTGAGCAGAGCAGTATGCGCGTCGTGTTGAACCCGGAGAAAATGGTGGTCAAGGAAGCGCAACGCGCCTACACCTACCTCAACCTCTATGGCTACAGCGTCGATGCCGTCATCTGCAATCGTGTTTTTCCGCGCACCTTGTCGGACAATTACTTCGACATCTGGAAAAACGCGCAGGCGCAGAATTTGGAACTTGTTCACGAATGTTTCCAGCCCCTGCCGATCTTCGAGGCGCCGCTCTTCGAGCAGGAGGTGATGGGCATCCCGATGCTGACGCAAATGGCAAATGCCGTCTTCGGGCCGGAAAAGGTGCGCGGCGGCAGCGGCGATCCGACGCAGCGTTTCTATGCGGGCAAGCCGCAGGAGATATTCAAGAACGGGTCACAATATGTGCTGAGCTTATCGCTGCCGCTGATCGAGCGCGACGAGGTGCAATTGCATCGCAGCGTTTTTGACGAACTGGTCATTCGCATCGGCAACTGGAAGCGCAACATCGCGTTGCCCACTGGGCTGGCAAAGTTGGAGATCGCCGGCGCCAAATATGTCGGCGATCGGCTGAACATCTTTTTCGACGCCGACGACGTGGTGGTCGAGATCACGGAAGAAGAGCTGAAACCGCGAGGGTGGGATAGCCTCAAGGCGCGTTTCCGGCGCAACTGAGCTGCTCGCTCCAGCAAAAACGCCACCAGATTCTGGTGGCGTTTTTGCTGGAGCGCTACAAAGAGGAGAGAGCAAATCTATCAATCGGTGCAGTCAATCACCGGTTCACAAGCGGCAGATAAAGGCTGGTTATATTCATAAACTCAATGTCATTGGAGAGGTCGTAAACGATCGGTACATCGGCAGTGACGGCGCCCCCAACCTCACCCACGTCGATGACCAACGACATATTGTGATGGGCGTCCTCGGCCCACACCAGGTACGCGCCATACGCCAGGTCAGTCAGCACAAAATCGCCAGCGGCGTCGGCGGTCACCACGATCGGGGCGGCCCCACCCTGGCGTTGCACATAGACGGTGGCATGGGGCACATTCAATTCATCCAGTTCTGCTACCGAGTTGCCGTTGCTGTCATAATATACCGTGCCGGACACGATGCCGCTGTTGGCATCATGATCAGTCGCCAGCGCTGGCGCCGCCATCAACACGATCAGCACGATCTGGATGATTGTCATGTATGCCATCAGTAGCTTGCGGTTCATTTACCCCTCCGCCGAAATTATCTTCTCTAGCTGGCATCCTATCACGACGAACTACTTACAATCCTTTCATTCTCCTGTCATTGTACTCCATTCTGCTTAAGGAAGCAATATATTCTGGAAAATGACATGTGATTTTTAAGGTCGCAGATTGGTGATGCGCCCGGCAGCGTGATGCCTTGTGGCGCTTATTCCACTTTGTGGTAAAGTACAGCAGATTGTCACAGGGGCATCCACCGGCGATGAAAGCGCCCGGCAGATGGCATGGAGAGGAGCTGAACATGGTCATGATCGCCGCACCAACGGTTGACATCGAGAAAATGGGACAGGCCGCGCGGGCGGCAAGCCGCCACTTGGCGACCTATTCGACCAACACCAAAAATGCGACGCTGCTCCAGATCGCCGACCTGCTGGAAGCGCGCCTGGACATTATCCTGGCGGCCAATGCCCAGGATATGGCCGATGGCCGCGCGCGTGGACTGACGCCCGCGCTGCTGGATCGGCTGCTGCTCACCGAGACGCGTATCCGCGCGTTGGCCGCGGACGCCCGCAGCGTAGCCGCGCTCCCCGACCCGGTCGGCTCGGAGATCGAGGGACGCCTGCTGCCCAACGGCATGCGTCTCAGTCGCCGCCGCATTCCGATCGGCGTGCTGGGCGTCATTTACGAGGCGCGGCCCAATGTCACCATCGATATCGCCACGCTTTGCCTCAAGACGGGCAATGCCGTAATTTTGCGCGGCGGCAGCGAAACCTTGCGCAGCAACCTGGCGCTGGCCGAGACGATCCGGGCAGCGCTGGCCGTCGCCGGCTTTCCGCTCGACGCGATCCAGTACGTCGACAGCCCCGACCGTGCGTTAGTGACGCAACTGCTGCGCCTCGACCGCTATGTCGATATGATCATTCCGCGCGGCGGCGCTTCGCTCCACAAGCTCTGTCGCGAGCAGGCGACCATCCCGGTCATCACCGGCGGCATCGGCGTGTGTCACCTTTTTGTCGACGCCAGTGCGGATTTGCCGCGCGCCCTTGACATTGTCGAGAATGCGCGCGTGCAACGCCCGAGCGTGTGCAACTCGTGCGACACGGTGTTGGTGCATCGCGACGTGGCTACGGAGTGGCTGCCGCTGCTGGCGGACCGCATGGCGCAATGCAAGGTCGAACTGCGCGCAACGGGCGTCGCGCTGGATCTGCTGCGCGCAACGCCGCATGGCGCAGCGGTGGTGGAAGCCGGCCCGGAAGATTTCGACCAGGAGTGGATGGCGCTGATCCTGGGCGTCAAGGTGGTCGATGGTCTCGAAGAGGCGATCGCGCATATCTACGACCACGGCTCGGATCACTCCGACGGTATCCTGACCAATAACCTGGCGCACGCCAATCGCTTTGTGGAAGCGATCAATTCGTCGGCGGTCTTCGTCAATGCCAGCACCCGCTTCAACGACGGCGGGCAGTTCGGGCTTGGCGCCGAGGTGGCGGTGAGCACGCAGAAACTGCACGCGCGCGGACCGATGGGGCTGGCGGAGTTGACCACCTATAAATGGGTGTGCGTGGGCAACTGGGATATTCGTCCATGAGCGGTTTCCCTGCTAAAGATTATCTCTATTACGTCAACGGTGAGTTTACACCGTCCAGCCAGGCGGCGATTGGTCTCAACGACCTGGGGCTGGTGCGGGGCTATGGCGTTTTCGAAGTGTTGCGCACCTATGGCCCACGCCCCTTTGGACTGCGCGCCCATTTGGAGCGGCTGCAACACTCCGCTATGCAGATCGACTTGGCGCTGCCGTGGCCGCTTGATGAGATCGAGGCGACCGTGCAGGCGACGCTGGCGCACAACGACCCCACCGACGTAACGATCCGCATCATCGTAACCGGCGGCGCGTCGAGCAACTTCCTCATCCCGGAAGATCGGCCTTCGCTGCTGGTGATGCTGGCGCCGGTCAAACCTTACGCCGCACACTTCTACCGCGACGGTGCGACGCTGATCACCTTCGACTGCGCACGTTTTATGCCGACGGTCAAGAGCCTTAACTACATCACGGCGCTGATGGGGCAGCGCAAGGCGCGCGCGGCCGGTGCGGCGGAGGCGCTTTATTGCGATGCCGGGGGGATTATCACCGAATGCACGACCAGCAATTTCTTCATCTTCAAGGGCGACCAGTTGATCACGCCGGTGCTGGATGTGCTGCCGGGCATCACGCGTGCGGCTGCGCTTGAAGTAGCCGGCGATCTGTTCGAGCTCGTCGAGCGTCCGATCCAGCGCGACGAGCTGGCGGAGACTGACGAAGCCTTTATCACCAGCACCACCAAAGAGATCATGCCCATCGTCCACATCGACGGCCAGCGCATTGGCGTCGGCTCCCCCGGCGTGCGCACCCAACGTCTGTCGGACTTATTCCATGAGTATGTCGCTCATGGCTTGAATCCTTCCTTTCATCACGCATAGTAGAACCGCTAGATTATGTTGCCACGTATCACATTTCGAATCAGTAGCCTGTTGCTCACCCTGATGGTTGTTGCTTTATTGAGTAGTGCGTGCGGCGCGGCGCAGCCTGCACCGACGCCTACCCCGACCAAAACGCCGATGGCAGCCAGCGCCGCGGCGCCGACGGACACACCCGCGCCGCCGCCGATTGAAATGCCGACGCCGACGCCCGCACCGCCGACGCCCACGGCCAATCCCGGCAATATCTCGCCTTTCACCGGGCTGCCGGTGGCCGATCCGGCCGTGCTAAAACGCCCGCCGATCTTTGTGTGCGTCAATAATGACCCGGCCGGACGCGCCGCGCATTGGGGATTGAGCAAGGCCGACCTGGTCTACGAATATATCGTGGATGGCTTCTCGCTCACACGCATCACCGCGATGTACCAGAGCCAGGAAGCCGACCGCATCGGCCCGGTGCGCTCAGCGCGCTATCCCAACATCTGGATGGTGCAGATGTATGGCGGCGTGCTGGCCTGTTCGGGCGGCAGCGATGCGATCCGCTATCTGCTCAAGAACGAAGTCGGGTTTCCCTATTTAGATGCGGATATCGACGACCCGTCGAACAACGAATATTTTACCAACCTGGGCAGCGACTATCGCACGCGCTTGCAGGCGCGCACTGACGGCGTGCGTCAATGGTTGGTGGATCAAGGCATCAATATCGACTGGAACAAGCCTGGCTTTCCCTTCAGTGAGGAAATTCCCCCCAACTTTTCCGGCGACGCCACCGTGATCGACATCCCTTATCCCGGCGGCAACAGCGTCGAGTGGCGCTACGAACCGGCGTTGGGCGGCTATGTGCGCTATCAGGGCGGCGACGCGGAGATCGATCCCGCCAGTGGGGGGCCACTGGTCTCTGCCAACGTCATCGTGGCTGCCGCGGTGCACGAAGTGACCGACATTATCGAAGACACGCTCGGCACCAAGGGCATCAATATCAAACTGCACGAATTTGGCGATCTGCGCGTCTTCCGCGACGGCAAAGTCTACGAAGGGACATGGCGCGCTAGCCAGGAAGCGCCCCCGCGCTGGCTCGGCCCCGGCGAGGTTCCCGTGCCCTTGCGCCCCGGCCAAAGCTGGGTGCAGGTCGTCCAGCAGATCGAGGATGTTTCGTATCAGTAGTCATCAGGAATCGCCGGAGCGCGGATGTCTTCGTTTGCGCTCCGCCAGATCCAGGTCACGTCGGGCCAGCGGACTTGGGATGCACTATCAGGGAAATAGATGAATAAGAAGGAGAATCGACCTATGACCCGCACGCACACCAGGATCGCCCGTTCATTCGGCAATCTTTGCGGTAATGCTGTCCTGCTCCGCCGCTGGCTGATTGGCGGCGCGCTGCTGCTCGTCTTCTGGCTTGGCCTGACGTTGATCGCGGCGCCGCGCAGTGAAGCGCAAAGCGCAACGCCCACGGCGATCGCCCCCTCCACCTACGTCGTGCAGCCTGGCGACTCGTGGACGAGCGTGTCGCGCAAGACCGGCCTTTCCATCCGCGAGCTGCAGGCCGCCAATCCGCAGTCGGTGCGCGCCAGCGGCTGGCTGATCGTCGGGGAGGAGCTTGTCATTTCAGGCGCGGGTGCAGACGCGGCGACGCCTTCACCCTCACCCTCACCGTCTCCTTCGCCATCGCCTTCAGCAACGCCAACCTCGACGCCAACCTCGACGCCTACGGACGCGCCCACGCCCACCAGCACGCCGGCCACAGCAGTAAGCGATGGGCTGTACACCGTGCAGCCGGGCGAGTCGTGGAACAGCATTGCGCAGAAGTTCGGCGTCAGTGCGGAAGCTCTGCAGGCCGCCAACCCGCAGGCGGTGCGACCCGGTCTTGTGCTCTATCGCGACGATCAACTGACCATTCCTGGACAGGCGGGCAGCGCGCCCGAAACGACTGCCGCAGCGACGCCAGAGGCGACTGCTACGCTAGAGGCGACGGCTACTGCTGCCACAACCGCCACGCCTGCGGACGCCGACGCCACTGCTTCTCCTGAAGCCAGCCCAGCGCCCGATGAAGAAGCCGCACTCGTTTGTCCGACACCGTTCGCCATCTACCCCGCGCGCCTGGCTGATTTGGCTGGCGCAGGGGAGAGCATGGAAAGCATTCTGGACTTATTGCGCGCCTGTGAGGTGCTCAATGAGGACAATGTGCGCACCGGCGACTGGAACGGCGACGGCGTCGACGACTGGGCGATCGGGTTGCAGAACCCGCTTTCTGACGCGGCAAGACCCGAAACCGAATTGCTGATTTTCATGAGTGAAGATGACAATTTCGTGCTGCGCTATCAGGCGCGCCCGGCCGGTCAGGTGAGTATGCTGGCGGCCGACGACATCAATCTTGACGGCAAGCCGGATCTGGCTTGGGTCGATACGACGTGTGGCGCCAGCACCTGCTTTGACACCGTCGTCGTGCGCAGTTGGGACGGCGATAACTGGGCCGACTGGACCGACAACACGATCGTCATGGCCTACGGCGAAATCAAGCTGGAAGAAGCACGCGACGCAGCCCAGGGGAGCGAGATCATCCTGCAAGGCGGCGAGTATGGCAGCGTCGGCGCCGGTCCGCAGCGCGCCCGCACCGAGGTGTGGGGCAGCGTAGAAGGCGCCCCTTATCAGTTGCTGGACAAGGTGTACGAGCGCAGCAATTGCCTCTACTTCAAGGTATTGGACGCCAACGAGGCATTGAATCGGCATCAGGAAATCGGGCTGGTGCAGGCGCGTGAAATGTACACGGAGGCAGTGACCAATCGCAACCTGGTCAAGTGTGGCACGCGCAGCGGCGAACTCGATGAGCTGCGCAGTTTCAGCCTCTTCCGGCTTGCCCTGGTCTATGCCTATGAAGGCGACGCCACGCTCGCGGCAGAAAGCGTCGCCCAACTGCTGGACGCCTATCCCGATTCGCCCTATGCAGGGCTGGCGGAGGCATGGCTCGCTGCCTACCAACCGGGCGGCGACATAGCCGAGGCGTGCGCCGCGGTCACGTCCTATGCGGAAGCAAATCCGGAAACCGTCGCTGCGCTCTCCGATTACGGCTATGCTAATCCAGCCTTCACCGCGGCCGAGCTTTGTCCTGTGCTCGACATCGAGACGTCCGCCGCCGCGCCCACCGCCACCGACGCGCCCGAAACGCCGGAAGTTGCCGCCACCGAGCCGATCTCGCCGCTGCTCACCTTGACGGCGACCACCGATCTCAGCGCGCTTGCGCCTATTGCACCCGGCGCGGCTACCGAGTTGCCCGATTGTCCCACGACGCTCGACGGGTACGCCACGTCACTCCCCGCGGTCGTTACCGTCGCCGAGGGCGATCCGCTGGTGATCGAGACCTGGCTGCGCTTGTGCGACGGCATGGCCGACGATCGCGGAGGCATGTTGCTGGCCGATTTCAACGACGACGGGCGCGACGACGCCATCTTCCTGCCTACCATCGTCAGCGACCTGGGCTTTGGGCCGGGCGGTGCGCAGGGCGCGGTGTTGATCTATCACGGCGCAGAAGATGGAACTTATGAACTGGTGGATGCGCCGGACGTCTACGGCCAACCCACCCTGCTCGCCGTCGACGACGTAAATGGCGATGGACGTATCGATCTGGCTTGGACCGTGGATGGCTGCTCGACGTTCTGCGTCAAGGAAGTCCAGATCGTGACGTGGGACAGTGACAAGAATGACTACATCTCGATTATCGAGCCGGGCGCGACGATTGCGGAAGGTGCGGTCGCGTTCATCGATTTACCGGCGGACGCCCCCGGTCAAGGCAAGCAGTTGACGCTTACCGGCGGCGTCAGCGGCACGTCGGAGGGCGGGCTGGAGATCGACCGTGAGGAAACCTGGCAGAGCATCGACGGCCGCGCGTTCCGCCGCCTGAGTTGGACGTACGACCGCGAGAACGATAACAGCAACTGTGTTGGGTTACGCCTCATCGAGGCAGATGTCGCCCTGCATGCCGCGGACATCGCCGGCTACGCCAGCGCGATCGACCTCTATCGCGCTGCGCTGGACCCGGCGTTGAACGCGTGTTCGATCTTTGGCGTGCCCGCGCCTGAAGAACTGAAGCTTTTGCAGGGATTGGCGACTTTCCGCTTGATCCAGGCGCAGGCGTTGGCGGGCGATCTCGCTGCCGCCGCACAGGATCTGGCCGCGCTTGAGCAGGGGCAGCCGGATAGCGGTTTTGCTGAAGCCGCGGCGCAATGGCTGGACAGCTACACCGCGCGTAAAGACGCCGCGGCTGCCTGCCGCGCGGTCCAGCCGATCTTCGACAAGGAGACGCTGACCTGGCAGATCACGGATCACTTCGGCTACAACCATCCCGCGCTGGCGCCGGAGCAGGTCTGCTTTATCCCGCGCGGCAAGTGAAGTAGAGGGAGACAAGGAGAGGGGGAGACAGGGAGAAGGGGAGACTTCACGATTCAATATTGACAATTCGTCCCTTGTCTCCCCCTCTCTCCTACCGCGCGCTCGTCACTACCGGCGCGCCTGCCTGCATGGCTTCCAGCACCATCATGCCGAAGCCTTCGTACAAACTGGGGAAGACAAACGCTGTGGCAAGTGCATGGAGCGCCGGTTTGTCGGCTTCCTCCACCCACCCGCAGCAGTGCACCTGGGCTGCGCATCCCATCTCCTGCGCCAGACGCCGCGGGTCAGGGAAAAAGGCGGTGTCTGCCGAGGGCAGCGCGCCGGCCAGCACCAGCTTGACCGCGGCATCGCCGCCAAGCGCGAGGTAACGCGCATAACCGCCGATCACGCCTTGCATGTTTTTGCGCACGTCGAACCCACCCAGGTAGAGAAAAAAACGGTCGGGCAATTCATAACGCTGTTTGACGCGCGCCAGATCTTCGGCGCTGGGCGGCGAAGCGCCCTCCTGATTGGGGCCATGATGGACCACATGGACGCGCGGTTGCGGCGCGTGCAGATGCGTCACAATGTCGCGGGCGGCGGCTTCGCTGACGGTGAGGAGCGCAGTGGCGCGCCGCGCCGTCCAACTGACCAGGCGTGTGTAGATACGCTGCATCACACTGCCACGGTAGGCGGGCAGCACGCGCGGGATCAGATCGTGGATGGTGATGACAGTGGGCGCCGGCTGCCAGACCGGCCCGGCCCAGTAGGGAACCCAGTAGACATCCGCCCGGCACATGCGCGCGGCGCGCGGCGCGGTCACCTGCTCCCACCACAACTTTGCCAGGTTTTCCGGCAACCGCGGCAATTTGACCGGCACGCAGGTGACGTTCGGCCACTGTGCTGCAAGCGCCGCGGGCGTCGCCTCGCCCATCGCGGCATGCACCGGCAGCAACAGCGAGATGCGCGCTGAAGGCGCGACTTGCGGCATCCATTCCAGCAGATGGGCGAGATACTGGCCGCTGCCGCTGGCAAGCCGGCCCGCCATCCAGCCATTGACGGCGACATGAAGTGAAACTGTCGAGATTGGCATAGTAGTAAATTCTAGCCGTCTTTGACGCCATTGGGCAAGCGCGTTGTGAGGCGGTCGAGGCCATGATATACTCTGGCTTGCTCATTCATCTACCTTGCGCCATGCCAGCGACGCGGATAGCAATGAAAAGCCTTCTCTGCGAGTCTCTGCATCTCAGCGTCAAAGGCAATTTTCCAGAACAGACAAGGGCATCCTCTGTCATGCTGATTCATAACGCAACCGTTGTCACCTTTGATGAAACCAACCGTGTCATCGCCGATGGTGCGGTGCGCTACACAGGCGACGCCATTGACGCCGTCGGCGACAGCGACACGCTGCTGGCCAACTATCCCGACGACGCACGATGGGATGCCGCGGGCATGGTGTTGATGCCCGGCCAGATTTGCGCGCACACCCACTTCTACGGCGCATTTGCGCGCGGGATGTATATCCCTGGCCCACCGGCCAAGGATTTCCCTGAGATCCTGCAGAATCTGTGGTGGAAATTGGACAAGGCGCTCGATCTTGACGGTGTGCGCAGTTCGGCGGAGGTTTGTCTGGTCGATGCTATCCGCAACGGCACGACGACGCTCATCGATCACCACGCCAGCCAGCGCGCCATCGACGGCAGTCTGGATGTGATTGGCGAAGCCGTATTACAAAGCGGGCTGCGTGCGGCGCTCTGCTATGAAGTGACCGACCGCGACGGCGCGGAGGCCGCACAAGCCGGCATTCGCGAAAATGTACGTTTTCGCCAGCGCGTGGAAGCGGAAAGCGGATGGCATCAAGGACGGTTGGCCGCCACCTTTGGCCTGCACGCCAGCCTCACCCTCTCCGACGCGACGCTGGCGCAGTGCGCCGCGGAGGCCAATCGCTTTCACATCCACGTGGCGGAACACCCGGTGGACGAGTATGACAGTCTGCAAAAATCGGGCAAGCGCGCGGTGGAACGGTTGCATGATTTCGGGATCACCGGGCCGGCCAGCATCATGGCGCACTGCATTCACATTGACGCGTGGGAAACCGCGCTGCTGGCGGAAACGGGAACGTTCGTCAGCCACCAGCCGCGCTCCAACATGAACAACGCCGTCGGCGCGGCTGAAATCACGCCGATGCTGCGCAAAGGGCTGCCGGTCTGCCTGGGCAATGACGGTTTTAGCAACGACATGTTCGTCGAAATGAAGGTGGCCGACCTGCTGCAGAAGGCGGTGCACAGCGACCCACGCTATCTCGGCGCGGACAAGGTGATCGAGATGGCGGTGATCAACAACCGGCGGCTGGCCGCGACTTTCTTCGACCGGCCGGTTGGCGTCGTGGCTGCGGGCGCGTATGCGGACCTGATCCTGCTCGACTATTGGCCGACCACGCCGCTTATGGCGGCCAATCTGCCGTGGCACATGCTGTTTGGCGTCAGCGGCGGCCATGTGCACAGCACGATTGTGCAGGGCGTCACACTCATGCGCGGGCGTAAATTGCTTACGCTGGACGAGCCGGCCATCGCCGCGCACAGTCGCCGCCACGCACAGGCGACCTGGGAGCGCTATTGGGCGATGTTTTGAAAGTTGGAATCGTTCGGTATAGACTAAATGCAGGCTTTTCCCACGCTGCTACTGGAACGTTTGGATAAACACCCGCCTATAGTGATGACAGCGCATAAACTTATGTCGACCGAACAAGTGATTTTTCAAACCCAAATTGAGGGATTGACGGCGCAACTTACAGGCCGTGAAAGACAAATCGTCGAATTACAGACGGCCAATGAGGAATTGGAACGTGCGGCAAGAGTCAAGGATGATCTGCTGGCGACGATGGGACATGAATTGCGCACTCCCCTCAATGCGGTATTGTCCCTGTCTCGCGTGCTCCAAGAGCAATTGGGGCAGGTGTTGACCGAACGTCAGCAACAGTCGTTCCAAGTGATCAGCGCCAGCGGCCAACATCTGCTGGAGCTGATCAACGACATCCTCGACCTGAGCAAGCTCCAGGCCGGCAAGATGATGCTGAAAATCGAGCCTGTCAGTGTGGAAAAACTTTGCAGAACTTCGTTGGACATTGTGCGCCAGCAAGCAGAACAGAAGCATCTGCACCTCGCCCTCACCCTTGACGACCAGGCAAGCACCATCCACGCCGATCCGCTCCGCATCAAACAGGTATTGGTCAATCTGCTGAGCAACGCCGTCAAGTTTACGCCCGAACATGGCGCCGTAGGCGTTGAAGTTGTGAGCAATGTCGAGCAGGGCCAGATGATCTTCACAGTTTGGGACACCGGGATTGGCATTGCCGCGGCCGACTTGCCAAGTCTGTTCAAACCCTTCGTGCAAATCGAGAACAACCAGCCAGCCCAATCTGTAGGCACCGGGCTTGGGCTGGCGCTGTCACAGCGGCTCGCACGACAGCATGGCGGCGATATCTACGTCAAGAGCGCGCTGGGCGCCGGCAGCCGCTTCACGCTGGAACTGCCGTGGCAAATCTCCGATGCCCCCCACGCGGTCGAGCATCCTGCTGCGGCGCCATCCATCTCCGCCGGCAGCAGGCGTCGGCTGATCTTGCTTGCAGAGGACAACGAGGCCAATATCTTTGCTATCTCCGAATATCTTGACCTGTACGGCATTCCGGTAGTTGTTGCGCGCACCGGCCCGGATGCGCTGGAAATCGCCCGCACCGAACATCCAGGACTGATCTTAATGGATATCAACCTGCCGCGACTTGACGGCCTCGAAGTCATCCGGCGCATCCGAAGTATGGAAGGATACGCCGACCTTCCTATCGCAGTGATCACCGCCTTGAGCGACGACAATGAACGCGTGCGCGCCGCCGGCGCCGACCACTATTTGGGCAAGCCGATCGATCTGGACAAACTCGACCGTATGCTCGATCAATATTTTGCCAAGCAATAACACTCAAACAGAAAAACTGAAACAGAAAAATGAAGGAGAGTTATATGTCTAATCCCGTCATTGCCGTGATTGGCGGCACCGGCGCCGAGGGGTCCGGCCTGGTGGTGCGTTGGGCCGCCGCCGGCTACCCGGTGATCATCGGCAGCCGCAGCGCCGACAAGGCGCAAACCGTCGCCACAGAGCTGGCTGCGCTGCTGCCCGCGGGCAGTGGCGAAATTCGCGGGGAGAGCAACGCCGACGCCGCAGCCGCGGCTGAGATCGTGGTGCTGAGTGTACCCTACGAAAGTCAGGCCGACATGGCCGCACAGATCGCGGCGGGCGCGCAGGGCAAGCTGGTTATCACCGTCGTCGTGCCGCTCAAGCCGCCCAAGGTGTCCGTGGTGTGGCGCCCGGCCGCCGGCTCGGCCGCGCAGGAACTCCAGCAACAGTTGGGCGAGCAGGTGCAGGTCGTCGCTGCGTTCCAGAACATTGCCGCCGGCCATCTGCGCGACCTCACCTGGACGTCAGATTGTGATGTGCTCTACACCGGCGACGGCAAGGAAGCCAAAGCCACGACGTTGGAGTTGATCCGCGCGGCCGGTTTCTTTGGCGTCGACGCCGGCCCGCTGGCGAACGCTTCGGTCGTCGAAGGCTTTACCGCCGTGCTGGTCGGCATCAACATTCGCAACAAAGTGAAAAACAGTGGCGTCAGAATCACAGGGATCTCACGGTGAAAAAGCACTCGGCGCTGCGCATTGAAACGCTGGCGATTCACGCCGGCCATACGCCCGACCCGACGACAGGGGCCGTGATGCCACCGATCCACCTGTCGACGACCTTTGAGCGCAACCCTGACGGTACATATCCGGCCGGCTACGTTTACACGCGCACAGATAACCCAAACCGAGTTGCGCTCGAAACCTGTCTGACCGCGCTTGAAGGCGGCGCGGCCGCGGCGGCCTTTGGCTCTGGCATGGCCGCCATCGCCGCCATCTTTCAGGCGTTGGCGCCCGGCGATCACATCCTCTTCCCCGACGACGCCTACTTTGGCGCCGGCCGCCTCGTGCGCGAGCTCATGGCGCCGTGGGGTCTCACCTACAGCGTAGTGAATATGGCGGATGTGGACGCGGTGCGGGCGGCGATGCAGCCCACGACCCGGCTGATGTGGGTCGAGACGCCCTCCAATCCGCTGCTCAAAATCACCGACATTGCCGCCGTTGCGCAGATCGCACACGCAGCCGGTGCGCGCTGTGCGGTCGACAACACCTGGCCTTCCCCGACCGGACAGCAGCCGCTCGCACTGGGCGCCGATCTCGTGATGCACGCCACCACAAAGTACCTGGGCGGGCACAGCGACTTGCTGGGCGGCGCCGTGATCGCGCGCGCGGCGGACGCTTTCTTCGAGCGGATTCGCCTCGTCCAGACGATCGGCGGCGCGGCGCCATCCCCTTTTGATTGCTGGCTGCTGATGCGCAGCATCCGCACGCTGCCTTACCGGATGCGCGCACACAGTGAGCACGCCCAGCGCATCGCCGAGTTTCTGGCCGACCACCCGGCTGTCGAAAGCGTACATTATCCGGGTCTGCCTGGCCACCCTGGCCACGCAATTGCCCGCCAGCAGATGCAGCAGTTCGGCGGGATGCTTTCGATCCAGGTGCGGGGCGGGACCGACGCCGCAATGCGGGTGGCGGGGCGCGTGCAACTCTTCACGCGGGCGACCAGTCTGGGCGGCGTCGAGAGTTTGATCGAGCATCGCGCTTCGGTGGAGGGATCACACACGACGACGCCGGCCAATCTTCTGCGCATCTCGGTGGGGCTGGAACA
>Ga0154020_10005761_pt1 | contig 14574 bp, 10 predicted proteins | sample Klosneuvirus_201_FD_109709 | JGI IMG/M metagenome (GOLD analysis project Ga0154020, IMG submission 109709) | Active sludge microbial communities from wastewater, Klosterneuburg, Austria - Klosneuvirus_20160825_MG | ecosystem: Engineered > WWTP > Aerobic digester > Activated sludge | place...
GCGGAATGCACCTCGACGTATGCAGACACTTTTTTCCTGTGAGCTTTATAAAAAAGTACATTGACATTTTAGCAATTTATAAACTAAATACTTTTCATTGGCATTTAACAGAAGATCAGGGTTGGCGCATAGAAATAAAAAAATATCCCAAACTCACTGAAGTAGGTGCATGGCGCAATGGCACCATGATTGGGAAATACAGCGATAAAAAATACGATACCATCCGATATGGTGGCTTTTATACCCAGGATGAAATTAAAGAGCTGGTGGCTTACGCTCAAGCGCGGCACATTACTGTTGTGCCCGAAATAGAAATGCCCGGACATTCTCTTGCTGCCATTTCAGCTTATCCATGGCCATCCTGCAATGGTCAGAAACAAGAAGTCGCCAAAGGCTGGGGTGTATTTGATGATGTATATTGCAGCAAAGATTCAACTTTTGAATTCTTACAAAATGTTTTAGACGAGGTTGTTTCGCTTTTCCCGGGAAAATATATTCATATTGGCGGCGATGAATGTCCGAAAACAAGATGGAAGACATGTAAAAATTGTCAAAGCCGAATCAAAGAGAAAGGTTTAAAAGACGAGCATGAACTACAAAGTTATTTCATAACCCGAATTGAAAAATACTTAAATAGTAAAGGCAAACAAATTATTGGATGGGATGAAATTTTGGAGGGTGGACTTGCGCCTAATGCTGCCGTGATGAGTTGGAGAGGTACAGAAGGCGGTATAGCGGCTGCTAAACAAAAACATAACGTTGTCATGTCGCCCGGGCAACCTTGTTACTTCGATCACTACCAAAGTAAAAATAAAGATAACGAGCCTTTAGCTATAGGTGGATTTAATCCTTTAGATTCAGTTTACAACTATAATCCAACACCAAACGCGTTAAAGAAAGAAGAAGCTTCATTTATTATGGGGGCACAAGGCAATGTATGGACAGAATACATTTTAAATGAAAAGCAGGTTGAATATATGGCAGTTCCGAGATTGATTGCATTATCTGAAGTGCTTTGGACAGAACCTGAAAATAAAAACTTTGAACTGTTTGTTGCTCGTCTAAAAAAGAACAGCGTTATTCTGGATAAGATGAAAGTCAATTACGCAAAACACTTTTTAAAATAATAAAATGGCTAACAGAAGGGATTTTTTAAAACTATCAGCGCTTACAGCTACTTTGCTAACCATAAATAAAAGTAAGGCTGCAAATTTAATAGCAGATGCTGATAAAAAAAGTATTAAGCCTATTGTAATTTCTACCTGGCGTTTTGGAGTAGAGGCCAATGCAGCAGCCTGGAAAATATTATCGGCTAACGGCCGTTGCCTTGATGCCGTTGAAGCCGGCGTTAAAATTCCGGAAGGAGATCCAAAGGAACGTAGTGTTGGTTTAGGCGGGCGCCCTGACCGTGACGGACGGGTTACTTTAGATGCCTGCATCATGGATGAATATTCCAATATTGGTTCTGTTGCTTGTTTAGAACATATTGTACATCCTATTTCTGTGGCAAGGGCCGTTATGGAAAAAACACCACATGTGATGTTAGTTGGCGAAGGCGCATTACAATTCGCATTAGGTCAAGGTTTTAAAAAAGAAACTTTACTCACTCCTGAATCAGAAGCAGAATGGAAAGAGTGGTTGAAAAAATCTGAATACAAACCAAAAGCAAATATTGAAAACCACGACACGATTGGATTGGTAGCACTTGATATGAATGGTAATTTAGCAGGGGCTTGTACAACTAGCGGCATGGCTTTTAAAATGCATGGCCGCATTGGAGATTCTCCAATAATAGGCGCAGGATTATATGTCGACAATGAAGTTGGCGCTGCAACTGCTACCGGTCATGGTGAAGAAGTTATCCGTATAGCCGGTTGCCACACTGTAATTGAATTAATGCGCCAAGGTAACTCTCCTGAAGATGCCTGTAAAAAAGCAACAGAAAGAATTATTGCAAGTGCCAAGCTCCGCAAAAAACCATTAGATGAATTACAAATTGGATTTATTGCAATTAATAAGAAAGGTGAACATGGCGCATATTGTTTGCAAAAAGGATTTAATTACGCTGTGTATTCATCGGAAATAAATAATCAACTTATTGATGCTAAAAGTTTATTATAGTTGTATAGAATGTTAGAGATAGCCTGTTTCAATTTAGAATCTGCCATTATTGCAGAGGCAAATGGGGCGCAACGTATTGAATTATGCGAAAATTACAAAGAAGGCGGAATTACTCCTTCTGAAAAATTAATTAAAACGGTTTTAGCCGCAACGGATCTCCCTGTTTTTGTGATGATACGGCCAAGACCAGGCGACTTTTGTTATTCGGAAAAAGAAATTGAACAAATGAAAAGCCAAATTCTACTTTGCAAAGAAAACAATTGCGATGGCGTGGTGCTTGGAATTTTAACTTCTGATAAAAATATTAATACAATCGCTTGTGCCGAACTAGTGCGCATGGCAAATCCACTGCCAGCTACCTTCCACCGTGCTTTCGATGAAATTTCTGATTCTGAACAAGCACTTGAAAAAATTATTGAATGCGGGTTTAAAAGAATTCTTACTTCAGGCGGAGCAAAAACAGCAAAGGAAGGCAAAGGAAAACTGAAACGGTTAATTGAGATCGCAAACAAACGAATCATCATTGTTCCGGGAGGAGGCGTGCGGTCATCGAATATTGCCGACATCGGTGCGTTTACTTACGCCACAGAATTTCATTCTGCCGCTGTAATTGACAACACGGATTTAGCCGACGCAATAGAAATTCAACTTATGTGTAATAAAACTGACTGATTGAAAAAAAATCTAATTTATATTTTTCTAATATTACTTTTTTTGGGAGCACAATCACAAAACAGGGAAACTGTACTCGCAAAAAATTGGACCTTCTCGCAAAAAGGCAAAAACAGCTGGTATCCTGCTGAAGTGCCCGGCTGTGTTCATACAGATTTATTAAATAACAAACTTATTCCCGAACCTTTTTTTGAGAATAACGAATCTAAAATACAGTGGATTGAGAACGAAGACTGGGAATACAAAACAAGTTTTAAAATAAACACAACCGATTTGCATAATGATAAAATCGAATTAGTTTTTGACGGACTTGACACTTATGTTAAGGTGTATTTAAACAACCAAGAGATATTAAGTGCGGATAATATGTTCCGCTCCTGGTCGGTTGATGTAAAAAATTATTTGCAACCGGGAAACAACACGTTGCTTATTGTTTTTGAAAGCGCTGTTAAGAAAGGAAAGCAATTGGCATCGCAACTATCTTACACGCTTCCCGGTGAAGAAAAAGTTTTTACACGTAAAGCGCAATATCAATATGGTTGGGATTGGGGGCCGCGATTCGTTACTTCAGGTATTTATAAAAACATTAAACTCCGTTTCGTAAACGTCGCTGAAATTAAGGACATTCATTATCATGTAAATAAAGTAACTGATTCTCTGGCTTCTTTTACACTCAAATTTGATATACACACTTACAGAGACGGGTATTATAATATATTTATTAAAGATATTGCCAGCAACGAAATATTTCCAAAACAAGGTCAACAAGTAAGTTTATACCAAAAAGGCATAAGGCCATTTGCAATTACATTAAAAGTTCCAAATCCAAAACTATGGTGGTGCAATGGTATGGGCGAACAAAACTTCTATAATTATACGATTTCATTAATAAAAAAATCTGGCGGCATAGATACTAAAACAATAAGCATTGGAATCAGATCAATAGAATTGGTTAAAGACACCGGAGAAGTAAAGGGCCATGAATCATTCTATTTTAAATTAAACGGAATACCAGTCTTCATGAAAGGCGCGAATTACATACCGTCTGATAATTTTTTACCAAGAGTAAAAACACGCGATTACACGACAGATGTTACGCTTGCCAAAAATGCCGGAATGAATATGTTGCGTGTGTGGGGCGGAGGAGTTTATGCCGATGATGAGTTCTATAAAGCTTGTGACAAAAACGGGATTCTGGTATGGCAGGACTTTATGTTTGCCTGTGCCATGTATCCGGGTGATTCGGCATTTATCGAAAATGTAAAAAAAGAAGCAGATCAACAAATACACCGCTTATCAGCTCACCCTTGTATTGCATTATGGTGCGGCAATAACGAAGTTGATGAAGGCTGGCAAAATTGGAGTTGGCAAAACCAATATAAATATTCTGCGAGCGACTCTGCGAAAATATGGAATGATTACATACAACTGTTTCATCAGACACTTCCCGAAATTGTAAAAATGCATGCTCCGAAAACTAATTATATAACTACATCTCCCCAAATCGGCTGGGGACATAATGAAAGTCTTCTGAAGGGAGATTCGCATTACTGGGGAGTATGGTGGGGCAATGAACCGTTTCAAAATTATGAAAAAAAAGTAGGCAGGTTTATGAGTGAATTTGGTTTTCAAAGTTTACCTGACATAAGCACATTCAGGAAAATTACCTCTGCTAAAAAAATACAGCTGAATTCTGAAGCCGTTCAATCCCACCAAAAACATCCTTCAGGATTTCAAACCATTGAATCCTATATGGCTCGTGAATTCAAGGTGCCAAATAGTTTTGAAGACTATATTTATGTGTCACAATTAGTACAGGCCCGTGGCATGCAAATAGCCATTGAGGCACACCGGCGCGCCAAACCATATTGCATGGGTTCTTTATTTTGGCAACTAAACGATTGTTGGCCTGTTACCTCATGGAGCGCATATGATTATTACAAACAACCGAAAGCATTTTATTACGAGCTGCCTGCCTTATTTGATAATATCCTGCTCTCAGTTATTAAAGCAGACATTTATTACGAGTGTCATATACTTAACGATAATCTAAAGGATGTAGATGGCACAATTGAATTAAGTGTTAAAGACTTTTCAGGCAAAACACTTTACTCTAAACAATCACCCGTGAATGTAAAAGCCAATTCTTCCCTGGTTTATTTAAGATTAACCGATGAAGAAATAAAAACTTACAAAATAAACGAGTGTTACATCGCTTGTAAATTGCTTAAAGATTCTGTAACAGTTAAAAAAACACTATACTACTTTGTGCCACCAAAAGATTTGAAATTACAGGCGCCCACCGTTGACATACATTTCAGCAGTGATTCGGGTACCGTTAAAATTAAAAGCAATACTTTAACCAAGAATATATACATCAAAGGAATGAATTACACTTCACGGAACTACTTTGATTTGGAAGCCAATGAAGAATATGAAATTTTAGCAAAGCCATTCGGGAAAGTAAATCAAAAATTAACTTTTATTTCGTTATTTGATATTCTCTCACAGCCATAATATTCGTAACTTCAAATCGTGAAAAAAATCAGCCTCTTATTAATTATTGTTATCCGTGTACAACTATTCGGGCAAAGCAATTTCGCAACGAATGTTAATCCGTTTATTGGTACAGGCGGGCATGGGCATACTTTTCCCGGTCCTACCCTACCCTTTGGAATGGTTCAGTTAAGTCCTGATACCAGAATAGACGGCAGTTGGGATGGTTGTGGAGGTTATCATTACAGCGATAGCATCATTTACGGTTTCACGCACACGCATTTAAGCGGAACAGGTGTGTGTGACTGGGGCGATATTTTAATAATACCAACCATTAACGAACCTAGTTTTGATAATAAAGTATATTCCTCAAAGTTTTCCCACTCCAATGAAAAAGCATCAGCAGGATACTATGAGGTAATGCTGGATGATGATAAAATAAAATCGCAATTAACCACAACTCTCCGAACGGGAATACATAAGTATTCGTTTCCTAAAACAGATAAAGCCAATATTATACTAGACTTACTTCACAGGGACAAAACACTTGCTTGCAACATAAAAGTACTTGACAGCGTTACTATTTCCGGTTTCAGAATCAGCGAAGCCTGGGCAAAAGAGCAACATGTTTATTTTATTATGAAATTCTCAAAGCCGTTCAAAAAAATGGCTTATGCCTATAACAAAATTTTTTTTGATAGCTTAAATAAGAAAAAACGTGAGCTTGCGCAAGGCGGCTACTTTCAATTTGATGTGAGTGACGGACAACCTTTATTAGTGAAAGTAGCTTTATCGCCTACTAATACCGACGGTGCTTTGAGAAACATGAATGCAGAAGCCACTCATTGGGATTTCGATAAATATAAAACAGATGCGGAAAAAGCCTGGAACAAAGAGCTTTCGAAAATTGAAATAAAAGATAATAATACAGAAAAGCTAAATATTTTTTATACTGCACTTTACCATTGTATGATACATCCAAGCATAAATATGGATGTTGACGGCCAGTACCGCGGACGGGATAATAAATTGCATCAGGCAGAAAATTACACCTATTATAATGTTTTTTCTTTATGGGATACATACCGGGCATTGCATCCATTACTCACGATAATTGATAAACAAAGAACGCGTGATTTTATTTTTACATTTTTGCATCAATACGACCAAGGCAGGCGCTTGCCTGTTTGGGAACTATCTTCTAATGAAACAGAATGTATGATAGGTTACCATTCTGTTTCTGTAATTGCAGATGCATTTATAAAAGGAATAGTAGGCTATGATACCGTGGTAATTTATCAGGCAATGAAAGCAGCAGCAAATCACACTGCGTACGGACAGCCATCTTATTTAAAGAACGGTTACTTGCAAATAGATGATGAGCCTGAAAGTGTTTCTAAAACATTAGAATATGCCTACGATGATTGGTGCATAGCACAGGTCGCACAGAAACTCGGCAAATCCGAAGATTTCAATCATTACATGAAACGTGCCCAATCTTACAAAAACCTATTTGATCCCTCCACAGGATTTATGCGTCCACGAAAAAACGGAAATTGGCTGAGTCCGTTTGATCCTGCAGAAGTAAACAACCATTATACCGAAGCTAATAGCTGGCAATATTCTTTTTATGTTCCGCAAGACCTTGATGGATTGATCCGCTTGCATGGTGAGGCCGGTTTTGAAAAAAAGTTAGACGATTTGTTCTCGGCAGATTCTAAAACAACAGGCCGCGACCAAGCCGATATTACAGGACTCATAGGTCAATACGCGCATGGCAACGAACCAAGTCATCACATGGCTTATTTGTACAATTACATTGGGAAACCACAAAAAACCATTGCGCTCACCAATAAAATCTGCAATGAGTTTTATAAAAACGCACCTGATGGTTTAATCGGCAATGAAGACTGCGGACAAATGAGTGCATGGTATGTGTTTAGTTCTATGGGCTTTTATCCTGTTACACCCGGTTTTCCATTGTATACTTTATCCTCTCCGTTCTTCAATGAAATTAAAATCAACTTAGAAGATGGAAAATCATTTGAGATAGTAAAGTCGTCTTCTGGTGCTAGTGAGAATTTACAACTAACAGGCATCAGCATTAACTCTAAAAAAATATACCGTTCTGCTATACCACATAAATTAATTGAAAATGGCGGGAAAATGATTTTTGATTTCGCCCAGAATCCCGATTCTGTAATTTACGGCTCTAAAATGCATCACCGCCCTCACACGCGTATCAGTAATTTTCCAATAATTATTTCACCAATTATAAAAAGTGAATCAAAATCTTTTAAAGAGAAACAAGAAATAAGAATAGAAAATCTAAGTAATCAAAAAGTTAATGTTGTTTATACAATTGACGGCACAGAGCCAACCAAAAAATCTCCACTCTATTTTAAACCATTTACAATTGACAGCACTTGTACCATTAAAACAAAGATATATTCAGAAAAAGACAGCAGTAATACCACAACTGCACATTTTTACAGAATGCCTCATAACTGGAAACTCACATTGAAAAGTAAATACAACAAGCAATATTCTGCAGGTGGGGATGATGGCATTATAGATGGCGTTTATGGAGAAACTAACTGGCGCAAGGGGGAATGGCAAGGTTACCAAGGCCAGGACTTTGAAGCAATAATAGATTTAGGTAAGGAACAAACTGTTCAGGTATTCAAAAGCAATTATTTACAAGATACAAGGTCATGGATATTATTTCCGTCGGAGATTGAATATTTCACCTCAGCCGACGGTAAAAAATTTAAATCTGTTGGTAAAATAATTAATCCCGTGGCGGCATCTGACTATGCTGAACAACTTAAAAATTTTGAATATCACTTGCCAAAACCGGAAAAATCGAGGTATGTTAAAGTTGTCGCGAAAAATTATGGCAAATTACCCGATTGGCATCAGGGCGTTGGCGGTGATGCTTTTATTTTTATTGACGAAATTGAAGTAAAATAAATTACTTTTTTACTCAATTAAAGTCTTGTATTTTTGTTTGAAATTATATGTCTAAAATTATTCCATATTGCAATAGCTTCACTCAATACAGTCGTTTTCTTACGCGTGAAGTTAAAATAGGTGATTTGTTAATGGGCGCTAATCATCCCATACGTATTCAAAGCATGACTACGACTGATACGATGGACACCATGGCGACAGTTGAACAAAGTATCCGTATGATTAATGCTGGCTGTGAGCTTGTCAGAATCACTGCGCCGAGTATTAATGAAGCAAAAAACTTAGAATTAATTAAAAAAGAATTAAAAGCACGCGGGTATAACACACCGATATGTGCCGATATTCATTTCACTCCCAACGCGGCGGAGTTCGCAGCAAGAGTCATTGAAAAAGTAAGAGTTAACCCGGGTAACTACGCTGACAAAAAAAAATTTGAAACAATTGATTACACCGACGCTGCATACGAATCTGAATTAGAAAGAATAAGAGAACGGTTTACGCCACTTGTAAAAATTTGCAAAGAATATGGCACAGCCATGCGTATTGGAACAAACCATGGCTCACTTAGCGACAGGATTTTGAGTCGTTACGGTGATACACCAATGGGAATGGTTGAAAGTGCGTTTGAATTTTTACGGATTTGCGAAGAAAATAATTTCCATAACATTGTAATTTCAATGAAGGCCAGTAATACGCAGGTAATGGTTCAAGCTTATCGATTATTAGTGGCTAAAATGATCGAAAGCAAAAGAAATTATCCTTTGCACCTTGGGGTTACCGAAGCCGGTGATGGCGAAGATGGCCGCATTAAATCAGCCGTTGGTATTGGAACCCTGCTGGAAGATGGCTTAGGAGATACTATCAGGGTTTCATTAACTGAAGAACCAGAATTCGAAATTCCGGTAGCAAAAAATCTCGTTGAACGCTACAACAACAGAAAGAACCACCGGGCAATTCCCGAAATTAAATCTTCTGAAATTGGCTATAACCCTTTTGAATATTCGCGACGTAAAACAAATGATGTTCTAAATATTGGAAGCAACCATGTGCCACGTGTAATTGCTGACTATTCATCTAAAAAAGAAATATCAGCGGCATCTTTATTCGCATCAGGTTACAATTATTCAATACCTCAGGATAAATGGAATTTAACAGACATGGCCGTTGATTACATTTATTGCGGAGACAATATTCCTGATTTTGAAATTCCAGGGACATTAGGCTTCATATTCAACTCCGAAGTATGGAAAAATAATAAAAATAAAACCAGAAGCTTTCCCCTGTTTTGCGGAGAAGAATATTTTATTAGTCAGGAAAAGTCAACTGAATTAAACTTCATTGCGGTTGATTTACCAACTCTAACAAATAGTTTTATTGAAAAAATAAAAAACGAAAAAAACATTGTTTTAATTGCTGATTCATTTAACGAACATGCAATGGCCGAAATAAGACGGATGTTTATAGAACTTGCATCGCTAAATTGCCACCTACCTGTTATAATCAAACGTAATTATCCTGAGTTAAGCGAATCTCAATTTCAGTTATTCAGTTCAACTGATGTTGGCGGGCTATTGATTGATGGATTAGGTGATGGTGTTTGGATTAAAACCAAAAATTTTGCAGCAACACTTTTATGCAACTCCACCACATTCGGAATCTTGCAAGCAACACGCACGCGTATTAGCAAAACCGAATATATTTCTTGTCCAAGTTGCGGACGAACCTTATTTGATTTGCAGGAAACAACACAAAAAATCCGTGAACGGACTAACCACTTAAAAGGCGTTAAAATAGGAATTATGGGATGCATCGTCAACGGTCCGGGAGAAATGGCCGATGCTGATTACGGTTATGTTGGTACCGGTGCAGGAAAAATTTCGCTCTACAAAGGGAAAGAAGTGGTTAAAAAAAACATTACCAGCGAAACTGCTGTAGATGAACTCATAAATTTAATAAAGGAGCATGGCGATTGGGTTGAAAAACCTTAAATTAGTTGTATGCTTTATGATGTTATAATAATAGGCGGTGGTCCGGTTGGCGCAACTGTAGCTACATTATTAGCCCGCAACGGCCATAAGGTAATTGTTTTTGAAAGGGAAAAATTTCCACGCGACCATGTTGGAGAATCATTACTTCCTTTTTGTTACGGACTTTTTCAGGAACTGGGTATACTTGAAGAAATGAAACGCCGTTTCTCACGCAAACCCGGTGCTCAATTCACAAGCATTAATAACGACACAAATTCCATTTGGTGTTTCGGGCATGTTATTCAAGATGAAAGTTATCTTTCATTTCATGTTCTGCGTGCCGAGTATGATGAAATGCTTTTAAATTTAGCAGCAGATAATGGTGCTGATGTGAAACAAGAACATTTAGTAACGAAAATTGAAAAAGACGGAGAGAATAATGTTATCGCACACTTCAAAAATAAATCAGAAAGCGGAAGTGTAAAAGGAAAATTTTTAATTGATGCCAGCGGCCAAGATTGTTTCTTGCCAAATAGAAATAAAACCAAAGTGCCTTATGACGGAATGAGCCGCGCGGCTTTTGCCTGCCATTGGACTAATGTGAAATATGATGAAGCATTAAGCGAAGGATTGATTCAGATAGTTTATTTGGGCGGAGAAAAAAAAGGTTGGATTTGGATGATTCCCGTTGGAAGTGACCGTTTAAGCGTTGGTGTAGCTCTGAATGCCGATTACGTTAAAAAGCGCAGGATAGAATTAGCGGAAAAAAAAGTTAAAAATTGGCAGGAAGAATTATACATGCATGAACTTTCCCTGGCCGTAAAAGCCTGTGAAATTTTACACGAAGCAAAAAAAATTCAACCGATTGTAACTGTTTCAGATTTTTCATATTACGCCAGCGAACAATATGGCAAAGACTTTGCAATTTTAGGTGATGCAGTGGCTTTTCTCGACCCAATTTTTTCAAGCGGAATATATATGGGAATGAAAAGCGCATTTTTACTAAGTGAAAAACTATCTGAGAATCTAAAATCAGACAATGAACTCAACAAAGGATTTGATGAAGTATATGCTCATATTAACGGCGCCTATAATCTGGTGGAAAAATTCGTACGCTTATTTTACGACCCTGATAAACTCGATATGTCGGCCTTAGGTACACATTCAAAAATGTCGCATTTAAAACACGAGCAAGCTTTCGCCCTTGTGCATTATTTATTGGCGGGTGACTTCTTTTCTCATTACGCTAAATATTCTGAATTTTTAGATTTACTTGAGAAACCCGAAATGTTTTCCAGATATAAGCACCTGGTTCTGAATCAGCATTCAACTCAATTTAGCTGCGGCCACAGACCTGAAGAAATTTACCCTGATTTACTGGAGAAACTTAGCTTGTAAGTACTGAATTTGTTAAGAAATTTGCTGATTTCTGTCATTTTTAGGCTTATTGGGGATTGTTTTCACCCATTTTCTATTAAATTTGCTTTTCATCATATATTACTATGGATATTAAAGAACACGAAGCCTTATTTGAGCAAAAGCTTTCAAATAACGAAGTGATAGAACCAAAAGACTGGATGCCGGAAAATTACAGAAAGCATCTTATCCGTCAGATATCACAACATGCCCATTCTGAAATAGTAGGTATGTTACCTGAGGGTAACTGGATAACACGTGCCCCAAGTTTACGTGCTAAAAAAGTATTGCTTGCCAAAGTTCAGGACGAAGGCGGGCATGGACTTTATTTATATACTGCTGCAGAAACATTAAACATAAGCAGAGACGAATTATTAGATGCATTACATACAGGCAAAGCCAAATATTCATCAATATTTAACTACCCTACTCTTACATGGGCCGATATCGGTGCTATTGGATGGTTAGTTGATGGTGCTGCAATTATGAATCAGGTAATGTTGCAAAGAACTTCTTACGGTCCGTATGCACGGGCGATGGTGCGTATTTGCAACGAAGAAAGCTTTCACCAACGCCAGGGATCTGAAATTATGACGCACTTAGCCTTCGGAACACCTGAGCAAAAGCAATGGCGCAAGATGCCATCAACCGTTGGTGGTTCCCTACCATGATGATGTTTGGTCCGCCGGATAGCGAATCGCCTAATAGCGAAAACGCAATGAAGTGGCGCATTAAACGTGAAACGAATGATCAGTTACGTCAGCGTTTTGTAAACCAAACTGTTCCTCAGGTAGAATACCTTGGCCTAACTGCACCAGATACCAAATTAAAATGGAACGAATCAAAGAAAGGTTACGATTTCAGCGAACCGGACTGGGCAGAGTTTAAAAATGTAATTAGTGGAAATGGCCCTTGTAACAAAGAAAGACTTGGCGCCAGAATAAAAGCACACAAAGATGGAGAATGGGTTAGAGCTGCTGCTGCTGCTTATGCAAAAAAGCAAAATGAAGCGGTAGCTGCTTAATAATAATGTTAAACAAATTTTAATACTACAATCATGAGCGATTCACAAGGCCCACTTTGGGAAGTTTTCGTACAAAAAAAATCAGGACAACCGTTTGTACACTGCGGCAGCATCCATGCGTTTGATAAAGAAATGGCATTGCAAAATGCACGTGACACTTATACCCGCCGTAATGAAGGAATGGCACTTTGGGTTGTTCTGTCCTCAGCAATAACAGCGAGTAGCCCTGAAGACATTGGTTCATTCTTTGAACCGGCTAACGATAAAGTATATCGTCATCCGACTTTTTATCAGATACCTGATGCAATTGGACACATGTAACATTGGCAATTAATTGCTGTGTTAAACTAATTTTTAACGATAATTAAAAATGAAAGAGAATTTACTTAAATATACATTGCGTCTTGGCGATAACGCCCTGGTGCTTGCACAAAGATTGAGTGAATGGACCGGCCACGGACCATTTATTGAAGAAGATTTAGCCTTAACCAACGTTTGTCTCGATACATTTGGAACTGCAACATTACTTTTAGATTATGCCGCACAAGTTGAAGGGAAGGGCAGTACTGCAGACCGCTTAGCTTTTTTCAGAAACGAAAGAGAATTCACCAATGTTTTGTTAGTAGAACAATCTAATGGTGATTATGCAAAAACTATAGTTCGCCAGGCGTTAATAGATACTTACAATTTATTATTGTACCGCGAATTATCGAAAAGTAAAGATGAGACCCTGGCAGGTATTGCTCAAAAAGCAGTTAAAGAAGTTACTTATCACCTAAGACATAGTTCTGCCTGGTTAGTTCGTTTTGGAGACGGTACTGAAGAAAGCCATAACAAAGCACAGGAAGCACTCAATGAATTATGGAGATTTACAGGCGAACTATTTGAAATGGATGAGGTAGAAAAAACCTTGATAAAAGAAGGAATTGCTGCTGACTTATCCGCTTTAAAACCTGAGTGGGAAAAACAAATTTCAGAATCTCTTGCAAAAGCAACTCTTAAAAAACCCGAAGCTGCATTTATGCAAACCGGTGGCAGAAAAGGGATACATACAGAAAATCTTGGCTTTATTCTCTCACAAATGCAAACATTACCAAGAATGCTTCCAGATGCAAAATGGTAACACAAAGATGGGTTTTAAAGAATCATTGAAAAAATACGCCCCCTACTTTGTTGATTTTTGGCAGTATCTCATTATTCTGATTATTATTCTTATTGGCGCAATTTTCATACTTTAGTAAAGTATGTTTTGTAAAAACAAATACACTATTTTCCTGTTTTTAATTATTGCTTTGTCTGGTTATTGTCAGCAAACAGACACAACATCAATCAATCTGAAAATAAGGAAAGCAGATAAGATGCTCGAGCAGAATACCGATTCGGCTTTAAATATTATCAAACAAACTTTCGCGCTTTCTAAGAAATCACGCTATGTATACGGTTATGCTAAATCTAATCTGCAAATGGTTAGATATTACATGCTGAAGGGACAAAATGATTCTGCAAGCTTATTTACACCGGAAGCCATCAAATTTTCAAGAATCAGTAAAGACACTGCGCTCATTATTAATGCTTATTTGCTTTCATCACGTGCTTTAAGTACAGCCTTACAATACAACAAAGCGCTTGAGTTGTGTTTGCAGGCCCAGCGTTTCGCCGAATCAAACAAAAACAATAAATACAAAATAAAAATAGCACATGATTTAGGTTACATTCATAGCAATATGGATTTGCATCATAAATCAATAATTTATTTTAAAGAGGGTTTGCGTCTAAGTGAAATTGAGAAAGACACTTTCAATTTTGCAAACATCTCTGCCCGATTAGCCGGAGAGTTTGATATTATTAAAAAATATGACTCAGCCATGGTTTATAATAAACAGTCATTAAAATATTTCACTTTAA